>Ga0308157_10009434_pt1 | contig 10807 bp, 9 predicted proteins | sample PhyBR1_FD_201035 | JGI IMG/M metagenome (GOLD analysis project Ga0308157, IMG submission 201035) | Phyllosphere microbial communities from UC Gill Tract Community Farm, Albany, California, United States - DLSLB.R1 | ecosystem: Host-associated > Plants > Phyllosphere > Unclassified | place: USA...
CGGCGCACACAGCAGCAATTCCAGTGCGTCGCCTGCCGCCACACGGCCCATGCCGATGTGGTCGGTGCGATCAATGTTCTAGAGCGTGGACAGCGCTTGTTAGCCTGTGGAGAGGGGGCTCTGGCCGCAGTCGCAAGACTGCGGCGCAACCAGCCTCGGTGAAGCAGGAACCCGCCGAAGCGACTATGCAAGAGACCGCTCATGCATAGCGCAGTAGGAATCCCCCTCGCGGTGGCCAAAGGCCAAGGTGGGGGAGGATGTCAAGACCATGCAAATCAGCACCGCCTGCCACTGGAAGGCGTTCATGGGCTTGGAGTCCAGCGCGCTGCGCGCAGTGCTTGCAGGGGCGCTGCTCATTTCCACTCCTTGTGGCGTGACTGCGTGCACTGGTAACGGGTGGTGTTTATGGCTGTCATGGTCTGCGGTCTTTGTTGCGGTGGGGCGGTGGGGCGGCTGCCGTCTTTGGCGCCACATTGTCAATTTCCATATTGCGTACACTCAATGAGATTAAGCATACTGAATTAGAGCGGGTGGCGAACTAGGGATAACCCGATGCGGCAAGAGACGCAGTGCAGCGTGGAACGCAGCTGCAGCGGGCCTTGGGGGCCGTAGCCACGCATCGCCCGCGCGCTGCCTGGTGGGCCCCCGTACACTCGGCCATAGACTTTTGCCGCCATCTGCTCAATGAAAAAGAAAACTTCCGACCTGTCTCTGGATCTGTATGAGCAGCCCGGCCATTTGATCCGGCGCGCGCACCAGATCGCGGTGTCCATGTTCCATGAGGAGCTGGGGCGCGATGTGACGCCGGTGCAGTACGCCATCTTGCGCATGCTGCAGGAAACGCCCGGCATAGACCAGGTGACGCTTGCGCTCAAAGTGGGGCTGGACAATTCAACTGCCGCGGACATCGCGCGTCGGCTCGAAGCCAAGGGCTGGATCGTGCGCGAGATGCTGCCGCGCCGGCAGCGCAAGCTGGCGTTGACCGCCGAGGGCAAGCAGGTGTTGTCTCACTTCGTGACGGGCGTTCACCAGATGCGCGAGAAAATGCTTGTCAGTCTGGAAGCCGAAGAACAGCTGGAGCTGATCCGGCTGCTGCAGAAATTCGTCCATATCAACAATGACCAGAGCCGGGCGCCGGTGCGATCCGACTGACCCGGCTTTGCCAAGCTCTGCACGCCCCTGAGCCGCGCAATGCCGGCAGGGGCAGGGGAAGGGGAAGGGGGGGTGGCGTTTTATGCCCCTACGGGCTTGCGCCGCGGTCCCTGGGGCCTGGGCGACCGGGTCATCCGTGACATGCAGTGCGGGAAGATCGATCTTGCCGCCCATGCGGGCCGCGGGTCATTGCGGATATCGGCAATACGCATGGCGCGAGGGTCGAATCGCATTGGCCGTCCTGGGGGTGAACTGAGATGCTGCGATCCATCACAGCCCCCCAGGAGACCGATTCCATGAAACTGCCCCGCCATCTTGTTTGCACCGCCGCGGCCCTTCCCCTGCTGCTGACCGCCTGCGGGGGCGACGGCTCGCCGCAGGCGAGTGCGCCGCCGCCCCCGCTTTCCAAAGCCGTGGGCGGGGCGCTGCAGGCCTGCGCCACGCTGAGCGCCGTGGCCCTGCCCAACACGCGTTTCACGTCGGCCGCCGTCGTTGCCGCTGGTCTGCTGGACGGCCAGCAGGCACCCGAGCACTGCCTGGTGCAGGGGCTGATGCACGAACGCACGGGTGTCAACGGCAACTACGCCATCGGTTTCGAGATGCGCCTGCCCAAGGCCTGGAACGGACGCTTTTTCTACCAGGCCAACGGCGGCGGCGACGGCGTGGTGTCCACGGCCGTCGGTGCGTCCGGCCCGGGCACGGACACGACCGCGCTGTCCATGGGCTTTGCCGTGCTCAGCTCCGACGCGGGCCACAACGGCGCGCAGAACAACGTCGGCCCGGCGCATTTCGGGCTGGACCCGCAGGCCCGGCTGGACTACGGCTACCAGGCCGTGGGCAAGCTCACGCCCATGGGCCGGCAGGTGGTGAGCGCCGCCTATGGCAAGCTGCCCGACCGCATGTACCTGGGCGGCTGCTCCAACGGCGGGCGCCATGCCATGGTCGCGGCCAGCCGCTATGCCGAGCAATATGACGGCATCCTGGCCGGCAACCCCGGCTTCAATCTGCCCAAGTCGGCGGTGCAGGGCGCCTGGGATACCCAGTGGCTCAACACCGTGGCCGATTCCACGGCCACACTGTCGACGGCGTTCACGCCGGGCGAACTCAACCTCGTGGCCGACCGGGTTCTTGCGCGCTGCGACGCGCTTGACGGTCTCAAGGACGGCATGGTGCTTGATGTGCAGGCCTGCCAGACCACGTTCAAGCTCGACCTGGACGTGCCCACCTGCAGCGGCGCGCGCGACGGCAGCTGCCTGAGCACGGCGCAGAAAACCGCCATGGGCAAGATCTTCGGCGGCGCGAAGAATGCCGCGGGCACGGCGCTGTACGCCAGTTTCCCCTACGACCCCGGAATGCGCAGCGGTGGCTGGTCGGTGTGGAAGTACTTCATCAACACCACGCTGGGCGCGGGCTCGCTGCCCTACATCTTCACCACGCCGCCTAACGCGCTAGCGCCGACGGCGCTGGTCGACGGGCTGCTGAACTACAGCATGGAAAAGGACGCGCCGAAGATAGGCACCACCGGGGGCCTGTTCACCGAATCGGCATTGTCGTTCATGACGCCGCCCGACGCCGACCGCCTGTTCACGCTGCGCGAGCGCGGCGCCAAGCTCATGGTCTATCACGGCACGGCCGACCCGGTGTTCTCGTCGGACGATACGGCCAGCTGGTACACGGCGCTGCGCAAGACCCATGGCGACGATACCGCCAGCTTCGCGCGCTACTACCCCGTGGCCGGCATGAACCACTGCTCGGGCGGGGTCGCGACCGACCGTTTCGACATGCTCACGGCGCTGGTGGACTGGGTCGAGGATGGCCGTGCGCCCGACCAGATCACCGCTTCGGTGCGTCCGGCCAACGCCGATCTGGCCAGCAGCGGCTGGTCCAGCGCCCGCACCCGGCCGCTGTGTGTCTTCCCCAAGGTGGCGCGCTACCGGGGTGGCAACACCGAGTCGGCCGCGAGCTTTGCCTGCGAATGACGCGCTTCACCGGCCCCGGTCACCGTGGGTGATTGGGGTTAGTCCGGGGCTATCGGCAAAACGAATGGGTCGCCATGCGAATGGCATTGGTCGCGCCGCCTGCTTGCTGAGAAGCTGCCAGCAGTGCCACTGAGCCCCAGCGCAAATCCTCGATTTGCGGTGGACCGCTCCAGGCACCTACGAATCCATACCTATATATCCAGGAGACAAAAAACATGGCATTGCGCAAACTCACCCTCATCGCCGCGGCCTCGCTGGGCGCACTGGCTGGCGCTGGCGTGCAGGCCCAGACCGCCGCGCCCACCTCGTCGGTCACCATCTGGGGGATCGTCGACGCCTTTGCGGGCCGCCAGCAGCTGTCGGGCCGGGACGCGACCACGGTCGTGGGCTCGGGCGGCCTGACGACCTCGCGCGTGGCTTTCATGGGCGCAGAGGACCTGGGCGGGGGCCTGCGCGCGAACTTCAACCTGCAGATGTTCCTGCGTCCCGACTCGGGCGATCTGGGCCGCTTTCCCGGCGACGTCGCGTTTGCCGGCCGGTCCACCGTGGGCCTGAGCGGCAACTTCGGCGAGTTCAACATGGGGCGCATGAATTCGCCGCTGTTCTTCACGCTGATGCGCCAGGATGTGTTTGCCCTGGGCGCGCTGGGACCCATGTTCCAGCACATGTTCCCTGGCGGACAGCCCATCGTCGCGCCGCAGTCGGTGACCGACAGCACCATCAACAACGGCCTGCAGTACGCCACGCCCAATTTCGGGGGCCTTCGCGGCGCCGTGCATTACGGCATGTCCGAGACCAGTCCGCACAAGGGCCGCTCCGGCTACAGCCTGAGCTACATCCATCAGGGATTGGATGTGGCGATCGCGGGCGACCATATCAAGGCCGGTCCGCTGGCCGCGGGCGAGTCCAAGCAGACTTCGCAGCTGGTCAGCGCGTCCTATGATTTCGGCAGCTTCAAGCTGGTGGGCATTGCCCAGCGCCAGAAGCAGGAGTCGCTGCGCAACACCTACAAGATCTACAACCTGGGCGCGAGCATCCCGGTGATGGGCGCGCACAAGGTGCTGGTGTCGTACTCGCACACCGACCTGGATGCCGTGGTTGGCGACCGCACCCGCAAGACCCTGGCCCTGTCCTATAACCACTACCTGTCCAAGCGCACCGACCTGTACGTGCTGGCCAGCTCGGACAAGGTCAGCGACCTCAAGCGCGGCACGACCCTGGTCGGCGGCATACGCCATCGTTTCTAAAGAGTTCAGACCCGCGCCGGCCGGGCGCGGGTGCTCAGAGGTCCATGCTGTGGCGCTGGATGGTGGCGTGCTCGCGCAGCAGCATCTCGGCACGTGACGACTCCCTGCGCTCCAGCGCTTCCACGATGTAGTGGTGCTGGCGGTGCGCATAGACCAGATCGCCGAGGGCGACCGCTTCGGGCGCGTCGCCAAACGCAATTGTTGCCGGCGAAACGAACGGCACTACGGCGCAGCGTTCCACAAGCTCGGCAATCAGCGGCCGGTCCGCGGCCTGCAGCAGCAGGCGGTGAAAGCGGGCATTCATTTCGCCGTAGGCGTAATTCGATGCCGAGATGTCGGCCCGGTCCGCCAGAATGGCATCGCCTTGCGCCAGGCAGGCGTGAAACGCCGCCTGGATGTCCGCCGACAGCCCGCGCTCTGCGGCAATCTTCGCCGCCAGGCCTTCGAGCGTGCCGCGCGTCTCCAGCGCCGTGAGGCTTTCCGCGTGGGTGAACGCACGCACCGCGAAGCCGCGTTTGCCCACCGGTGTCAGCAGCCCGTCCTTCTCCAGCGCGGGCAGGGCCTGGCGCACCGGCGTTCTCGACAGTCCCAGCATTTCCGACAGCGCGGCCTCGGTGATGCGCGTTCCGGGCGCAAGCCGCCCCTGAAGAATCAGCTCGCGAATCTTGATCGCGGCATTGAGATGCAGCTTCTGCAGGCTTGCCTGGGTCATGGCGCAAGGAGATTGTTATTTGGGATTCCAAGTGTAGCCAATCGCGCTGCATACAGTGCGCACTTTCACGCGTTGGAATCCCAAATCTACCTCTAGCGATTGAATTTCTCGGGTTTTTACCTATTTGGAATCCCAAATGGCGCAATAACAATGCAATCAATCCCCAAAACTGCACATTTGGGATTCCAAATTTGAGACCCCACGGAGAAATGCATTGAATCCCATCAGCATAGGCGCGCAGGTCGTCGGCATTCGCCAGCTCACGCCCCGGGTGCGCGAATACCTGCTTGCCGCGGCCCCTGGTCAAGTCCTGCCGCGCTACGACCCGGGCGCGCATATCGCGCTGCACCTGAGTTCGCCGGCGCTGGGCAGCTTCGTGCGCCATTACTCCCTGGTGGGCGGTGACGGCGCCGCGCCGGATGGTGCGGGCCGCTACCGCATCGCCGTGCAGCGCGAGGACCGCGCGCAAGGCTCCGACTTCATCCACCGCAGCTTGGAGCCAGGCACGCCGCTGCAGATTTCCGCACCGCGCAACAACTTCCTGCTGGGGCGCAACGACGCGCGCAGCTTGCTGATCGCGGGCGGCATCGGCATCACGCCCATCTACGCCATGCTCAGAAGCCTGGCGCGCCGCCACCGGGATTTCGCCTTCGTCTACAGCGGCCGCTCGGCCGAACAGCTGGCCTACCGCGAGGAGGCGATGGAGCTGGCCGGCGCGCGCGGGCATCTGCATGTGAGCGGCCCAGACGGCGCGCAACTGCTGGATCTGCGCGCCTTGCTCTCCGCGCAAAGCGCGGACACCACGGTCTACGTCTGCGGTCCCACGGGCATGGTCGAGGCCACCCACCAGGCGGCGGCCGAACTCGGCTGGGCCGCCGGGCGCGTGCGCAGCGAGTTCTTCGGCGTGGCCGCGAGCCAGGACGATGTGGCCTTCGACGTGCACCTCGCGAAGTCGGGCCGCTGCATATCGGTGGGCAAGAACACCTCCATTCTGGACGCGCTCACCAGTGCCGGGGTCGATCTGCTGTACGACTGCCGAAGAGGCGAGTGCGGCCTGTGCCCGCTGACCGTGCTGGCCGCCGACGGACCCATCGCCCACCGCGACCGCTACCTCAGTGATGAGGAACGCGCCGCGGGACAAACGCTGTGCCTGTGCGTATCGCGCATCCAGGGCAGTTCCCTGACTTTGGACGCCTGAGCCGCGTTGGAGACACCATTCATGAGCACTATTCACGCCCTCCATGCCGCCGCCGACGACATCGCCGCGCTGCGCCCCGGCTACGCCGACCAGGACACCCCTTTGGTGCGCAACTGCTGGTATGTGGCCGGCCGCAGCGGCGAGATCGGCCGAGAACTGATGCAGCGCCGGATTCTCGGCGTCGATGTGGCGCTGTACCGCACGCTCGCGGGCGCGCCGGTCGCCGTGCGCAACCGCTGTCCGCACCGTTCGTTTCCGCTGGCCAAGGGCAGGCTCGAAGGAGACATCCTGGTCTGCGGCTACCACGGCATGCAGTTCGACACGTCGGGGCGCTGCGCCAAGATGCCGTCGATGCCGATCTCGCCGAGCAATGCCAACGTGCGCAGCTTTCCGCTGGTCGAGCGCTACCCGCTGGTGTGGATCTGGATGGGTGAACCCGACCTCGCCGACGAGGCGCTGGTGCCCGACACCTCCTGGCTGTGCGACCCCGCGCACCAGAGCGTGACCGGCGCGTTCTTCATGCGCTCGGACTACGTGGCGATGCACGAGAACCTGCTGGACCAGACACATTTCCCGTTCCTGCATCCGGGAACGGTGGGCACGCCCGAGTACGCGCGCTCCAAGCTCGACGTGCGCGAAGAGGGCGAGCAGATCGTCATCGACCGCGCGCTGCGCAATTCGCCGCCGCCCGGCATCTACGGCGTGCCCGCGGGAATCATGCACAAGCGCGTGGACCGGCTGTCGCAGGCGCGCTTCATCTCGCCCGCGATGCACGTGGCCTTCGCGCAGATCCTGGACCCAGCGCCCGACGGCGACGCGCCCGGCCGCTACCGCTTCAACATCACCCACCTGATCACGCCCGAGACCCAGCACACCCTCCACTACTGGTGGTTCAACACGCGCGACTTCAAGCTGGACGACGCCGAGGCCGACCGCCATCTGCAGACCGCATCGGAGCAGGCCTACCTTGAGGACGTCGATGCGCTGGAATGGATTTCGGACGTGGTGAGAAAGGACGCCGAGCCGCAGTTCGACCTGAACTTCGCGCCCGACAAGCCGGGCCTGCTGATGCGCAGAAACCTCTACCGCATGGCGGCCAGGGAGGCGGATGTCGCTGCGCGCTGACCTCTTGCCCACGCATCTCCCGCTGACCCCACAGGAATTGACCATGAACCTCGATGCCGCCACTTTTCCGCTCAACGCCTGGTATGTCGCTGGCTGGGATGCCGAGATCGGCCGAAAGCTGCTGCCCAGAACCATTTGCGACCATGACATCGTGCTGTACCGCAAGCTCGACGGCCAGGCCGTCGCGCTCGCCGACAGCTGCTGGCACCGCCTGCTGCCGCTGTCGGAGGGCCGGCTGGTGGGCGACGAGCTGGTCTGCGGCTACCACGGCCTGCGCTTCAACGAGACCGGCCGCTGCACGCACATGCCTTCGCAGGAAACGCTCAACCCGTCGGCCTGCGTGCGCTCCTACCCCGTGGTCGAGCGCCACCGCTTTGTCTGGGTCTGGCCCGGCGACCCGGCCCAGGCCGACCCGGCGCTGATTCCCGATCTGGGCTGGTTCGACGACCCGGCCTGGGCAGGCGACGGCCGCATGACGCCGGTCAAGGCCGACTACCGGCTGGTCATAGACAACCTCATGGACCTGACGTACGAGACGTTCGTGCATTCGTCCAGCATAGGCAACGAGGCGCTGACCGAAGCGTCGTTCGACGCCTTCCATGGCGAGCGCACCGCGACCGTCGAGCGCTGGGTGCTCGATGCCGAGGCGCCGCCGTTCTGGGCCGCTCAGCTGGGCCGCCCCGGGCCCGTGGACCGTTGGCAGTACATCTATTTTCTGTCGCCCGCGGTCGTGGTGCTCGACGTGGGCGTGGCCGTGGCGGGCACGGGCGCGCCCCAGGGCGATCGCAGCCAGGGCGTGAGCATGTGGGTGGTCCACATTCCCACGCCGTCGACGAAAAATACCTGCTACTACTTCTGGTGCCATCTGCGCAACTACAAGCTGCACGACCAGGGGCTCACGCGGCGCATCATGGAGGCGGCGTCGGGCATTCTGAAGGAAGATGAGGACGTGATCGAATCGCAGCAGCGCGCGCTCGAGCGCAACCCGGGCCGCGGCTTCAACAACCTCAACATCGACGCCGGCTCGCTGTGGGCGCGCCGGCGCATTGACGCCATGATCGCGCAGGAACAGCCGCGCGCGATCCGTCTGGTCCAGGCCGCGTGAAGGAGTTCGCATGCAGAACCTCGATACCTGGCTCGAAGCCCGCGTCGGTGCGACGCGCGATCTCACCCCGTCGATTCGCGAATTCAGACTCGATGGCGCCCCGCCCGGCGACTGCCCGCCGGGCGCGCATGTCAACGTGCGCGTGCTGATTGACGGCCGGCCCGACTACCGCTCGTATTCGGTGACGCGCCATCAGCCCGACGGCGGCCTGTTCATCGCCGTCAAGCGCCCGCCCGAAAGCCGCGGCGGCTCGGCCTATATGTGGTCGCTGGCGCCGGGAAGCCGGCTGCAGATCACGCCGCCGGCCTGCGATTTCGCGCTGCGGTATGGTCCAGGGCCCTACCTGCTGGTCGCGGGCGGCATAGGCATCACGCCCATCTACAGCATGGCGCTGGCCCTGGCGCGGCGCGGCGCCTCGGTGCGCCTGCTTTATGCGGCGCGCAGCGCCGACGAGTTCGCCTTTCAGGAAGAATTGCAGGCCGCGCTGGGCGGCGCCGTGGCGTTCTTCTGCGCGCAGGCCGGCGAGCAGCTCGACATCGCGGCCGAGATCGCCGCGTTGCCCGCCGCGGGCGAGCTTTACGTCTGCGGCCCCATCGGGCTGATGGCGGCGGCCAAGACGGCGTGGTCGGCAAGCGGGCGCGAAGCCACGCGATTGCATTTCGAGACCTTCGGCTCCAGCGGCCGGCATGCGACCCAGGCCTTCAAGGTCCATGTGCCGCGGCTGGGACTGCGCCTGGAAGTACCGACGAACAAATCGATGCTCGACGCCTTGACCGACGCCGGAATGCAGCTTTTGTCGGATTGCCGGCGCGGCGAATGCGGGCTGTGCGCCGTCGATATCCTGGAGCTGCAGGGCGAGCTCGATCACCGCGACGTGTTCTTCAGCGCGCACGAACACGCAAGCGCACGGCGCATGTGCGCCTGCGTCTCGCGCGTGGCGGGCGGCGAGGTCTGCATAGAGGCCGCCTGGCGCGCGGACCCGGTGCTGCGTTAGCAGCCGCTTTTGAGACGCGTCTCCACCGCCGGATCGCGTGGGGCGCGCGGCCCTGTGCGGTGGAGGTTTCGGCACGCAGCGCGGACGAATGAATTCCGGCGCCGTGGTGCACAGGGGCGTTGAAAAGAGGTCATTGCGCTTTATTCAAACGCCAGACTGCGGTGGAGTTCGTCGGGGTGCTGGATTCCGGCTTGCTTTTGGGCGACGCGGGAATCAAGCGGCGCCCCAGCGCAAGCTCGACAGCCCGGATGGCAGAATCTCCATCCCAGCCCGACCCCATGCTGGCTTCCAGCAGTTGATCAACGCTTTCGCCCGCAAAGGCGGGACTGAAAAAAGCCATCCTCGACCAAGGCTGGGGCGAATTCAGGCGGCAACTGGAATACAAAATGGCTTGGACAGGCGGTATTTTGTGGGCCGTCCCCGCGCACCATGCCCGTCAGACTTGCCCGTGTTGCGGCCACGTTGCAAAAGAGAATCGGCAAACCCAAGCCACGTGCTTGTGCGTCGATTGTGACCCTGCAGAAAACGCCATGGTCGGTGCCATCAATGTTTTAGAGCGCGCGCAGCGCTTGTTGGCCTGTGGAGAGGACGGCTCTGGTCGGGGTCGAAAGACTCGGGCGAAACCAGCCTCTGTGCAGCACAAACTCACCGAAGCAACTATGGTTTCTCATGCGCAGCACCGTAGGCGTTTCCCTTATCAGCGCGCAAGCGGTGGCCGAAGACCAAGCTGGGGGAGGATGTCAGGAAAATACAGGTGTGAATACCATGAGGAAAAAAGGGGGGCTGGCTGGCGTTGGACACGCTGCCGGCATCGCGCGGGATTGGCAATTGGCCGGCTCGTGGCCGAAGTGCGTGGCTGTCGATGTCGGCATAAGCTTTACTGCCGCCGCCGCCGCTGCTGGCCAGGTCGCTGACCAGATCGCTAACGTTGCCAAGGTGATTCACCGATGGCGCATCGCTGAAAAACGGCCTGGCCGGCAGGAAGGACTCGAAGGTAATGGTCTCGATCGACCAGGACCCGCAAGCGCCTTCAGGGTGGCCGGCTACGGTCTCGAAGCCTGTTCAAGGCCGTGCCCGAGCTTTACCGCAGAAGTTGAGACTTCCATGTCAAGCGAACTCTATTCCCGTGGCCGCAAGGCCCACCAGATCGATGCGCACGGCGTTGAGCTCCAGATCACTGGCCAGCACCGCCAGCTCGCCGCCCGTCACGCCCTGGGCCAGCATGGCGACAAACGGCTGCAGCTGCGCCGGCGTCGCCGCGCTGCCGACCACGTTGGTCCACAGCAGCTGCGTCA
>Ga0308157_10009437_pt1 | contig 10805 bp, 11 predicted proteins | sample PhyBR1_FD_201035 | JGI IMG/M metagenome (GOLD analysis project Ga0308157, IMG submission 201035) | Phyllosphere microbial communities from UC Gill Tract Community Farm, Albany, California, United States - DLSLB.R1 | ecosystem: Host-associated > Plants > Phyllosphere > Unclassified | place: USA...
AAAATACGGAGTGGGCCGCGCGACGCCCGTGCAGCTGCTATTGTTGGCTTTTTTTGGCCAAGGACTCTTCGATGCCATCCTTGTTCAAACGACATCCCTGGCGCACATTGCCGGTCGTGGCGGCGGCGCTCGCCCTGATCTTCGCGGCCGGCTACTTCGCGGAGCAGCGCGAGCTGCAGGCCAAGATGGACGCAGTGCGCCAGGCCACGGCAGCGCACGTGCTGGGCCTGCGCGGCCTGGTGGAAAAGCATGACTTCTTGCCGCATGCGGCGGCCCGCCATCCCGACGTGCAGCACCTGCTGCAGGCGCCGCGCGATGCCGACCTGCAGGCGCGCGTGAACGCCTATTTCGCCGACCTGCAGACGACGACCGGCGCCGCCGCGCTCTTCCTGATCGATCGCGAAGGCCTGACCATCGCCTCCAGCAACTGGAACCTGCCGTCGAGCTTTGTCGGCGAGTCCTACCGCCAGCGCCCCTATTTCGAAGACGCGATCGAGGGACGCCGCGGCCTGTTCTTCGGCCTGGGTCTGACCACCGGCCAGTCCGGCCTGTTCATCGCGGAGCCGGTACGGTCGGGGAATACCATCACTGGGGTCATGGTCGTCAAGATCAGCCTCGACCCGCTCGAACAGACCTGGCGTCATGGCGCCAATCCGGTGCTGCTGCGGGACAGCCGCGGCGTGGTATTCCTGAGCGGCGTGCCCGAGTGGCTGTTCCAGAGCGCCAAACCGGTCTCCGCGAGCGACGCCGCCTGGATCGCCGACCACGGCCAGTACGGGACCCGGCGCCGCTTCGACGTCCTGCCCTGGACGATCCGGGTACGCGACGATGTGCCCGGCTTCGTCCTCAGGACCAGCATCGATGGACGAACGCGCGACTACCTCGCGCTGGATACGCCGCTGCCGGGCCTCGACTGGACCCTGACGGTCGCGGAAGACATGCGCGAGGTGCGCGAGGCGCGGCGCCTGGCGCTGGCCCTGGGCACGCTGGCGGTGGCCCTGCTGCTGCTCGGCGTGCTGTACTGGCGGCTGCGCGAGCGGCGCTACGCCGAACAGCAATCGGCCCGGGTCGAACTCGAGCACCGGGTCGAGGAGCGCACCCACGACCTCCAGCAGGCGCACGCCTTCCGCAAGGCGATGGAAGATTCCCTGCTGGTGGGCATGCGCGCGCGCGACCCGGAAGGGAAGATCATCTATGTGAACCCCGCCTTCTGCGCGATGATCGGCTACAGCCCGGACGAATTGCTCGGCTGCCGTCCGCCCTACCCCTACTGGCATCCGGACGACCTGGAAAAACAGGCCAAGGACAGCGACGACGCCCTGAACGGCCGCGCCGCCCCGCACGGCTTCGAATCGCGCATCCGCCACAAGGACGGCCACGACGTGCTCACCATGGTGTACACCGCACCCCTCATCGACGCCGACGGCGTGCACCGGGGCTGGATGAGTTCGATCGTGGACATCACCGCGCAAAAGCAGGCCGAGGCCCGGCAGCGCGACCAGGAATTGCGCCTGCAGCGCAGCGCGCGCCTGGCCAGCGCAGGCGAGATGGCCTCGACCCTGGCGCATGAACTGAATCAACCCCTGATGGCGCTGTCCAATTTTGCGCTCGCCTCGCGCGCCCTGGCCGCCCGCGGCGAAGCGGCCATGCTGACCGGTGCGCTCGACGACATCGTCGAGCAATCGCGGCGCGCCAGCGAGATCGTCAAGCGGGTGCGCGCGATGATCAACCCGCAGCGCGCCGACTATGCGACCCTCGTCCTCGGCCCCGTGATCGACCATGTCGAAGCGCTGCTCAAGCCCGAGCTGAACGGCCAGGGAATGCTGCTGCGCCTGATGCTGGAAGACCCGGCCATCAAGGTCCGCGGCGACAAGGTGCTGCTCGAACAGGTGCTGGTCAACCTGATCCACAACGCGGCCCAGGCGATGCTGGACCAGCCGCGCCACCGCCGCCGCATCGTGCTGGCCACGTGCCGGGTCGCGCAAGGCGTGCGCATTTCCGTCAGCGACCAGGGCCCGGGGGTCCCGCCGGAGCAGCTCGAGCAGATCTTCGCGCCCTTCTTCACCACCAAGCCCGACGGCCTTGGCCTGGGGCTGAACATCTGCCGCACCATCGTCGAAGCCCATGGCGGTGCGATGACGGTCGCGAACGACGCCGATGGCGGCGCCACTTTCTCATTCATCCTGCCCATCGTCCAATGAAAGATTCACCACTCACCCTGTACGTCGTCGACGACGACGAAGCCCTGCGCCGCTCCCTGCTGCTCCTGCTGTTCTCGCAAGGGCTGGCGGTGCAGGCATTCGACTCCGGCGAAGCCTTCCTCGAAGCGGTCGACCCGAGCCAGCCGGGCTGCTTGATCCTCGACCTGCGCATGGGCGGCATGAGCGGCCTGGCCGTGTTCGAGCGCCTGCGGGCGGCGCACAGCCCGCTCGTGACCGTCTTCCTGTCGGGGCACGGCGACATCCCGATGGCCCTGGAGGCCGTGCGCAGCGGCGCCTGGGACTGGGTGGCCAAACCCGACACCCAGCAATTGCTGGACAAGCTGCCGGCCGCCATCGCGGAAGCCCGCGCGCGCGGCCACGCGGGCCGGTTATGGGAAGAACTGACCCCGCGCGAGCGCGAAGTCGCCCGCCTGGTCGGCCTGGGACAGCCGAACAAGGAGATCGCCCGGGTGCTGGTGCCGCCCTGCGGCCCGCGCTCGGTCGAGACGCACCGCGCCAATATCTTCCACAAGCTGCAATGCGCCAACGACAACGAGCTCGGAAGGTGGCTGGCGGCTTACCCGTGGCTCAGATAGACGGTCATTTGCGCGGCCACTGCCCTTCGATCACCCGCGCCAACGCCTCCACGCCCGGCCGGATCGCCTCCGGCCGCACCGCCGAGAAACCGAGCAGCAAACCCGGCGCCACCGCGCATTCCGGCGTCGCGGCCGCATTCGCGTAATACCCGAGCGGCCGCAGCTCGATGCCGGCTTCCATGGCGGCCCGCGCGACATCCGCCTCGTGCGGGATGCGCCCCTTGCGGTCCGGCCTGAAATGCGTGCACAGGTCGAGTCCCACATCGGCCTGCCCGCAGGCCAGGCGCTCGCCCAGCCGGCCTGCGAGCGCGTCCATCAAGGTCGCGCGCCGTTCGGCATAGGCATCGCGCGTGCGCCGGATATGGCGCATGAAGTGGCCCTGGGCGATGAAATCGGCCAGCACGGCCTGCGGCAGCATGGCGTGGTGCATGTCGACCACCGCCTTGGCCCGCGCCAGCGGTTCGGCCAGCGCCGGCGGCGCCACTACATAGCCCAGGCGCAGCGCCGGGAACAGCACCTTCGACAGGGTGCCGACGTAGACCACGCAGCCGGCGCGGTCCAGGCTCTGCATCGAGGCCAGCGGCGGGCCGGTGTAGCGGTATTCGCTGTCGTAGTCGTCCTCGATCACCCAGGCGCGCTTGCTGGCGGCCCACCGTAGCAGCTCCAGCCGGCGCGCCAGGCTCATGGTCGGGCCCAGCGGCAGCTGGTGCGATGGCGTCGCGAATACCAGGCGCGCATTCGGATAGTGCCTGGCGCCGTAGGCGACGTCCATGCCCTCGCTCGTCACCGGCACGGTGCGGATGCGCGCGCCGGCGACCAGCATTGGCGCGCAGGCGCCCTGGTAGCCGGGCGATTCGACCCAGACCTCGTCGCCCGGCGCCAGCAGCAGCTGCGTCAGCAGGTACAAGGCCTGCTGCGAACCCGAGGTAATGACGATCTGCTCCGGCGTGCAGACCACGCCGCGCGAGGCGCGCAGGTAGGCGCACAGCAGTTCGCGCAGCGGCGCATAGCCATTCGCAGGGCCATAGCCCAGGTAGGGCCCGGAACGGCGCAGGTGGCGCGCTTCCAGCTTGCGCCACAGGTCGAAGGGAAACAGGTCCAGCCCCGGCATGCTCGGGCGGAAGGCGCGCACCGGGCCATCATACAGGCGGATGCGGCCCATGCTCGTCGCCAGCGCCGCGCCGCGCTCCGGCAGCGCGCGCAGCAATCCCGGGGAGGCCGGGGCCGGCGCCTGGCGCGCCAGCGGCAGGGCTTCGTCGACGAAGGTGCCCTGTCCCACGCCGCCGCGCAGATAGCCCTCGCTGGTGAGCTGGTCGTAGGCCGCCAGCACCGTCTGGCGCGACACGCCGAGCTGGCGGCACAGTTCGCGCGTGGCTGGCAGGCGCGCGCCGGGCGCGAGCGCGCCTTGCAGGATGGCTTCCTTCAAGCGGGCATACAGCTGGCGAAACAGCGGGACGTCGCAGGCGCGGTCCAGCGGTGCGCTGGCGATCAGGTCATGGACGTGCATGGCGGATGGCGGCAAATTGGTCTGCCCATCTTCCATGGAATTGGCTATTTCGGCAAGCCAAGTTGCGCCCTAAGATGGGGGCATTGAACAATACGACCGTGAGGGCCGCATGAAACGATTCGATGCCCGCGTTACCTGGGAACGCGCCGCCCAGCCCGTCCTCGATGGCCGCTACAGCCGCGCCCATGCCTGGCGTTTCGATGGCGGCCTCTCCGTGCCGGCCTCGTCGTCCCCGCTATCGGTGCCGCTGCCGATGTCCGACCCGGCCGCCGTCGATCCCGAAGAAGCGCTGGTCGCGGCGGCGTCGAGCTGCCACATGCTGTTCTTCCTGTCGATCGCGGCCCAGCGCGGGTTTGTCGTCGAGCGCTATGACGATGCCGCGCGCGGCCTGCTCGGCGCCAATGCTGGCGGCCGCATGGCCATGGTGCGCATCGAGCTGCGCCCGGACATCGCCTTCGCCGGCGAGCGCCAGCCCGGTGCGCAGGAAATCGCCGCCATCCACCACCTGGCGCACGAGCGCTGCTACATCGCCAATTCGCTCACAACCGAGATCGTCGTCCTGGAGACCTGCTAGATGTACTGTCCGTCCCGCTTCGCGCAACCCGACGCGCGCCTGCTGCACGCCCTGATCGCCGACCATCCGCTGGCCATGCTGGTCACGCAGAATGAAGGGATGCCGGACGCCGACCACCTGCCCTTCGTGCTGGTGCCCGGCGAAGGCGTGCTGCGCGCCCACGTGGCGCGCGGCAATCCGGTGTGGCGGCGCGCCGGGCAGCAGGTACTGGCGGTGTTTCGCGGGCCGTCCGGCTACGTCACGCCCGACCGGGTAGAGAAGGCCGAAAACGGCGGCAGGGTGGTCCCGACCTGGACCTACAACGTCGTGCACGTACACGGCCGGCTGCGCGCGATCGACGATCCGGCCTGGCTGCGCGCGCTGGTCGAGCGCCAGACCGACCGCCAGGAAGCGTTGCAGCCAGATCCGTGGTCGGTCGACGATGCGCCGTCCGATTACACCAGCAAGTTGCTGGCGGCGATCGTCGGCATCGAGATGACGATCGACCGCATCGAGGGAAAATGGAAGACCGAGCCGCCGCCGAGCGTAGCGGTGGCCCAGCGCGCTTAAACAAGCGCGCTCCAGCCCCGGCAACGATTGCCGGGGCATGGACAAGCGGTTTAGTGGCTGGAACCAGTGTGGCCCGCGGCGCCCGAGTTGCCGGAGCTGCTCGACTTGCCCTGTGCCAGTTGCTCCGCGTGCTTCAGGTGTTCCTGGACGACCGGGATCATCTTATCGACCTGGCCCTTGACGTCCGGATCCTTGGCGCCTTTCGAGGCCGCCCGCAGCTTGGTGAGGGTTTCCTTGTGCGCGCCGACGCCGCCCTGCTTGACATAGGCCTTGTCGAAGGCGTCGCCGCTCGCTTTCTCGAGCTGGGCCGACATCGCCTTGTGCTTGGCGTCGAGCTCGGTCGGCAGGGTCACGCCCTTCGACTGGGCCAGGGTCTGCACCTCGGTCAGCGCCTTGCCGTGGTCGTCGACCATCTTGCTGGCAAAGGCCTTTACGTCAGCGTTCTGGCTCTTGCTCTGCGCGAGCTTGCCCATTTCGACCTCGGCCATGTTCGACATCGCCATGTCGGTGATGGCCTTGCGATCGGCGCTGGTCAGCTTGGCGGCGCCGCTGGCGGTGGCGGACGTTGCGCTGCTGCCCGACTGCTGGCCGGCCTGGCTCGACTCGCCGGTCTGCGCCTGCGCACCGACGGCGCCGAACATGGCGGCGGCAATCGATACCGCCATCAGGCGCTTGAGGGTAAGATTTTTTTGCATGTTGGCTCTCCGTTGAAATAGTTAAGTGAGCGCAGTGTAGCGCTGCGTGTTCAACACTAGCGCGCGTTAGCCGACAAGCAATTTCAAGCAAAAAAAGCCAGCCCGACCGGGCCGGCTTGCGCGGAAAAAACCCGCCGATCAGCGGAAGCTGAGCGTCGCCGTCAGGTCGCCCGGCCCGCGTGCGCCGCGCGCTGCGAAAGCGGCGTTGCGGGTGGCCAGGCCCTCGAGTAGCGGCAGGCCGTGCAGGCGGGTGATGAAGCGCAGGATCGAGGTCGTGTCGTAGAAATTATGGTCGACCGCGCCGCGCTTGGCGTGCGGCGACACCACGATCGCCGGGATGCGCGAGCCCGGGCCCCAGCGGTCGCCCTGCGGCGGCGCCACGTGGTCCCACCAGCCGCCGTTCTCGTCGAAGGTGATCACCACCACCATGTCCTTCCACTGCGGCGATTTTTTCAGGTGTTCGATGATATTGGCCACGTGGGCGTCGCCCGACTCGATGTCGGAGTAGCCGGCGTGCAGGTTCAGGTTGCCCTGCGGCTTGTAGAACGCCACCGCCGGCAGCTTGCCCGCGACCGCGTCGGCGATGAACTTGTTGGAAATCGGACTGTCGCCCAGGCCGCCGTCGCGCAGGTGTGCCGCACGCTCTTTCGTGCCCGGCGCGAATTGCTTGAAGTAATTGAACGGCTGGTGGTGGTACTGGAAGTTCGGCCGCTCGCCGGCGCCGCGGCCGTCGAGCGCCGCCTGCATGCCGCCGCCATACCAGGCCCAGCTGACGCCCTTCCGCGACAGCAGGTCGCCGATCGTGTCGTAGGTTTGCGGCGGCAAGGTGGATGGGTCGGCTGGATCGGCGTGCAACGGGTCGCCGTCGACGGCCGGACGCACCCAGCTCGGCTGGTACGGCGGCGCCATCGTGTTGACCGCGTAGCCGTCCGGCGTCATCGCGCCGTTGCGCACGAACTTGGGCTTGCCTTCGAGCGCCGAGGCCGGCGAATCGGGCGCCAGCGCCAGGCGCACGCCCTGCGGGCCGTCTTCGAGCACCGCGATCTTGTTCCTGGCCGCAGTCTCGGCCGCATTGAAGTATTCGGGCACGCGGCCGCTGACCAGGAACTGGTGGTTCAGGTAAGAGCCGCCGAAGGCCGCCATGAAGAAGTTGTCGCACAGGGTGAATTCGCGCGCGATCTGGACCAGGCCCAGGTTCTTCGACGTTTCGCCGTAATAGCCCATCACCATGCCGCCGGCATCGGACCAGGCGGCGAAGCAGTCGTTCTTGCCGCCGTTGATCTGCATCTGGTTGTGATAGAACTGGTGCACCAGGTCGCGCGTGACGACGCCTTCGGGCAGCGGCTTGCCGTCGGCATCGACCAGCTTGTAAGGGGCGTTCGGCAGGTTGGCGGACTGGGCTTCGGTGGTGAGGTAGTCCTTGCCGCCGATGTTCTGGCGGCCCGGCACCACGCCGCCCCAGGTCTTGGGCAACGTCGGCAGCAGCGAGCCATCGCGGTCGCGCTGCTGGACGCTTGCCACCGGCACATTTGCCAGTGGCGCGGCCAGGCCGGGGAAGTCGGCGAACAGGTTGTTGAAGCTGCGGTTTTCCAGGTAGATCACGACCACGTTCTTGACGTGGGCGCGCAGCTTGGCGTCGAGCGAACCCTTGGCGGCGGCCTTGGCCGGGGCCGCGGCTGCCTGCGTCACGCCCGGCAAGGTGGCAGCAGCGCCGACCGCGGCGGCGGCCTGGAAAACACGCCTGCGCGCGGGATTGTCGGGCTGGGTGGGCGCTTCGGGTCCGCGGTGTTGTTCTCGCTCTTGCTCTTGCACGTGTCGCTCCTCTTTGCTGACGGCCATGGCGGCCACAAAGGAAGTATTATCCACGCGATTTACAAATGGAAACAATCAGAAACAAATAAAGTGTGGTTCGTCAAAGAGTCGTCACATTTTGACGGCACAATGCAAGTGCTCCTTGGGAAGGGCACTCGGCGGTGCAAACCGCCCTACCGGCGCCGGCGGTCGGGAAACATACCGGCACCAATTCCTCCAATGCAGGCCCATTCGTGGGTCTGCATTTTTTTCGCACGTCAGCCGTAGAGCGGGATCAGGATGTCGTAGGCATTATCGGGCCGCGCATCTTCGTCCACCGTCGGCGTATAGCGGCGGTCATAGCGCTCGAGGCGGATGCCGTCCTCGTCTTCTTCCATGCCCAGTTGTTCCATGGTGGCGATGCCGGTCACGGTGCTTGCCTGCGCATGCACCATGGGGCCGCGGTGGGTCATCAGGGCGTAGCGGCGCGGCGGGATGCGGATGCCGATCATGCCGGGCGGCAGGTTGTTGAGGTCGGCGACTTCGACGGCGATGCACTCGAGTTTCACGCCGCCATATTGCGGCATGCGCACGCCATAGTGCAGGCCATCGGTGTCGCCCAGTTCGGACTCGCGGGCGAGGAAGGATTTCCAGATCTCTGGCAACTCCGTTTCCAGAACCGAGGCGGGCCCTGCGACAGGCAGCCCGGCGAGCTTCATTTCAGGTAGTGTAACGGTTGAGATGTGCATGATAGTGGCTTGCTGATGGACGAAAAGATTATAGCCTTATCTCTTCGACAAGATTAGCATCCACGCAATCGTGCGGATCGTTTTCTCGTGTCAAAAGGAGAACAGTGTTGCCTACTTCACTCAAAGCCCTGCTCAAGGAACTCGAAACCTTCGGCATCAGTCATGACGCGGCGCCCGACAACCGCACGCGCCGCCTGCTCAACATCACCCATGACACCGGCGAATTCCTGGCCGTGCTGGTACGCGCCATGGGCGCCCGCCGCGTCCTCGAGATCGGCACCTCGAACGGCTACTCGACCTTGTGGCTGGCCGAGGCCGCGCAAGGCATCAACGGCAGCGTGACCACGGTCGAGCTGTCGGCGGCCAAGGTCGCCATGGCGCGCGACAACTTTGCGCGCGCCGGCCTGCAGGAACGCATCGTGCAGGTCGAGGGCCAGGCCGGCGACTTTTTGGCAAGCAGCGCCGACGAATCCTTCGACCTGGTTTTCCTCGATTCCGAGCGCGCCGCCTACGTGGGCTGGTTGCCGCAGATCGAGCGCATCCTGCGTCCGGGCGGGCTGGTGGTGGTAGACAACGCCACCTCGCACGCCCAGGAACTGGCGCCCTTCATGCAGGCGCTGCGCTGCGCATCCGGCTGGAGCACCAGCCTGGTCCCGGTGGGCAAGGGCGAATTTTTGGCCACCAAACACTGATTCCGGCGCCTGTGCAGTTCAGGCACGGTTTTATGCAGTCCATCGCACACGGCGCGCGGGGCAAGGACGCGCTCCCTAGAATGGTTTCATCAACTTACCGGAGACCACCATGAAACACGCAGCCATCGCCGCCCTTCTCGCTCTTGCATCCCTCTCGACCCAGGCCGCCGATCAGGCGCGCAGCGTGACGCCGTTCAAGACCATCGATGCGCGCGGCCCGGTCAGCCTGGTGGTCGAGGTGGGCAAGGCCCATTCGGTGCGGGTAGAAGGCAGCCAGAAATTCATCGACCGCGTCACGACCGAAGTCGTGGGCGGCGAGCTGCGCCTGGGTTTCGAAGACAAGCGCAGCAGCAACGTCAATATCAAGGATGGCGAGCGGGTCGTCATCACCATGCCTGAACTGGCGAGCTTCCGCGGCGAAGGCGCTGGCCTGATGATCTTGAATAATGTTCGCGGCGACAAGTTCGACGTGAACTACCGCGGCGCCGGCAGCCTGCAGATGAATGGCCGCGTGGGCCACCTGCGCCTGAACGCCGAGGGCGTGGGCGAGGTCGTCGCCAAGGACCTGGTGGCGCAAGACGCCGACGTTACTTTCCGCGGCATCGGCGAAGTGTCGGTGCATGCAAAGAACCGGCTCAACGCCAGCGTGCAAGGCCTGGGCAACCTGACTTATTACGGCAAGCCGCAATCGGTCAGCCGTTCGGTGTCGGGCATCGGCAACGTGACGGCTGCCAAATAACCCGGGCGAACCCGGCCCGGCGCCGGGTCAACCGTTGACAAGGTCAAGCAGCACCTGCGCATGGCAAGGCCCGTCCAGCCGGCACCAGCAGGCCAGGTGATGCCCGCGCAACACGCTCTGCGCCTCTTGCGCCAGCTGGCGCCCGGCGGGATCGTCGTGCAGCCAGCGTCGGTAGGCCGCCACCGCGGCATCCACCGTCGGCATCGCCACGTAGCGCCCGACCGCCGTCCCCGGCGCCACGTCGGGCAACACCGAGAACGGATTGCCCCAACGCCCCGGACGCGCCACCGAGATCGTGTTCGGTGGCATGCGCCACCCCTTCTTGCGACTCAATTGCACGCGATGCGGCGTCATCAGCACCCTCCATGGTCGGCTCGCACCGGATCATCCGGCGCAAGCCATCATACCGTGGCCAGCCTGTCGTGCATCGACTGCGCGCCAGCGCTGCCGCAAGTGGAAGCAAGGAACTCCATCAGGCGTTGCAAGGTCTCCAGGCGCGCGGCATAGATCACATAGCGGCCCTGCTGGCGCGGCGACACCAGCCCGGCATGGGTGAGTTCCTTCAAATGGAAAGACAGCGACGAAGCCGGCATTTCCAGCGCGGCGGCGATATTGCTGGCTGACTGGCCCTGGGGACCGGCCTGCACCAGCAGGCGGAAGGCGGCGAAGCGCGATTCCTGGGCGAGCGCGGCAAGCGCGGCGATGGCGAGAT
>Ga0308157_10009439_pt1 | contig 10802 bp, 7 predicted proteins | sample PhyBR1_FD_201035 | JGI IMG/M metagenome (GOLD analysis project Ga0308157, IMG submission 201035) | Phyllosphere microbial communities from UC Gill Tract Community Farm, Albany, California, United States - DLSLB.R1 | ecosystem: Host-associated > Plants > Phyllosphere > Unclassified | place: USA...
GCTTACAAAGTTTTCTGATGCAATAAGCTCTAAACCATGCTCCTGGCGGTTTAACTCCTTATCAATAAGTTCAAAAATTTGGTTGTCGCGTGTCATCGTTATATTAGGTTTGTATTTTTTTGCAAAAGTAAGCAATTCAAACTTAATTCAGGCGTGATTACGATAATGCTTTCACATTAAAGTTGTTAAAGCCACTTCCAATGGTTATCTCTACGATTTGCTGTTGCAGCATTTCTAAAATAGCGAGGAAATTATAAACAAAATGCACCTTATTTTCTGAGTTTTTAAGTACCAGGGCAAAATCGATCTGTTTATTGATATCTAAAAGATTGGCAATAAAATGTTTTTGCTGTTCAATGGTATATGGATATTGAACTACGGTATGTTTCACTTCCTCACTCCTCAGTTCGTACTTCTGCATGGTACGGTGATAAACCGTTAAAAGTTTATACAAATCGAGTGACAGGAGTTCATCCTGATGTGTGGAAGATGCAGCTGCCAAATTTAAGTCAAAAGCAATGTTACCACGCTGATCCTGTTTCATCCGGCCATCCTCTAAAACTTTCATTTCTTCGGCAGCCGATTTAAACTGCTTATAGGCAATAAGCCGGGCAATCAGGTCTTGTTCTGCATTAATTTCGTTTCCGGCTTCATCAATCTCAATCCTGGGTAAAAGCATTTTCGATTTAATGCGCATCAAAGTTGCTGCAACCAGAATAAATTCGCTGGCCACTTCCACATTCAGCGCCAATAACTGATGGATATAGGCCAGGAAATCGTTGGTAATCTTCGCAATTTCCACATCCTGAATATTGAGTTCATCGCGTTCGATAAAGAACAGCAACAAATCGAAGGGACCTTCGAAAACCGGAAGTTTTATTTCAAAATTCTCTGCCTGCATGTGTATCGGCAAACATAATGAAAAATTTTAGTCTGCAGTTAACCTAAACTTAATGTAAAAAGATTAACCCTATTAGCTTTCATCAATCTAAAGAGCTAAACACTAATCGCTTAATCATCAATAATAAACCGCTATTTTTCTTTTCTATATTAAAACAAATTTACCTTACTTTGTATCTTGTTTTTTACCATAAATTTCGAATGCAAGTAAAAGCTGGCCCCCTGCTTTCTAAAATCAACTATCCAGCTGATTTAAAGCAATATAACGAGTCTGACTTAGAACAAATAAGTCAGGAATTACGACAATACATTATCGATGTAGTGAGTGTGAATGGTGGCCATTTTGGTGCCAGTTTAGGTGTTGTCGAACTCACGGTAGCACTACACTATGCATTAAATACGCCATACGATAAACTGGTTTGGGATGTAGGCCACCAGGCTTACGGACATAAGATCCTTACCGGCCGAAGAGATTTATTCCACACCAACCGTGTATATGGCGGCATCAGCGGCTTTCCAAAAATTTCGGAAAGTGAATACGATACCTTTGGGGTAGGCCACTCTTCTACTTCTATATCTGCTGCGCTGGGTATGGCTGTGGCTTCACAGTTAAAAGGTGAAACCAACAGGCAACATGTTGCCGTAATTGGCGATGGTGCAATGACCGCAGGTTTGGCATTTGAAGGCTTGAACCATGCGGGAATCGAGAATAGCAATGTACTGGTTATCTTAAACGATAACTGCATGTCCATCGACCCCAATGTTGGTGCGCTGAAAGAATATTTAACCAGTATTACCATTTCGAAATCTTATAACAGATTCCGCGATGATATTTCACATGTGCTTACCGGACTTTCTAAACTAGGTCCTAACGCACACAAGTATGTGAAAAAGATTGAGAAAAGCATTAAAGGCACCCTGCTTAAACAAAGCAATTTATTCGAAGCTTTAAATTTCAGGTATTTCGGTCCGGTAGATGGTCACGATGTGAAACGTTTGGCACAGGTGATCAAAGATCTTTCCGCCATTCCAGGGCCTAAATTGTTGCACTGTGTTACCGTTAAGGGCAAAGGATTTGCCTTGGCTGAAAAAGACCAGACCAAGTGGCATGCACCGGGTCTTTTCGATAAAATTACAGGAGAAATTAAGAAAAGTATTCCGGATAAACCTCAGCCACCAAAATATCAGGATGTTTTCGGACATACCATGGTCGAACTGGCAGAGGCAAACGATAAAATTGTGGGCATTACACCTGCAATGCCTTCCGGCTCCTCATTAAACATCATGATGAAAGCCATGCCTAAGCGCGCCTTTGATGTGGGCATAGCCGAACAGCATGCGGTAACTTTTTCTGCAGGTTTAGCCGCTCAGGGTTTGGTTCCATTCTGTAACATCTACTCCAGCTTTATGCAAAGGGCGTACGATCAGGTGATTCACGATGTAGCCATTCAAAAACTGAATGTTGTATTTTGTCTGGATAGGGCAGGTTTAGCTGGTGCCGATGGGGCAACCCACCACGGCGCTTACGATATTGCCTACATGCGCTGCATCCCTAATTTGGTAGTTTCTTCACCTATTAATGAAGAAGAATTGCGCAACCTGATGTTTACCGCGCAACAAGAAAACATAGGCCCTTTTGTAATCCGTTATCCCCGTGGTAACGGAGTTATGCCAGATTGGAAAAGACCATTTAAAGCCCTGGAGATTGGTAAAGGACGTAAAATATGTGATGGGGAAGATGTAGCACTATTAACTATTGGTCATGTAGGGAATTTTGCGGTAGAAGCACGTGCTGAACTGAATACCGAAGGATTTTATCCTGCACACTACGATTTACGTTTTATTAAACCTTTGGATGAGCAAATGCTCCATGAGGTGTTTGCCAAATATAAACATGTAATTACAGTGGAAGATGGTTCGCTGCAAGGTGGTGTAGGCTCTGCAGTGTTAGAATTTATGGCCGATCATGGCTACCATTCCAACGTAATCCGTTTGGGTATCCCGGATCAGTTTATCGAACATGGCGAGCAACCAGAGCTTTGGGCCGAGTGTGGTTATGATAAAAACGCCATTATAGAAACGGTAAGAAAAATTGCCATAAAAAGAACAACAGATAGTATGGCTGGCTAAAAGCAAAATACATCAAAATATAAAAATCCCTTTGTAAAAAAATTACAAGGGGATTTTTTTTGCGTATAATTTTATCACCAAAAAAATAAGCTTTCAGTGGCTTATTAAACAATTAAGCGGTGCTTATCCGATACGGCGTTATTGTAAACCAATGTAAACACCGTAACAATTACGCTACCATAATTACTAAAAAAACGCTAAACAAACGTTTGATTTATTATATTAGCAGCCTAATTAAAATCTAAATTTATTATGTGTGGAATAGTAGGCTACATAGGCTTTAGAGAAGCCTGGCCAATTATATTAAAAGGTCTTAAAAGATTAGAGTACCGTGGCTATGATAGTGCTGGCATTGCATTGATGAATAACAGCGGACAGCATATCTACAAAAAAGCAGGTAAAGTTGCCGTTTTAGAAGAATTTGCAGCAGCACAGGATAAATCTGGTACTATCGGTATTGGACATACCCGTTGGGCAACCCATGGCGTACCTTCCGATCGTAATTCCCACCCGCATACCTCAAATAACAATAAACTTGCTATCATACATAACGGTATAATTGAAAACTATGCTACCCTAAAAGAAGAATTATTGGAGCGTGGTCATGAGTTCAAGAGTGATACCGATACAGAAGTATTGATCCATTTAATTGAAGAGATACAAAAAATTGAGCAGATTGATTTGATGGAAGCTGTTCGTTTAGCCTTACAGGAAGTGAGCGGAGCATATGCCATAGTAATTATGGACCGCGAAAATCCCGATCGCCTAATTGCTGCCCGCAAAGGCAGTCCGATGGTAATCGGCGTTGGGGCAGGCGAATATTTTATTGCTTCAGATGCCACCCCGATTATCGAATATACCAAAAATGTAATCTACCTGAAAGATGGTGAAATTGCACTGATTACCAAAAACGATCTTTTAATTAAACAGCTGGATAATGTGGTGCAAACCCCATTAATCCAGGAACTTGAATTGAAACTGGAAATGCTGGAGAAAGGCGGTTTCGATCACTTCATGTTAAAAGAAATATACGAGCAACCGCGTTCAATTAAAGATTGTATGCGCGGGCGGATCTATCCCGAAGAAGGTAAAGTGCAATTGGGAGGAATAAAAGAATTTGCCGAAAAACTAAAAAATATAGATCGCATTATCATTGTAGCTTGCGGAACTTCATGGCATGCCGGTTTAGTAGGAGAGTATCTGATTGAAGAATACGCTCGCATTCCCGTTGAAGTAGAGTATGCATCAGAATTTAGATACCGCAACCCAATCATTACCGAAAAAGACGTAGTAATTGCCATCTCTCAATCAGGAGAAACGGCTGATACCATGGCAGCTATTGAGATGGCCAAAGAACGCGGCGCAACAATTTTTGGCATCTGTAATGTTGCCGGAGCATCTATACCTCGCCTAACGCATGCCGGTGTTTATACCCATGCAGGCCCCGAAATTGGGGTAGCTTCTACAAAAGCCTTTACGGCACAGGTAACGGTATTAACTTTAATGGCTTTTTATATGGCGCAACAAAAAGGTACCATTACCACTTCTAAATTAATTGAACTTTTAACTGAGCTGGATAATATCCCTGATAAAATCCAGTTTGCGCTAGAATCAAACGATTTGATAAAAGAAGTATCCGAAAAAATTAAAGATTCCAGAAACTGTTTATTTTTAGGCAGGGGTAGTGGTTTCCCTGTAGCATTGGAAGGTGCATTAAAGCTTAAGGAGATTTCTTATATCCATGCCGAAGGTTATCCAGCCGCCGAAATGAAACACGGTCCTATTGCGCTAATTGATGAGGAAATGCCAGTAGTATTTATTGCTACACAAAATTCATCCTACGAAAAAGTAATCAGCAATATCCAGGAAGTAAAAGCCCGCAAAGGAAAAGTAATTGCAATTGTAACAGAAGGAGATACGGAAGTAAAAAAAATGGCCGATTACTGCATCGAGATTCCAGATGCCAATGAGGCTTTTTTACCACTACTAGCTACCATACCACTTCAGCTACTTTCGTACCATATTGCGGTAATGAGAGGCTGTAATGTAGATCAACCCAGAAATTTAGCTAAATCAGTAACAGTTGAATAGGTAAACCAAGAAAGCGCTAATTATTTTAATTAGCGCTTTCTTTTTGTTTAGTTGAATAAAAAACCTTCTTCTATTTACTTAAAACACCAATCTACTTTAAAAATTAATAAATCTACTCCGATATTAAAACAATTTAATCTTTCATATGTTTATCATCGCAAACAAGGTTTTGTTTGCAAATAAAATGCACTAAATTATGACTACTATTAGAAAAACGATTGTATTTAGTAAACTGATGTTTAATTTCGTTGGCTATATGATCAAGCAATTTAGAGGCAACTAGAAAATTAATTATTTTCTAATCAAATTGACACCTCATCGAAATATTTATCACGGTTAAAAATCGTGATAAATATTTCTAAACGAACTTCTTAAACCTAAAGTAATTAAGCCCGTTTCATTTAAACCCAATTCGTTACTTTCTCTCCGGTAAGTACCCGCAACTTCAATCCTTAAATTATATTTCGGGTTTAGCAAATAAGCAACCTGCCCCTTTACATAATATAAATCGGTACCTATTCCCTGGCCAATATGGCTACCATACTGTACTGATCTGGTTTCATAACTTTTAAAGATGTCTCCGCCATAATTCATACCAGTAGGATCCAAACCATATCTCGAATATAATGCCTGCCCTTGAAGATCAAATCTTTTATAACTATAATTCAAGATCCCCAAGAACTCCCTAAAATTGGCACCTCGTGGGTGTGCCAGCGATTGATTATAATTGGCATAATTCGAGATCCGGTCAAAATGCGCATAGGTATATGGCCTTGCAGTGTTAAATTCCGCCAGATAATTTAAACCCTGTACCTTAAATAAATCCGATCCCCGTACACCGAACTGAACGGCAAATTTATTGGCCCAATAACCCTTACCTTTGAAAAATTCCTTAGCGGTAAATTCATCAAACATAAACTGACCATATAAAGCTGTTTTATCGAGTATTTCATATTTTAAATTAAATCCGAGACGCATTTTATCCGGAGAAGTGGTATTCGTATTCTCCACAGGACGCAAAAACATAAAAGGATGGATATAGTTAAAATCAAATCCGCGCTTTCCTTCTGCTTCAGCATCAGCCCAGGTTACAGCCTGAAAAAAGCCTACCGAAAAACGTTTCGTGGCATTCCAGTCTACATAATGAGCAGCCATCCATTTACCTCTGTCCCCCAATCTTCTATCTGTGGTAAACCGCTCGGCTCCTGGATCAAGCATATAAGCAAATATGGTTTGATACTGCACGCTACCTAAAGTAGCTCTTACCCTGAAAAAAGAATAGTTAGACGATACATCCGATAACAACATCGAACGGTATCCATCTCCAATAAAATTCTTATCATAACCCAATGCAAAATTTAAATATTTACTGGGTGTATACGATAATAAAGCAGTTACATACGACCAGTCTTGTTTATCAGTTCCCAGTTTACCATAACCTTGACCCGGCACAACCTGGTTGGCAACAATAAAGTTATTTACATAATTGGCAAATTTGCCTTGGTTTTCGAAGCCGTTTAAATAAAAAGAGAATTGTTTACCAACGTTTCCACCTACCTGAAAGCCCCTGGTATTTAACCAGGTCGACCGATCAACAGCTACATCACGACCAATCTGAAAATCAGGTAAAAAATCGGCGTATATGTTATAGTCTTCATTTTTAAACTCCAAAAGATGTTCCTGAAACAATTTACGGTGCACCCAACTTCTTTTGTTTAAACTGTCAGTACCAGCATTCATCAAAGAATCATATTGCTTTCGCAAAGCGCTATCATCCGAATAAAATCCTTTAATAGCAGAGTGAAATTTCGATTGGCGATCATAAACCGATGGATTTAGCTTTTGATAAAACTGATAATCGTAAGGTATGATGTTATTGGGAGTAGGATTTTGTGCTTGTGCACTTAAAGCAAAAATGGCCATAAAGGCCATAAAAAGGATTTTTTTCGTCATTTTCTAATCGTTAATAATTTGATCTAATTCTTCAAATACCGAATTTTTACTCTTGAATTCCGGGACCAGCTTTTTCATATTAATTACTACTTGCCGGTCATTACCAGATTTAGCTGAAGCAACCAGTTCATAAATCTGTTTCTCCACGTCAGCAAATACATATTCACGTACCTTGCCAATCATAATTTTTTCATGATGGGTAGGCATAGTATTCTCATTATCATTCAGGAGCTCTTCGTATAGTTTTTCTCCTGGCCTCAAACCTGAATATTCAATCTTCACATCCACATTGGGTTCCAAACCAGCTAATCGAATCATTTTCTTAGCTAATTCAACAATCTTCACTGACTTACCCATATCAAAAACATATATCTCACCACCCTTGCCCATACAGCCTGCTTCCAATACCAAACGGCAAGCCTCAGGTATCGTCATAAAGTAACGGGTAATTTCAGGGTGGGTAACTGTTAATGGGCCACCCTTTTCAATCTGTTGCTTAAACCGTGGAATTACAGAACCATTTGAACCTAAAACATTTCCAAACCTGGTCGTGATAAATTTGGTAATAGGTTTAACATTTAGCTCGTTGATGTATTGTAAACCATTACTAAAAATAAACCCTTCTGTACTTAATGAATTATTTAAAGATTGAACATAAATTTCAGCGATTCTTTTCGATGCTCCCATAATATTGGTCGGGTTAACCGCTTTATCGGTAGAAATCATCACGAATTTTTGAACGCCGTGTTTAACCGCTTTATCAGCAATAGTTTTTGTTCCTAAAACATTTGCTTTGATTGCCTCTGCCGGATTGTCTTCCATTAAAGGCACATGTTTATAGGCAGCTGCATGATACACATAATGAGGCTTATAAGTATCAAATAATTTATCCATGCGTTGTTCATCACGAACATCACCTACAAAAGCATGGAAATTCTTGTTCTTATTATTTTCTTCCAGTTCCAGATAAAGCTCATGTAATGCCGTTTCCGATTGATCACAAAGAATAATCAACCCCACATCAAATTTAGAAAGCTGACGAACAATTTCACTTCCGATAGAGCCTGCAGCCCCTGTAATCAGGATTCGCTTTTTATGCAGCATTTCCCCAATACCCTCAATATCGATCTTAATCGACTTACGGTTCAATAAATCCTCAATATTTAATTTTTGGATTTGAGCAGGTTTTAATTGTCCATTGGTCCATACATCAAGTGGTGGGATATTTAAAACTTTAATGTCGTTCTCTAAACACAAATCTACAATCGCATCTTTTTTATCATCTGGTATTGTGTAAGAAGCAAAGATAATTTCATCCAGCTCATGCTCACCGATCAGATGAGCCAGGTTTGCTGCATCTAAAATTTTTACCCCATCTATCGTTTTTCCCACCTTACGCTGGTCATCATCAACAAAGGCAACTATATTTTTATTTACACTGCCATCATGATCAAAAGTCCGTTTGGTCGCCAAGCCAGCCTCACCAGCGCCATAAATAATTACTTTCTTCTTATCCAGGTTCAGGTTCTTCACATAAATAAAAAAGTATTTAATCAATACCCTATAGGTCATTAACAGCAAAAAGCTTGCTAAACCATTGGTAATTAAAATCGTAAAAGAAACCAGTGGGTATTTAAAAAAAGTAATCGAGATTAAATTGAGCACAAAGAAAGTGCCGTTACCAATAATAACCGATAACAAAATCCGGAAAGAATCCTGAGCACTCGTATAGCGGATAATCCCCGTAAAGGTCTTAATGTGAAAAAATACCGCAATATTTATCGTGCCCAGAATCAATAGATTTCTGGCCAATTCAGGCAGTTCGATTGCAGTTAAATCTAAATTATGCTTAAGAGAATAAGCAAATATTAAAGAACAGCTGCAGATAGTCAAATCCAACAAGAAAATGACCCAGCGTGGAACGATATTAATTTGTGTAAACAAAATACAATAGGCTAAATTTTACTAAAGATACATATTATAACAAAGCTAATACAAATCTAACGCGATTACTTCATTGTTTTCAAAAGTATCTGGAATCTCGATTAGTCTGGCTACACTACTACAGGCCTCAATAGTTACACCTTTACCAATTTTAGCACCGCCACCAATATACGAATTGGGATATACACTACAAAAATCACCAATAACCACATCATGGTCAACAGTAACATTGGCATTAATCACTACATGTTTTCCAATAACAGCACCAGACTGAATTACAGCACCAGCTAAAATTACACTTCCTTCTCCAATTACGACATCAGCTGCAACTATAGCTTTAGGATGTACTACAATACCAAATTCATGTACTATATATTTAGAAATGTTTCGTCTGATCTCATTATTACCAATGCCAATAATAAGCTTTGCCTGTTCCTCAATACTTTCATGGTAGGATGAAACAGGGGTACTATTAATCGATAATAACTCTTTATTATCATCAAAATAGCGTACTAACTGATCATTATTTAATGTAATCACATCTCCAATAACCCGTGCGTGGCCTCCGCCACCATAAATTACCCAATCACTCATTACTTAACTTTAAGTTAAACAAATGTTCTTTACCCTCAATTTTAAATCTGAGGGCGATAAAAACAACCAGGCAAACCATCAACAAGAATAATGCCGATAAAAAATTAGCCTGTATAACAAAAATAATTAGCAAGTTAATAATTAATTGAACTACCAAATAAAGTGCTACAACAGCCAGCTGTGCCCATTTCTTCTCGTTGGCTAAGTATTGATAAAAATGTGAACGGTGTGCTTTAAAAATATTTTCTTTTCGCATTACCCTGAAGAAAATTGTAGTCACCGTATCTAATCCATACACCAGTAAAAATAAAATGTAAGCCGGATTCTGCGTTTTAAAAATAAGTTGTCCTAAAAGAAAAATAATAATAAAGGCAATGCTTACACTCCCAACATCACCTGCAAAGCATTTAGCTTTCTTCCTGAAATTAAAAAAATTAAATACCAATACGGAGATGATTACCGTAAGCAATAATTGTACGGAGGTAAAATCAACAACATACTGATCAATATAATAAAGGGTGCCCAAAAGTAATAAACTGTATCCCCCGGTAATCCCATTAATGCCATCCATAAAATTATACGCATTAATGGTCCCAATAACGACCACAACTCCTATTGCGGTAAAATACCAGGGAAAATAAATTACATCGAGCTGAGTAAACAGCAATAACACCGATAATGCATGCACAATTAACCGAACTTTATTATTCAGGGTATGCATATCATCCAAAAAGCTAATCAAAGCTATTAAAAACAATCCTATGCTGAAGAACAGGTAATTAAACCCAAAAAGAAAGAAAGCCAATAATCCTGCTAGGCCAAAAATAATCCCACCACCCCGAATGGTTACAGTCTTGTGCGAACTCCGGTGATTAGGTTGATCAATAATATTATAATGATCAGCAACCCTGAAATAGACCAATTCAGTCACAAACAAAATTACGAGCAATAATAAGGCAAAAAGAACAGACATAGAGTTTTACATTAATGCTGCGAAGATAGGAAAACTATATAATGAATTTTCCTAATCTCAATTTTTGATTAGCCTACGAAAGATTTTGCGGTTAAGGCCAAACCTTCTCTGGTTTTCAAAGGCCACTCTTCTCCAATTGCGGCCTTTATTTTTTGATTGCTCACTTCATAATTTTCGGTAAGCTTATTTAATTTCTCCTTGTTTAGCGGTAGCTGCA
>Ga0308157_10009440_pt1 | contig 10802 bp, 9 predicted proteins | sample PhyBR1_FD_201035 | JGI IMG/M metagenome (GOLD analysis project Ga0308157, IMG submission 201035) | Phyllosphere microbial communities from UC Gill Tract Community Farm, Albany, California, United States - DLSLB.R1 | ecosystem: Host-associated > Plants > Phyllosphere > Unclassified | place: USA...
TACGCGCTGTCTTGTAATCTGGACTAAACCAAATTTACTTGGCGGTAATATTTTATGTTTTGCTTTATCGTCGCTCATTTCTTCTCGCAAGAAGTCGAACAAAACTTTCCTGTTTTCAGGATTAGACATATCGATAAAATCAACTACGATTATTCCACCCATATCACGCAAACGAAGTTGTCTGGCAATTTCAGCAGCAGCAATCATATTTACTTCCATGGCGGTATCTTCCTGATTGGTCGCTTTATTAGAACGGTTTCCGCTGTTTACGTCTATAACGTGAAGAGCTTCAGTGTGTTCTATTATAAGATAAGCGCCTTTGCTCATCGAAACCGTTCTTCCAAATGAAGTTTTGATTTGTCTCTCTATATTGTATTTCTCAAAAATCGGAGTGTCGTTTGATTGATAAAACTTCACAATTGATTGTTTTGAAGGTGCAATTTCTTGCAGATAATCCTTCGTTTGATGGTACAACTCTTCATCATCTATCTGGATACCGCTAAAGGTATCATTGAAAACATCCCTCAATATTGAAGAAGCTCTGTTAAGTTCTCCTAATACTTTGGATGGATGGTGAGCAGTTGGTAATTTTTTACACATTGCAGTCCATCTGCCAAGCAGGTTCTGCAAATCTTTTTCTAATTCGGCTGTATTTTTGCCTTCGGCTACTGTACGAACAATAACACCAAATCCTTTAGGTTTGATCGATAGAACAAGTTTTTTTAAGCGGTCCTTTTCTTTTTTGTCTTCTATTTTTTGTGAAATAGAAACACGGTCAGAAAACGGAACGAGAACTATAAATCTTCCTGCCAGTGAAAGCTCAGCGCTTATTCTTGGGCCTTTGGTCGATATAGGTTCTTTTACAACTTGTACTAAGACAGATTGATTGGCACTTAAAATATCAGTAATGATGCCATCTTTGTCAATCTCTTTTTCAAACTGAAAGGTCTTTAGGGAGAAATCTTTTAATTTACCTGCGCTTACAAGTTTTATGAATTTCAGCTGGGAAGCTAAGTTTGGACCTAAATCGTGATAATGTAAAAAGGCATCTTTTTCGAAGCCAACATTTACAAAAGCAGCATTAAGTCCGGCAACTGGTTTTCGTATTTTGGCAATAAAAATATCACCAACCTGAAAGTTGCTTGTCTCTTGTTCCTTGTGTAATTCAATTAGTTTTCCATCTTTTAATAAGGCAAAATCTACGGCTTCAGAACTAGATCTAATGATCAATTCTTTATTCACTCTGTAAATTTTTATCCGTGAATTGGTTGTTAGTTATTTGTTGATAGTTGATGATAAAAAACCAAAAACCAAAACCAAAAACCATCAACTTCTACAAGGATGGATTAAACAATATTTTTAACAGGTATTAACCCGGAGGGAAAATTTTAATCTCCAAATTTTAAATTTCAAATTCCAATTGAAATCTATAGTGATTTCTTAATTTTTGGATTTTGGTTTTTATTTTTTGGAATTTTTGAAATTTCCCAAATTTCAATGAACGTTTAAAAAGAAAAAAGTAGTTTAAAACTACTTTTTCTTTTTGTGACGGTTAGCTCTCGCTCTTTTTTTTCTTTTGTGAGTAGCTACCTTATGTCTCTTTCTTTTTTTACCACTTGGCATATCGTATCGATTTTATGATTAATTAATAGTGTTATTTTGCTTCGTTGTTTGTTTTTACTCCCTCTACAAAAACTTTTGCAGGTTTAAAAGCAGGAATATTGTGTGCAGGAATTTTGATTGTGGTATTTTTAGAGATGTTTCTTCCTGTTTTCTCAGCTCTGGTCTTTACGATGAAACTTCCGAAACCTCTTAGGTAAACATTGTCACCAGTTTCTAATGAAGTCTTAACTTCTTCCATAAAAGTTTCAACTGTTGCCTGAACGTCTCCTTTTTCAAGACCTAGTTTCTCTGAAATCTTCGCTACGATATCTGCTTTCGTCATTTTCTTTCCTGTTTTTATTTTATAAATGATGTACTATTTTTTTGAGGATGCAAATATAGGAATTAAAAAAATAATTAATCAAGCTAATTCGTTAAATTTTAATTACATAAAGATTTACTTTTGTTTTCTAAGTATTTTAAAATGATTTTTCATAACACACTGATAAATTGGTATTTACAAAACAAACGCGATTTGCCTTGGCGTAATACGGTAAATCCGTATCATATTTGGCTCTCAGAAATTATGCTCCAGCAGACAAGAGTGACGCAGGGAATGCCGTATTTTTTTTCATTTACAAAGGAATTTCCTACTGTTTTTGATTTGGCTAATGCTGATGAAGAAAAAGTTCTAAAACTCTGGCAGGGATTAGGATATTATTCACGCGCCAGAAATCTGCATAAAACTGCTCAATACATAACCAATGATCTAAAAGGAGTCTTTCCTGCTACTTATAATGATCTATTAAAGTTAAAAGGAGTAGGTGAATATACAGCTGCCGCAATTGCGTCCTTTTCTTATAATGAAGCTGTACCGGTTGTTGATGGTAATGTATTTAGGGTTCTTTCGCGCTATTTTGATATAGAATCCGATATCGCTTTGCCGGCAACCAAAAAAGAATTTACTGGGCTTGCAAAAGAATTAATGCCGAAAGAAAATCCAGCAATTTTTAATCAGGCAATAATGGAATTTGGTGCTTTGCAATGTGTGCCTAAAAGTCCAGATTGTTCTGTATGTGTTTTTAATGACAGTTGTCTGGCTCTGCAAAAGAAAAAGGTTGACACTCTGCCTGTAAAATCTAAAAAACTAAAAATCACAAACCGTTTCTTTAATTATCTGGTATTAGAAGATATTGAGGGAAAAACTTTAATCCAAAAAAGAACTACAAAAGGTATCTGGCATAATTTATATGAGTTTCCTTTACTGGAAACGAATGAAATTGTCGATTTTGATTTTGTTTCAAGAATAATTAAAGAAGAGATTTTATCTTCTTATACAATTACCGGGGTAGAAGAATGTTCACATGCGACGGTGATTCATAAGCTTTCACACCAGCATTTACATATACAGTTCTGGAAAGTAAAAATCAGTGACATTTTGTCTAATGGTTTGAATTTTAATGAATTAAAAGAGTTTCCTTTTCCGATTGTGATTTATAATTTTATTGAAAAGGAAGAAATTTGTCGTTAAAAAAAAGTATCTTTGATTCACACAAATGCTATACCATGAACGGAACATTAAACAAGGTAATGTTGATAGGCTATTTAGGCGACGATATTAAAATGCATTATTTTGACGGAGGTAATTGCATCGGACGCTTTCAGCTGGCAACAAACGAAGTTTATATCAATAAAACTACCAATGAAAAAATTACCTCGACAGAGTGGCATAACTTAGTTGTACGCAATAAAGCTGCTGAAATCTGTGAAAAATATTTGTCCAAAGGAGACAAAATATATGTTGAAGGCCGCATAAAATCAAGGCAATGGCAGGCTGAGGACGGGACTACAAAATATACCAATGAAATTCAGGTAACCGAATTTACCTTTTTGACAACCAAAAAAGAAACAGAGCACAAACATCATCAGGCTTCTGAATCGCTAAAAAACACTAACTTTGAAAATCCTAATGAAGGCTTGCCGGTCAACGATTTGCCTTTTTGATTGTTTAACTAATCTTTTTTAATTTGGACCCGGAGCCCAGTTTATTTTTTATATTCACTGACACCAATCTGATTGTTGGTTTTGTCGGAATATTTATTTTACTTTTTTTATCAGCCATTGTTTCTGGAGCTGAAGTTGCCTTTTTTTCCTTGTCTCAAAAAGAAATCGAAGATGTACTGCAGGAAAATAACCCGAAAGGAAAAATAATTTCCAATCTTTTGGATAGACCCAAAAAACTCTTAGCTACATTATTAGTTGCTAATAATTTTTTCAATATCGGGGTTGTTATCCTTTTCTCTTTTATCGGCAGAAATATTTTTAAGGATGTCGTTTCTGATTCATTAAAATTTCTTTTGGAGGTTATTTTGGTTACTTTCCTGATTTTGTTGTTTGGAGAGATTTTGCCAAAGGTTTATGCGAGCCGTAATAATATAAAATTTGCGAAACGTGTCGCTTATCCAATTGCATTTTTAGATAAATTACTTTCTCCTGTAAGTTTGCCAATGCGTGCCGTTACGCTATATTTGCACAATAAATTAGGAAAACAAAAAACAAATTTCTCAGTAGATCAGCTTTCGCAGGCATTAGAACTGACCGATTCGGAAGGGACATCAAGTGAAGAACAGAAAATACTGGAAGGAATTGTTTCTTTTGGAAACACAGATACCAAACAGGTAATGAGTCCCAGAATTGATATTTTTGCACTGGAAATATCAGAAACATTTGCGGAAATTTATCCTAAAATAATTGAAACTGGTTTTTCAAGAATTCCGGTTTATCGTGACAATATTGACCAGATTGAGGGTGTTTTGTTTGTTAAGGATTTACTGCCTCATATTGATAAAACCGAATTTGACTGGACCACCTTAATCAGAGAAGCCTTTTTTGTTCCTGAGAATAAAAAATTAGATAATTTGCTTAAAGATTTCCAGAGCCTGAAAAGTCATTTGGCGATTGTGGTTGATGAATACGGAGGAACCTCAGGTTTAGTTTCTTTAGAGGATGTAATTGAGGAAATAGTTGGAGATATAAGTGATGAATTTGATGATGAGCATTTAAATTTCTCCCAAATTGACGAAAATAATTTTCTTTTTGAAGGAAAGATTAATCTAAAGGATTTTTACAGAATTATTGATGTTGATGAAGACCTTTTTGAATCACGCAAAGGAGAGGCAGAAACATTAGCAGGATTTATTCTTGAAATTCTGGGCAATTTCCCTAAAAAGAATCAAAAAATAGCGTTTGAAAACTGTGTATTTACTATAGAGACTGTTGATAATAAACGCATAAAACAAATAAAAGTAACAATAGAATAAGATGTTGAAAAAAACAATTTGGATAGCAGTAATTTTACTGAGCCTCACTGTTATAAGCTGTAAGGATGATGTTTTGCCAAAGCCGGCTGCTTTTTTGCGTCTGGATTATCCGATGGCTAAATATGTAAACTTTGAAAACACATGTCCTTTTTCGTTTCAAATGAATGAGGACGCTGTAATTAAGGGTGAAAAAGAATGTGGATTTGCGATTACATATCCAAAAATGAAAGCGACTATTTACCTGACCTATAAACCAGTAAATAACAATATCGATAAATTGCTTAGAGATGCTCAGAAACTTACCTACGAACATGTTATCAAAGCAGATGATATATTAGAACAACCTTATTTAAATCCTCAGAAAAAAGTTTACGGCATGTTCTATCAGGTTAACGGAAATGCGGCAACGAACTCACAGTTTTATGCAACGGACAGTACAAAGCATTTCATCACTGGATCGGTTTATTTTTACAGCAAACCCAATTTCGATTCCGTGATGCCCGCAGCAAGTTATATCAAAAATGATATGCAGAGGCTTATGGAGACTTTGAAGTGGAAGTAAATAAAAAAACAAACAAAAGGCGTTCCGATTGAGAGCGCCTTTTGTTTGTTTAAAATATCTGATATAATTTAGGATTCTGAAAAAGCTTCTTTTATGAATTGCTGAAGTCCTGCCTCTTCAAGTATTTCAATTGAGAATTCTCCAAAACGTTTCGGAAGCCAGATAATTCTAACTCCGCTGGGAGAATTAAGGCTTTCCCGTGATAAAGGATTTCCGTTTTCGTCCTCTGGCTGAACTCCGGAGGATATCAATTCATCAAACGCAGCTTCAATGTCAGGAGTAGAGTAACAGTGGCGATATATCGTTCCTTCGCCTTTGGAGTCTAACAGATTTTTTAAATTTCCTGAAAAAGCTTCTACAAGCATAAAATGTTCCTGGCCAATTTTTACAACAGCGTATTTGACATGAAGTTCATCTCTTTCCCAGGTGAACTTTTTTGAAATTTCAGCACCAAGTATTTTTGTGTAATAATTACAGGCTGATTCAAGGTCATTAACTAAAATATCGATATGACTAAATTTAAGGTTCATTTTTTATGTATATATTATGGCAATCGATTTTGTTTTTTACTGCAATTTCGAAGATTATAGGCAAATTATAAGAGGGAATATAATTTTTAAAATAATCAGAAAAAAAGACAGTAGTAAACCTGAGTTTATTACTGTCTAAAAATTATTTTTTATCAGAATTAGATAGTCGCGCCTTAGTTACGATTTCATATTCGAAACTTTATATGTTTTTCCATCTCCCGTTTCCTGAACAACCTTTGTCAAAGATTCAGGATTTTGAATGGTTTTATCGAAAGTTACAGTTGCAGTTTTTTTATCAAAATCAACAGAAGCTTTTTCTACCCCGTCAAGATTTGCTAATTCTTCTTCGATAGTTTTAGCGCATCCAACCGCACAGGTCATCCCGTCGATTGTAAAACTGGCAGTCTGTACATTTTCTGCAGCGATCGGTTTATGTTCTTTTGGAGCTTCAGTTTTTTCGCCTTTTGCAACTGCTAAACTTTTGTCTTCTTCTTTTTTACAGCTTACCAATACCAAGCCTGCGATGGCTAACGATGCTATTATTTTTGTAAATTTCATTATATATAATTTTAGTTGTAAATATGTTTATTGCAAAATTAATAAAAAAGCAAAGGTCAGTTCCTAAAAATTATTACAAATTTGCATTAAAATATGATTTATGGATGCAAAACAATTAAAGTGGTTTTATTTATTACTGCTTTCGCTAATTTGGGGAAGTTCGTTTATTCTAATAAAAAGGGGGTTAGTAGGATTAACAGCAATCCAGGTGGGTTCGCTCCGAATCATTTTTGCCGGGTTGTTTCTGCTTATAGTCGGATTTTCAAGTTTAAAGAAAATTTCCCCGCGCCAATGGAAATTTGTTGCCTTGACTTCATTTTTTGGGACATTTATTCCGGCTTTCTTTTTTGCAATCGCAGAAACTCAGGTGGATAGCTCGATTGTGGCTATTTTGAATTCCCTGACACCTTTAAATACATTGGTTTTAGGAATTATATTTTTTGGAATTCAGTTTCAGAAACGTCAGGTTTTAGGCGTTTTTATTGGATTAGTTGGATGTTTGTTATTGGTTTTGAACGGTGCTTCAGGTCATGCAGGGCAAAATTATTATTATTTGATTTTAGTTGTAATTGCTACACTGTGTTATGCGATTAACGTTAATCTGATCAAGAAAAATCTATCTGATTTGAATTCGCTGAGTATTACCACAGGAAATTTTGCGGTTTTATTTATACCTGCTTTGATAATTTTAAGTACTACAGATTTTGTACAAAAAATCCATATTGAAACAACGCAATATTCTGTTCTGTTTGTAATGATTTTAGGGATTTTGGGAACCGGAATAGCAAATGTTTTGTTCTTTAAATTAATACAAATGTCCTCGCCGGTATTTGCAACTTCGGTAACCTATTTGATTCCGATAGTGGCATTTTTCTGGGGGTTGCTGGATAATGAAATGCTGACTCCAGTTCAGTTTTTTGGAGCTTTTGTTATATTGATAGGGGTTTATTTGTCGGCGAAAAAATGATTTTAGAGTTGTGAGTGAAAAGTTATTTGTAAAATGTAAAATGGGCTTCGCTCAGCCTGACAAAATGGTATAACAAAAAAAGCTGTCAATTAGGACAGCTTTTTTTGTTTAAAATCTTAGTGCATTAGCAGTTCAACTTTCTAAAGAAAATCTTTTTCAGTAACTCCTTCATTGATTTTGACATCAGACATTTTAATATCTAATTCAAAACCTGCATTTTGTATTAAGTTAAAAGGAACTTTTACACCTTTTACTTCTTTATAATCATTAAAATAGGTTGTTTGTGTAGTAGATTGCCCACTTTGTTCTTTTACTTTAGTTTCGGCTACTTTCAACCCTGATTTTACATCGTAAAAGTATATCGTTTTGCCGTCTTTTATAGAATAAGCATCATTGCCGCTTATTTGTTCAATTCCGCTTACGGTTAAATCTGTTCTTTTGCTTAACTGCAATTCTTCAAAAGGGGCTGCGTTCGCTTTCATTTCGGCTAAATCTGCGCCTTCTAAATTTTTGCGCTGTCCTTGCTGTTCTACATAAGCGCCTTTTTCGTTTACAACCTGTTTCATCAAAGCCATACTTCCCATAGAAAGAGAAACCATCATTTTTCCTTTCGAATCTAATTTTGAAACAAAAGTCAATGGAGCTGGCGCCTGCGGAATTGTTGTAGTTCCGTTCATGAATAATGTTTTTACTGCAGAAACGGCTTTTTCTCCTCCAATTGCTTTAATATAATTGTCAAAAATGCTTTTTGCAGTAATTCCTGCCGGAGCTTCTTTTTTGGTAACTGGCTTTTCAACAGGGTTTCCGTATTTGTCATAATAAGAAATCGGAATCTGCAGTTTTTCCAGACCAGGAAGTACTTCAGGACCTTTACCCACAATTACAATTCTCATATTGTCGATTTGGAAATATTTATTCGATACCCGATTAATATCATCAATTGTAACGTTGTTAATGGTCTGAATGTATTTTTCGTAGAAATCAGCCGGAAGTTTTTCTGTTTCAATATTTAAAGCATAACGTGCAACAGTCTGAGGTTTTTCAACCTGCATCACAAACCTTCCGATGTAACCTGCTTTTACATTTTTTAATACATCTTCAGAAACTTTCTCAGTTCGGATTCTTTTAATTTCTTTGATAAATTGTACAACAGCACTATCGGTAACGGCATTTCGAACAGCAGAAGAAGCTTTGAATTTGGTTACATATTTCCCGCTTCCAATATTCGAACTTGCACCATATGTCCAGGCGTGCTGTTCGCGTAAATTCATATTCAGGTAACTATTGAAATCACCGCCTAAAATTTGATTTGCAATTACAGCAGGAAAAAAATCAGGATCGCTCATTTTTAGATTTACTGTATTGACTAAAGAAATCTCAGATTGAACCGCATTTGGAACATCTACAAAAGCTATCTGAAGTTTAGAAATATTTTCCGGATTTGGATACGTGTTTTTGGGAGCAGTTTGTTTTTTCCATCCTCCAAAAAGCTTTTCTACAGCTGCTTTTGTTTCTTTAAATTTAATGTCACCAACTATAACTAAATAAGCATTTTCAGGGACGAAATAAGTATTGTAATTAGCTTTAACATCATCAAGAGTAACATTTTTAAGTGTTTCTTCTGAAACGAATTCTCCCGAAGGATGGTTTTTTCCAAAAGTTAAAACATCTACAATACGGTTGGCTATGGCAGGAACGCTTTTTTCATCGGCTTTGAGGCCTTCTACTAATTTTGCTTTTTCCTTGTCAAATTCTGTTTGAGTAAAATTAGGCTGTAAAGCGCCTTCGGCCAATAATTCTAAAATACGTCCTGAATATTTTGAAAGAGCACTTGCGTAAGCACCAGATGATGTAAAGTTTATACTGGCTCCATAAAAGTCAATTTCTTCATTAAAGGCTTCTTTTGTAGTTTTTTTAGTTCCGTTTCCAATTAAACTGCTGGTCAATTCATCAACGCCTTTTTTGTTCCCTTCAGTAAAAGGGGCGTTATCCAGTGTAAGATTAAAGCTCACGCGTGGCAATTTATGATTTTCAACTACCAAAACTTTCATACCGTTTGCCAAAACAAAAGTTTGCGGTTTTTTGATGTTAACTACTGGTGAGTTTCCTGGTTTGGGTTGTGGACGATCTTGTGCTTGCATAATTCCGGTAAGGAATAAAAGGATTAAAACTGTATGTATTTTTTTCATGATTCGGTGCTTAGTTTTGAACTTTTTTTGAAGGAACATAATCTAAAATTAAACGCTGATTAGGGTTTAAATACTTTTTAGCGACTTCTCTGATTTCTTCTCTGGTAATAGAGTGGTAGATGTCGATTTCGGTATTAATAAGATTCACGTCTCCGTATAGCAAATAATATGAAGCTAAGTTTTCTGCAATTCCTTCAACACTTGCATTGGCATTGACAAAATTATTATCAAATTTATTTTGTAATTTTTGATAGTCTTTCTCAGAAATCAAATCCGTTTGGATTTTTACGATTTCTTCGTCCATTTCTTTTAAGATGTCTGTTGTAGTGTATTTACCCATTGGCAAACCATACAAAATATACATTCCGTAATCTTCCTGACTAAAACCAACAGCGCCAATTTGAAGTGCCATTTTTTTGTCATCCACTATTTTTTTGTATAGTTTAGAGCTTTTTCCGTCACTTAAATAGGAAGAAATTAAATCTAAAACCCTTGCGTCTCTTGTTTTCATTGACGGGGTTCTGTATGAAGCAACTACCATCGGAATCTGAATATTTGGATCTTCATAAGATGCTTTTATGGTTTGTGTAATCGGTTCTTCCGTATAAGTTTGTTTTTTCAAAACTTCCCCTTTTGGAATTGGTCCGAAATACTTCTGAATCCATTCTTTGGTTTTGGTTTTGTCGAAATCTCCCGCAACAACCAAAACAGCATTGTTTGGTGTATAGAATTTTTTGTTGAAAGCCTGAAATTCTTCAAGAGTTGCAGCGTCAAGATCCTTCATAGAACCAATAGTCGTCCATCGGTATGGATGATTTTTGAACATGTGTTTTTTAACCTCAGGCAAAATATTTCCGTACGGCTGATTGTCGTAACGCATTCTTTTTTCTTCTTTTACAACTTCATTTTGAGTGTCAACGCCAATTTTATTAATAATTGGGTGCATCAAACGTTCTGATTCCATCCATAACCCTAATTCTAAACTGTTTGATGGAAAAACTTCATAATAATAGGTTCTGTCGTCAGAGGTGTTGGCATTGTTTACACCTCCATTTGCGGTAACGATTTTCATCC
>Ga0308157_10009441_pt1 | contig 10801 bp, 12 predicted proteins | sample PhyBR1_FD_201035 | JGI IMG/M metagenome (GOLD analysis project Ga0308157, IMG submission 201035) | Phyllosphere microbial communities from UC Gill Tract Community Farm, Albany, California, United States - DLSLB.R1 | ecosystem: Host-associated > Plants > Phyllosphere > Unclassified | place: USA...
ACTGGCGCCGCGCGCCGGGCCATGCCGAGCTGGTGCAGCGCGGCAACCGCAAGGAAGAGCGCGACCACGGCATCGTCACCATCACCCGCTACCAGTGCGACCGCTGCGGCACGGCGTGGGAGTACGAGAACGACAAGACCGACCAGCGCGCTGGCTGGTCCGTGGTGGGGCGCTGAGGCGCCTGCACCGGGCCCTTGGCCATGATGTCAGTGGATGTTCGGTTGCTATTGTTTTGATAGCTAAGTGCCCTGGTGCTGATTGCGCTGGAGGCCGATAGGGCTTGAAGCGCGGCGCAAGCCCGCGGCGCCCGGCATCGACCGGGTGAACCCGGGAACCGGTCCACCGCCTTTCCGGCACCGTCCTACGCCAGCGCCCCGGGGTGGGGGCTTAAAACAGCTTTGGAAGGCGGCGCCTTCGCTCCCTGCCGTTCCAGGGGCCCGCGCCGTCCGCAGCCACGACTGATTTCAAGGACCCCCGGACCCATGTTCTTTGCCCGCTCCTCCGCCCCCGATTCCGATTCCGAGCCGCCCGTCGAAGGCGGCAACGCCGCCACTCCCTTGCCCGAGCGCACCGTCGTCGTCATCACGGGCGCATCGAGCGGCATCGGCCACGCCACGGCACTGGCCTTCGCGCGCCGCGGCGCGTGCCTGGTGCTCGCCTCGCGTGATGCGGACACGCTGTCGCCCGTGGCGATGGAGTGCCGGGCCGAGGGCGGCACCGCCATCGGCGTGCCCACCGACGTGACCGACCCCAAGGCCGTGCAGGCGCTGCTGGCCAAGGCGCTGCGCCACTTCGGCCACATCGACCTGTGGGTGAACGGCGTCGGCGTGGGCGCGGTGGGCCGGTTCGAAGACGTGCCCGTGGCCGCGCACCGCCGCGTGCTCGAAACCAATCTGCTGGGCCACCTGCACGGCGCGCACGTGGTGATGCCGCACTTTCGCGAGCGCGGCCGGGGCACGCTGGTCAACCTCATCTCGATGGGTGGCTGGGTGCCCGCGCCCTACGCCGCGGCCTACACCGCCAGCAAGTTCGGCGTGCGCGGCCTGTCGGAAAGCCTGCGCGCCGAAGTCTCCGACCTGCCCGGCGTGCACGTGTGCGACGTGGCGCCCACCTTCGTCGATTCGCCGGGCCTGGCCCACGGCGCCAACTACACGGGCCGCAGCATCCGCCCGCCGCTGCCCATGGTGGACCCGCGCCGCGTGGCCGACGCCATCGTCGGCCTGGCCACCCGCCCGCGCGACGTGACCTGGCTGGGCGCGCCCGCGCTGCCCGGGCGCATCGCGCATGCGGTGGCGCCCGCCGCCGTAGGCCGCGCGATGCGCTGGCTGACCGATGCCGCACTGCGCCGCGCGCGCACCGTGCCCAACTCGGACGGCAACCTGTTCGAGCCCTCGCGCGGCACGGCCATCGACGGCGGCCACCGCGAACACCGCGACAGCCGCATGGCCGCCGTTGCCGCGCTGGGCGTGGCGGGGCTGGCCTATGGCTGGTGGCTGGCCACGCGCGATCGCGGCAGCGCCGCCGACCAGCAGCACCCATAACCCTGGCTCCAGATTCCAGGTTCCGTGGCGCAGACGGGCGTGGCCGGCCCGTCGCGCAAGGCCCCTTCACCGGCCGCAGCCTTCTGTTTGAAAAGGACGAGTCCCATGCCCGCTTCCTCCCTCTCCCCTGCGGCGCGCGCCGCCCAGACCTTCACGCTCTATGCGGCCAATGGCCGCGTGTACGCCAGCAACGTGCGGGACAAGCTCATCGACCTGGGCGAACTGAAAGAGGCGCAAGGCCAGTACGGCTATGCGCTCGACGGCGGCGACCACGTGGAGCGCTCGGGCTTTCCCAGCGCCGAAGACGCCCTGGCCGACCTGGCCAACACCGTCACCTTCCTGTACCTGGACGGCCAGTTCACCGCGCTGGAAGACCTGTCGGACGGCCGCAGCCCCGATCTGGCCGACGTGCCGCAGATCCAGATCAACCTGGACGCGCTGGGCCACGGCGAACCCGCCATCGCGGCGGACGTCTGACAGTTGCTATCGAAATAGGAGTCAATGTGCTTGCTGGACGTGCGCTGGAGGCCGTTTTGGCTTAAAGGCGCAGGGGCCCGGGAATTCCCTGGTGACGGGCTGAGGCGGCCCGGCTATCGTTTGTGAACGGTGTTCACAATGGTGTCGGGCGCCGCCACGGGCCCGGCACGGGCCGCAAGGAGACCAGCTATGAAAGTGGAGCCCTACCTGTTTTTCGACGGCCGCTGCGAAGAGGCGCTCGAGTTCTACCGCACGGCGCTGGGCGCCGAGGTCACCGGCCTGATGCGCTTCAAGGACAACCCCGAGCCGCCCGCTGAGGGTGCCAATGCCGGCTGCGGCGGCGCATCGTCGCCGCCACCGGGCGACAAGGTCATGCATGCGGCGTTTCGCATCGGCGAGACGACGCTCATGGCCTCCGATGGCATGAACGGCGGCCAGCCCGTGTTCCAGGGCGTGTCGCTGTCCCTGTCACCCAACGACGCCGCCGAAGCCGGGCGCCTGTTCGCCGCGCTGGCCGACGGCGGGCAGGTGCAGATGCCGCTGGCGCCGACGTTCTTTTCGCCCGCGTTCGGCATGGTGGCCGACCGCTTCGGCGTTCCGTGGATGGTGGTGTGCAACCCCGCCGCCTGATTTGATTGACTGATTGATCTCCCAAATGCCCGCGCGGCTTGAACGACCCATCACCCCATGAACGAAACGCCCCACATCGCCGACCTGCCCGCCCGCTACACGGCGTTCATCCACGTCACCTGCACGCGCGAGGAAATCCAGCAGGTCATGGGCCAGGGCGTGCGCGACTTGATGGACGCGATCGCCGCGCAGGGTGTCTCGCCTGCCGGCCCATGGTTCACCCACCACCGGCGCCGGCCCACCGACACGTTCGACTTCGAAATCAGCGTGCCTGTGGCCGCACCGGTCGGCCCGCTGGGCCGCATGCAGCCGGGCGAGTGGCCGGCAATGCGCGTGGCCCGCACGGTGCATTGCGGCCGCTACGAAGACCTGGCCCAGGCCTGGGGCGAGTTCCTGCAATGGATCGAAGGCCGGGGCCTGCGGCCCACCGCCGAGTTGTGGGAGTGCTACCTGACCGGCCCCGAAACCGGATCGGACCCCGCCGCCTGGCGCACGGAGCTGAACCAGCCGCTGCAGGACTGAGCGGAGAGCGCGGGCGTTCCGGGTTCGGGCTGGGGCTGGGGCTGGGGCTGGGGCGCCACCGTTCCATGCCTGCACCAGTGCGTTGCGCCACCGCCGCGTTGCAGAGCCGCCCGAAGCCCCCATGTGGGATAAGACCGCGCGGCCCTCGCTGCGCCTGCCCGCCTTGCCTGGCCCCGTGCGTGATCGCGCGGCCGGCGCAACGCCCACCGGAGTTTCCGCATGACCGACCCCACGACCGCCACCACCCCGATCCTGAACACCCAGCCCCTGGGCGCCCTGTGGCCCACGGTGGACCCTTTCCTGTTCTGCGCCCACCACGACGACGCCTATCCGCCCGGCAACGCCGCGCTGGGGCCCGATGCCCCGCTGCACGGCCGGCAGATCGGCCAGGATTTTTCGGGCCGTGACGGCTGGAGCATGTACCACGGCGACGTCGTACCCGGCTTTCCGCCGCACCCGCACCGCGGCTTCGAGACCGTGACCATCGTGCGCAAGGGCCTCATCGACCATGCCGATTCGCTGGGCGCCGCGGCCCGCTTCGGCCAGGGCGACGTGCAGTGGCTCACCGCGGGCGACGGCGTGGTGCATTCCGAGATGTTCCCGCTGCTGGACCGCACGGCGCCCAACCCGCTGGAGCTGTTCCAGATCTGGCTCAACCTGCCGGCCGCCAACAAGCGCGTGGCCCCGCACTTCACCATGTTCTGGTCGGGCGACATGCCGCGCGTGGTGGACCGCAGCGCCGACGGCGCCGCCACCCATGTTGCCGTGGTGGCCGGCCGGCTGGGCGATGCCGCGCCCCTGGCGCCACCGCCCGGCTCGTGGGCCGCGCAGGCCGAGGCCGACGTGGCCATCTGGACGCTGCGCCTGGAGCCCGGCGCGCGCTTCACGCTGCCCGCCGCCACTGGCCAGGGCACGCGGCGCATGCTGTACTTCTTTGCTGGCAGCGGCGTCTCGCTGGCGGGCCAGCCGGTGGCGCACGCCGCCATCGAACTGCGCGCGGGCGATGCGGTGGAGCTGCACAACGGCGGCGCGGCCGATGCCGAATTCCTGCTGCTGCAGGGCCGCCCGCTGGCCGAGCCCGTGGTGCAGTACGGCCCTTTCGTGATGAACACGCAGCAGGAGATCGCCGAGGCGGTGGCCGACTACCGCCGCACCGGCTTCGGCGGCTGGCCCTGGGGCGACGAGGCCCCGGTGCACGGCGCGGATGCCGGCCGTTTCGCGCGGCGGCCGGGCGAGGCGGCGCCGGAGGTTCCTGCGCCGGTGTGAGCCCAAGCCTGCGTCCCGTAGTTAATCGGATTTCAATCTGTGAATTTTATTTTTGTTACGTGACTTTTGTGCAATGCCTTTAGTATTTCCGCTCTTTTTACGGAGGGATGTATGGGCCAGTGTTACACCGCAGGGGATTTCAAAAAATATTTCAGTGAAAACATGCAGGAGTTGGGCCTGCCTGTGCCTTCCACGCTGTTCGACACATACCAGACAGCCATCGCAACGGCTTCGGCGATGGTGGGGACATTGGCTACGCTCGGCAAAGGAGCGACGATGGGTGAACTCGTCGGCGCTACGTTGGGACTGGAAAAGCTGGCGGTAGCGGCTTCCGTCGGGGCCTCCGCTTACACAGGCGCCGCCATCGGCAGCATCGCAGTGGCGGCCGGACGCTCTCTTGGTTGCGGGTCGCGCATGTCCGATCTCTTCGTGATGGCGCGCCAGAACAAACTGGAGTTCAGTGGGCTGGCCGCTTTCTATACCAATAATCCCCAGGTCCTTCAGAGAAATTATCCAGGCCGGGCGCGTTTCGGTATGCAGGCCAAAATCGCACCGGCCAACTTCAGTTACGTATCATGAATAACGTTCTTTTCTTACTGCTCTGCATTGTGCTGGCGCTCCTCGCCTGGGGCGCTTTCCAGGTGCTGGGCAACTATGCTTTCCTGCTCATGGTGGTCATCGTGGTGGCACTGCTCGTCAGCAAAGTGGGGAAGCCGAAATTCGGGCCGAAGAAGTAGTCGTCGCCATGTCCAGTCCTGTTCTCGTTCGTCCCATCCGGCCCGATGACCTTGCCGCCTGGCAGCCGCTCTGGGACGGCTACAACGCCTTCTACGGGCGCGAGGGCGCCACGGCCCTGCCGGACGAGATCACGCGCACGACGTGGTCGCGCTTCTTCGATCCGGCCGAGCCGGTCTTCGCGCTGGTGGCCGAGTCGGAGGGCACGGTGTGCGGCATCGTCCATTACCTGTTCCACCGCAGCACGACCCGCATCGAGCCCACCTGCTACCTGCAGGACCTGTTCACCGCCCCCGGCGCACGCGGCAAGGGCGTGGGGCGGCAGTTGATCGAAGGGGTGTACGCGGCGGCGCAGGCCGCGGGCGTGCGCCGGGTGTACTGGCAGACGCACGAGACCAACGCGACCGCCCGGCGGTTGTACGACCAGGTGGCGCGGCACGCGGGCTTTCTCATCTACGGAAACGACGCCTGAAGTCGGCCGGGTTCAGGGGCGGCCGCTTGGGGCTGCGCCCGCCTTGTTCGACAATGCACGCCTGACCGCCGGGCGCGCAGTGCCTGCCGCCTTTGCCGATTCATCGATTCGCCGGAACACTCCATGAACATCTCCAAAGACACCGCCGTCACCCTCAGCTACAAGGTGACCACGCCGCAGGGCAAGCCGCTCGATTCCGGGCACCTGGCCTATCTGCACGGCGGCTACGAAGGCATCTTCCCCAAGGTGGAGGCCGTGCTGGACGGCCAGGCCACGGGCTTCGCCACCACGCTGGACCTGACCGCCGCCGATGCCTTCGGCGAGCGCGACGAAAGCCTGGTGCGCACCATTCCCAAGAGCGAATTCCCGCCGGGCGTGAAGGTGGGCGGCCAGCTGCGCGGCGCGGGCGACGACGGGCAGGAGCGCGTCTTCAACGTGGTCAAGATCAAGGGCCCCGAGGTGCACCTGGACGGCAACCACCCGCTGGCGGGCCAGGCGCTGCGCTTTTCGTGCAAGGTGACCGAAGTGCGCGCCGCCACGCCCGAGGAAGTGACGCACCGCCACGTGCACGGCGGCCACGGCCACCACCATTGAGCGGATCGATTTGCTATTAAAATAATAGCTAAACACCGTTGATTTGATTGCGCTGGAGGCCGATTTGGCTCCCATGCCGGCACGGCGCCCGCGCTAGAACTGCACGTCCACGACCACGTTGTCCAGGTAGATGCCGGGCACCGGCGCCGGCTGGTCCGGGTACACGCGGGCCCGGTACGGAAAGAGGTGCGAGCCCGTGCCATTGGCGATGCCGCCGGCCGGCCCGGCGGTGGCCTGGCTGCTGGCCACGCGCGAACCCACCGCCGTGCCCCAGGGCGTGGTGCCCGATCCGAAGAAGATGTCGTAGGCCAGCCGGTTGGCCCCGTTGGCCATCTGCCGCCGCCCGCCGCTGGGGTTGCTGCCCGGCCCCAGGCCCACGGTGTAGGTCATGCCGGTGGTGCACACCAGCGCGACCTGCGAGGCCGCTTCGCCGAACCCGGTGGGCAGTGCGGCCGTGCCGAAGTTGATGGCGCCGGGGGTGATGAGGCAGTCGTTGGTCACCTGCAGCTCCACGGTCACGGTGCGCGTGGCCGAGCCGGCGTACACGGTGCCCAGGCAGGTGCTGATCAGCCCCAGCCCGTCGCACAGGTTGTAGACCCAGGCCACCCGCAGCGTGTCGCGGTAGGTGCCGGCCGGCACGTTGGCGCCGAGCGTGGCGATCTGCAGCGGCACGGTCGCCTTGCGGTTGGGCAGCAGCGTGAGGATGTTCGCGCCCGAGCCGTTGATCACCAGCAGCCCCGACGAATACGTGAGCCCGCCGCCGTTGCCCGCCTGGTAGCCGACGGTCTTGGTGGTGTCGGCGATGTTGCGCAGCAGAAAGCCGTTGTCGCTGGTGAGCGTGGCCCGGAGCAGGCTGTCGGTGGACAGCACCGAGAGCAGCCCGCTGCCGCAGGTGATGCCGAAGCTGCCCGAGGTGCTGACGCTGCCGTCGCGCACCGCGAACGACGACACGGTGCCCAGCGATGCGCCCGTTTCCGCATAGCTGCACACGGCGGCCACGGCGGGCGCGCCGGCGCCCAGCGCCGCCAGGCACACGGCGAGCCGTGCGGCCCATCCGGCGAGGGAGCGCCATGCCGTCACAGCTTGACCCCTTCGGCCGGCGCCACCGGCGCTTCGCCCGTGCTGCAGACCACGCGCAGATCCCGCGTGGCGGCGTAGGCCTGTTCGGTGAACGCCGCGCGGCACACGCCGCCATCGGGCAGGCGCGCGACCAGCGTGTTGCGGGCCTGCAGCGCGGTCAGGTACACCACGCCGTCCCATCCCACCACGGTGGGCACGTTGCCTTGTTCGTGCACCACGGCCGCGCCGACGGGCAGCGGCGCGCCGCCGGCATCGACCAGGGTGATGGTGGCGGTGCGCATGCGCATCACCGGCAGCCGCACCAGCGAGCCCGTGCCGCGCGCGACCGCCACGCGCTTTTCCAGCGTGGGGGTGTGTACGTCGGCCGGCAGCGAGAGCGGATCGATCTCGTAGCGGCCTTCGTAGTAGGCCGGCACGTCCGGCACGAGCAGATAGCCGCGGGCGTTGGTGCGGCCCACGCGCTGGTTGTTGAACAGCACCGGCACATCGGCCATGCCCTCGGTGGAGACCAGCGCGAAGCCGTCGCTGATGCGGTTGGAGGCGAAGGCGTAGCCGTCCATCAGCCCGATGGAGCCCGATGCGCCTGCGAACCGGGTCGCGTGGCCGGCCATGCCGTAGGCACCGCCCTGTACGGTGAGCGTGTCGCCCCGGTACTGGGCGGAGGCCTGGCGGTACCGGTTCGCCTCGCCGCCCAGCGTGTGGCCCAGGCTCCAGCCGAAGCCGCCGTCCGACGGCACGGTGCGCTGCACGCTCGACTGCAGTTGCGTGGCGCCGTCGCCGTAGCGGGCCACGGCCGCCTGCGCGCTGGTGTTCGGCCCCAGCAGGTAGGTGAGTTGCAGGCGCACCTGGGTCTGGCCGGTTTCCACCGTGCGCCCGGCAGTGACCGACACGTACGCGTTCTGCCCCACGGGCGTGCTGTAGCCGGCGTAGGCGAGCCGGCTGCGCTGGCCCTCGCGGCTCTGCAGGTCCACCCAGCCCACGCTGACCGAGCCGCGCGCGAGGTTCAGGCTGGCATCGAGTTGCCGCGTGCGGCGCGGCAGTTGAAAACCGTCGTCGGCATAGGTGCTGGCGTCGCCGTAACCCGGAGTGCGCTGCAGCTGCTGCACCGAGATGCCGCCGCGCGTGCTCTGGAACTGGTAGCCGGCCGCGAGTTGCCAGCCGCCCCGGTCGCGCTCGGACTGCCCGCGCGTGATGGCCGCATTGGCCACGCCCCACAGGCCCAGCCGCACGAGGCCGCCGACCCCCGCCACACTCAGCCCGCGCCCGGCCTGGGCCTGGGCCTCGGCCGTGAAGGCCTCGGTCACGCCGTGGCGGTACACGCCCGAGGCCAGCGGCCGGCCATACGACAGGCTGCGAAAGCCGTAGGCCCGCCGCAGCGCGCCCAGCGACAGCGAATAGTCGTTCCAGCCCGGCCGCAGCAGCTGCGTGTTGACGTAGAACGGCACCGAGGTCAGCACCTGCCGGCCGAGCGCGTCGGTGGTCACCACCGAGGCCGTGCCCGAGCCGTTCACCGTGGGCAGTTCGCCCAGCGTGAAGGGGCCGGGCGCGACCGTGCGGTTCGCCGCGCGAAAGCCGTTGATGAACACGTCCACCGCCGAAGGCACGGCCGCCTGGCCCGAGAACGCGGGCAGCGGGTAGGTGACCAGGTCGGGCCGGATGCCGAAGTTGCGCGACCACTGCACGCCGCCCATGCGCACGGGCGTGGTCCACGGCAGCGCGCCCGTGATGAGGTCGCCGTACAGGGTCTGGGTGGCGGCCTCGGTGTCGGGCCGGGCCCATTGCGTGTCGTAGCGCACGAAGCCGGTCGAAAAGCCAGTCGAGCCGTGCCGGAAGATGCCCGTGCTCGACACCACGCCCATCGGGCCGAAGTACCGGGCCTCGGACCACACGGACGACGTGGTGCGGCCCTGCGTGGTCATGGCGTAGGCGTCGTAGTTGAGCAGGAGGCCCGTGCCCCCGGCCAGCTGCAGCGGCTCGCGGGCGTCGGCCAGGTCCTGGCGCGGCAGCCAGTGGGGCGGCACCTGGATGAGCAGGCGCTGGCCCAGGCTGTCGTATTCGGTGACCACGCCGGGCAGGGCGTTGACGGCCACGCGCGTGCCGTCGGGCATGGTGGTCTGGATGTGCAGCTCGCGCAGCAATTGCGCGTCGATCTCGTACAGCGAGCCGTTTTGCAGCACGTTGGCCACCTCGCCGGTGGTCTTGCCGTTGACCACGAGTTCCAGGTACAGCGTGGCGGGCGCGCCGGGTTTCGCGTCCGGCATGGGGTAGTCCGCCGCGGTGAGCAGGCGCGGCAGGCACGCCACCAGCAACCCCCAGCGGGCGACGCGGGCACGCAGCGAGACAGGGCGCGGTTCATTGCGATGCACGGGGCAGTTGGGCTTCGCGCCCGTTGACCGTCACCGTCAGGGTGTGGCCGGGCGTGGGAGGGGCTGCCACGTCCAGCGGCATCTGGCTTTGCGGCAGCACGTAATTCAGCACGTCCTTGGGCGGGGTGGCGGGCGTGCCAGCGCGCGTCCAGCCCACCGAGGTGATGCGGGCGTGGCCCGGGCCGCGGTTGGTCAGCACGACCTGGCTGGCGCGGCCCTGCGGCCTCAGTTCCCACGACAGGTCGGGCTCCAGCACGGCGGTGCCATCGATCAACGAGCGCGCGTCGGCCAGGCGCCGCGGCAGCGTGTCCGGGCCGTAGACGAACAGCGGAATGGCGTAGCGGATCTGCAGGCGCACGGCCACCGCCGCCGCATCGGCGGTGGCCCGCTCGGGCGGGCCGGGAATGCTGGCGGGGCCTTCGGGGACCGGCGCGTCCGCGGCGGGCAGTTCGTCCACCAGCACGCGAAAGGTCTGCTCGGCGCGGGGCGGTACCGGCTGCGTCGCCAGCAGCCGCACCATCTGGCGCTGGCCCGGCGGAATGTGGCTGATGGGCGGGCTCGCCACCACGTCGCGCTGCGCATCGAACTGGTCCTTGCCGTCGGCCTGGCGCCACTGGAAAACGCGCACCTGCATCGATACCGGCGTGCTGCCGCGGTTCTCCAGCCACAGGGCCACCGCGCGCTGCGGGCCGGTGATGACCGGGTCCACGGGCCAGATCATGATCGGCGTGGCGGCCCCTGCCGGGGCGGCTGCGGCGGCGGCCAGAACCCACGCGAGGGCGGCCGCCAGCCGCCGTAGGAAAGGGGGAATCGTCACCACGACAAGGTCACCTGCAAGGTATCGGTGTAGGTGCCCGCACCGACGCCCGAACCGGGGAACGTCGCCGTCGCCTGGATGGGCAGCGCCGTGGGCGTGGCGCCCAGCGCCATGTTCGCCACCACGTTGGGCAGCAGCGCCGGCGTGCCGGCCGCCATGAGCGTGAGCGCGTACGGAATGAACTGCGAACCGTTGGAGAGCCTGCGCTGCGCGCCGCTCGCGTGCAGCCCGGCGTTGATGGTCACCTGCAGCGTGGTGCCCGGCGTGCACAGCACCTGGGCCTGCATGCCCGGCCCGCCGG
>Ga0308157_10009443_pt1 | contig 10801 bp, 9 predicted proteins | sample PhyBR1_FD_201035 | JGI IMG/M metagenome (GOLD analysis project Ga0308157, IMG submission 201035) | Phyllosphere microbial communities from UC Gill Tract Community Farm, Albany, California, United States - DLSLB.R1 | ecosystem: Host-associated > Plants > Phyllosphere > Unclassified | place: USA...
CTCAATCATCCCGACCGGGTGAAACCGCAATTCCGGCACAATGCCACCCTGCGCATGACGGCCGCGAATCTGCTGATCGACCAGGCGCTTCGCATGCTGCGGACCCGCGAGCATTTCCGCTGAAAACGGGCGGTGAGATTAATACGGGAAATGCTTCAAACCGAAGATAGAGGCCGCTTCAGCCCGCATCGTTCTTGTCAGTGGGCGCGCTTTCGGCGGCAGGCTCCTCCGCTCCATCCTTGGACACAGCGGCGTTATTCGCAGGTTTGAACTTCAGGAGCAATTCATAGGCCGCATAAGCGCCGACGCCACCGACGATGGTTCCCCAGAAAAACTCGCGATTGACGAATTCGATGACGGCCCATGCGGCGCAAAAGCCGACGATGAGCAACCGGACCCATAGCGGGCGATAAAGCGGGTGACTCGTATCGATATTCAGCATGGCGTTCCGGTCTCTGGCCTTTCCAGTCGATCGCATGGTCGCGGCTTCGTGCCGCAGGGCGCGAAGATATCCATGCGTCTTGGCGGTTTCACAGGCAAATTGCAACGCAATTCAGCCCGCCGCCAATCAGACTGCCGTGAAAACCGGAACGGGAGATAGTCACCGCAGCCGCGGACGATGGGAAAACGGCACCATGGACGCTGCACGCCCATCTTGCGGACGCGAGGATCTTCGATTGCCGTCAGCCTCTTCGATTTTCAGTCGCGCAGGCGTCCCAGCAGGGCCAGAAGCTGATCGCGGGCCTTCTTGCCGCCGATCCTGTCAATCAGCTTTTCCTCACGGTCCCGCCATGTATTGGAAAGCCGGTCGAGCAGGCTGCTGCCTTCTTCCGTCATGTCGAGGAAATGAACGCGCCTGTCCTCTTCCGACTTTCGGCGGACGAGCAGCCCCTTCTCTTCCATGCTGTCGACGATCGCGACGAAATTCGCGCGCTGAATGCCGAGCGCTTCCGCTACATCGCTTTGTTTCAGGCCCGGATTACCGCCGACGATGACGAGAACGGAAAAATCAGCCGGCCGCAAACCCTGCTCGGCCAGCACATCGGCAAAACCGTTTGCCACGGCAAGTTGCGAGTGCCGCAAATGATAGCTGATCGCAGTCGTCAGCAACCCATAGTCGATTGCCGTATTATGCGCGGCTTCCGCGCTGCCGCTTTCGCTCTTTTCCGTCCGCGGCCCGTTGCTATGTGCCAGTCGCAAAGCCATCCGATCCCCCGCCTGATTCGTTCCCTTACCTTGTCGAAGTTATAACCGACAACGCTGCGAAACTGTATCCCAAATAAATGTAGATGATACTAATATTGTATAATAATTTGAGAGTTAAACGCCGTCTACGCAAACCGGAACCCAAACTCGGCACCCGGCAAACAATAAAAGTATGACTATTTACCCGTGAATTACAAGGGGATAAAATCACCTCCCGCACCCGGCTTTAAGGGCATTGCCGCAATCCGGTCGCCTCTTCGCAAAAGGGGCAAAACAACGGGCGGGTCAGGCAATAAGATACTACTTATAAGAGAAAATTGATTCCGTTAAAAAAGCAATACATCGACGACGGATGGCCCGCATTGCCACATACAAGCCGGCGATCCACCCCACACGAGGCCGCCACAACCGCCCCCACCCGAAAACAGGCAAGGTTTCGCAAATCTTTGATTTTTAGACATTGATGCAAAAACAAAGCTGGGGTATGAACCAACCGCTGCACGCGATTCAAGCGTGACCGCTGCACCCGTAGCTCAGCTGGATAGAGTGTTGGATTCCGATTCCAAAGGTCACAGGTTCGAATCCTGTCGGGTGCGCCATCAATTTCTGATTACCGCTTCCACCCCGGCATCTTGCCGACGGGTGAAATATGTCAGGCTCTATCGACCTCCGCTCGTCCCAGACAAACAAGTTGAAATCACAACTGCCGGATTTCGCTCAACATATCTTCAATCGGACTCTACGCTTGGCGTCGGCTGCGCAGCCAGAAGCTTTCTTTTTCGAACAACCGGCAATCCCGGATGCGGTATCTTCACCCTTCCCGCATCTTTGCCGTTTCGGGCAGGCTCCGGTTCGGCTTCATCTTCCACAAGGCTGGCATTCGCCTGCAGATGCAGGCCCATCACTGCCACCAGCAGGAAAAACCAGACGAAACCGGAGCTGAGCAGGAACAGGGTTTCCAGAAAGCCGTAGAGCAGCACATAAAGCCAGACACCGACATAGAGGCGCGTCAGCGGGCTGTTCCGTGTGGCGCTGTCCATTTTGCCGAGATAATGGAGCGGCAATAGACATATCCACATCAGCACCAGAACAAGTCCGGGTATGCCGCCCGCAAGCAAAAGGTCGAAATAGCCACTGTGGGAAGCCGGGGCGGTCGTCGCCCAGCTATTGTTCTCGGTGAAGCTCGACATCAGGGTGTCGCTGCGCCAGAAGGCCTGATATCCGTATCCGAGGATAGGACTTTGGCGGATATAATCGATGGCGACGGTCCAGATATCGGTTCTGCCCGTAAAACTGGCGTCGACGCCCATCCTCGTCAGCATCTGCGCAAACACCGGATCGACCGTGGTGCCCACGGTCACGACGGTGAAGACCAATAGAAGCGAGGCCACGACTGTATATCGCCAGCTGGGCCAGCGCACGATGAACCAGCCCGCGGAAACGACGATCGGCATCAGGCCAAGCACCGTCTTGCCGCCTGACTTGACCAGAAAGATCAGCGATAGCAACAGCACCAGCAAGCCGCCGATAAACGACCAGCGACGGCAGAGATAGATCGCCAAGATGATCAGCACCGCCATGACCGAGGCGGCCTCGTTCTTGTGCTGAAAAACCCCGCGCCAGTTACCCGCCAGAAGCGGCTCCAGTGCGTCGCTCGCCTGGTGGATAGACCGCGATGGCAGCACGATGACGCCGAAATAACACAGGAACAGGATAATCATCACGCAGCCGGCAAGCAGCGTGGTGAACTGCCGTTCCGTGCGCGGTAATTGCAGAAAGCCACCGGCAAGCACGCAAATGATGGCGCACATCACAAGCCGCCTGATCGAAAACATCGGCGCTTCCCCCACGATCGAGGTGAAGACAAACCAACCGAAAATCGCTGCCATCAACAGGCGCGGCGTGAAAATCAGGGAAAACGAACGCTCTTTCGCCATGAATACCACGAAGCTGAAAAGCAGGATGATCGCGATGAGTTGATTAAGCAGGTTGGACCCGGCCGCCATGGCGGATCCCTCATAGGTCGAGGAAAGCGAAACATAGGGCGAGAAGCCGACCGTGAAATAGAGGAACGTCACATAAAACAGTGTATTCCGCCAATATCCACGCGCCTGTTCTTCGTGCGCTGCATCCATAAGGGGTCTTCTCTGCCTTTTTCCATGCCGCCCACATCATATCCGATGCTTCATCCGGTAACATGAATATCCCGCCAAAACCCTATTTTTTAGTTATTCATAATACACGGAGGAATAGCAGATTTTCAGACACGGCGACGGATGGGCATATGGTGAGAGACATCCGGACGGGCAGACCGGGCCGAGTGCCGATTGCCCCAACGCTGCCAAAGATGAGCTCGCCGCGGTACACAGCGCCCTTGATCAGGATGGTTACCCGATTGCGCGCACGGCCGCCGCGTCAAGAAAGAATAATTCCGGTCGCCGGGTTCTTCAGATTTTAAGTATTTTTTGAACATATACACCATCAATTCTTGCAAGCATCGGATGAGGATAATTCGGTGACTTTTTCGATGGGGTGCGAACCGCTGCCTCGTTTTTGAGGCAAGGAACGTGAACGGTTGAGATTCTCAGGGGTGTCGATGCAAAAGGTTTATTCCATCCAGTTTCTGAGGGCGCTCGCGGCGTTTTCGGTGCTGCTGTTTCATATAATCGGCGAACCGTTCACGATTGGCGCCGCTGGCGTGGATGTCTTTTTTGTCATCTCCGGCCTCATCATGGGATCTTTTGCGACGACAGCGGGGCCGGGAGCATTTTTATACCACAGGCTGGTCCGCATTGTGCCCCTGTACTGGGCCGTGACCCTGTTGATGTGCGTCGGGGCGATGGCGGGCGTTTTTTCCACCTTTACCTTCACCCTCGAACATCTATGGAAATCGCTGCTTTTCATTCCATATGCTGGCGACAGCGGCGAAGTGGTTCCGCTCCTGGTCGTGGGCTGGACCCTCAATATGGAAATGTTCTTCTATATTGTCTTCGCGCTTGGACTTGCCCTGCGCGCACCGCTGGCGGTAACGGTCGGCATCCTGTCCGTCATGGCCTTGGCGGGGCAGGTTTTTCCTTCGCAATCCCCCTTCATGCAAACCTGGACCTCACCGCTCTTGCTGGAGTTCCTGGGCGGACTGCTGCTGTCGCGTTTCATGTTCCAGGGCGTGCAGGCGGGTATCGCCGCGCTTGTCATATCACTGACCGGTTTCGTTGCGGCGGCTCTGATAAGCGAGCAATCCGGAATGTTGCGCCTGATGACCTGGGGCGTGCCTGCCTTTTTCCTCGTGGCCGGATGCGTATGGCTCGAGAACGGCGGATTATGGCCCAGACGCTTGCTGAAACCCGTCGAGATTGTCGGGGACTCGTCCTACGCCCTTTATCTTCTGCACGGCCTGGTGATCTCGATCGTCCACAAGATACTGGCGCCCGGATTTCTCGCAGGAACCGTCATCATCATCGTTGCAGTGGCCGTGTCGATCTCTGCGCATTTCCTGTTCGAGAAACCGCTGATCAGGCTTTTCAGACGTGGCTATGGCGGCAGGCCGCGCCGGCAGGACCAGGCCGTATCGATGCGTTGACTTAAGGATTTGTCGGGGGCCTTATGACGACGGCTCACCAGCCGACATGGCGCAGAACGCCATAATCATGGTCGCCGACAGCGAAATTGGCACCACCCGCATCACAGGCCATGTCGATACCATATTGCTGAACCACACCCTTTATGGCTTCCCGCTGTTCCCGATAATCATCGGATGCACGCAGTTGCGCGAGCGTTCGACCGCTCCAGGCGATGACTTTCTTGACCGCCTGTTCGTCAACCGTCCACTGCGCACAGGGGTTGTTGCGGTGATAATCCGCCTCCGCCATCGCCGAGGCACCCCATAAGGCACGGGATTCCGCGTCGAAAGCCAGCGCCGGGTTAGAGTTTGCGCCCACTATCTGGGTCGCGGCGATGATGGCTGTACCGCGTGAGAGGAAACGCAAGCCGCTGGACAATCTCTCGAACATGATCCTCATCCATTTTGAAGCGTACCGGAGACCAACGATCCCGAATCGATGGTGCCCATAAATACCGCGCAGGAATAAAACCTGCGCGGTATGTCTCCAAGCCTGCCGGCGGACGAAACCACCGGTCTGCCGTCATCGGGCGGATAACCGCCCGAACGACAAGAGGCGATCAGAACTCCTGCCAGTCACCCTTCGATGTATCCAGCGCGGCATTGCCCGAGAATGCCGAAGCAAGCTTGCGGCCAAGCGCCCGCACGGGAGATGCCACCGATCTGTCGCTGCCGGCGGCGCTGCGCACCGGAGCCGGCTGGCTCTTCTGCTGATAGGCACCCTCAGCCAGTCTGAACTGCGAGAGCAGCTGGTTGAGCGATGCCACTTCCTTGGCGAGGCTATGGCTTGCGGCATTGGTCTCTTCCACCATGGCCGCATTCTTCTGCGTGTCCTGATCCATCTGGTTCACAGCCGTATTGATCTGCTGCAGGCCGGAAGACTGTTCCTGCGCGGATTCCACGATGGAAACGACGTGCCGGTTGATTTCCTGCACCTCCGAGACGATCGTCGCCAGCGCCTTGCCGGTGTCGCCCACCAGCTGCACGCCCTGCTGCACCTGATCATTCGAGGTGGTGATCAGCGCCTTGATCTCCTTGGCCGCACTGGCGGACCGTTGCGCAAGCTCGCGCACTTCCTGTGCGACGACGGCAAAACCCTTGCCCGCCTCGCCCGCCCTTGCTGCCTCGACACCGGCATTCAACGCCAGAAGATTGGTCTGGAAGGCGATCTCATCGATCACGCCGATGATGTTGCTGATCTCGTTGGCGGATTTGGAAATCTGCTCCATCGCGATCACGGCGCGGCGCACCACTTCGCCGGATTGTTCGGCACCCGCCTTGGCGCGGCTGACGATCTGGCCCGCCTCCTGTGCACGTTTGGTGGAGTCCCGCACCGTCGTGGTGATTTCCTCCAGAGCTGCGGCAGTTTCCTCCACGGCAGCAGCCTGCTGTTCGGTGCGCTTGGCCAGGTCATCGGCAGCCGACTTGATCTCGTTTGCACCTGCGCCGATGCCGCCGGCATTCTGGGCAACCCGGGTCAAGGCCGATTGCAGCTTTTCGGCCGACATGTTGAAGTCGTTGCGCACGCCGTCGAGCGTTGCCGTGAACGGCTGGTCGATGCGATAGGAAACATCGCCGTCCGAAAGCTTCGAAAGACCGGCCGCGAGATTGTCGACGGCAAACTTGACGTCCGCGGCTTCCCTTGCCTTCTGCTGCTCGCGCTCGATGCGGTCCTTTTCCGACATCGACCTGTTGGCCTCGGTTTCCTGCTCGAGACGGATGCGCTCGATCGCATTCTCGCGGAACACCTGAACCGCGACCGCCATCTGGCCAACTTCGTCCTTCCGCTCCACGCCGTCGATCTCAGCCGCCGTCTCGCCACCGGCAAGCGACACCATGCGCTCGCGCAACCGGGCAATCGGTGCGGTGATGCCACGCGCTGCAACGAACAGCGCCAGAACGATGTTCGCCGTAAAGGCAACTCCGACAACCACCAATGAGGTGACAATGATCGAATTGGCCTCGACGGTCATTTGCTCGGCCTCCACGGCGACACCCTTTTCGAGCTTTTCCAGCTGCGCCGTAACGGCGGCAGAAGCGCTTTTCATGACGGCATCAGCTGTTAAAAGCTGCGCGGCGGCCTCCTGGTTACGATCCGAAAGTCCCAGCTCCACAGCCTTGTCCGTCATTGCCACGATGGCCTTTGACCGGGCAATGAAGGAATCCATTTCAGCGGCCTCCTCGGGAAAAATCGACTTTACGGTGTTCAAGCGCTCGAAAAGTCTTCCCTTGGCATTCTCATAGGCATCCTTGGCACCCTTTATCTCCGGTCCCTTGGCATCATAGGCCATGATCTGATAGGCGCTATAGCCCAGCGCGACGAGATTGCGGTTTGCCTGTGCCAGTTGGACCAGAGCAGCATTGTCGCTGGTGATGAATTTCGAATTGAGCGTGTCCGCCTCCTTGTAGCGGGTAGCCATGAAGGCGACCGCGCCGAGGCCGACGATGCAAAGCGGCAAAATGAGCGACAGGATTTTGGTGCGGATGCTGGCATTTTTAAAAAAGGACACGGGAAGCTCCTGAAATGGACGCCGCTCCTTTCCCGTGCCGGAGGTGTTCGGCAAAAATGGCATTGCACGTCGAAAGCCTTCATCATCAAGGCCTCATCAGCGGCATCATCGGCTCTGGTCGCAACCTGCATCTGCCCGCAACGGGTGTTACCTGCCCCCTGAAGTTTCGGCAGGCCCCTGTTCCGGTGGTCCGGTTTTCCCCCAACAGGCGGAAAAGCCGGACCGCGACTGAAAGAAGAATGAAAAACAGTACTTTATAATACTCTTTTATTTGTTTAACTATAAAACAATTATACTTTAAAACTTTACAATTCCTTTATATCGACTGGCTTGCGACATGAAGAACTGCAGAAGCGGGGCGGAGTTCTTCAACACCAGCCTGAACGGTTTGCGGCGGTATCAGCGGCTTGCCTCCACCGCCACGCTTTGCCTCACCCGCCACGGGTGAGAGGCTGCGCTTTCCGTATCCCGGTGCGGCGCTGGAAGATCGTGGCGATGGCGGCAAGTCCGGCCATGACGGCGAAGACCACGGCGATATCACGATAGGTCGCGGCGAAACCAAACCGGGCGATCCAGGGCTGGCTTGCCAGCGGCGATATGAAATGTCCGAGAAACATCGATGCCGTGACGATGCCGGCGATTCGCCCGCGCAACCGCAGCGGCGCAAGCATGATCGTCGTGGATATGATGGACGGCATCACGGCGCCAAGGCCAGCCCCCACCACGGCCAGCGCCAACAGCATGGAGACCAGACCGCCGGCCGTGGCAAGCAGCGCAAAGCCCGTGGCCATCAACACCAGTCCAGCCGCCAGAATGACGGTCACGCCAATCCTGGCACGCAACCGGCCGAAGCTGAGCGCCATCAGCGCGCCGGCCAGATTGAAGATGCCGATGGCATAGCCCGCAACGCTTCCGGAAAACACCCCGAGCTCGCGCAGGAAGAACGGCAATTGCGAAGGGATGGTGTAAAACAGGGCATTGACGAGAAACACCGCCACGGCCAGCACGGCCACCAGCATCCAGTTGACCGCAAGCACCTGCTCGTCATTTTGCGTGGCGCGGCTGCTGTTCCTTGCCGGTTCCCTCAGGAAAACCAGGGCCGCTGGCAGGATGAGCAGCGCCACGGCATAAACAGCAAATGGCGCGCGCCAGTGGATATCCGCGAGCCATCCACCCGCCACCACGAAAACCACGCCACCCAGCTGCGTGAAGGCCTGTTGAAGGCCAAGATAACGCTCCCGCGCCGGCCCCTCGAAATAATCGCCCACCAGCGCCGTGCCGATAGTCATGATGCCACCGATCGCCAGACCCAGAAAGGCGCGGCCGACGAGCAGGCCAGCCAGACTGTCGGCAAAAAGGCCGGATATGCCGGACAGGCTGTAAAGCAGGATCGCGCCGAGCAGCAGCCGCTTGCGGCCAAAACGGTCCGCCAGCACGCCGGCGACGGGCGCGCATAGCGCCACGAACACCGACGGCAATGTCAGCACCATGCGGCTCATGATTTCGACGTCGGGTGTCGACAGGAAGGTCTGTTCTATGGCGGGCAACGAGGGCGCGACCGTGGTTCCGGCCATGATGGTGAGCGTGGCGACGAACAGCAGCGTCAGCTTCAGCGCCGGGGAATTCTCGGTCATGGAACGTCCTTCGATAGTGTTCCATGCTTTGATAATTCCTCAACCATAGTTGAGGTCAATAGCCGCGGACAAAAAAGCGGCAGGCCTTTCAGCCTGCCGCATTCATTTCCAATAGTGGCGTCAACATGCCGGCCGCGTCAGGCGGCCGCGCGCCGCAATGCCGTCGCTACCGTGTGGATATGGGCAGCACCGATACCGCAGCAGCCGCCGATCATGGTTGCGCCGGCATCCGCCCAGGAGCAGGCGAAACGCGAATAAACATCGTCAGTCAGGTCGGTGCGGGTGCCGTGCAGGCCTTCATTGGCGGCGGAATCGCCCTGTTCACCTTCGAAGGCATTGGCATAAACGCCGATTTCCAGCGATATGCCCTTGTCTGCGAACACGGCGGAGGCGGTTTCGACGGCGGCTTTCATGATTTCCGGCTTGCTGCAGTTGAACAGCAGGGCGGCCGCACCCGATTGCGCCGCCCATTCGGCGGCAGCCTTCACCGGTTCACCTGATCGCAGCGCGGGTTCGCCACCGGCGACCGCAGCCGCGTCGTCGTTCAGCGTGAAGGAAATCCAGAACGGCTTATCCGTTGCGGCAACGGCCTCACGCACCGCTTCGCCCTCGGCGATCAGGCTCAGCGTTTCGCCGAGCCAGACATCGACAGAAGGCGCGAGATTGTCGACCAGTACCTTGAGATAGTCCTGCACCCGGGTGGTGTCGAAATTCTGTGGTTCGTAGGAGCCGAAGATCGGCGGCAGCGAGCCGGCCACCAGCACCTTGCGGCCGGAAGCATCCGCCGCCTCACGCGCCAGCTGGCCGGAAAGGGCGATCAGCGACGCGCCATCCTTCTGAAAGCGCTCCTCGCCGATGTGGAACGGCACCAGCGCATAGGAATTGGTGGTGACGACATCGGCACCGGCCTCGATGAATTCCGCATGCACCTGCCGCACGATGTCAGGCGCATTGATCAGCGCCAGCGCCGACCATTCCGGCTGTTTCAGCTCGGCGCCGAGCCGCTGCAATTCGCGGCTCATGCCGCCGTCGAGGATACGGATAGTGCCCATGTTCATACTCCTTGAACGGTTTTACCGCCGGACCGGCACCTGCCGTTCGACAAGGCCGAAACAGCGGGCAATGATGGCGGTGAGAATGAGATAAAAGACGGTAACGACGATCAGCGGCTCATAGACCAGCAGCGTATCCTGCCGCACCTTGTAGGCGACGGCGTAGAGGTCCATCACAGTGACCGTAAAAGCAAGCGGCGTCGCTTTGAGCTGCATCACCACCTCCCCGGCTATGGTCGGCAGCGCGATGCGGATCGCGCGCGGTAACCAGATGCGGCGAATGAGGGTGAAGCGGCCCATGCCGAAAGCCCGGCCCGCCTCCAGCTCGCCCTTCGGCACGGCCAGCAGCGCGCCGCGCAGAACCTCGGCCTCATAGGCCGCGTAATTCAGCGTGAAGCTGACGGCGGCGAAGAAAAAGCCCTCGCGCAGCACCGGCCACATGAAACTTTGGCGCAGGCCGGGGATCATCGGCAGAAACGAACCGACGCCATAATAAAGCAGCCAGAGCTGGATCAAAAGCGGCGTGCCGCGGAAGAAGGTGCAATAGGCGCGCGCCAGAATTTTCGTCACCCGTCCGCCGCTGACCTGCGCGAAGGCAAGCCCGATAGCCAGCACGAAACCGATGCTGACGGAGATGACGAGCAGCGCCAGCGTCTGCCAGGCACCGGACAGAAGCAGCGGCCAATATTTGGCGACCCATGAAAAATCCATGCCGTTCCCCCTCAGGCCAAAGCCGGCTGGCCGCGCCGCACCCGGCGTTCCAGCTGTGAAAAGACGAGT
>Ga0308157_10009446_pt1 | contig 10798 bp, 10 predicted proteins | sample PhyBR1_FD_201035 | JGI IMG/M metagenome (GOLD analysis project Ga0308157, IMG submission 201035) | Phyllosphere microbial communities from UC Gill Tract Community Farm, Albany, California, United States - DLSLB.R1 | ecosystem: Host-associated > Plants > Phyllosphere > Unclassified | place: USA...
GTGACTGCCGCTAAGCTTGGCGGTGGCGATCCGGACTCCAACCCACGTTTGCGTGCGGCAATGGATAAAGCGCTGTCTAACAACATGACGCGCGATACCATGAACCGTGCGGTAGCGCGTGGTGTCGGTGGTGATGATGACAGCAACATGGAAACCATCATCTACGAAGGCTACGGCCCTGGCGGCACTGCCGTGATGGTTGAGTGTCTGAGTGATAATCGTAATCGTACCGTATCTGAAGTGCGTCACGCCTTCACCAAAACTGGCGGCAACCTCGGAACCGACGGTTCCGTGGCGTATCTGTTCACCAAAAAAGGGGTGATCACCTTCGCACCTGGCCTGGATGAAGATACCGTGATGGACGCTGCGCTGGAAGCCGGTGCTGACGACGTAGTGACTTACGATGACGGCGCAATTGACGTCTTCACCGCCTGGGAATCGCTGGGCGCGGTGAAAGATGCGCTGGAAGCCGCCGGTCTGACGGCAGATTCTGCTGAAGTCTCCATGATCCCTTCGACCAAGGCCGATATGGATGAAGAGACCGCGCCGAAACTGCTGCGCCTGATTGATATGCTGGAAGACTGCGACGACGTGCAGGAAGTTTACCATAACGGTGAAATTTCTGATGAGGTGGCGGCTACGCTGTAATGGCGTTGACTGGCATGTTACTGCACACCACCGGAGGCGCGTGATGGCAATTATTCTGGGTATTGACCCTGGCTCACGCGTGACCGGTTACGGTGTGATTCGACAGGTGGGGCGGCAGCTGACTTATCTCGGCAGCGGCTGTATTCGTACTAACGTTACCGATCTGCCGTCGCGCCTGAAGCTGATTTATGCGGGCGTCAGCGAAATTATTACGCAGTTTCAGCCGGAGTATTTCGCCATTGAGCAGGTATTTATGGCGAAAAATGCGGATTCAGCCCTGAAACTGGGACAGGCACGCGGAGCCGCGATAGTCGCGGCGGTAAACCAGGATTTACCGGTGTTTGAATATGCCGCGCGTCAGGTGAAACAGACGGTGGTCGGTATCGGCAGCGCCGAGAAAAGTCAGGTGCAGCATATGGTGCGCACCTTACTTAAACTGGCGGCTAATCCACAGTCCGATGCCGCCGATGCACTGGCAATTGCTATCACCCACTGTCACGTCAGTCAGAACGCCAGCAGGCTGAGTGAAACTCGATTGCAGCTGACACGCGGGCGTCTGCGTCCCTGACAGGCTGGATATTCATCCAGCCTTTTTTATGTTATAAACAGCCATATTCCCTCATTATCCAAAGGAAGCAAACGTGATAGGTCGTCTGAGAGGCATTATTCTTGAGAAACAGCCGCCGCAGGTATTAATTGAAGCCAGCGGCGTGGGTTATGAAGTGCATATGCCGATGACCTGTTTTTATGAGCTTCCTGAACTGAACCACGAAGCGATTATCTTCACCCACTTTGTGGTGCGTGAAGATGCGCAGCTGCTGTTTGGTTTTAACAGCAAGCAAGAGCGAGCGCTGTTTCGCGAGCTGATCAAAGTTAACGGCGTCGGGCCAAAACTGGCGCTGGCAATCCTGTCCGGTATGTCGGCGCAGCAGTTTGTGACCGCTGTCGAACGCGAAGAGATAGCCGCGCTGGTGAAGCTGCCGGGTGTCGGCAAGAAAACCGCCGAACGCCTGGTGGTGGAAATGAAGGATCGCTTTAAAGGTATGCATGGCGATCTGTTCTCTGCGGATTCGACCTTCGCGCTGACCAGTGAAAGCCCGGCACCTGCTGCTAATGATGCAGAGGGTGAGGCGGTCTCTGCACTGGTCGCCCTTGGCTACAAACCGCAGGAAGCCAGCAAAATGATCAGTAAAGTAGGCCGTGCTGGTGCCGACTGTGAAACGCTGATCCGTGAAGCCCTGCGCGCAGCTATTTGAGGTAAAGCATGATTGAAGCCGATCGTCTGGTATCGCCGGGCGCTATCACCGAAGAAGAGGTGATTGACCGCGCCATCCGTCCTAAGCTGCTGGCAGAGTATGTTGGTCAGCCGCAGGTGCGCGAGCAGATGGAGATCTTTATTAAAGCGGCGAAAATGCGTGGTGATGCGCTGGATCACCTGCTGATTTTTGGCCCGCCAGGGCTGGGAAAAACCACGCTGGCGAATATTGTCGCTAATGAGATGGGGGTGAATCTGCGTACCACCTCCGGTCCGGTATTGGAAAAAGCCGGGGATCTGGCGGCAATGCTGACCAACCTCGAACCCCACGACGTGCTGTTTATCGATGAAATTCACCGGTTATCGCCGGTGGTTGAAGAGGTGCTTTATCCGGCGATGGAAGATTATCAGCTGGATATTATGATCGGCGAAGGCCCGGCGGCCCGCTCAATTAAACTCGATCTCCCTCCCTTTACCCTGATTGGTGCGACTACCCGCGCCGGTTCACTGACGTCACCACTGCGCGACCGCTTCGGCATAGTGCAGCGCCTGGAGTTTTACCGGGTTGAGGATTTACAGCATATCGTCGGACGCAGCGCCGCCTGTCTTGGGCTGGATCTCAGCGCTGAGGGAGCACTGGAAATTGCCCGGCGTGCGCGTGGAACGCCGCGTATCGCCAACCGCCTGTTGCGTCGCGTACGCGACTTCTCAGAAGTGCGTGCCAATGGCGAGTTAAGTGGTGAAGTAGCCGCTAAAGCGCTGGATATGCTGAATGTCGATACCGAAGGGTTCGACTATATGGACCGGAAATTACTGCTGGCGATCATTGATAAATTCACCGGCGGCCCGGTAGGGCTGGATAACCTGGCGGCGGCAATTGGTGAAGAGCGTGAAACCATTGAGGACGTGCTGGAACCCTATTTGATTCAACAGGGCTTTATTCAACGCACTCCGCGTGGTCGTATTGCCACCCAGCATGCTTATAAACACTTTGGTATTACCCGCGAATAATTTTACGGGCGGCGAGAATGTTCAGCCGCCCGCAGATAAACGCCGACTACACGGCCGGCTTCTTCACCATACTCAGCACAAACATTGCTGCTGCACACAGCACTACTGACGGACCGGCTGGCGTGTCATAAAACGCCGAGAAGGTCAGGCCACCGGTTACCGCCATAACGCCAATTGCCACGGCTACGGCCGCCATCTGTTCGGGCGAGCGGGCAAAACGACGCGCGGTTGCCGCCGGAATAATCAGCAGCGAGGTGATGATCAGCGCACCAACGAACTTCATTGAGACGCCAATGGTCAGTGCGGTTACCAACATCAGCAGCAGTTTGGTGCGTTGAATATTCACACCGTCTACCTGCGCCATTTCCGGACTGATGGTGATCGACAGCAGCGCGCGCCACTGCCAGGCAAGAATCGCCAGCACCAACGCCACCCCGGCAGCAATGGCGATCAGATCGACCGGCGTAACTGACAGCAGATCGCCAAACAGGTAAGCCATTAAATCAACCCGCACATTAGACATCAGGCTGACGACCACCAGACCCAGCGACAGCGCGCTGTGCGCCATGATCCCCAGCAGGGTGTCGATCGCCAGGTGCGGACGACGTTCCAGCCATACCAGCCCGAGCGACAGCAGCAGGGTGACGGCAATAACGGCATAAAAAGGATTGATATTCAGCAGCAGGCCAAAGGCCACCCCCAGCAGGGAAGCGTGTGCCAGCGTATCACCAAAATAAGACATCCGACGCCAGACAACAAATGAGCCAAGCGGGCCAGCAGCCAGTGCCAGCATGATGCCGCCCAGCCAGCCAGGCAGTAACAGTTCAATCATGACGGGCCCTGTCCTTTACGCAGAATAATGCGTCCCTGAAGATCGTGACGATGATTATGGTGATGGCGATAAATAGCCAGCTGCTCGGCTCCGCGCGGGCCAAACATCGAAATAAACTCCGGATGCTGCGACACCACTTCCGGCGTGCCGGAACAGCAGATATGGTGATTCAGGCACAGTACCTCATCGGTTTTCGCCATCACCAGATGCAGATCGTGTGAAACCATCAGCACGCCGCAGTTAAGCTCGCGGCGTAGCTGATCGATCAGATCATACAGCGCGACCTGGCCGTTAACGTCAACACCCTGGGTGGGTTCGTCCAGCACCAATAATTGCGGATTATTCAGTAGCGCCCGCGCCAGCAGTACGCGCTGAGTTTCACCGCCGGAGAGTTTTTGCAGTGGGTATTCAAGTAAATGCCCGGCCTGTACCCGCTTCAGGGCTGGCAGAATATCGGCTTTTTTGACCGTCGGACGCAGCCGCATAAAGCGATCAACCGTCAGAGGCAGCGTGGAGTCGAGGTGCAGTTTTTGCGGCACATAGCCAATGCGCAAACCGTTGGGTCTGTCCAGTTTGCCTGAACCAGGGGCAATAAGCCCCAGCACTACGCGTACCAGCGTAGATTTTCCGGCACCGTTTGGGCCAAGCAGCGTCAGAATGCGTCCGGGTTCCAGCTTAAGTGAAACATCAGACAGCACGCGACGTTGACCAAAGGTCACCGAGATGTTTTCCAGCGTTACAAGTGAGGACATTATCGATTACAGGTTGCAGAAGATATCGAATGTTATAATATCACACTACTTCCGCTAACCACGATGGATTGACGCATTATGTTACACAATAAAAACCGCTTTATGACTGCCATGTTGACCCTGGGTTTTACCGCTTCGCTTGCTATGCCTGCCTCGGCTGCGGTAGTGGCCTCGATTAAGCCACTCGGTTTCATCGCAGCGGCGATTGCCGACGGTGTTACGCCGGTCGAAGTGCTGCTGCCTGATGGTGCATCAGAGCATGACTACGCACTGCGTCCATCCGACGTCAAACGCTTGCAGAGCGCGGATCTTGTGGTGTGGGTCGGCCCTGAAATGGAAGCTTTTTTAACCAAATCCGCCAGCGGTTTACCGGCGAAAAAGAACCTCGAGCTGGCTGCTTTAACCGGGGTTAAACCGCTGCTGATTCGCGGTGCTGAAGACGATGAACATCATGAAGATGGCCATGCAGACCATGATGAAGAGGGGCACGATCACCATCATCACGGTGAATATAATATGCACCTCTGGTTATCCCCAGAAATAGCAAGGCAATCTGCGGTTGCAATCCACCAAAAATTATTGGAACTTATGCCGCAAAGCAAGGACAAACTAGACGCCAACCTACAGAACTTTGAGGTTAGCCTGGCGAAATTTGACCAGCAGATTAGTTCCGAGCTTGCGCCAGTGAAGGGGAAGGGATATTTCGTTTTTCATGATGCTTACAGCTACTTTGAAAAACACTACGGGCTGTCGCCTTTAGGGCATTTTACCGTGAATCCTGAGATCCAGCCTGGTGCCCAGCGATTACATCAAATACGAACACAGTTGGTTGAGCAGAAAGCCGTTTGCGTTTTCGCTGAACCACAATTCAGGCCGGCCGTCATCGATGCCGTCGCCCGCGGAACTTCTGTGCGAAAAGGCACCTTGGATCCGTTGGGGATGGGTATCAGCTTAACTAAAGACAGCTATGTGAAATTCCTCTCACAGCTGTCGAGCCAGTATGTGAGCTGCCTGAAAGGAGCATAGAGGAATAGTAAATAGTGCAGCAGATAGCCCGCTCTGTCGCCATGGCGTTCAACAACTTACCACGTCCCCACCGCATCATGCTGGGGTCGCTTACTGTCGTTACACTGGCCGTCGCTGTCTGGCGGCCTTACGTTTATCATCCCGGCGAAAACCCGATCGTTAAGCATATTGAACTGGAAAAAAGCGAGCTGCGTACCTTGCTGCCGGAAGCCAGTGAACCGATCGATCAGCCGACTCCGGCCCCGGAAGAAGATATTCCCAAAGACGAAATCGATGAAGATGTTCAGAATGAGTCGGGCACTCACGATTATACCGTCTCTACAGGCGACACCCTGAGCAGTATCCTTAATCAGTACGGTATTGATATGTCTGATATCAACCAGCTGGCTAAAGCGGATAAAGACCTGCGTAATCTGAAAATCGGCCAGCAAATTTCCTGGACTCTGACTGACGATGGTCAGCTACAGCGTATGACCTGGGAAATGTCGCGCCGTGAAACCCGTACCTATGATCGCTCCGGCAATGGTTTTAAAGCCACCAGCGAAATGCAGCAGGGCGAATGGAAAAACAGCGTGCTCAGCGGCACGGTGAACGGCAGCTTTGTCAGCAGCGCGCGTAAAGCCGGGCTGAGCAGCGGCGAAGCCAGTGCGGTGATCAAGGCAATGCAGTGGCAAATGGATTTCCGCAAACTGCGCAGCGGTGACAAATTCTCGGTATTGATGTCACGCGAAATGATGGATGGCAAAAGTGAACAGAGCCATCTGTTAGGCGTTCGATTGAATACCGGCGGCAAAGACTACTACGCGATTCGTGCCGAAGACGGTAAATTCTACGATCGCAGCGGTTCTGGCCTGGCGCGTGGCTTTATGCGTTTCCCAACCGTTAAGCAGTATCGCGTCTCCTCAAACTTTAATCCACGTCGCCTTAATCCGGTGACCGGCCGTATTGCTCCGCATAAGGGCGTCGATTTTGCCCTTCCGGTCGGTACGCCAGTGCTGGCGGTGGGTGATGGTGAAGTGGTGGTGGCGAAGCGCAGCGGTGGGGCCGGTAACTATGTGGCAATCCGCCACGGTCGTCAGTATATGACGCGCTATATGCACCTGAAAAAACTGCTGGTCAAGCCAGGCGACAAGGTGAAGCGTGGCGATCGTATTGCGCTCTCCGGCAACACGGGGCGTTCAACCGGTCCGCACTTGCATTATGAAATCTGGATTAATAACCAGGCCGTTAACCCACTGACGGCAAAACTGCCGCGCTCTGAAGGACTGACAGGTAAGGATCGCAGAGATTATCTGGCGCAGGTCAAAGAGGTGGTTCCGCAGCTGAGACTGAACTAAGTCCGGCATGCAGTAAAAAACCGACGGCGCGGGCTGTCGGTTTTTTTTCGTCTGTGTTCGGGAATGATTGCAAATTTGCCTGTCAGCACTATCATTAGCCGGTTATTGTTTGAGGCGAGTGCATGGAAAACAGAAAAAAAAGTAGTGTTGAATTTATTCCCGTCTTTCAAAAGGCTTTCCTTAAACCGAAATACTGGGGTGTCTGGCTGGCAATCGGTGCTTGTGCCGGTATGGCGATGCTGCCTGCGCGCGTCCGTGACCCTATTTTAGGTGGGCTGGGGCGCACCGCCGGTAAGTTTGCCCGCAGTGCGCGCCGTCGTGCGCAAATCAATCTGTTTTACTGCCTGCCAGAGCTGCCAGAACAGCAGCGTGAAGCGATTATTGACCAGATGTTTGCGGTGGCGCCGCAGTCGATGGTAATGATGGCCGAGCTGGCGCTGCGCAAGCCAGAACATGTGCGTGACCGCGTTGAGTGGCACGGCAAAGAGATTATTGAGGGCTTGCGTGCTGAACAGCAGAACGTAATTTTCCTCGTGCCACATGGCTGGGCGGTCGATATTCCGGCGATGTTGATGGCGTCAGAAGGCCAGAAAATGGCCGCGATGTTCCACAACCAGCGCAATGAGCTGGTTGATTATATGTGGAATGCGGTACGCCGCCGCTTTGGTGGCCGGATGCATGCCCGTAATGACGGCATCAAGCCGTTTATCAGTTCAGTGCGTCAGGGCTACTGGGGCTACTACTTGCCCGATCAGGATCACGGCGCGGAACACAGTGAATTTGTCGATTTCTTTGCCACCTATAAGGCAACGCTGCCGGCGATAGGCCGTCTGATGAAAGTGTGCCGGGCGAAAGTCGTGCCGCTGTTCCCGGTTTATGACAGCAAAACGCATAAGCTGCATGTGCATATCCGTCCGCCAATGGATGATTTGCTTGAGGCGGATGATAAAACGCTGGCGCGTCGGATGAATGAAGAGGTCGAAATTTTCGTCCGGCCAAATCCGGAGCAGTACACCTGGATTCTTAAACTGCTAAAAACCCGTAAAGAGGGTGAGCAGGAGCCGTATCAACGCGACGAGCTTTTCCCGAAGAAATAAGCCAGCGGGGAGTTGTTTGCGGCTGATGCCGGGTGTCGGAAGGTCGGTTTGCTTATCAATCCTGTGCAGATTGATAAGCAAGCTGTTGGCACAAAGACGCTCAATAGATCGTCCGGAAACCTTACACCTGTTTCCAGTGATGGATGGCGACGTTTTGCGCATCTTTAAAGCCTGAAGAGCGAATACCGGTAATCTCTTTTTCCCAAAGCGGATTTAACGGCACATAGTAGCCCGCATTTTTTGCAACCTGCACCAGCGTTTTTAACTCATCTACGTTTCTTATCACACAGATCTCATCGAACTGATCCAGTGGTTCAGGCAGGGTAAAGGCCGCAGGAAAGTTTGCCTCCATATCCGTCGCAGGATTGCCAGTGTCGGTGCTATGGTGCACTACGGCTTCACCTTTACCGACCAGCCGCTGATTAATTTCGGGGATCATAGTGAGGATGCGTGAAGAAGCATTACCAAACTGTTTATCTTCTGGCTCATAAAACTTACCGGGATGGGTATAAGCTGCCTTTAAGGGTTCGGCAAGGTCTGCAGGGGAAGTTCGATAGTTATCAACTCTGGTCTTGAAAACGACATGTGAGACGTCGTGTAGCGATAACATATCCTGTGCACCGAAATCCTCGGTTAAAGGGGCAATTAAAAAAATGTCGTAATCGGCTGTCAGTGGTTTTTTATTTTCTCCCAGTGGGGCGAGCACTTCAACCGGCATACCTTCATGACTGACCAGGTACATTCCTGGCTCTTTATCAGAGAGGGCTAACTCAAATTTATGTACAACACCTTTTGGCGTGCTGGCTTCTAATTCAACAGGATGACGGCGTGCATCATATTTTACGTTATCGACAACATTATTTTCGATAAGCACATTGAGACGCGCCAGGGTCAATTCTAATGGGATCCGCCGGGCGTAACCCTCGGCCACACAACACGCTACTTGCTGATTAAATTTCCTCAGCTTTTCTTCTGACTGATCGGCCAGCTTACTTAACTCTTGCTTTGCACAGATGAAAGCCGCTTGCGGGCCCCAGTTTGCGCTTTTTCCTTTTATATGGAATCCTTTCGTTGGGTGCCCATTCTCAATCAAATCTGTTGCCATCACATCAACCGGGCGAATACCGATAATACAATTTTTCTCTTGCGCCAGCGTTTGCAATTTAATGAGATGATCTGCCACAACGCCGATCCCTTCCTTTTGGCAGAGTTCCTTAACTTCAGCCAGTCGTTCTTCCTCGTTTTTGGGCTGTGACTCAGCTGAAGATGCCGGGTGAATGGATTCCGCAGACACGGGGCGTTGCGAATTTGACACGCTTAATGTCATATATCTCCCTGGTGAAATCGATGTGGCATGTGAAATGGCACAATAATTGACGCAAAAGAAGTCCTTTTCTTTCGGTTTTCCAGGAAAACTACTGTTTATGCATCTTCGGTAATCAGTTTTAGCCGCTTCGGCAGCTTACAACGCCACAATCTGGCTGCGCCGCTGGCGTTCGCGCAGAAATCCCCGCACCAGTGCGAACCAAATCAATCCCGCCAGCAGATTAATGCCGCTGAACCACAGATTGCCGCCGGCAAAGTAACCATATTTCGTCAGTTCAATGCCAATGGCGAAAGCGGCAATACTTAACATGCCAATCATCGCCGCCACGCTGCCTTTACCTGCCTCACTGGAAAACAGCGTCAGGCGATAAAGACCCGCATTGACCAGGCCAGAACCAAATGCATACAGGCTCAGACCAGCAATCATCCACAGATAGTCATGACTGTCGATAAACGCACTCAGCGCGGCGATAATCAGCCCGAGCAGAATTGGCCATGCACCCAGCCTGAGCGGTTGCTCGAGCGGTACGCGTCCTGCCAGTCGGCCCAGCGTCAAATTACCGACGATCATCGCCAGGAACACCGGCAGTTGCAGCAGCGCATATTGCATGCGGCTGAGGCCCTGGTCATGGATCAGAATCACCGGTGACAACGCAACCCACGCCAGCATCGGGATGCCAAGAATACCGATAGACAGTGCGCCGCCGATCACCTGGCGATCTTTCGCCAGCGCCAGATAACCTTTGCCCATCGATTTCAGTGATACCGAGGCGTTTCGGTCTCCGGCGGTCTCCGGCATGCTGCGCCATAGCCCGATCAGCGCGATGGCGGTCACCGCAGCGAACAGATAAAACATATCGCGCCAGCCACCCACGCTGAGGAACGCCGCGCCCGCCACCGGTCCGGCCAGCGGAGCCAGCAGCGCCACGTTGGCCATCAGCGCGGTGATTTTCACACTCAGCGCTTCATCAAATGCCTCAAGCACGGCGGCATAGCCTACTGCGCCAATAAAGCACAGGCTGATGCCCTGAATAAAGCGCACGGCGACAAATTGTTCAATGCTCTGCACCCAGTGCATCACCAGGCAGGAAAGCATAAAGAACGCCACGCCAAACAGCATGACCGGACGGCGGCCAAATTTATCTGACAGCGGGCCCAGCAGCCATTGCAGCAATACACCGCCCACCAGATAGCCGGTCAGTGAAGCGGAGACCCATTCCGGTCCGACATTAAATTCGCCGGTAACCAGCAGCATACCCGGCTGAATCATATCGTGGGCGATATAGGTCGCGAACTCGAACAGCACCAACGAGAAGGGGAAGATCAGGTGACGAAAAGTCAATTTTGATACCGGGGTGTACGACGCCATCCAGGCTCCTTGTTTCCAGTAAACGTAAAAACGCGACCGCCAGTGCGGTCGCGCTAAAGATAAACTCTGTAAACAGCGGTTTACTGAGGTTTTACTTATCAGCAAATCGGGCGATTGGGTTAATCAACGTTCCGGCAAATTTCAG
>Ga0308157_10009449_pt1 | contig 10796 bp, 6 predicted proteins | sample PhyBR1_FD_201035 | JGI IMG/M metagenome (GOLD analysis project Ga0308157, IMG submission 201035) | Phyllosphere microbial communities from UC Gill Tract Community Farm, Albany, California, United States - DLSLB.R1 | ecosystem: Host-associated > Plants > Phyllosphere > Unclassified | place: USA...
CCGCCGCTCAGGTGCAGCGACGAGCCGAAGCCGGCGGCCACGGCCACGTACTGCTGCCCGTCGATGGCGTAGGTGACCGGCCCGCCCAGCGCGTGCAGCCGGATGGGCGCGGACCACAGCAGCTGGCCGCTGCCGGCCGCGTAGGCGTTGAAGGCGCCGCCGTTGTGCCCCTGGAACACCAGGCCGCCGGCGGTGGCCAGCACGCCGCCATTCCACGGACCGGGGTGCGCCACGCGCCAGGCCTCGCGCTGGGCCACCGGGTCCCAGGCGAGCAGAAAGCCCCGGTAGGCCTGGCGGGCCTGGGCCATCAGCGCCGGGTCGGGCGGCATCGGCGGGTCGATCACGCCGGTGTTCCAGACGCCGGGCTGAAAGCGAAAGGCCGCCTCGCCCATCAGGTAGGCGGTGCTCTCCATGGCCGGGATGAACACCAGCCCGGCCCGCGGGTCGTAGGCCATCGGCTGCCAATTGTGCCCGCCCAGCTGCGAAGGCTGCACCAGCGCGGGCGCGTGCTCGTAGCGCGCGCCGGGCGCCACCTGCGGCCGTCCGCTGGCCCGGTCCACATGGCTGGCCCAGGTGACGGCGGTGTATTTCTCAGCCGAGATCAGCGCACCGGTGGCCCGGTCGAGCACGTAGAAAAAGCCGTTCTTGGGCGCCTGCATCAGCACCTTGCGGCGCCGGCCGTCCACCTGCAGCTCGGCCAGCATGATGGGCTGGGTGGCGGTGTAGTCCCAAGCGTCGCCCGGCGTGGTCTGGTAGTGCCAGACGTACTCGCCGGTGCGCGGGCGCAGCGCCACGATGGAGGATAAAAACAGGTTGTCACCCCCGCCCGGGCTGCGCAGGCTGGCGTTGTGCGGCGAGCCATTGCCGACGCCCACGTACAGCAGGTCCAGCTCGGCGTCGTAGGCCATCGAGTCCCAGACCGTGCCGCCGCCGCCGTACTGCCACCACTGGCCGTTCCAGGTGCGCGCGGCGATGTCGCGCAGCGGCGCGTCCGACACCTCGCCGTCCGGGCCGGCGGCCGGGTTGCCAGGCACAGTGTAGAAACGCCAGCGCCGCTGGCCGGTGCGCGCGTCGTAGCCGGCCACGAAGCCGCGCACGCCGTACTCGGCCCCGCCGTGGCCGATCACCACCACCCCGCCGGCCACGCGCGGCGCGCCGGTGATGGTGCGGGTTTCCTCGATGGGAAAGGTGCGCTGCGACCACAGCTCGCGCCCGTTTTTGGCGTCCAGCGCCACCAGCCGGCCGTCCAGCGTGCCGACATAGACCCGCCCCTCGTGCACCGCCACCCCCCGGTTGACCACGTCGCAGCAGGCGTGCGCGGCCTTCTCGCCCGGCACCCGGGGGTCGTACACCCAGCGCTCGCGGCCGGTGCGCGCGTCCAGCGCATAGACGGTGCTCCACGGGCCGGTGACGAACATCGTCTCGCCCACGACGATGGGCGTGGCCTCGACGCCGCGCGGCTGGCCAAACCGGTAGCTCCAGGCCAGGCCCAGCCGGCCGACATTGCCCTGGTCGATCTGCGCCAGTGGGCTGAAGCGCTGCTCGGCGGCGTCGCGCCCGTGCTGCGGCCAGGGCTCGTTCAAGGCGCGGGCGTGGGCGGCGCCGAGCGCGGCCAGCGCCAGGGCGGCGCCGGCCAGCATTCGCCCCAGGAAACAGGGAGACAGAAAGCGCATGGGTTGTCCTAAAAAAGCCGTTGACGGGCCCTGCCAGCACCGAGCCGTGGCCCGCGCCAGGCGCGCGGCACCCGGGAACACAAACACAAACACAAATAGAAAGGGCAACGGCCGCCCAAGGCTAGCCCCCGGGCCGGGGCGCGGCCATCGTCCGTTTGCACGTGGCGGCCGGGCGATGATTGCGGTGTGATGCCCCGCATCCCTTGTTTTACCGCTCCCTCTGAAAGGACTTCCCCCATGCCCCTTACCCTCGTCACCGGCTCGGCCTCCGGCATCGGCGCTGCCACCGCGCAGGCGCTGCGGGACGCCGGCCACACCGTCATCGGCGTGGATTTGCGCCAGGCCGACATCACCGGCGACCTCTCGACTGCCGGGGGCCGCCAGGCCATCGTGGCGCAGGCGCTGGCCCTGAGCAAAGGCACGCTCGACGGCCTGGTGCTGTGCGCCGGCCTGGGCGCGCAGACGCAGCCCGCTTCACGGGTCACCTCGGTCAACTACTTCGGCGCGGTCGAGCTGCTCGACGGCCTGCTGCCGGCGCTGCAGCAAGGGCAGGCGCCGGCGGCCGTGGTGATCTCCTCGGTCGCCTCGGCCATGCTGCCGTGGGAGAAGAACCCGCTGGCCGCCGCCTTCGAGGCCGGCGACGAGGCCCGGGCCAGCGCCATCGTCATGGGCGCCGGCGCGCAGGGCGGCAACCTGGCCTATGCCGGCTCGAAAAATGCGCTCACCGTGGCCGTGCGCCAGCGCGCGGCCGCCTGGGGACGGGCCGGCGTGCGCCTGAACACGCTGGCGCCCGGCGCCACCGAAACCCCGCTGCTGCAGGCCGGGCTGCAGGATGCGCGCTACAGCGAGTCCATCAAGAACTTCGTCGCGCCCATCGCCCGGCGCGCCGAGCCGCGCGAGATCGCCTCGGTGGTCGCTTTCCTGATGAGCACGGCCGCCAGCTTCGTGCACGGCGCGCAGCTCTACGTGGACGGCGGCATCGACGCCGTGACGCGCCCGACGCAGTTCTAGCCATGGCCGACACGACCCCGGCCCTGCCCTCGCCCGAGGCCATGCAGGCGGCCGTGCAGGCCTACCTGGACGCGCTCAACGCCGGCGACCTGGAGGCCATCGTGGCGCTGTACGCCGACGACGCCGTGGTCGAGGACCCGGTGGGCTCGGTGCCCAGGCGCGGCCTGGCCGAGATCCGCGCCTTCTATGCCGGCTCCCTCCAGCTCGGGCTGCAGGCCGCGCCCGAAGGCCCGGTCCGGGCCGTGGCGGGCGAGGCGGCCTTTGCCTTTCGCGTGTCCTTCGAGGTGAACGGCCGGCGCACCACCATCCGGCCCATCGACGTGATGCGCTTTGACCGTGCCGGGCGCATCGTGCAGATGCGCGCCTTCTTCGGGCCGGGCAACATCGGCGCGGGCTGACACCGCGCCCGGCCGCAGGCTTCAAGGCCTGGCGCGCCGGGCAGGCTGGTGCCCCGGGCTTTTTTCTTTTTTCAAGCCAAATCGGCCTTTAGCCCAATCCCCGCGTGCGCAAGCAGCTATTCTTTTGATAGCAAAAAAACCGGCGGGAGGCAAACCCCGCCGGTTTTTTGGCGCGAACGCATCGCCAGGGCGGGCGCCAGCGGCGCTTTAGAAGGAATACTTCATGTTCAGCGACAGCTGGTCGCGGTCGGCGAGCAGGCGGTTTTCCACCGGGTCCAGCGACGCGCCGCCGGCGTAGCCCAGGTAGGTCACGCCGATGGACAGGTTGCCACGGCGCACGAAGGAGGCCCCAATGCTGTAGCGGATGTCACCCTTGCCGCCCACGCCGCCCAGCAAGGTGCGGCCACTGAGCTGCTGCGAGTAGCTGATGGGCACGTTGAGGTCCCAACCCTCGAAAATTCCGGGATAGCCCAGCACCAGGGTGCCGGAAAACGCCACGCCTGAATCGGTCTTGAACGTCAGGCCGCTCTCGGGGCCGTCATAGCCCCGGTGTTTCACGGCCGAGACTTCGCCCAGCAGCGTGACCGAGTCGGCAATCGGCAGACGGCCGAAGTTGGTGAAGGTGCCCAGGTTGAGCTGCACGGCCTTGGCACGCGTGGGTGTGCCGAGCGCGCCCGTGAGCACCGGCACCCCATCGCGGTACGTCAGCTCGCCGTAGCCGGAGGTGTTGTTCAGCAGCTTTGTGCTGACAGTGCCGCCGATCAGCTTGACCTTGTCGAAGTAGCGCACCCGGTAGGAACTGGTGGCCAGGCTGGTGATCGGCAGCGGCGTGCGGTCGTTGTAGTTGAGGTAATACAGGCCCGCCTCGGTCTCGTCGGTCACGCGGTAGCGCGTGCCGATCCCCCACTGGCCGGTTTTGCTGGGCAGGATGTCGTCTCCGCGCAGGCCAAAGCTGCACCGGTTGCCCACATAGGGCTGCAGGCAGGTGCCGCCCGGGCCCACGCCATCGGAGCTGTTCAGGAACGAGCCTGGCGCCGGCGCAATCGTCGTGTGAAATCCGTACTGCACCTGGCCCAGCAAGGTCCACCGGGGGGTGACCTCGATCGAGGCCACCAGCTGGTCCTCGGGCAAGATCACATCCTTGGTTTCCGTGCCGGGGATGCCGGTTTTGGTGCCGTCAAACGGGCCTTGCGCCTGCGCGATGTTGGGAAAGTACACCGCCTCGCCCCAGTTGACCGCCTGCCGGCCCAGCCGCAGCGTGGCGCGGCTTGCGTTGCCGAATTCAAAGGACGTGTAGGCGTAGGCATCCAGGATGCGGCTGTAGCCGCCGTGGTAGCGCCGGGCCGCGTCGGTGAACTCGTTGACCGGACCGGGCTTGTTGACCGGGCCGGTGTTGTCGTTGCTGCGGTGGTACACATCGTCGTAAAACGTGCTGCCCGACAGCACGAAGCCGCTGTCACCCTTGGAGATCTTGCCCTCGAACAACCCTGACACACGGTTGGCGGTCAGCGCATTCTTGGCGAAGTTGTTGTCGCCGTCATTGGCGCCGCCATTGCGGGCCAGCAAGGGGTCGGGACTCTTGGTGCGCTGCGACAGCGTGTAGTTCGTGGTGAAGCGCCAGTCCAGGTTCACGCCGTTTTCAAAGGCAATGGTTTCACCGGCCTGTGCAGCGCCAGCCACGAGCAGGGCCACAACGGCCATGGCAACTGGCTTAAGTCCCATATTTGTTTTCATTATTGGTTTTCCTTGTTTTAAAGCGCTTAGTTGCCCGCGTTGCGCGCGGCCTCTGGCGTGAACATGGCCGGGCTCAGGTCGCCCTTGTTCAGGATCGGGCCGTTGGGGCGCTCCTGAAACAGGTTGTAGGCGATGTAGCCGCCCGAGTTCAGGTCAAAGTAAAAAGCCGTGCCCGCTTGCCACGCATTGATGTCAAAGGCGTAGTAGTAGTTCAGGAAGGCGTATTGCCACAGCGAGCCACGCGAGTCGTACATGTCGGACATGACGGCCTGGCCGGTGTCCTCGTCCAGGAACAGCACGCGCTTGCCGTACAGGTGGCGATAGCCCTCTTTGAGCGTGCCCTCCACGGCCCACACGCGGCGCAGTTCCCAGCGCATGTAGTCGGCGTTGGGCACGCCGGGCTTGAGCAGGTCGGCGTACTTCACGGTTTTGGCGTGCAGCTTGTAGGCGTTGGCGGGAACGTACATCTCACGCTTGCCCAGCAGCTTCCAGTTGTAGCGCTCCGGCGAGCCGTTGAACAGGCGGTCCGAATCGATGGTCATCTTGCCGCCGGAGCCGCCCAGCGGCTGGTCAAAGCCGTACTCGGGCAGCTGGCGCACGCGGCGCGTGCCGGGGTCGTAGCTCCAGGCCAGGCGCTTGTCCTTGGCGAAGTTGACCGGCTCGGAGGACACGCTGACGCTGCCTTTTTCACGCTCGGGCAGCAGCGTGGCCGTCAGGCTGTTGGCCATGATGCCTTCGAGCGGCTTGCCGATCTCGGCGGGCATGTTGCCGTGGTCCAGGTTCTTGTTGATCTGGCGGCCCCAGGAAATCGCGCCGTCGGACAGCACGTTGGCAAAGTCGGTGGTCTTGTTCTCGTTGAAAGCCCGGTTGGGGAACATGTTGTTCATCAACGCTTCCTGTCCGCTCTTGGGGATCGGGAACGGAATGGCGCCCCGCACGGCGCCCTTGATGCCCAGGCCGCCGTCGGAAATTTCGGCGTTGAGCGCATTTTTCTTGGCCACTTCGCAGGCCGAGTCGGGCAGGCGGAAATCGCGGTGGCCCGGATAGACTTCCATGCGGAAGGTCTTGGGGAACTTGGCAAACAGGGCTTTTTGCCCATCGGAGAGCTTGGCCGCGTACTGCGCCTGGTTTTCAGCGGTGATGGTCAGCACCGGCTTTTCGCTGGCGTAGGGATCGACCGGGTGCTGGCCGACATTGGGGGTGTACTGCACGCCCGGCGGCGTGCCCAGCCACTTGCCGCTGTACTCGGGCACGCCGTCCTTGCTGCCGGCTTTTTCCGCGCCCACGCAGGTCAGCTCCTTGCCCAGCTTGTCGGCCTCGGCGGGCGGCACCTTGGCCAGCGCGTTGCCGGCCACGAGCAGGCCCAGGGCCACGGGCATGAGGGTCATCGTTGCTTTCATCAAAGTCTCCTTCTTCCTTCTTGCAAAGGGGTTGGCAATCCAGGCCACACCGCACCAGGCGGCATGGACGACACAGTCCGGCGCGGTGAAAAAAGTTCATGCCCGGCCTTTCTGGCTGGCATTGTTCAGTGGGGAAAACTTCTCTCCATCGTCTGATGGGACTAGGGTGCCGCCCCGATGAAGCCTGGGCCGCGGCGCAGGGGCGTGCGCGCTGCCGCCCGGCGCGCGGCAGGCCGGCCATGCTTCAAAAAAGATAGCGCCGCGCCCAGGCCCCGCCTGGGCCTGCGGCACTTTCGGCTACAAATGAAGGGGCGCAGGCCGGCCCCGGCCGCGCGGGGCCGGCGTCAGGCGCCGGGGCGCAAAGCAGGCGCGGGGGCGCCGCCCCTTCCCCGATGCGCGCGGGCGGGCAAGGCGGGCGGGGGCCGTGCGGCGGCGGGGGCACTCAGCCGGGGAGGTATTCGCGCTTGAGCGTGGTCTTGAGCATCTTGCCGGCCGGGTTGCGCGGCAGGCTGTCGGCGCGCACGTGCACGTGCAGCGGCACCTTGTAGGCCGCCAGGCGCCCGGCGACGTGCGCGCGCACCTCCTGGGCCGTGAGCGCCGCGCCCGGCGCCAGCACGACCACGGCCACCACTGCCTCGCCGGTCTGCGCGTCGGGCTGGGCAAAGACCGCCGCCTCGGCCAGCCCGGGGTGCTGCAGCAGGCAGGATTCGACCTCGGCGGCGGCGATCTTCTCGCCGGCGCGGTTGATCACGTCCTTGATGCGGTCCACCACGCGCAAAAAGCCGTCGGGCCCCAGGATGCCGATGTCGCCGGTGCGGAACCACCCGCCCGCCAGCGCCTTGGCGCTGGCCTCGGGCTGGCCCCAGTAGCCCTGCATCACGCTGACGCCGCGCAGCCAGATCTCGCCGGCCTGCCCGGGCGGCAGCGCCGTGCCGTCCAGGTCGGCCACGCGCAGCTCGGCGATGGGCGAGAGCAGCCCGGCCGCCTGCGGGCGCAGCCGGAACAGCCCGCCCGAGGCCGCCGCGCCCACGCCGTTGGTCTCGGTCAGGCCGAAACCGATGCCCGAGAGGGTGTCGCTGCGCCGCGCCAGCACGTCGTCGATCAGGCGCTGGGGCAGGCCGGCGCCGCCAAAGCCGACGCCGCCCAGGCTGGCGGTCACGGCCGGGTCGTCAAAGCCGGGCTCGGCCAGCAGCTGCATGACCATCGAGGGCGCGCCGTTGAACTGGGTGATTTTCTCGGCCTGGATCAGCCTGAGCGCCAGCGCCGGGTTCCAGCGGCGCATGAACACCAGGCGCCGGCCGTGGCGCAGCGAGGCCAGCAGCTGCGCATGCAGCCCGCTGACGTGGAACAGCGGCACGGCCGTGAGCGTGGTCGGCTGCAGGCCGCGCGCCATCATCGCCGCCACCGCCTGCGGCGAGGTCATGGCGGTCAGGGCGCCGATGTAGTCGATGTTGTGCAGCGCCTGGCAGACGGCGCGCTGGCTGGAGAGCACGCCCTTGGCCTGGCTGCTGGCGCCCGAGGTGAAGAGGATGAGCGCGTCGTCCTCGGGCGACAGCGCGGGCGGCGCGAACACCGGCGCGCCGGGCGCGGTCAGGCCGGCCCAGGCGGCGTCGCCCTGCCCCGGCGCGCCCTCGACCACCGCCGCGCGGCAGCCCAGGCCGGCCAGGTCGGCGCCGACATGGGCAAAGCGCTCGGCGTCGCACAGCAGCCAGCGCGGCTGCACGTCGCGCAGGTTGGCCAGCAGCTCGTCCCGCAGGCCGAAGCTGTTGAGCGGCGCCGGCACCGCGCCCAGCAGCGCCACCGCCGCGAAGGCCACGGCCCATTCGGGCCGGTTGCGCATGGCAATGGCCACCCGCTCGCCTGGGCGCAGGCCGTGCTCGGCCTGCAGCCGGCCGGCCAGCGCATCGGCGGCGGCAAAGAAACGGTCGAACGTCCAGCGGTCGTCCTCGTAGACCATGAATTCGCGCGGGCCGTGCGCGCGGCCGGCCTCGACCAGCGCGGCCAGGGTGGCGAAAGCATGGCGGTAGGCCGGCAGCGGCTGGCCCTGCACGGTCACGGTGGTCAGCTCGAAGGGCGCGCCCGGCGCGGTCAGCTGCGCGCGGCAGTGCGCAGCCTGGGCCAGCAGGCCCAAGCCGGCCGGGGCGCTGGCGGCGGGGGACGGCAAGGCGCTGAGGGTGGAAGCGTCGGTCATGGGGTCAGAAGCCTTTCAGGCGGGCATAGCGGTCGCGGTGGAACATGCCGTCGCCCAGGCACTGCTGCAGCACGCGGGCGCGCTTGACGATCAGGCCCAGGTCGAACTCGTCGGTCACGCCGATACCGCCGTGCAGCTGGACCGCCTCGTTGGTCACTTTCTCGCACAGGTCGGCGGCGCGCGCCTTCGCCAGGCTGGCCAGCAGGGGCAGCGCCGGGTCGCCGGCGTCGATGGCCGCCAGCGCGGCGGCCACGCAGCTTTGCAGCAGCGCCAGCTCGGTGTAGAGCCGGGCCATGCGGTGCTGCAGGGCCTGGAACGAGCCGATGGGCACGTCGAACTGCACCCGCTCCTTGAGGTAGGCCAGCGTGCGCTCGAAGGCTTCGCGCACCAAGCCCAGGCCCTCGGCGGCCAGGCAGGCGCGGGCGCGGTCCAGCGCGCCGTCCAGCGCCCGGGCGGCGTCGCCGCAGGCGCCCAGGCGCATGGCCTCGGCCACCTCGACGCCCGAGAGCAGCACCCGGGCGTGGTTGCGGCTGTCGGCCAGCCGGGTCGGCAGCACGCTGACGCCGGGCTGCGCGCTGTCCACCATGAAGAGGCCCAGGCCTTCGCCCGCCCCTTCTTTTGCGCCCTGCGCGTCCGTCAGGCGCGCCGCCACGACCAGCCAGGGCGCGCCGATGCCGTCGATGACGAACCATTTCTCCCCGTCCAGCACCCAGCCGCCGGTCGTGCGCCGGGCGCGGGTCTTCAGCCGCGCCGGGTCGTGGCGGCCCTGCTCGTCCAGCGCCAGCGCCAGGCGCTCGCTGCCGTCGATCAGGCCAGGCAGCCAGCGCTGGCGCTGGTCGGCATCGCCCGCGGCGCGCAGCAGCTCGCCGCACAGGACCACCGAGGACAGCAGCGGCAGCGCCGCCAGCGTGCGGCCCATGGCCTCGAACACCGCGCCCAGGCCGGCGTAGCCCACCGCCAGCCCGCCGTCCTCTTCGGGAAACACGGCCGCCGGCCAGCCCAGGTCGACCACCTGGCGCCACAGCGCCGGCTCAAAGCCCAGCGGCGCGCGCACGTCGCGCAGGCGCCGCTGCAGGCCGATGGGCGACTGGGCGTTCAAAAATTCATGGGCGCTGTCGCTCAGCTGCCGCTGCTCTTCGTTCAGCAAAAAACTCATGCCTGCGTCTCCGGTTGTCTGGATTTCATTCATGGCCACGGCTCAGCCCGGCAGGCCGAGCACGCGCTTGGCAATGATATTGAGCTGCACCTCGCTGCTGCCGCCGGCAATCGTGTAGGTCTTGGCCAGTAGCCACAGCCGCCCGACGGCGTGCTCGTCGGCGCTGAACTCGTCGCCCTCCCAGTTCAGGCCGCGCTGGCCCATCAGCTGCATCAGCAGCTCGTACTTGGCCACTTCCTGCTCGGTCTGCACCAGCTTCATGATGGACGCCGGCCCGCTGATGTCCTGGCGCGCCATGCCTTCTTCCTTGACGCGCTGGTGCGTGAGCGAAAACGCGTGCGCGTCCATCAGCAGCGCGGCCAGCCGGTCGCGCCAGACCGGCTCGCGCAGCGCGCCGTCTTCGTCATAGAGGTAGGGCCGGGCCACGGCCAGCGCGTCGTGCGAGGGCGCGGCGCCTTCGCTGAACTTGGACATCGCCGCGCGCTCGTGCTGCAGCAGCTTCTTGGCCACGCCCCAGCCGCCGTGGAGCGGGCCCACGAGCTGACGTGCCGGCACCCGCACTTCGTCGAAGAACACCTCGCAAAAGCTGGACTTGCCGCTGATCAGCTCGATGGGCTTGACGGTGATGCCCGGGCTTTTCATGTCGATCAGCACGAAGCTGATGCCCTCCTGCTTGCGCGCGCCGGGGTCGGTGCGCACCAGGGCGTACATCCAGTCGGCCGCGTCGCCGTAGGAGGTCCAGATCTTCGAGCCGTTGACGAGGAAGTCGCCGCCCCCGTCCAGCCGGGCCGAGGTTTTCAGGCTGGCCAGGTCGGAGCCGGCGTTGGGCTCGCTGAAGCCCTGGCACCAGCGGGCGCGGCCCTGCATCATCGGCACGAGGTGCTCGCGTTTCTGGTCTTCGGTGCCCAGCTCCAGCAGCACCGGCCCGAGCATCCACACGCCCAGGTTGAACTGCGGCGGGCGGCAGCCCAGGCGCTGCATTTCCTCCTCGACGATGCGCGCCTGCTTCGGGCCCAAGCCGCCGCCGCCGAACTCGGCCGGCCAGCCGGGCGCAAACCAGCCGCGCGCCTGCATGCGCTCGAACCACAGGCGCTGGTCTTCGCTGGCGAAGCAGACCTGGGAGCCACCCCAGACCATCTCGTCCTGCGTCAGGGGCTGGCGCATGGACGGCGGGCAGTTGGCGTGCAGCCAGGCGCGGGTGTCGGCACGAAAAGTTTCAGTGTCTTGCATAGC
>Ga0308157_10009454_pt1 | contig 10791 bp, 9 predicted proteins | sample PhyBR1_FD_201035 | JGI IMG/M metagenome (GOLD analysis project Ga0308157, IMG submission 201035) | Phyllosphere microbial communities from UC Gill Tract Community Farm, Albany, California, United States - DLSLB.R1 | ecosystem: Host-associated > Plants > Phyllosphere > Unclassified | place: USA...
TTTATTGAATGTTTCCGGGGAACCCCTGACGCGCGAGCGCGACAACACCGAAATGTGATTGCCGTCTAGCATAGACGAACCGGACTCGCAACACGCGAATCCCGCACTTTTGTGTAAGTTTTGCCGCTATTTTAGGTTAGAAAACTACTAACGAAGCTCACTAATCAAGCAGGATGCTTTTTAGCGCAGCAATCCAACTTCAGTTGATAAAGCCAAAAGCATAAAGCAAGGCTCCCGCAGCAAGTGCAAATTCGACCACAGCGGCGATGATATTATAAAAAGTTGCGCCCTTATCCGACATCATCGAAATGAAGCGCCCGAACAGCGCAAATCCCCAAACAGCCCCTAAAACCACCCACAAAAATGGCTGTGCAAAAATCAGACAACCCAGGCCTACACCCAAATATGGACCAGCCAAAACAGCACGAATGGAACTAAAAGCTTCAGGGCGCGCATTGATCGGTTGAAGACGCAACAGCTTCATCGTGATGCCGGGCGCAAACAACATGACGACACCAGCCAGCGCTGTTACGACTGCCGCACTCCATGCAAGCCACTCGCCGGTTGTCGCAGGAAGATAGAATTCCATCAGATGTTATCCTCGTGGTTTTAGCCGTAATAGCGAAAAAACCGATACGTTTCCATAGACGTGGAAATCACAAGAAGCTTTGCGGATCAATGTCTATATTCACGCGGATTGAACCGCGTTCTTTAGGAGATGCAGCCAGCAAAGCACGGATAAACCCTTGAATATCTGCGCGTTTTGTTCCGTGAACGAGGATACGAAAACGATGACGCCCACGCACGATTGCAAGTGGGGCTTCTGCCGGACCAAGCACGGAAATCTCCGGCGATGCCGGTGCCGCGCGGCGCAACGCACGCGCGTGGTTCTCTGCATCAGGCCGGTTATCAGCTGAGATAATCAGGGCAGCAAGGCGACCGAACGGGGGCAGCACGCTACGCTCACGTTCTTCGATTTCGCGTGCATAAAAGGCTTCCGAATCGCCACTGATGATGGCCTTCATCACCGGATGATCAGGCTGATAGGTTTGCAAAAGCCCGAGACTCTTGCGGCCGGTTCGTCCCGCACGACCTGTCACCTGATTGAGCAACTGGAATGTGCGTTCAGCGGCACGCGGATCGCCATTGGCAAGGCCAAGGTCAGCATCCACCACACCAACGAGCGTCATACTGGGGAAATTATGCCCCTTGGCGACAAGCTGCGTACCAATGACAATATCCGCCTCACCCTTGGCAATCGCGTCCAACTCAAGCCGCAGACGCTTCACTCCACCCGCCATATCCGACGACAGCACAATGATTCGCGCATCCGGGAAAGTTGCGGCGACCTCTTCCGCAATACGCTCCACACCCGGACCACAAGCGACCAGATGATCAAGCGTTCCACATTCAGGACAGGCTTCCGGCACCGGCTCATGATAGCCGCATTGATGGCACATCAACTGCTTGCGAAAGCGATGCTCAACCAGCCAGCTTGAGCATTGCGGACACTGAAACCTATGTCCGCAGACCCGACAAAGCGTAAGCGGCGCATAGCCGCGCCGGTTAAGAAACAGCAGCGCTTGTTCACCGCGTTCCACCGTTTTACCCACAGCTTCTGTCAAAGCAGGTGACAAAAACCGTCCCGGCGGCGGCGGGGAACGCCGCATATCGATGGTTTTCAGCGTCGGAAGCGCCGCTTCCGCATAACGACCATAGAGCTTGATTCGCTTATAGCGCCCTTGATCGGCATTTACCTGACTTTCGATCGATGGCGTTGCCGACGCCAGTATCACAGGAAAGCCACCAATATGACCGCGCACAACGGCCATATCCCTCGCATTGTAATAGACGCGATCTTCCTGCTTGTACGCCGGATCATGTTCTTCATCGACCACAATCAAGCCAAGCTCTTTGAACGGCAAAAACAATGCCGAACGCGCACCGGCAACAACCCTGACCGTGCCTTCAGTCACTTGCCGCCAGACACGTTCCCGCGTGCGCGGTGCAAGATCAGAATGCCATTCCGCTGGCTTGGAACCAAAACGATCATGGAAACGATCAAGAAATTGTTGGGTCAGCGCAATTTCAGGCAGGAGAATCAGCACCTGCTTGCCCCGATCAAGCGCCTTGGCCACCGCTTCAAAATAAACTTCGGTTTTCCCCGAGCCGGTCACACCATCAAGCAGCGATACGGAGAACGCATCAGCCGCAACTGATTCGGCCAACATTTCAGCTGCCGCCTGCTGATCTTCTGAAAGAGTGGCACGCGCATAGCTCGTGTCAGGCGTTGCCACCACCGCAGGCGGAGGCAGCATAACTTCTTCAAACACGCCTTGCGTTTTAAGCCCATCCACAACAGTCTGCGAGACACCTGCGGCATGCGCTAGCCCAGAGCGCGTCCAAGCCAGCCCGTCGCGGGCCAGTTCCATCACGCGAGCACGAGCACCAGTCATACGTTCCGGCTCGCCACCATTGTAACGAAGTCCCGGAATTTTTGGCTCTGGATCAAAGGCTGCAGGCGCACGCAACACCATTCGCGCCACCATTCCGGGTGGCGAAAGCGTGTAATCAGCCGCCCAGCGCATAAAGCGCAGCATTTGCTCATCCACAGGCGGACAATCGAAAACTTCAGTGATCGCGCGTAGTTTTTTTGAATCCACCGCATCGGTTGCGCCATCGCACACAATGCCCGCAACCTCACGCGGTCCCAAAGGCACGCGCACAATCGAACCGGGCTGGACATGCATTCCAGCCGGCACCATATAAGAATAAGGACGCTCTGCGGGCATAGGTACGAGCACCGGCACCACGCTTTGGGTGGGCTCCGCAAAGAGGCTCAAAATATCGTGCGAATCTTTCGACATGATAGCGTGACCTTGGCGCGGCTTTGCGCTAAAGAAAAGCCACCTTGCCGGATTTAAATCAATTTAAATCCCCTAACCCGCGCTCATTATGGAGGAACGCTGTTATGAAGTTTTTCGTCGACACTGCGGACGTCAAGGAAATCCGCGAACTCAACGATCTCGGTCTGGTTGATGGCGTGACCACCAATCCATCGCTGATCCTCAAGTCTGGCCGCGATATTCTTGAAGTAACCAAAGAAATCTGCTCCTTCGTCAAGGGTCCGGTTTCGGCTGAAGTTGCTGGTACAGAATACGAGCAGATCATGAAGGAAGCGGCTGTTATCGCCAAGATCGCAGACAATATCTGCATCAAGCTTCCATTGACGCTCGACGGCCTCAAGGCTTGTAAGGCACTGACATCCGATGGTCACAAGACCAACGTGACGCTGTGCTTCTCGGCCAATCAGGCTCTGCTCGCTGCTAAGGCTGGTGCAACATTTGTTTCGCCATTCATCGGTCGTATCGATGACATGGGCGTTAACGGCATGGAACTGATTGCTGAAATCCGTACCATCTTCGACAACTACGATTTCCGCACTGAAATCTTGGCTGCTTCGGTTCGCACCGTAAACCACGTCAAGGAAGCAGCCCTTATCGGCGCAGACGTTGTTACTGCACCGCCAGCAACACTCAAGGCACTGGTCAAGCATCCGCTGACCGACAAGGGCCTCGAAACATTCCTCGCCGATTGGGCGAAGACTGGCCAGAAAATAGCTTAAAGCAAATCGCTTAATCAGTTCGCTGATTAAAATACAAAACGGCGGATCACTGATCCGCCGTTTTTGTTTATCCAAGTTCAGTCTCGCCATCATGCTTGGCAACATGGATCGGCCTGCTGCCGGAATATTCGGTAATTGCCTCGGCAAGCCGTGCGGAATGTGTCACCACCCAAATCTGGCTGCGTTCAGAGGCGCTCGCGATCATCTTAGCAAGCGATGGTATCATATCGGGATGGAGACTTGCTTCCGGTTCGTTCAAAGCAATCAGTGGCGGCAGACGATAGGACAGCAGTGCGCCAGCCAAAGCCAGCAAACGTATCTGTCCATCAGACAACTCTCCCGGACGAAATACGCGCTGCGGAAAGGCTGGGAAATTGAGACCAAATGTTGCCGTCTCTTGCGGATAGGGGATGTCGAGCTTCGCGCCTTCAAGCGCATCTGCAATCAGTTCATCGAGATCAACCGTATCCTGACGGATATGCGCAAGCGTCGCAAAGACGGAAGCGAGATTATTGCCGTCTTCATCCAGCATTGAAGCGGTTGCTGCGATTGATGGCTGACGCACAGGTGCATCGCGGTCGCTTCTAAAGCCATGATAAAAACGCCAGCCACGCATTTGCGCTGCGAGATCACCGATCTCTGGATAATGCCCCGACTGCCCAAGTACCGATAATGCACTCTCAGACGTCAGAAGACGGCTTGGATGCTCGGTTCGCCGCCCCTCCCCGTCACGCGCAAAAACCGCTGGACCTTTGCGATCCATCAGATCAACCGGACGGCGCCCGGTATCGAGATTAAGCTGCTCTTCCTTGATCTGTGGCTCAAACGGAAAAGCACCCGATACAGGCGGCGGCAGACCAGCCTCAACGCGGTAAGACAGGCGCGAGGCAAGCCGTTCATCTTCAAACTGGGCGTCCAGAATGATTCGCGCAGGTTCCTGCTTGCGCCTAACACCGCCCCACATGGCAGATTGCATGCCACCTTCGCGCACAATCTCTGTCGAAAACCTGCCTTCAGCAGCCGCTTTCACCAATTGCAGCGCACGATAGAGGTTCGATTTCCCGGCACCATTCTCACCAACAAAGACCGTGACCTGTCCGAGATCAAACCGAACGGATCGAAGAGAACGATAGCCCTTTACTGAGAATGAAACGAGCCGCATTATTTCCTCTGTCAGATAAGCAAAAGGCGGCACAGAATGCGCCGCCTTTTACAATTCAACAAACTCATTCGCTCAGAGCTTCGACATCTGCATAGCGACAGCAAGATAAATCTGCTCGGCCAGTTCTTCGGCTGCGCGCTTGGTCGCATCACGCTCTGCACGCAGGTTGGCGAATTCCTGACGCGGGCGATCAAACGACGCCCCAACCGTGCGCGTGCCAGCCTTCAGCGGCTTGCCGTCTTTGTCAAACAGCACGAAGTTCGAGGTTGCATTGACAGTACCAGCCGACGGACGACCCGTGCGGTCCGTCTGATCGCCAATATCAACACTGACGAAAGACGTAACCGACTTGCTCAGACCAAGACGCAGCTTGTAGTTCGGATTGGCCGGCTCGCCAGCACCGCCACTCAGCAAGAAGATCAGTCGGTTGCGAACCTGAACACCATAGATGCTACCTTCAGGATCAACCGAAATCGAAGCAAGCTTTGAACGCATATCCGGCGTAACAGTGCCACCGATGGTGCTGCCAGCGCTGCCGCCGCCCGAATAAAGCGGCTGCACGGTGCAACCTGCAAGAAGAACCGCAGCTCCGAGTGCCACGACGGCAATGCGGAAGTTCTTAAAAGCGGTCATGAAGCGATCAGGCAACGACATTGACGATCCTTTGCGGAACCACGATGATCTTTTTCGGCGTGCCCCCTTCGAGGGCTGCCTTGACAAAGTCAAGTTCGAGCACTGCCTGTTGGATTGTAGCTTGATCAGCGTCGCGCGCGATTGTCAAATCCCCACGCTTCTTACCGTTGATCTGAACGGGCATAACGATCTCGTTTTCCACGATCATTGCTGTATCGAATTTTGGCCATGGCGCAGTTGCGGCAATCGTTTGCTTGCCAGCAATTGTCCCACCCAGTTCGGTGACGCACTGTTCCGCCAGATGCGGCATCATTGGAGCAAGCATCAGCACCAGCATTTCAGTGGCTTCGCGCACTGCACTCTTCAGTTGGTCATCAGCCTTACCAGATGCAACCTGCTGCAATGGTGCTGCAAGCGTGTTCACCAGTTCATAAAGACGGGCAACAGCACGGTTGAAAGCCAGCTTTTCAATGTCATCACCAACGGCCTGAACCGTTTTGTGCGCAGCCTTCGTAACAGCAAGCGCTTCGCCTTCTGCACCGGCCTTCGCAACAACATCCTTAAGAACAGGAGCCGCTTCCGAAACCAGACGCCACACGCGCTGCACAAAACGATGCGCACCTTCGGCACCAGCTTCCGTCCAGATCACATCGCGTTCTGGCGGGCTGTCGGAGAGCATAAACCAGCGTGCAGTATCGGCACCGTAAGACGAGATAATGTCGTCAGGATCGACCACATTCTTCTTCGACTTCGACATTTTTTCAATCGAGCCGATTTCAACCGGAGCACCGCTGTCGAGCATAGTCGCTGTGCGCTTGCCATCTGATTCTTCGATGCGAATATCGGCAGGTGCAACCCACTGGCCATCAGCCTTATAGGTTTCGTGAACCACCATGCCCTGCGTGAACAAGCCCTTGAACGGCTCGTCAATGCCGACATGACCGGCCACTTTCATGGCGCGAGTAAAGAAGCGCGAATAGAGCAGATGAAGGATCGCATGCTCAACGCCACCGATATACTGATCAACCGGCAACCAGCGATCCGCAACCGCGCGATCTGTTGGCTCGTTCTCCCACGGCGCTGTAAAGCGTGTGTAGTACCAGGACGAATCGACGAACGTATCCATCGTGTCGGTTTCACGACGTGCTTCGCCGCCGCATTTCGGGCACTTCACATGACGCCATGTTGCATGACGGTCGAGCGGATTGCCCGGGCGGTCGAACTCAACATCATCCGGCAGCTTAACCGGCAGATCGGCACGCGGCACAGGATTAACACCACAGCTTTCGCAATGGATCATCGGGATAGGGCAACCCCAGTAACGCTGACGCGAAATACCCCAATCACGCAGACGGAACTGAACCTTACGTGCCGCCTGCGGGCGGCCATCAAGCTCAGTCTTTTCAAGACGATCAGCCACTTCAGCAAATGCTGCTTCCGGCGTCATTCCATCCAGAAAGCGCGAATTGATCATCACGCCATCGTCGGTGAACGCCGTATCGCCCACGCTAAAGCTTGCAGCATCCTCGCCCTTCGGCAGAACAACCGGTGTGACTTTCAGCGCATATTTATTGGCGAAATCCAGATCGCGCTGATCATGCGCAGGACAACCGAACACCGCGCCCGTGCCATATTCCATCAACACGAAATTGGCGACATAGAGCGGCATCTCCCAGTTTTCATCAAACGGGTGCTTAACCTTGATACCGGTATCAAAGCCCTTCTTTTCAGCCTTTTCCAGCGCTTCAAGCGAGGTGCCATGTTGATGGCACTCATCAATGAATGAAGTCAGCTCAGCATTGTTTTCTGCAAGCGTCTTCGCCAGTGGATGATCCGGAGAGATCGCCACAAAAGACGCACCGAACAATGTATCAGGGCGGGTCGTATAAACTTCAACTTCCGAGAAACCAGCCGGTGCGGTCGAAGCATTGAGTGCAAAACGAACCTGTAAGCCTTCAGACTTACCGATCCAGTTTTTCTGCATGACGCGGACTTTTTCCGGCCACTGGTCAAGTGTATCGAGACCAGCCAGCAGATCCTCGCTGAAATCGGTGATTTTGAAGAACCACTGCGTCAGCTCGCGCTGTTCGACCAGCGCACCAGAGCGCCAGCCACGACCATCCACCACCTGCTCATTGGCAAGCACAGTGTTGTCGACCGGATCCCAGTTGACCTTGGACGTCTTACGCGTCACCAGACCTTTTTCAAACAGATCGATGAACAGCATCTGCTGACGATGGTAATATTCGACATCGCAGGTCGCGAATTCACGCGACCAGTCGAGCGAAAGGCCCATCGATTTCAGCTGACGCTTCATCGTGTCGATATTCTGATAGGTCCATTCTTTCGGATGCACTTTATTCTGCATTGCCGCGTTTTCCGCAGGCATACCGAACGCATCCCATCCCATCGGATGAAGAACGTTAAAACCTTTAGCGCGTTTGTAACGAGCGACCACGTCACCCATCGCATAATTGCGCACATGGCCCATGTGAATGCGCCCTGATGGATAAGGGAACATTTCTAGGACGTAGTATTTCTCGCGGGGATCGCTATTGTCGGTTTCGAAAGTCTGGTTTTCTTCCCAGATTTTCTGCCAATGTGCTTCCGCCACGCGCGGATTATAACGTTCGGATGCCATGACCGTATTTACTCGTACGAAGGTGATGCAATAAGGAGAGTCGATATTTAATGGCGACCTTCACCACGTATTGGCGAAAGCGTCAAGTTTTTGCAGACTTAAAAGCCTGAAAGCGAGAGTTTCATGTCAGATATTGGTGCGAACCTGAACACGGTCAAGACCGCGATTGCCAATGCCGAGAAAGAAGCGCATCGCAAAAAAGGCTCCGTAACGCTCGTCGCTGTGTCCAAAACATTCGATGCAGACGAAATTCGTCCAGCGTTAGATTTAGGCCAACGAGTGTTTGGTGAAAACCGCGTTCAGGAAGCGCAAGGCAAATGGCCCGCATTGCGCGAAGCCTATTCCGGAATTGAATTACATCTCATCGGGCCTCTGCAATCCAACAAAGCAGCCGATGCTGTTGCGCTCTTCGATGTGATCGAAACCGTGGACCGCGAGAAGATCGCAGCCGCCTTAGCTGTCGAGATCAAGAAGCAAGGCAAAAGCCCAAAGCTCTATGTGCAGGTCAATACCGGTCTTGAAGAGCAGAAGGCTGGCATTCCGCCGAAAGAAGCTGTTGCATTTGTCGAACGCTGCCGCACTGAGCATGGCCTCTCAATTGAAGGCCTGATGTGCATCCCACCTGCAGACGAAAATCCCGGTCCGCATTTCGCACTGCTTGAAAAGCTCGCCCGCGAAGCTGGCGTCGAAAAGCTCTCCATGGGCATGTCTGGCGATTACGAGACCGCAGTCGGTTTTGGCGCGACTTCGGTCCGCGTTGGCTCAGCAATCTTTGGCGGGCGTAGCTATTCACCGTCCGCATGAGGCGAAGTTGGGCGTCGATGCGCCCTCACCCGCTCTATTATTTTGGTGTAAATCCAGGCCAAAGTAATTGCCACCACACAACCCAATGCGATTTCCATTAATCGCGTGAGCGCAAGCAGAAGCTCCTCATTGCGCGTTTGCGCAAAGCGTCCCGCATCCATGACGATCACCACCGTTGCGGGCGCTAGACGCCAGTTCACCGGATAGCGGTCGATCATCAGGATCACAAAGACGGTGAGCGCTGCACCAAACAGACTTGCAACTGGCGAGTAGCCCACCAGCCAGATCGTGACCATGCCGATCATGCATCCAACAGCGGTATTGATCGCCCGAGCCTGTGAAAGCGCAAGCGTGGTACGAACATCCGGATCAGAAATGATGAGGACCGTGATCACTGCCCAAATCGGATGATCAACCCCTGCCCATTGAAGTCCAAACCAGCAGATCAGGCACCCAAGCAATGTCTTGGACGCGTAAAGCAGCGCCTTTTCCGGATGAGAAAGATGAACAAACGCCATTTGGCCGTCCGTATGCCCCGATTGGAATCAAAACCTGCTGCCAATCATAGAGGAGTGGGGATCAGTGCAACAGTATTTCTCCTCGCACATTCTTCCAATCCGATGGACCCAACAGTTTTTGATGCGCGTAGACAACCGAATGCAACGGCCCGTCGATCTTTTCTTTCCAGAACTCGATGAAGTGGCGCAACTCTGGGAACTCCGGTGCGAGATCGTAGTGCTGCCAGACAAAAAGCTGCAACAAATGCGGATGATCTGGCATATGGTAGAAAAGCTTTGCCGTTGTCAGGCCGTAACCGGCAAGCTGCAATTCAAAGGCAGACTTTGAAATAAAAGCGGATGTCGTCATGGCGATTTCCCCTTTTTATAGGGATCTCATTGTGAATATTCAGCGGACCCCACAGAAATTATAATCGCAAAAATTAGTTTTTAAAACGTAAGAACAATATGTTAGCAACATAACGGCGTGAGTGCTGCCACGCTGATCATATTTTCGTGCTGCGTCACTGTGGACCATAGTCGATCCGAATGTCTAATTTACGTTGAGCCAGACGGAATGTAGATGAGTCTGGCGATAGCTTCGCCCCGATGCGAGCTATCGATTACGGCGGGAGGATCGCCGGACAGCAAGGAGGACGACATGTCGGAAAAGCTTTACCCTGTTCTGCCAGGGGCAAAGAAAAACACGCTCATCGACAACGAGAAATATCTCGAATGGTACAATGAGAGCGTGACCGACCCGGATGGATTCTGGGCCAAGCACGGCCGACGGATTGATTGGTTCAAACCCTTCACCAAAGTCAAAAACACCGATTTCAACGGCGACGTTTCGATCAAGTGGTATGAGGACGGTGTCACCAACATCTCCTACAACTGTATCGACCGTCATCTCAAAAGCCGTGGCGATCAGGTTGCGATTATCTGGGAAGGCGACAATCCCTATATCGACAAGAAAATCACCTATCGCGAGCTGCATGAAAATGTCTGCCGCCTTGCCAATGTGCTCAAAAAGCACGGCGTCAAGAAGGGTGATCGCGTCACCATTTATCTTCCGATGATCCCGGAAGCCGCTTATTCGATGCTGGCCTGCGCCCGCATTGGTGCAGTGCATTCCGTCGTCTTCGCCGGCTTCTCACCGGAAGCGCTGGCCGGACGTATCGTCGATTGCGAATCCACTTTCGTCATCACTGCCGATGAAGGCGTGCGCGGCGGCAAGCCCGTGCCGCTGAAAGAAAACACCGACACAGCTATCGACATCGCTGCCAAACAGTATGTCATGGTCAATAAGGTTCTGACCGTGCGCCGCACCGGCGGCAAGGTCAGCTGGGGACCGGGCCGCGATCTTTGGTATCATCAGGAAGTTGCAAGCGTCGAACCGACCTGTGATCCCGAACCAATGAATGCGGAA
>Ga0308157_10009459_pt1 | contig 10785 bp, 11 predicted proteins | sample PhyBR1_FD_201035 | JGI IMG/M metagenome (GOLD analysis project Ga0308157, IMG submission 201035) | Phyllosphere microbial communities from UC Gill Tract Community Farm, Albany, California, United States - DLSLB.R1 | ecosystem: Host-associated > Plants > Phyllosphere > Unclassified | place: USA...
TTTTTCTTGTTTTGACGCAATACGGGATTAACAACCGCGTGAAAACGAAGTAAAATAACGGCCTTATGCCGACGTGGTGAAATTGGTAGACACGCTATCTTGAGGGGGTAGTGGCGCAAGCTGTACGAGTTCGAGTCTCGTCGTCGGCACCAGAATATAGGCCAGCAAGGGTGGTACCAAGCTGGCTTTTTTACGAGGATGTGTCGTTCGATCCTGGTCTGAGCAGTTTTTCGATTGGGGCGAACGTTAAGCGCACCGCAGCGTACCGCGATGTGTCCTTTAAACTGATCGTTCAACATAAGCTCATCTAATCGTGAACCTCGAAAATTATCTCCCCGTCCTGTTGTTTATCCTCGTCGGTCTCGGCGTAGGCATTGCTCCCCAAGTACTCGGTCACATCCTCGGCCCAAAAAGGCCGGATGCAGCCAAGCTGTCCCCGTATGAATGCGGCTTCGAAGCGTTCGAAGACGCGCGCATGAAATTCGACGTGCGTTACTACCTCGTCGCGATTCTCTTTATTTTGTTCGATCTGGAAACGGCATTCTTCTTCCCGTGGGGCGTATCCATGCGCGAACTGGGCTGGCAGGGCTTCGTTACGATGATGGTGTTCATCGCCGAATTCGTGGTCGGTTTTTGGTATATCTGGAAGAAAGGTGCCCTTGATTGGGAATAAGCCATGGCTATTGAAGGCGTATTAAACGAAGGTTTCATCACCACCTCGGCCGACAAGCTGATCAACTGGGCGCGTACGGGTTCGATGTTCCCGATGACGTTCGGTCTGGCTTGCTGCGCAGTCGAAATGATGCACGTGGGCGCTGCCCGTTACGACATGGACCGCTTCGGCGTGGTGTTCCGTCCATCGCCACGTCAGTCCGACGTGATGATCGTGGCCGGCACGCTGTGCAACAAGATGGCGCCGGCACTACGCAAGGTCTACGACCAGATGCCGGAGCCGCGCTGGGTCATCTCGATGGGTTCCTGTGCCAACGGTGGTGGCTACTATCACTACTCTTACTCCGTTGTGCGCGGCTGCGATCGCATCGTGCCGGTTGACGTGTACGTGCCAGGCTGTCCACCAACTGCTGAGGCCCTGCTGTACGGCATCATGCAGTTACAGAACAAGATCAAGCGCACCAATACGATCGCACGCTAACGGGGGCGCAACACAATATGACTACACATCTGGAAAAACTCCAAACCGCCCTCGGCACTGCCCTGGGCGACCGCGTTTCTACGGTCGTTGCACTGGGCGAGATCACGCTGACCGTCAAGGCCGCTGATTACTACGCCGTGATGCAGACGCTGCGCGACGACGCCACGCTGGGCTTCGACACCGCCATCGACCTGTGCGGCGTCGATTACCTGAACTATGGCGATGGCGCCTGGGATGGCCTGCGTTTCGCGGCCGTCACCCACCTGCTGTCGGTCCAGCACAACTGGCGCGTCCGTGTACGCGCTTTCTGCGCTGACGACGAGATGCCGCTGCTGCCGTCGCTGACGCCGCTGTGGCGTTCGCTGAACTGGTACGAGCGTGAAGCGTTCGACATGTTCGGCATCCTGTTCGAGAACCACAACGACCTGCGCCGCATCCTGACCGACTATGGCTTCATCGGCCACCCGTTCCGCAAGGACTTCCCGGTCTCGGGCTACGTGGAAATGACCTATGACGCCGCACAGAAGCGCGTGGTCTACCAGCCGGTCACCATCGAGCCGCGTGAAAACGTGCCGCGCGTGATCCGCGAAGAAACCTACGGGAAGTAAGAACATGGCAGAAATTAAGAACTACACCCTGAACTTCGGTCCGCAACACCCGGCCGCGCACGGCGTGCTGCGCCTGGTGCTGGAGCTGGACGGCGAAGTGATCCAGCGCGCTGACCCGCACATCGGCCTGCTGCACCGCGGCACCGAGAAGCTGGCGGAACAGAAGACCTATCTGCAGTCGGTGCCGTATATGGACCGTCTGGACTACGTGTCGATGATGTGCAACGAGCACGCCTACGTCATGGCCATCGAAAAGATGCTGGGCCTGGAAGTGCCGCTGCGCGCGCAATACATCCGCGTGATGTTCGACGAGATCACCCGCATCCTGAATCACCTGATGTGGCTGGGCGCGCACGCGCTGGACGTCGGCGCCATGGGCCCGTTCCTGTACTGCTTCCGCGACCGCGAAGACCTGTTCGACTGCTACGAAGCAGTGTCGGGCGCGCGCATGCACGCGGCCTACTACCGTCCGGGCGGCGTGTACCGCGACCTGCCGGACGCAATGCCGCAGCACAAGCCATCGATCATCCGTTCGGCCAAAGCCATCGACAACCTGAACAAGGACCGTCAGGGCTCGATGCTGGATTTCATCGAAGCCTTCACCGCGCGCTTCCCGACCTATGTCGACGAATACGAAACGCTGCTGACCGATAACCGTATCTGGAAACAGCGTACCGTCGGCATCGGCGTGGTGTCGCCGGAAGATGCGAAAGCCATGGGCTTCACCGGCGCCATGCTGCGCGGCTCGGGCATCCAGTGGGATCTGCGCAAGCACCAGCCGTACGAAGTGTACGACCTGATGGACTTCGACATCCCGATTGGCACCAACGGCGACTGCTACGACCGCTACCTGGTGCGCGTGGAAGAACTGCGCCAGTCGAACAAGATCATCAAGCAGTGCGTTGAATGGCTGCGCAACAACCCAGGTCCCGTCATGACCAGCAACCGCAAAGTTGCGCCACCAGGCCGCGTGGACATGAAGACCAATATGGAATCGCTGATCCACCACTTCAAGCTGTTCACCGAAGGTTTCCACGTACCGCCAGGCGAAGCCTACAGCGCGGTGGAACACCCGAAAGGCGAGTTCGGTGTCTACATTGTGTCGGACGGCGCCAACAAGCCATACCGCGTGAAACTGCGCGCTCCAGACTATGCACACTTGCAGTCGCTGGATGAAATGGCGCGTGGCCACATGATTGCCGACGCCGTCACCATTATTGGTACGCAGGACATCGTGTTCGGCAGTATTGACCGCTAAGTGCGAGAGGCAAAAAGTATGTTGTTATCCGAGCAGTGCTACAAAAAAATCGATCGCGAGCTGGCCAAGTACCCAGACGATCAGCGCCAATCGGCCGTGATGGCCGCGCTGGCGCACGCCCAGGTTGAACTGGGTTGGGTCTCGCCTGAAACCATGCAGGAACTGGCTGACTACATCCGCATGCCGGCCATCGCCGTGCAGGAAGTTGCGACGTTCTACAATATGTACAACCTGAAGCCGGTCGGCAAGCACAAGATCACCGTGTGCACCAACCTGCCTTGCGCCCTGTCGGGCGGCGAGCGCGCGGCGCACCACCTGAAACAGAAGCTGGGCATCGACTACCGTGACACCACGGAAGACGGCGCGTTCACGCTGATGGAAGGCGAGTGCATGGGCGCCTGCGGCGACGCACCGGTGCTGCTGGTGAATAACCACCGCATGTGCAGCTTCATGTCCAATGACAAAATTGACTCCCTCGTGGAGGAACTGAAGAAATGACGTCACTCCACAACCGACACATCGATCCAGTCATCCTGGCCGGCCTCGACGGCGATAACTGGCATCTGGAAGATTACGTCAAGCGCGGCGGCTACAGCGCCCTGCGCCGTATCATCGAAGAGAAAATCACCCCGGAACAGATCATCGCCGACCTGAAAGCGTCGTCGCTGCGCGGCCGTGGCGGCGCGGGTTTCCCTACCGGCCTGAAGTGGAGCTTCATGCCGCGCCAGTTCCCGGGCCAGAAGTACCTGGTATGCAATTCAGATGAGGGCGAACCGGGCACTTTCAAGGACCGCGACATCCTTCGCTACAATCCGCATTCGCTGATCGAAGGCATGGCCATCGGCGCCTACGCGATGGGCATCACGGTTGGCTACAACTACATCCACGGCGAGATCTTCGAGGTGTACACCCGCTTTGAAGAAGCGCTGGAAGAGGCGCGCGCCGCCGGCTTCCTGGGCGACAAGATCATGGGCAGCGAGTTCAGCTTCCAGCTGCACGCGCACCATGGCTATGGCGCTTACATCTGCGGCGAAGAGACTGCGTTGCTGGAATCGCTGGAAGGCAAAAAAGGCCAGCCGCGCTTCAAGCCGCCATTCCCGGCGTCGTTCGGCCTGTACGGCAAGCCGACCACCATCAACAACACTGAAACCTTCGCTGCGGTGCCGTTCATCCTGAACATGGGCCCTGAAAAGTACCTGGCGATTGGCCGTCCGAACAACGGCGGCTCGAAGATCTTCTCGATCTCGGGCGACGTTGAGCGTCCGGGCAACTACGAAGTACCATTGGGTACGCCGTTTGCCAAACTGCTGGAACTGGCAGGCGGCATGCGCGGCGGCAAAAAGATCAAGGCTGTGATTCCTGGCGGTTCCTCGTCGCCGGTGATCCGTGGTGAGATTATGATGCAAACCGACCTGGATTACGATTCGATCGCCAAGGCCGGTTCGATGCTGGGTTCCGGCGCGGTCATCGTGCTGGACGAGACCCGCTGCATGGTCAAGGCCATGGAGCGCCTGGCGTACTTCTACTTTGAAGAGTCGTGCGGCCAGTGCACGCCGTGCCGTGAAGGCACGGGCTGGATGTACCGCATGATCCACCGCATCGAAAACGGTCAGGGCCGCGCATCGGACCTGGACGTGCTGAATTCGGTATGCGACAACATCCAGGGCCGCACGATTTGCGCGCTGGGCGACGCGGCAGCAATGCCTATGCGTGCGTTCATCAAGCAATTCCGCGAAGAATTTGAACACCATATCGAGCACAAGCAATGCTGCGTGCCCGCGTATATTTAAGCTGCGTCAGGTAACGATCACCATGGTTGAAATCGAAATAGACGGCAAAAAAGTCGAAGTCCCTGCTGGTAGCATGGTGATGGACGCCGCCAACAAACTGGGAACCTACATTCCGCACTTCTGCTATCACAAGAAATTGTCGATCGCAGCTAACTGCCGCATGTGCCTCGTCGAAGTGGAGAAGGCGCCCAAGCCTTTGCCAGCATGTGCAACGCCGGTCTCGGCGGGCATGATTGTGCGCTCCAACTCCGACAAGGCCACGCAGGCACAGAAGTCGGTGATGGAATTCCTGCTGATTAACCACCCGCTGGACTGCCCGATCTGCGATCAGGGCGGCGAGTGCCAGCTGCAAGACTTGGCAGTGGGCTACGGCAAAGGCGAATCGCGCTACGAAGAAGACAAGCGCGTAGTCACCCCGAAAGACGCCGGCCCGCTGGTGTCGATGCAGGAAATGGCGCGTTGCATCCAGTGCACCCGTTGCGTGCGTTTCGGCCAGGAAGTGGCCGGCGTCATGGAACTGGGCATGATCGGTCGCGGCGAACACTCGGAAATCACCGCGTTTGTCGGCCAGACCGTCAACTCGGAAATGTCCGGCAATATGATCGACCTGTGCCCGGTCGGCGCGCTGACCTCCAAGCCATTCCGCTACAGCGCCCGTACCTGGGAACTGTCGCGCCGTAAATCGGTTTCGCCGCACGACGGCCTGGGCGCCAACCTGATCGTTCAGGTCAAGGCCGGCAAAGTCATGCGCGTGCTGCCGCTGGAAAACGACGCAGTCAACGAGTGCTGGATTTCCGACAAGGACCGCTTCTCGTACGAAGGCCTGAACACCAGCGACCGCCTGACCCAGCCAATGCTGAAGCAGGGCGGCGAGTGGAAAGAATTCGATTGGCAGACCGCGCTGGAATACGTTGCGCACGGCCTGAAAAACATCCGTCACGAACACGGCGCCAATGCGCTGGCCTCGCTGGCCACGCCGCACTCGACGCTGGAAGAACTGCACCTGCTGCAAAAGCTGACCCGCGCCATGGGCTCGGACAGCGTCGACACGCGCCTGCGCCAGACCGACTTCTCGTCGGACGTGACGCCATGGCTGGGCATGTCGATCAGCGAATTCGGCGCGCTCAACCGCGCCTTCGTGATCGGCTCGTTCCTGCGCAAGGATCACCCGCTGCTGGCCACCCGTCTGCGTACCGCAGTGAAGGGCGGCGCCAAGCTGTCGATCCTGCACGCAACCGACGACGACCAGCTGATGACCATCGCCAACAAACTGATCGTTGCTCCGTCGGAGTGGCTGTCGGCGCTGTCGCAAGTGGTTGTCGCCGTCGCTAAAGCGAAAGAAGTTGCCGCACCAGCAGGCTACGAAGGCGTTGCTGCCTCGGACGCCGCTGCCGCGATTGCCGCTTCGCTGCTGTCGGGCGAGAGCAAGGGCGTATTCCTGGGCAACGCCGCTGTACAGCACCCGCAAGCTGCCGCGCTGCACGCCGCCGCACAATGGATCGCTGAACAGACCGGCGCCAAGCTGGGCTACCTGACCGAAGCCGCCAACACCGTCGGCGCCTACATCGCCAACGCCAACAGCGGCAAGGCGCCAGCCTTCAGCGAGCCGAAAGCCGCTTACCTGCTGCTGAACGCCGAACCGGAACTGGATGCGCACAATCCGCAAGCCGCCGTGGCCGCGCTGAAGAAAGCCGACATGGTCGTGGCCCTGTCCGCCTACAAGCACGGCATGGACTACGCCGATGTGCTGTTGCCGATTTCGCCATTCAGCGAAACCTCGGGCACCTTCATCAATGCTGAAGGCCGCGCACAAAGCTTCAACGGCACCGTCAAGCCGCTGCTGGAAACCCGCCCTGCGTGGAAAGTGCTGCGCGTGCTGGGTAACATCCTCGGCCTGGACGGCTTCGACTACGACACCTCGGAAGCGATCCGCGACGAAGTGCTGGGCGCCGGCGTGACCGATGTATCGGCCAAGCTGAACAACGTCTCCAAGCTGCCGCTGACCGCCGCTACCGCTACCTCGACTGGTGTTGAACGTATCGCCGACGTGCCGATCTACTTCGCCGACGCCGTGGTCCGCCGCGCCGAGTCGCTGCAGAAGATGGCCGACGCAGCTGCGCCGAAAGCGCACCTGTCGAGCGCCCTGGCGCAGCAACTGGGTGTTGCCGAAGGCGACAAGGTCAAAGTAAGCCAAGGCTCCGGCAGCGCGATCCTGGTCGCCACTGTCGACGCCAAACTGCCAGCCAACGCCGTGCGCGTGGCCGCTGCTCATGCATCGACCGCCGCCCTGGGCAGCATGTTTGGTTCCATCACCGTTGAAAAAGCAGGAGAGGTGAAATAATGGCGCTGCCTGAATTCGTCACTACACTACACACGCTGGGCGCCAACAGCGTGCTGGCGCCAGTCTGGCCAGTCGTCTGGTCGCTGATCAAAGTCTTGTGCGTGCTGCTGCCGCTGATGGGCCTGGTCGCTTACGCCACCCTGTGGGAGCGCAAGTTCATCGGCTGGATCCAGATCCGCGTCGGTCCTAACCGCGTCGGTCCGCTGGGTCTGCTGCAGCCGATCGCCGATGCGCTGAAACTGCTGTTCAAAGAGATCATCACCCCGGCCAAGGCCAACCCAGGCCTGTTCGTCATCGGCCCGATCATGACCATCATGCCGGCACTGGCATGCTGGGCAGTGGTGCCTTTCGGTCCGGAAGCCGTGATCGCCAACGTCAACGCCGGTCTGCTGCTGCTGATGGCGATTACCTCGATGGAAGTCTACGGCATCATCATCGCCGGCTGGGCGTCGAACTCGAAGTACTCGTTTATGGGCGCGATGCGTGCTTCGGCACAGATGATTTCCTACGAAATCCCGATGGGCTTCGTGCTGGTGGTCGTGCTGATGGTGTCCGGTTCGCTGAACTTCGGTGACATCGTCGCCGGCCAGCAAAAAGGCATGATGGTCGAGCAAGGCTTGAACTTCCTGTCGTGGAACTGGCTGCCGCTGCTGCCGTTGTTCGTGGTCTACCTGACCTCCGGCCTGGCCGAGTGCAACCGCCACCCGTTCGACGTGGTCGAGGGCGAGTCGGAAATCGTTGCCGGCCACATGGTCGAATACTCGGGCATGGCCTACGCCATGTTCATGCTGGCCGAATACGCCAACATGATCCTGATCGCCACGCTGGGTTCGATCATGTTCCTGGGCGGCTGGTCCGCACCGTTTGCCTTCCTGGAATTCTGGGGCGGTTTCGGCGGCTTCTTCTGGTTGTTCGCCAAAGCGTTCTTCCTGGTGTCGGTCTTCATCTGGGTGCGCGGTACTTTCCCACGCTACCGTTATGACCAGATCATGCGTTTGGGCTGGAAAGTATTCATTCCGCTGACGCTGGTGTATCTGGTGTTCATCGCTGGCTGGATGCAGACCTCCTGGAATATCTGGAAGTAAGGGATTAAAGAAAATGGAACGTTTAAAAGACTTTATCGGCAGCTTCATGCTGACCGAACTGATCAAAGGGATGGCGCTGACGGGCAAGTATATGTTCTCGCGCAAGATCACCGTGCAGTACCCGGAAGAGAAGACGCCGATGTCGCCGCGCTTCCGTGGCCTGCACGCGCTGCGCCGCTATCCGAATGGGGAAGAGCGCTGCATCGCCTGCAAACTGTGCGAAGCAGTGTGCCCGGCGATGGCGATCAGCATCGAATCCGAGCAGCGGGAGGACGGCTCGCGCCGTACCACCCGTTACGACATCGATCTGACCAAGTGCATCTTCTGCGGTTTCTGCGAAGAGTCGTGCCCGGTTGATTCGATCGTGGAAACGCATGTGCTGGAATACCACGGCGAGAAACGCGGCGATCTGTACTACACGAAAGAGATGCTGCTGGCCGTCGGCGACCGTTACGAGAACGATATCGCCGCAGCCCGCGCAGCGGACGCTCCTTATCGCTGACCCAGGCGGGCCGAACTCCGGTGAGGCCCGCTTCAGCGATGTGATCAATAAAACTGTACGTCTCTTGGGTTAGTTATGGAATTTAAAACTGCTTTGTTCTACGTCTTCGCGGCCATCATGATATTGGCCTCGCTGCGCGTTATCACGGCCCGCAATCCGGTGCATGCGGCACTGTTCCTGGTGCTGGCGTTCTTCAACGCCGCCGGCATCTGGATGCTGCTGGAAGCCGAGTTCCTGGCCATCGTGCTGGTGCTGGTCTACGTTGGCGCCGTGATGGTGCTGTTCCTGTTCGTGGTCATGATGCTGGACATCGACACCGAAAAGCTGCGCGAAAACTTCTGGGGCTATCTGCCAGTTGCTTCGTTTGTCGGCGTGATCATCGTGCTGGAAATGGCTGCCGTGCTGTGGCGCTCGTTCCTGACCTTCGATCAGGAAGTGGCCAATCCAAACAATATCGGCGGCACCAAGGAACTGGGCCTGCTGATCTACACCAAATACATCTATGGCTTTGAGATTGCCGCCGTGGTCCTGCTGGTTGCGATCATCGCAGCCGTGGCGCTGACCCTGCGCAAGCGCAAAGACACCAAATTCTTCGACCCAGCCGACGCTGTCCGCGTCAAGCGTAATGACCGCCTGAAGATCGTCAAGATCGATCCGGTGACCAATCGTGGCCAGGCCGAAACTGAAGTTAAGGAGGCACCATGACTTTATCCCTGGCTCACTACCTCGTCCTGGGCGCGATTCTGTTCGCGATCTCGATCGTGGGTATTTTCCTGAACCGCAAGAACGTCATTGTCATTCTGATGGCCATCGAACTGATGCTGCTGGCAGTGAACATGAACTTCATCGCGTTCTCGCATTACCTTGGTGATGCGGCAGGCCAAATCTTTGTCTTCTTTATCCTGACCGTTGCTGCTGCCGAATCGGCAATCGGCCTCGCGATCCTGGTGGTGCTGTTCCGTAATCTGGACACCATCAACGTAGAAGACCTGGATAGCCTGAAGGGCTAAGTTTTAACCTCCGAAAAATAACGATTAAGGTTCATCATGGCGGGTACACTTAACGCTAATCTCTTGCTAGCCGTACCACTGGCGCCCCTCGCGGGCGCAGCGGTAGCAGGCTTGCTGGGAACTAAATTCTTCGGCAACGTGGTCGGTCGCAAGACCGTGACTGCGGCGACCATCCTGGGCGTGCTGGTGGCATTCATTATTTCGGCGATGACGCTGATGGAAGTGCTCGACGGCGCGCGCTTCAATGAAACCATCTACACCTGGATGACCGTGGCCGGCATGAAGCTGGAAGTCGGCTTCCAGATCGATTCGCTGTCGGCGATGATGATGTGCGTGGTGACCTTCGTGTCGCTGATGGTGCACATCTACACCATCGGCTACATGGCGGAAGATGAAGGCTACAACCGCTTCTTCTCGTACATCTCGCTGTTCACCTTCTCCATGCTGATGCTGGTGATGGCCAACAACTTCCTGCAACTGTTCTTCGGCTGGGAAGCCGTGGGCCTGGTGTCCTACCTGCTGATCGGCTTCTGGTACACCCGTCCGACCGCCATCTTCGCCAACATGAAGGCCTTCCTGGTCAACCGTGTGGGTGACTTCGGCTTCATCCTGGGTATCGGCCTGCTGCTGGCTTACGCTGGTTCGATGAACTACCAGGAAGTATTCGCCAAGCGCGAAGCGCTGTCCCTGCTGACCCTGCCAGGCACCGACTGGGCGCTGCTGACCGTGGCCTGCATCTGCCTGTTCATCGGCGCGATGGGTAAATCGGCGCAATTCCCGCTGCACGTCTGGCTGCCAGACTCGATGGAAGGCCCAACCCCGATTTCCGCCCTGATTCACGCGGCAACCATGGTTACTGCCGGCATCTTCATGGTGTCGCGCATGTCGCCGCTGTTCGAACTGTCGGACACCGCGCTGAGCTTCATCCTGGTGATCGGTTCGATTACCGCGCTGTTCATGGGCTTCCTGGGCATTATCCAGAACGACATCAAACGCGTTGTCGCTTACTCGACGCTGTCGCAGCTGGGCTACATGACT
>Ga0308157_10009460_pt1 | contig 10783 bp, 11 predicted proteins | sample PhyBR1_FD_201035 | JGI IMG/M metagenome (GOLD analysis project Ga0308157, IMG submission 201035) | Phyllosphere microbial communities from UC Gill Tract Community Farm, Albany, California, United States - DLSLB.R1 | ecosystem: Host-associated > Plants > Phyllosphere > Unclassified | place: USA...
CCAGCAGCCGCATCGAACAGCTGTTCCGCCGCATCGGTGGCGCGGAGCGCGCATGAGCTTGAACGAAGTCCGGATACAGGCCGAGGATTTCGACCTCAGCACGGAGATTGCCCAGCTGCGCGCCGGCCATCCAAAAGTAGGGGGCGTGGTCAGCTTCGTCGGCACGGTGCGTGACCTGAATGAAGGCGCGGCCGTGTCGGAGATGGAGCTGGAGCATTATCCTGGCATGACCGAGCAGGCCATCAGCGATATTATCGATAAGGCAAAACAGCGCTGGCCGATTTTCAGCGCGCTGGTGATCCACCGCATCGGCCCGCTGAAGCCCAAGGACCAGATCGTGCTGGTGGCGGTGACGTCGGCGCACCGGGGCGAGGCGTTTGCCGCCAGCGAGTTCATCATCGACTACCTGAAGACGGAAGCGCCGTTCTGGAAAAAGGAGCAGACGCCCGAGGGCGCGCGCTGGGTGGATGCCCGCGTCAGCGACGATGTTGCGCTGAATAAGTGGCAGTAGCTCCTTGAAAAGCCATTGGTGGCCCCTATGTTAGCGATAGTTAAATATATCGGAGCATCACCATGCGTCAAGACAAACTCACCACCAAACTCCAGGAAGCCCTGTCGGACTCGCAGAGTCTGGCTGTGGGCAATGACAACCAATACATCGAACCGCTGCACCTGCTGACGGCCCTGCTGAACCAGGACGACGGCAGCGCCCGTTCGTTGCTGCAACGCGCCGGCGTCAATGTCGGCGGCCTGACCCGCGCGCTGACGGCGGCCATGGAACGCCTGCCGAAAGTCTCCGGCAATGGCGGCAATGTGCAAGCCAGCCGCGAGCTGGTTTCCGTGCTCAACCTGGCCGACAAGGAAGCGCAGAAACGCGTGGACCAGTTCATTTCCAGTGAAATGGTGCTGCTGGCGCTGACCGAAGACAAATCGGACGCCGGCACGCTGGCGCGCGAAAACGGCCTGACCCGCAAGTCGCTGGAAGCGGCGGTCGACGCCGTGCGCGGCGGCGCCAAGGTAGACAATGCCGACGCTGAAGGCCAGCGCGAAGCCCTGAAAAAATACACCCTCGACCTGACCGAACGCGCCCGCATGGGCAAGCTCGACCCGGTGATCGGCCGCGATGATGAAATCCGCCGCGCCATCCAGGTGCTGCAACGCCGCTCGAAAAACAATCCGGTGCTGATCGGCGAACCCGGCGTGGGCAAGACCGCTATCGTTGAAGGCCTGGCGCAGCGCATCGTCAACAACGAGGTGCCGGATTCGCTGAAGGGCAAGCGCGTGCTGGCGCTGGACATGGCGGCGCTGATCGCCGGTGCCAAGTACCGCGGCGAGTTCGAGGAGCGCCTGAAATCCGTGCTGAAAGAGCTGGCCATGGATGAAGGCCAGACCATTGTCTTCATTGACGAGATGCATACCATGGTCGGCGCCGGCAAGGCCGATGGCGCCATGGACGCGGGCAATATGCTGAAACCTGCGCTGGCGCGCGGCGAGCTGCATTGCGTCGGCGCCACCACGCTCGACGAATACCGCAAGTACATCGAGAAGGATGCAGCGCTGGAGCGCCGCTTCCAGAAGATCCTGGTGGACGAGCCGACTGTCGAAGCCACCATCGCCATCCTGCGCGGCTTGCAGGACAAGTATGAGTTGCACCACAAGGTCGCCATTTCGGACGCGGCGATCATCGCAGCGGCCGAGCTGTCGCATCGCTACATTACCGACCGCTTCCTGCCCGACAAGGCGATCGACCTGATCGACGAGGCGGCAGCCAAGATCAAGATCGAAATCGATTCCAAGCCGGAAGTCATGGACAAGCTGGAACGCCGCCTGATCCAGCTGAAGATCGAGAAGGAAGCCGTCAAGAAGGAGAAGGATGAGGGATCGCGCAAGCGCCTGGAACTGATCGACGAAGAAATCGTGCGCCTGACGCGCGAGCTGAACGACTTTGAGGAAATCCTCAAGGCCGAGAAAGCCGTGGTGCAGGGCAGCACCCACATCAAGGAAGAAATCGACCGCATCAAGCAGGAGATGGAGCAGGCTACGCGCGACAGCAACTGGCAGCGCGTCTCGGAGCTGCAATATGGCCGCCTGCCGCAGCTGGAAGCTGAGCTGAAACAGGCCGAGGCGGCATCGGCGCGCGGTGTGTCGATTGAAAAGAACACGCCAGCCAAGCAGAAGCTGCTGCGCACCGAAGTCGGCGCCGAAGAGATCGCTGAGGTGGTGTCGCGCGCGACCGGTATTCCGGTATCGCGCATGATGCAGGGCGAGCGCGACAAGCTGCTGCACATCGAAGAGAAGCTGCATGAGCGCGTGGTGGGCCAGGACGAGGCGATTTCCGCCGTCGCCGACGCCATTCGCCGTTCGCGTGCCGGCCTGGCCGATCCGAATCGTCCGTATGGTTCGTTCATGTTCCTTGGCCCGACGGGCGTTGGCAAGACCGAGTTGACCAAGGCGCTGGCCGGCTTCCTGTTCGACACGGAAGAGTCGTTGATCCGCATCGACATGAGCGAGTTCATGGAGAAGCATTCGGTGGCCCGCCTGATCGGCGCGCCGCCCGGCTATGTCGGCTACGACGAGGGCGGCTACCTGACCGAAGCTGTGCGCCGCAAGCCGTACAGCGTGATCCTGCTCGATGAGGTGGAGAAGGCGCACCCGGATGTGTTCAACGTGCTGTTACAGGCGCTGGACGACGGCCGCATGACGGATGGCCAGGGCCGCACGGTGGATTTCAAGAACACCGTCATCATCATGACCTCGAACCTGGGCTCGCACAAGATCCAGGCGATGGAGGATTCCGATCCGGCGCTGGTCAAGCTGTCGGTGATGGCCGAGGTGCGCTCGCACTTCCGTCCGGAGTTCATCAACCGGATTGACGAGATTGTGGTGTTCCATGGCCTGGATGAGAAGAATATCGGTGCGATTGCGCGTATTCAGCTGGCCATCCTGGAGCGCCGTCTGGCGAAGATGGAGATGACCTTGTCGGTGACCGACGCGGCGCTGCACAAGATCGCCGAGGCGGGCTACGATCCGGTGTATGGCGCGCGGCCGCTGAAACGGGCGATCCAGCAGCAGATCGAGAATCCGCTGTCCAAGCTGATCCTGCAAGGGAAGTTCGGACCGAAGGACACCATCAAGGTCGACGTCCACAACGGCGCGCTGGTGTTCGGCGGCTAAGCGCCCTGGTGGCGGACGATGCGGTTGCGGCCGTCGCGCTTGGCGCGGTACAGCGCATCGTCCGCCCGCTTCAGCAGGTCTTCGTAGGACAGGTCGCCCGGCGTCATTTCACCCAGCCCGCCGCTGATGGTGGCGCCGGCCTGTTCCGCAATGCGCAGTCGTAGCCGCTCGGCGATCGGCAGCGCCATCTCGCCGCTGGTGTGCGGCATCAGCACCACAAATTCATCCCCGCCCAGGCGCGCCGGAAAATCCGTGGCGCGCAACTCGCGCCGGCACACGTCCGCCGTGACGGTAATGGCTTTGTCGCCAGCCAGATGGCCGTGCTGGTCGTTGATGGTCTTGAAGTGGTCGATATCGAAGATCAGCACCGAGGCCGGTGTCTTGTAGCGGGCGAACAGCTCGAAATGCTCGGTCAGGCTGTTCATCAGCTTGCGCCGGTTGGCCAGGCCCGACAGCGCATCGGTTTCGCTCTGCATGCGCAGCAGCCCTTCCAGCTTTTTACTGGCGGTGATATTGCTGGCCACCCATAGCACCGCATCCTCGCCCATCACCGCATGCTCCAGCGGCTGCACGCGGCCCTCGAACCAGATCGCTTCCATCGGCCCGGCGCCACCGACGCCCTTGACGTCGTCCGCCGCCAGCTCGTACTCCACCACATGCAAACCGCGCGAAGCCAGCGCGATGGCGATCTGCGCCTGGAACCAGGCGGCTTTGGCCGGCTGTAACACGTCGTTCAGCGACTTGCCGACCAGGCTGCTGCCATCGTGGTAGTAGCGGGTATCGGTGCCGCCGAACAGGGCGGCGTAGCGGCCGCTGCGGGTCAATATGAATGCCGGGTCCGGCAGCGCCGCCAGCAGCGCCGCGATCTGTTCGTTCGAGAAGAGGGACAGGTCCGCCATGCGATATCGCTGTTGTGATTGATTGGTTTCCACGAATGTACCGTACTTTTAGCCCAAGCTTGCGTTAACGGCAGCAATTTTGAAAACTTAACGATCGATCATTATTGTTGTAATCCAAAGAACGTTGTTGGCGAACAGCCAAAAGTTTTCTTGAACATGGCGGAGAAGGCCGACTGGCTGGCGTAGCCCAGTTCGGCGGCCACCCGCGACAACGGCACGCCGCGTGCGATCAGCGGTGCCGCGTGCGCCAGCCGCACCTGCTGGCGCCACTGGGCAAAGCCCATGCCCAGTTCGCGCTCGAACAGGCGCGCCAGCGTTCGTTCGGAGGCGCCGACCTGGCTGGCCCAGCCGGCCAACGTCAGCTCGGCGCCCGGTTCGGCGATCAGCGCGTCGCACAGCGCTTTCAGGCGCTTGTCTTCCGGCAGCGGCACGCGCACCGGGCGCACGGCACAGCGTGGGATTTCGTCCAGGATCATTTCCATCAGCAGGTGTTGGCGGTGGGATTGCTCCTGCCGGTCATGCTGTTCCAGCGCAGTCAGCAACTCGCGCAGCAGCGGCGACAGTTCCAGGATCTTGCATTCGGTGCCGGGGAAGGGCGCACGGCCGGCGTACACGCGCATCGGCCGCAGGTGGGTGTTTTCCAGCACGGTGACGCTGTGCACGATGCCTGGCGGTATCCAGATCGCCCGTTGCGACGGCACGATCCAGCTGCTGTTGTTGGCGTCCGCCCGCATCACGCCTTGCAGCGCGTAGGTGAACTGGCCCCAGCTGTGCACATGCGGCTCCAGCACGGCGGCCGCCTGCAGGTCGCGGCCGGACATGGTGATCGGCCGCTCGGCGGTCGGCGGCTCGTTGGGGAAGTCGAAGCGCGTGTGGTTGACGATCTGGATGGGCATGGCAGGAATTCGACAAAGATTGTCTTTCTATCTTAAATCAGACGGCTGCAAATTGCTTACACTTTGGCAATCAAATAAGGAGATTGCAGCATGAATGACAAAAATCTTTGGCGCCAGGATGCCCGCGTGATTACGCTGGTGGGGCTGGCGCACGGCACTTCGCATTTCTATCACGTCATCCTGGCGGCGCTGATTCCGTGGCTGAAGCCGGAGTTCGGTCTCAGCTATTCGCAGCTGGGCTTGCTGATGACGGTGTTTTTCGTGGTGTCTGGCGTGGGGCAGGCGATGGCTGGCTTTGTGGTCGACCGTCTCGGCGCGCGCACCGTGCTGTTCAGCGGCATCGCGCTGCTGGGCGTGTCGGCGGTGATGCTGTCGAGCGCGCATAGCTACACGCAGCTGATGCTGGGCGCGCTGCTGGCCGGCTGCGGTAATAGCGTGTTTCACCCGGCTGACTACACCTTGCTGAATCAGCGCGTGTCCAAGGCGCGGCTGGCGCATGGCTTCTCGGTGCACGGCATCAGCGGCAATATCGGCTGGGCACTGTCGCCGCTGTTCCTGACCTTCGTGGCGGGCCGCACCGACTGGCGCACTGCGCTGCTGTGCGCCGCCTTGCTGCCGCTGATGGTGCTGGCGCTGCTGGCCTGGAACCGCCATGCGCTGCGCCCGGAACCGGCGGCCGTTGCAGTAGCCGGGTCCAAGGCTTCTGCGTCCGCCGACAGCAGTGCCTTCGGCTTCCTCAAGCTGAAGGTGGTGTGGCTGTGCTTTGCGTTCTTCCTGATTTCCGCCGTGGCGCTGGCCGGCATCCAGACCTTTGCCGCCACCAGCCTGGTCAGCCTATACGGCATGTCGCTGGCGACCGCCACCTCGGCTTACACCTGCTTCATGTTCGCCTCGGCGGCCGGCATGGCGTATGGCGGCTTCCTTGGCGCGGGCAGCCGCAACCATGACCGCATCATCATGATCGCCTTCGGCTCGGCGGCGCTGTTGTCGCTGGTGCTGGCAGCGGCCGTGGTGCCGGCCTGGATGGCGGTGGTGCTGATGGGCCTGATCGGCCTGGTGACGGGCATTTCCGGCCCGTCGCGCGACCTGATGATACGCGCGGCGGCGCCGGCCAATGCCACCGGCCGCGTGTTTGGCGTCGTGTACTCCGGCCTGGACAGTGGCCTGGCGCTGGGGCCGCTGCTGTTTGGCGCGCTGATGGACGCCAACCATCCGTCCGGCGTGTTCGTCTTCATCGGCATCTTCCAGGCGCTGGTGATCCTGACGGCGGTGGGCGTGGGCAGCAACACGCGCGTGGCTGTGGCGCCAAAAACGGCGTAGTATCGGATGCTTTGACGATCAATGCAAAGGATGACGATGCGCTTTGCCACCACCGACTTATGCGACGACAACGCCAACCTGCTGGATGACGGCCGCCTGGCTGTACTGCCGCCGGTATTCAGGCACTACGGCCAGCGCCTGCGTTTTAGCGGCAGGGTGGTGACGCTGAAGGTGCACGAGGACAACGCACTGGTGCGCGCCACGCTGGAAACGCCAGGCGATGGCAACGTGCTGGTGGTCGATGGCGGCGGCAGCCTGCGCCGCGCGCTGGTCGGCGGGCAACTGGGCTTGCTGGCACAGGACAATGGCTGGGCCGGCATCATCGTCGATGGCTGCATCCGCGATACCGATGAAATCAACGCCTGCGATATCGGCGTGCGCGCGCTGGGTGCGCATCCGCAGAAGAGCAGCAAGAAGGGCGTCGGCGAGCGCAACCTGCGCGTGCAGATCGCCGGCGTGCCGGTCAGTCCCGGCGACTGGATTTACGCGGACGCCGATGGCGTTCTGGTGGCGCAGCAAAAGCTGGCCTGACCGTGTGCAATGCAGAAGCGGCAGCGACATCATCGCTGCCGCTTTGCCTTTACGGCTTCTGCTGCTGATGCTGCTGCAGGTGACGGCGCAGGCGTTGCTGGAACTCGTCGACATCGTCCACCGTGGTCAGGTCATCATCGACTTCGACCATGTGGGTGGCGTGGCCGGGCGAAAACGATACGCTCGCCTCCACGCCATCCTTGTTCTCCGACAAGTTGTGTCCCTGAACGGCGCCCAGCACGTTGCCGTGCACGTCGGTTACGATGGTCATCTTCATGACATGCCTCCGCCCTGGATGTTGTGGAAGCAACCGCCGATGCCCTGGTTGTGGATGGCGACGAAGTACGTGGCGTTGCCGTTGTTGTCCTTGCGCTTGCGTTGCTGGTCAGCCAGGTGGACGGCGCCCTGGTTGGGCGTCTTCACATCGGCCGAGGCGAACTGGGTGCCACGGTCGCCGCCGTAGGTGTAGCTCCAGAACGCGGTTTGACCAGGGGCCAGGAAGGTCAGCGGCCCTACGTTGTTGAAAGCCATAATCTCCTCCGTAAAAGTAGGCTGCGCCAGCGGATGCCGGCGCGGCACTTCCATCTTAGCCAGCCCATCGGCACACACTTTGATGCAAACCATGTACGGGCTTTTTTGGTGGCGCGCGCGTTCTGAGGGATAATGACGGATTGAATCAATCAGGATCACCAGCTTATGTTCTCTTACCGCCACGCCTTCCATGCGGGTAACCACGCCGACGTGCTGAAGCACTTCATCACCATCCAGTTGCTGCAGTATCTGAATCAGAAAGATGTGGCGTACACCTATATCGATACGCACGCGGGCGCCGGCGTCTACGAGCTGGACAGCGGATTCGCGTCCAAGAATGCCGAGTACGACACCGGCATCGGCCCGCTGTGGAACCTGACCGACATGCCGGAACAGGTCAAGGAATACGTCGACCTGATCCGCGCCATGAATCCGAGCGGCAAGATGCGCTACTACCCTGGCTCGCCGTACATCGCCGAGCAGGTGGCGCGCCCGCATGACCGCCTGCGCCTGTTCGAGATGCACCCGGCCGATGCCAAGCTGCTGGCCGATAACTTCCGCCGGCTGGACGAGCATGCGGCAGCGCAGGGCATCCGCCCGACCGTGCGCGGCCAGCGCGTGCTGGTTACCCGCAGCGATGGCTTCGCCTCGCTGAAAGCGCTGCTGCCGCCGCCGTCGCGCCGCGCGCTGGTGCTGATCGACCCGCCGTATGAAGACAAGCAGGACTACAAAAAGACCAAGGACGTGCTGGCCGAGGCGCTGGGGCGCTTCCCGACCGGCACCTACGCCGTCTGGTATCCGCTGCTGCAGCGGATGGAATCGCGCCAGTTCGCCGATAAATTGAAGCAGCTGCCGGCCGCCAACTGGCTGAATGTGGTGCTGACCATCAAGAAGCCTATGCCGGACGGCATTGGTGGCTTGCATAGCAGCGGCATGTTCATCCTGAACCCGCCATACACGCTGGAACCGATGCTGAAGCAGGTGATGCCGTGGCTGGTCAAGGCGCTGGGCGTCGATGCCGGCGCGCGATTTACGCTGGAGAGTGGCACGCAGACGACGGGTATGCGCAACAGTAGCGAGCGCCGTCCACCGGTTCGTCAAAAAAACGTTGTCAAGAGCGCATGATTAGGTATAGGCTGGTCGGTAGAATGACAATGGGAGCCTCCCATGATGTTAGCCTCACCGGCATCACCCAATGTAGCTGACAATTTCTTCCTCGCGCGCCAGCCCATCCTCAACCGGGGACAGCGGCTGGTGGCGTATGAATTGCTCTTCCGCGATGCCGGTTCCTACAACGGCGCCCACGTCACCGACGACACCGAAGCCACCGCCACCGTGATTGCCCATGCGTCAGAACTGGGCATGGAGCAGGTGGTGGGCGACCAGATGGCCTTCGTCAATGTCGACGCGGTCGGGCTGATGAGCGACTTCATCCGCTTCCTGCCGAACGACAAGGTGATTCTCGAAATCCTGGAAACGGTCAAGGCCACCCCGGAAGTGCTGGAGCGGGTACGCGAGCTGAAGCGGGCCGGCTTTCGGTTCGCGCTGGACGACGTTATCGGCCAATCGGACGACGTGCAGAAATTCACGCCGCTGTGCGACGTCATCAAGGTCGACATCAAGGACATGCAGCCCGGCACGCTATCGGCGCTGGCGCGGGTGCTGAAGAATCCGAAGCAGAAGCTGCTGGCGGAGAAGGTGGAGACGGTTGAAGAGTTCCAGGAATGCATGGACCTGGGCTTTGAATATTTCCAGGGTTATTATTTTGCGCGGCCGGTGATCCTGAGCGGCAAGAAAATCTCGCCATCACAGATCAGCGTGCTGAACCTGCTGGACTTGCTGGATCGCGATGCCAGCAGCCAGGAAATCGAGCGCAGCGTCAAGCATGACGCGCTGATCGCGTTGAATCTGCTGCGGCTGGTGAACACGCCGGCGGTGGGAGCGCGGCAGCGCATCAATTCGGTCGGCCATGCGCTGATGGTGCTGGGGCGGCGTCAGCTGCGACGCTGGCTGCAAATCCTGCTGTACGTAAAGAATGGCGGCACGCAGGAATTCACCTCGCCGCTGCTGCAACTGGCCACCACGCGCGGCAAGACCATCGAGCTGATGGTCGAGCACCGCAAGCCGGGGCAGCGGGTCAGCGCCGACATCGGCTTCACGGTGGGCGTGATGTCGCTGATGGACGCCTTGTTCTCGATCCACATGCGTGACGTGCTGGACAGCGTCAACGTGCTGGACGACGTGCGGGCGGCGCTGCTGCACCGTGCCGGCGACTACGGCCACATGCTCAGCCTGATCGAACACATCGAACGTGGTCGCGACGGCGAAATGCTGGCGCAGATGCTACATCAGCTACAGCTGCGCCCGGCCGAGCTCTACAACATCCAGCTCGCCGCCATCGAATGGGTCACCGAATACACCCGCAACATCTAAAAATCCGGTGTCAGGTCTGACATTAGTACATGAGCTCGTGTGCGATTGTCAGACCTGACACCGGTTTTTCATTATTGGGCGAGGAGGAGGAAGACCGTGGGTTTTTTGTGGAAGTCGGGGGCGGGGGCGGTCTTCCATTGGGCGGCGCTCATCGTGCGGATGGTCTCGCTTGGCAGGCTGAGGTCGGTCGCGACGCAGATCAGCGTGCCCGGCGCGCACGCGGTCATCAGCGTTTCAAGCATGGCGGCGTTGCGGTAGGGCGTTTCGATGAAGAGCTGGGTCTGCTTTTCCTTGCGCGAGCGCTGCTCGAGTTCCTTGATGCGCGTGGCGCGCTGCGCGGCGTCCGTCGGCAGGTAGCCGTTGAAGGCGAAGCTTTGGCCGTTGAGGCCGCTCGCCATCACGGCCAGCAGCAGCGATGAGGGGCCGACCAGCGGCCGCACCGGAATATTGTGCTGGTGCGCCAGCCGCACCAGGTCGGCGCCCGGGTCGGCGACCGCCGGCACGCCCGCTTCCGATACCAGGCCGCCATCGCGGCCGGCCAGCAGCGGCGCCAGCAGGCCGGCCAGCGCGGCAGCCGGGGTGTTGACGTTGAGCTCGGCGATGGCGATCTCTTGCAGCGGCTTGGCCAGCGGGTGGCGGGCGTTGATCAGCTTGAGGAAGGCGCGCGCCGTCTTGGCGTTTTCCGCGACGAAGTAATCGAGTTGCGAGGTGATCTGCTGAACCTGCTCAGGCAGGACGTTGGCGAGCGCTTCAGTCTCGCCCAGGGTGTTGGGTATTAAAAAGAGGGTGCCGGCCATGGTGGATAGTCAAATGTTGAAAAAGGAGATGCCTGTCTTGCGCAGCATGCCTGTCAGCGCGATCAAAGGCAAGCCGGTGAGGGCGGTCGGGTCGCTGCTGTCGATGCGTTCCAGGATGGCGATGCCGAGCGCTTCGTTCTTGGCGCTGCCGGCGCAGTCGTACGGCTGCTCGATGCGCAGGTAGGCATCCAGTTCGGCATCG
>Ga0308157_10009463_pt1 | contig 10782 bp, 6 predicted proteins | sample PhyBR1_FD_201035 | JGI IMG/M metagenome (GOLD analysis project Ga0308157, IMG submission 201035) | Phyllosphere microbial communities from UC Gill Tract Community Farm, Albany, California, United States - DLSLB.R1 | ecosystem: Host-associated > Plants > Phyllosphere > Unclassified | place: USA...
CTGGCGGACAAGGAGGTGCCGGTCTACGTCGTGCACTTCAGCCAGGCGGCCGCCATGGAGCGCGCCCAGGCGCTCGCGAGCATCAACATCACGACCCGCGAGCAGCGTGACGAGATCGCCGCGGCCCTCGGCGACTTCCGCTTCACCACCAACTTCGGCAAGACCCTCTCGCGCCTCGTGCGTGCGGGCATCGGCGTGCACCACGCGGGCATGCTGCCCCGCTACCGCCGTCTCGTCGAGACGCTCGCCCAGAAGGGGCTGCTGCGCGTCATCTGCGGCACCGACACCCTGGGCGTCGGCATCAACGTGCCGATCCGCACCGTCCTCATCACCGAGCTGTCGAAGTACGACGGATCCCGCATGCGGCGTCTCGGCGCTCGCGAGTTCCACCAGATCGCGGGACGCGCGGGACGCGCCGGCTACGACCCGTACGGCAACGTCGTCGTGCTCGCCCCCGAGCACGAGATCGAGAACGCGCAGGCGCTCGCGAAGGCCGGCGATGACCCGAAGAAGCTCAAGAAGGTCAAGAAGAAGCAACCGCCGAAGGGCTTCGTCAGCTGGAGCGAGCAGAGCTTCGAGAACATCATCGCCGCCGAGCCCGAGGCGCTCAGCCCGCGCATGCAGATGACTTCTGCCATGCTCATCAACATCATCGCCCGCGGCGGCGACGTGTTCGAGAATGTGCGCTCGCTCGTCTTCGACAACCACCAGCCCCGCAAGGAGCAGTACGCGCTGGCCCGTCGCGCCCTCGCGATCTTCCGCACGCTGCGCGATGCCGAGCTCGTCGAGGTGACGCCCTCGGGCGAGATCCGGCTCTTCCTCGACCTGCAGCCGAACTTCGCGCTCAACCAGCCCCTCTCGCCCTTCGCGCTGGCCGCGCTCGAGCTACTGGATCCGGACGACGGCCCGGGCGGTGTCGGAACCGGGCACTACGCACTCGACGTCGTGAGCGTCATCGAGTCGACGCTCGACGACCCGCGCCAGATCCTCAGCCAGCAGCAGTTCAAGGCGCGGGGCGAGGCCGTCGGCGCCATGAAGCGCGACGGCATCGAGTACGACGAGCGCATGGAGCTGCTGGAGGCGATCACCTGGCCCAAGCCGCTCGAGGAGCTGCTGACGCAGGCGTACGAGACCTTCGCGAGCTCGCAGCCGTGGATCCGCGACTTCGCCCTCGCGCCGAAGTCGGTCGTGCGCGACATGTACGAGCGCGCGATGAGCTTCGCCGAGTTCGTGCAGTGGTACCAGCTGGGCCGCAGCGAGGGGCTCGTGCTGCGCTATCTCTCCGACGCCTACCGCACGATCCGGCAGACGGTGCCGCCCGAGGCACGCACCCACGAGCTCGACGACATCGTCGAGTGGCTCGGCGAGATGGTGCGCCAGGTCGACTCGAGCCTCGTCGACGAGTGGGAGACGCTCATGGCCGGTCTCGATGCCGACGGAACGCCCGTCGTGCCGCCCGCGCCGCCGTCGGTCGTGATGAACAAGCGCGCCTTCACGGTGCTGGTGCGCAACGCGATGTTCCGCCGCGTGCAGCTCGCCGCGCTCGAGAAGGACGACGAGCTCGAGGAGCTGGATCCGGACGCCGACTGGCCCGGCGCCCTCGACGACTACTACGACGAGCACGACGATATCCTCACGGGCGCCGCGGCGCGCTCGCCGCAGCTGTGCGAGATCACCGAGGGGCGCGACGTGTGGCGCGTCGAGCAGACGATCGACGACCCCGCAGGCAACCACGATTGGCGGATCCGCGCGGAGGTCGATCTGGAGGCGTCGGCCGACGAGGGCGAGGCCGTGCTGCGCGTGACCGAGGTCGTGCGCCTCTAACACCTCCACTTCTCTCCCACAATTGCTACGCCCATGAGGGAAGAATTGTGGGAGAAAAGTGGAGTTAGGGTGCCTGGAACCCGGGCTCACGCTGCCCGGGCCCGGATCAGCTTGCCTCGGCGTGCAGGAGCACCGCGTGTTCGGGGCGCAACACGGGCAGGGGAACGCCCACCTCGGACAGGAAACGTCCCGTCGCCTCGAATCCGACGTCGAACCAGGCCGGGCCCGTGATCTGGACGAACGGGCTCTCGGCGTCGCCCTCCGTCGTGCGCGGGAAGTCCGCGGTCGTCGGTAGGAGCGGAGCAAGGCGATACCGGCGTTCCGGGTCCAGACCGGGCAGCCGCACACGCCCGGGGATCTCGGCGACGGGTGACCGCAGCATGACCGCCGCGAACAGCGCCTCGTCGTCGCCCACGACGCCATGCACGGCGAGAGCCGGCTCGGGGACGTCGGCGTGCACGCGTCGTCCGGAGTGTATGAGCCCCCGGAACCGCTTGTATAGCTGGATCCCGCGTCGCAGGATCTCGCGTTCGTGCACGGTCGCCTTGCGGATGTCCCACTCGATCCCGAAATGCCCGAACAGCGCCGTGATCACACGGAACGTGATCTCGTGCGTGCGCCCCGTCGTGTGTGCGTGCGTGGGGCCGACATGCGAACCGACGAGCTCCGGCGGCAGCACGGCACCCGTCCAGCGTTGGATCGTCTGCCGCTCGAGCGCGTCGTTGCAATCGGAAGCCCACACACGATCGGTGTGCGCGAGCACGCCGAGATCCGCGCGGGCACCGCCCGACGAGCACGATTCGATCTCGACCTTCGGGTGCGCCTCCTTCAGCGCGGCGAACAGCCGATACGCGGCATATGTCTGTGCGTGCGTCGACGGCCGCCCGTCGTGCCCATGCTCGGGCAGGTCGCGATTTTGATCCCATTTCAGGTACGAGATCTCGTTCTCGCGCAGGAGCGCGTCGATCCGGTCGTACACGTACTGCCACGCGGCTGGGTCGACGAGATCGATGATGTGCTGATGCCGCCATTCGAGTGGACGACGGCCATCCGGCCGATCCGGTCCCACGATCCACTCCGGGTGGGCGCGGGCCGCATCCGAATCGAGGTTGATCATCTCGGGCTCGACCCAGAGACCGAACTCCATACCGCGCGAGGTGACGGCATCGATGAGGGGCGTAAGGCCGTCTGGCCACCGCTCCTCGTCGACATACCAGTCGCCGAGGCCGGCACGGTCATCGGTGCGGCCACGGAACCAGCCGTCGTCCAGCACGAAGCGCTCGACGCCGATGTCGGCGGCCTCTTCCGCGAGCTCGATGAGCGGCTCGATCCGGTGATCGAAGTACACCGCCTCCCACGTGTTGAGGATCACGGGGCGCGGCCGGTCTCCGGAGACCGCGACGTGATGCGGACGGGAGCGGATCCAGTCGTGGAAACGCGCGGTCGCACCGTCGAGCCCGTCTGACGAGAACGCGGCAAACAGCGACGGTGTCTCGTAGGCCTCGCCCGGCTCGAGTACCACCTCGCCGGATCCGAGCAGCTCGGCGGCACCGATCATGTGGCGTCCGTCCGAGAGCGCGTCGAAGAATTGCTCGTGGTTGCCCGACCATGCGAGGTGCGTCGCCCAGACGCGCCCCGTACGATTGGCGAAGCCCGCGGAGCCTGCCGCGACGAGGATCGACGAATCGTGTCCCGTGCGTCCGTGGCGTCCCGAGCGCACCCACGTCCCGCGACGGATGTCATGTCGTTGCGGATGGTTCTCACGGCACCAGCGTCCCGTGAGATCGAGCAACTCCGCCGTGTCGTTCGGCACCGGCAGCGCGACCGCGAGCTCGTCGAGTTGGTACGGCGCAGCCCCGATGTTGCGCAGTTGGTTGCGTATCTCGAGTAGACCCGACGGATGCAGTGTGAGGCGCGAGGTGACCTCGACGCCGGCGGCCTCGTCGGCCTGTACGATCTCGGCGGTGCTGTCGTCGCACGTCGCTGATGTCACACGCAGCGCGGGCGAGAAGTCACGCCCGGCGCGTCCGTCGATGACGCGGCTGCCTCGGACGCCGGGACGGCCGAGCCAGCCTGACGATGCCTGTGGCACGATGCCGGCGACGACGGGGACGTCGAAGGCTGAGTGGGCGACGGGATCCGCGAGGGCACCGAGGGCGGGAAGATCGTCGCCGAGGTCGGCGCCCCAGTGGACGATCTCGGCCTCGCCCGTGTGGACAGCGACGAGGACGCTGACGCCGGCGGCGCGCAGGTGGAGAGGGGACATGGTTTCGCTTTCGTGGCGGGTGAGATGGGCGGCGCGGGCGCGGCCCGCACCGCCCATCGGGGATCATTCGAAGAGGGCGTTAACCTGGTCGTTCGCATCGTCGAACGAGCTCGCGGGGGAGTCGCCCGTGAGCACGGCGTCCGATGCCGGCTTCATGATGCCGACTACCTTCGCGGCGTTCTCGGCGATGGGGAACAGGAACGTCGTACCGTCGTCGACGTGGGTCGTGAACGCCGACACGTCGACGCCCTTCTCGGCGAAGGCCTGTGCCGCGAGCTCGCTCGAACTCGTGATCGCCGGGAACACGACCGCGTGCCCCGCGACGACGTCCTGGCAGGCGGTTGAGGCGAGGTACTCGACCCACGCAAGCGACCCCTCAGGGTTCTCGGCGCCGGCCCAGATCGAGTCGGCGAGTCCGTTGAACATCGAGGCGCGCTCTCCCGATGGGCCGACGGGTGTCGGCGCGATGCCGAGATCGATGCCCTCGTAACCCGCGTACTGGCCGATCATCCAGGATCCGTTGGTGTTGATCGCGTTCTTGCCGGCTCCGAAGTTGTCGGCCATCGACGCGCCGATCGTCGTCTCGAGCGGCGGCATATAGCCCTTATCGGCGAGCGAGGCCCACCACTCGAAGGTCTCCTGGAACTCGGGCTGGTCGTAGTTGTAGTGGGTGCCCCACGGGTTCTGGTCGGTGTGCGTCCAGCCGAGCGTGGCGGTGAGGAACGACCACTCGGTCTGGCCCATGCCTTCGCCGGAGCTGTTGAGGCCGAGGCCGTACACGGCCACGTTGTCCTTATCGAAGCCTGCCTCGTCGCCACGCACGCCGTTCTTGTCGACGGTGAGGCGGGCGATGACCTTCTCGTAGGATCCGCCGTCGTCGGGGTTCCAGTCGAGGTTCGCCATGTCGTCCTCGGTGAGCCCGGCGTCGGCGACCATCTCCTTGTTGTAGAACAGCGCGACCGTGTCCCAGTCCTTCGGTAGACCGTAGCGGCTACCGTCCTGGCCCACCCAGAGGTCCGCAAGACCTTCGTTGTAGATCGACGTGTCGGCGTCCAGTTCGTCGAGCGAGAGAAGCTGCTCGGTCTTGACGAAATCGGGGTACTTGCTGAGGTGATCGGTGAACACGTCGGGTGCGGTCCCGGCGGCCATTCCATTCGTGATCTTGCTCCAGTAGTCGTCCCAGCCGGTCTGTGTGACCTTGACGGTGACGTCTTCCTGCGAGGCGTTGAAGTCCTCCGCACACTGCTGATAGGCGGGTAGCTGGTTCGCGTCCCACAGCCAGTAGTCGACGACGCCCTCTTCGTCGCCCGACCCGCCGCCGCAAGCCGTGAGGGCGAGGGCCGACGCTCCGAGGAGCACCGTTGCTCCGAGTGTCTTCTTCATGATGTTCTTCCTTTCGGGCATCACTTGGTGCCGTTGAATCCGATGGAGTTGACGATCCGCTTGCCGAAGATGGCGAAGAGGATCAGGACGGGCAAGGCGGACACCAGCGTCGCGGCCATGAGGCCGGACCAGTCGGGCGCGCCCTGCGGGGACTGTGATTTGAAGACGCCGAGCCCGACGGTGAGCACGCGGGTGCTGTCGTCGGACGCTACAAGGAGCGGCCAGAAGTATTCGTTCCACTGCGTCATGAACGTGAGCAGCGCGAGCGTCGCGAGCGGGGCCGCGGCATTCGGGAGGACGATCTGGAAGAAGATCCGCCAATGACGTGCGCCGTCGAGCATCGCGGCCTCTTCGACCTCGCGCGACATGCTCAGGAAGAACTGTCGCATGAAGAAGATTGCGAAGGGCGTCATGAACAGGAATGGCAGCACGAGACCCGTCATGGTATTGAGTAAGCCGAGGTTGCGTACGAGGAGGAAGTTCGGCAGGGCCGTGAAGATTGGCGGGACCAGCACCGTCGCGAGGAACAAGCCGAAGACCTTGTCGCGCCCGCGCCACCTGAGGCGCGAGAACGCATACGCCGCCATGGAGCTGAAGAACACGGCGGATGCGGTCGTCACGGTCGCGAAGATCGCCGAGTTGCGCAAGTAGATCCAGAAGTTGATCGACGCACCGGATCCGCCCTCCGCGAGCGCCTCGGCCGGCGACTGGAGGCCGAACACGCGCAGGAAGGATCCAATATTGACGTCGGCGGGGAGGAGGCTCGCGGAGTTCGCCGCAAGAGCGCCGTTCGTCGAGAGCGCCGTGCGCAGTACCCAGTAGAACGGAAGCACGCTGACGGCGATCGCTAGGACGAGCAGAGTCCAGGGGACGATCTGTCGTGGGGAGAAGCGGCGGGGGCGTCGACGGGAGCCGGTGACGAGAGCGCGGGTTTCAGACATCGGGAACTCCTTAGGCCAGATCCGACTCGTTGCCGCGAAGCACCCGCATCTGGATGAATGCGACGGCGGCGAGGATGAGGAAGAGGATGACGGCGATGGCGGATCCGTATCCGAACTCCTGCTCGGCGAACGCCTTCTGCCAGATGTAGTACTGCAGAACGCGGCTCGCGTTGACGGGGCCGCCCTGCGTCGTGACCGCGACGGTGTCGAACACCTGGAACGACCCCGTCATCGTGAGGATGAGGACGAGCGCGAGGACCGGACGCAGCAGGGGCAGCGTGATACGGCTGAACTGCTGGAACGGATTCGCGCCGTCGAGGCTCGCGGCCTCGTACACGGTGTTCGGGATCGATTGCAGGCCGGCGAAGATGAGAAGCGCGACGTAGCCCATGTGCCGCCAGGTGTTGATGACGGCCTGGGTTGGGATCGCCCATTCTTGCGACCCGAAGAAGGCGACGCGGGGCATGCCGAGCCAGTCGATGATTTGGTTGACGATGCCGATGTTGTAGTCGAGCATCCAGAACCACAGCAGCGCCGCGATAACGTTGGCCATCAGATACGGCATGAGGAGCATGCCGCGGATGAAGGTCGATCTGGCGACGCGGTGCATGAGCAGGGCGAGGCCGAGGGCGAGCGTCGTCTGCAGGACGATGTTGATGAACACGTACTGGAGAGTGACGACGAGGGCGTTCCAGAACAGCGGATCCGCGAAGAGCCGCTCGTAGTTGTCGGTGCCGACCCACTCGGGGGAGCCGAGGATGCTGTACTCGGTGAAGCTGAGGTAGAGGCCGCGCAACGTGGGGAAGACGTAGAACGCGATGAGCCCCACGAACGCGGGGGCGATGAAGAACAGCGCGACCTTGAAGTCGCTCCGGTCTCGTCTGAGTCGTGCGCCGCCGTCGCGGTGTGCGCGAGCGCGGCCGACGACGATCGTCGTAGTTGCCATCTTCATACTCCGTCGTGATGCGATGGTCGGTGGATGACCGTTAAGTTACACGAGTCACCAACGTGGCACAAGTAGAAAAGTAAGGTCTGATAAATCAACAAATCATCGTGAAATTAGATGCTTGACTCGTGTAACTAGCCGTGACAAACTGCCGCGTATGACATTCACGACCTTCTCCCTAGGCATCGTCGGCGCGGGACAGTTCTCCGGTCAGTTCGCGAAGCTCTTCCGCGCCCATCCGCTCGTCTCGAGCGTGTGGGTAACCGATGTCGTACCCGAGCGCGCACGCGAGCTCGCCGAGCGAGAGCGACTCGAAGGAACCATGGCGAGCTTCGACGAGATGCTCGCCAGCGACGTCGACGCCGTCGCGATCTTCACGCAGCGCTGGACGCACGGCCCTCTCGTCGTGCGCGCGCTCGAAGCGGGCAAACACGTCTACTCGGCCGTACCGATGGCGATCTCCGAGGAGGAGATCCGCGCGATCATCGACGCGGTCCGCGCGACGGGTCTGACCTACATGATGGGCGAGACAAGCTACTACAACCCGGCGACCGTCTACGCTCGCGCGCGCCGGCTCGACGGATCCTTCGGGCGGATCTTCTACGCCGAGGGCGATTATGTGCACGACATGGACCTCGGCTTCTATGCCGCATACCAGTACTCGGGCGGTGAGGAGTGGAAGCGCACTGCGAGTTACCCTCCGATGCTCTACCCGACCCACTCGGTCGGTGGCGTGCTCGGTGCGATCGGTGGCCGTGCGACCAGCGTGAGCTGTATCGGTGTGCGCGACGAGCGCGGCGACGGCGTCTTCGACCGGGAGATCAGCATGTTCGACAACGATTTCTCCAACGCGACCGCTCTGTTCGAGCTCGACGGCGGCGGCAGCATGCGCATCAACGAGTTCCGTCGCGTCGGCTATCCGTCACACCTCCGCGAGTCGCGGTTCCGCTACTTCGGCACGGAGGGGAGTTTCGAACAGCTCGTTCACGCCGCCGTCTGGCAGAACAAGGAAGGGTACGAGGACGTCAGCGACAAGCTGGAGACGAAGCCGACCATGTCTCCCGATGACCCGTCGCTGGCCGGCGTGGATCCCGCCCTGCGGGATGCGTTCATCTCCGGGCTCGCGCCCGTGCACGATGCCTCGCGGCTCCCGGAGGAGCTCCGAAGGCTCCCGAGCGGCCACGAGGGCAGCCACCACTTCCTCGTCGACGACTTTGCGCGTGCAGTGGCGACGCGCACGCTGCCGCCCGTCCATGCCTGGGAGGCGGCGCGGTACACGTTGCCGGGCATTATCGCGCATCAATCGGCCCTCCGCGGAGGCGAACGGCTCGAGATTCCCGATCTCGGCGATGCTCCCAACTCGGGAGCGATTGCGACGGAGGCACCGCTCGCGAACCTAGAATGACATTCGTGTCCAGTCCACCACAGGCGCCGTCCGGCCGTGCGACCCGCAGTGATGTCGCGCGGCTCGCCGGGGTGAGCCCCGCGGTGGTCAGCTACGTCGTCAACGGCACCAAGCGCGTCGGTCCCGACACCGAGGCACGCGTGCGCGATGCCGTCGCGCGGCTCGGATACCGACCGAATCCGTCCGCCCGCGCGCTACGGCTCGGCTCGACGGAGACGCTCGGCATGATCATGCCGAGCGCGATGAACCCGTACTTCTCCCACCTCGCGCACGAGGTTGAGCTCGCGGCCGCGAAGCGCGGGTATGCGTTACTGACCGCCAACGCGGACGGGTCGCTCGCCGCCGAGCGGCGTCACCTCGAGTACCTCTCGGCGCGGCTCGTCGACGGCATTTTCCTCTGTAGCTCGACACACGATCCGGATCTGCGCGATGTCGATCTGCAGGGGATCCCGATCGTCTTGCTCAACCACAGCGCCGCATCGCCATCGCGCGACGCAGTCGGCCCCGATCTGGTCGACGGCGCACGCATCGCTGTCCAGCACCTCGTTGGTCACGGGCACGAGAGGATCGGTCTCGTCGTGGGGCGCGCGACAGGCACAGAGGAGGACGGCCGCGAGACGGGATGGCGACGCACGCTCGAGCGGCTCGGGCTGCCGCCGGGGCCGATCGGCCGCGGCGAGTTCTCCCCCGACGGCGGATACGAGGCGATGCGCTGGCTGATGCGGTCGGGGGATGTGCCGCCGGCACTTTTTGTGAGCTCGGATCAGATGTCGCGGGGCGTCCTCAAAGCGGCACACGAGGCCGGCATCCGGGTGCCCGAGGACCTCGCAATCGTGTCGTTCGACGGGTCGATCGACGCGATCTACAGCTGGCCGACACTAACGAGCGTCGCGCAGCCCGTTGCTGAGATGGCGGAGGCAGCCGTCGACGCCCTCCTCGACACCTCAAGTCAGGTGAGGAATCGCATCATGACCGCGTCGCTCGTTATTGGTGCGTCCTGCGGGTGCTGACGAGGGCGAGGCCGTGCTGCGCGTGACCGAGGTCGTGCGCCTCTAGGGACTTCGCGAATCTCCCACAACTCCTCCGTCGACGAGGGAGGAGTTGTGGGAGAAAAGCGGAATCAGGACGTCTGGAATCCGCGCGCGACCGATGCCGCGGCCGCGAGCCAGGCGCGCTGCGTCCCGGGACGCAGGGCGCTGTAGTGCAGGTGCCCGTCGATCATCGCCGGGTCGAACGGCACCTGCACGACGTCGCGCGTGAGCTGCTTGTAGCCGTCGACGATCCGGCGCATCTCGGCGCCCGTCGAGCGCTGGTCGGCCTGGCTCACGACCGACACCGCGTTCCGCGCCAGCGCCGCCGACCGTTCGTCGCGCTCCGTGAGCGCGTCGAGCAGCAGGGCTCCCGCCTCCGCGTGCTCGTCGCGCGTCGTCGTGGCGATGACGAGCTGGTCGGTGTGGTCGATCATGCGCTGCCACAGCGGATCCGACTCGTCGTTGCCGGAGTCCATCACGATGAGGCGGTAGTAACGGGCGGCGACGGAGTGGATCCGGTCGACGTCCTCCGCCGACACGCGCTGCTCGGACGCGAGCGCAATGGGCTGCGAGCGCAGCACGTCGAAACGGTCCTGGCGCTGGTGGTGCACGAAGTTCGCGACGTCGGCGGCCTGCGCCTCGGTCGAGAGCAGGTGGTCCGACGCCTCGAGCATGTCGTGCAGCGTCGCCTCGTGCGGGCCCTGCTCGGTGCGCCATCCGAGCGTGCCGCGGGTCTGGTTGTTGTCCCATGCGAGCACGCCCGCGCCGCCGAAGCGCGCGAACACGGCCGCGAGCAGGATCGTGGTCGGGGTCTTGCCGCTGCCGCCCTTACCGTTCACGACCGCGATCGTGCGGGGGCCGGGCCAGTGGTTCGCGACCGCCATCTGGTCGGCGCGCTCCGAGCGCTCCTCGGCGCCGGGCGCCATGCGGATGCCCATGCGAGTCATGGCGCCGCGGAAACCGCGGGTTGCCGGATCCTCGCGGTC
>Ga0308157_10009466_pt1 | contig 10780 bp, 6 predicted proteins | sample PhyBR1_FD_201035 | JGI IMG/M metagenome (GOLD analysis project Ga0308157, IMG submission 201035) | Phyllosphere microbial communities from UC Gill Tract Community Farm, Albany, California, United States - DLSLB.R1 | ecosystem: Host-associated > Plants > Phyllosphere > Unclassified | place: USA...
TAGATGCGCGGATTTGTATTGAGGCAACCGGCCTCATCGCTGGCAAGCCAGCTCCCACAGTTTTGTGCCAGGCATGAATCCTGTGGGAGTTGGCTTGCCGACGATAAGGGCCTGACTGTCGCTGAAGATCCCCAGCGGTACTTGCATCTTCCCGCCCTCGCCCGCATAACTTCAGTCATGAATCTGCCCCTCCCCGCCAACAGCGCGCTGGCAGGCTTTCACCCCGCCGTCAGCGCCTGGTTCAACAAGACTTTCCCGGCGGTCACCACCGCTCAGGCCCGTGCGTGGCCGTTGATCCGCCAGCGCCGGTCGACGCTGATTGCCGCGCCCACCGGCTCCGGCAAAACCCTGACCGCGTTCCTCGCCGTGCTCGATGAGCTTGTCCATCGCGGTCTGGAACAGCCCGAGGGGCTGCCCGCCGAAACCCTGGTGGTCTATGTCTCGCCGCTGAAGGCACTGTCAAACGACATTCAGATCAACTTGCAGAATCCGCTCGCTGGCATTACCGCGCAATTGCGCGAGATGGGCCTGCCGGAGCTGACCATCACCACCGCCGTACGCACTGGCGACACGCCGCAGAAAGACCGCGCCGCCATGCGCAAGACCGCGCCGCACATTCTCGTGACCACCCCGGAATCGCTGTACGTGCTGCTTGGCTCAGAATCCGGGCGCAGGATGCTCGGCACCACGCGCACGGTGATCATTGACGAAATCCACGCCATGGCCGCCGGCAAGCGCGGCAGTCATCTGTCCTTGAGCCTCGAGCGTTTGCAAGCACTCTGCGCCGAACCGCTGACCCGCATCGGCCTGTCCGCCACGCAGAAGCCGGTAGAAGCCGTGGCGCGGTTTCTGGTCGGTCATGCCCGCCCCTGCGAAATCGTCGACATAGGCCACGCCCGCCCACGAGACCTGGGTATCGAAGTGCCGCCGGTGCCGCTGTCGGCGGTGATGGCCAACGATGTCTGGGAACTGGTGTACGAGCGCCTCGCCGAACTCGCCCGCGAGCACCGCACCACACTGATTTTCGTCAACACCCGACGCCTTGCCGAGCGCCTCAGCCGGCATTTGAGCGAACGCCTCGGCAAGCAGGCCGTGGCGGCGCACCATGGCAGCCTGGCCAAGGAGTTTCGCCTCGACGCCGAACAACGGCTCAAGCGCGGCGAGTTGCAGGTGCTGATCGCCACGGCATCACTGGAGTTGGGCATCGATATCGGTGAAGTCGACCTGGTCTGCCAGATCAGTTCACCGCGTTCGATCGCCGCGTTTCTGCAAAGGGTTGGCCGTTCCGGACACCAGGTCGGCGGCACGCCCAAGGGGCGTTTGTTCGCCACCACCCGCGATGACCTGATCGAGTGCGCCGCCCTGCTCGACTGCGTGCGCCGGGGCGAGCTGGATACGCTGCACATTCCGGAAAAGCCGCTGGACGTGCTGGCGCAGCAGATCATTGCCGAGGTCAGTAGCCAGGAATGGTCGGAGGACGCGTTGCTGGCGATGTTCCGCCGAGCCTGGCCGTATCGCGACCTCGATGAAAAACACTATCAGGCCCTGCTGAGCATGCTCGCCGAGGGTTACAACGGCCGCCAAGGCATCCGCAGCGCCTACCTGCACCGCGATGCCGTCAGTCGCACCTTGCGTGGCCGGCGTGGCGCGCAACTGACCGCCGTGACCAGTGGCGGCACCATCCCGGACAACGCCGACTACAGCGTGCTGCTCGAACCCCAGGGCTTGAACATCGGCAGCGTCAACGAAGATTTCGCCGTGGAAAGTATCGCCGGCGACGTGTTCCAGCTTGGCAATACCTCGTATCGCATCCTGCGGGTAGAAAGCGGCAAAGTGCGGGTCGAGGATGCGCAGGGCATGCCGCCGACCATTCCGTTCTGGCTCGGCGAAGCGCCGGGGCGCAGTGATGAACTGTCGGCGGCCGTCGCGCGCCTGCAAGCGCAGCTGGATGAGCTGCTCAGCGCCAGCCCCGGGAATCTGCAACCGGCGCTCGACTGGCTGACCACCATACTCGGCCTCAACCTCGCCAGCGCCGAGCAACTGGTCGAATATCTGGCGCGCGCACGGCAAACCCTTGGCGCCCTGCCCTCGCAGGACACGCTGTTGATGGAACGGTTTTTCGACGAGTCCGGTGGCACCCAACTGATCATTCACACGCCGTTCGGCAGCCGCATCAACCGCGCCTGGGGCCTGGCCTTGCGCAAGCGTTTCTGCCGCACCTTCAACTTCGAGTTGCAGGCCGCCGCCAGCGAAGACGCGATCGTGCTGTCGCTGTCCACCAGTCACAGCTTCGAGCTCGACGAAGTCTGGCGTTACCTGCACAGCAACAGCGCTGAACACACGCTCATTCAAGCCGTGCTTGATGCTCCGTTGTTCGGCGTGCGCTGGCGCTGGAATGCCGGGGTGGCGCTGGCTTTGCCGCGCTTCACCGGCGGGCGCAAAGTCGCTCCGCAACTGCAACGGATGAAAAGCGAAGACCTCATCGCCAGTGTGTTTCCCGACCAGATCGCCTGCCTGGAAAACCTCGCCGGCGAGCGTGAAGTCCCAGAACATCCGCTGGTGGAACAGACCCTCGACGATTGCCTGCACGAAGCGATGGACAGCGAAGGCTGGCTGACCCTACTGCGCCGCATGGAGCGTGGCGAGGTGCGCTTGATCGCCCGTGATCTGCCGGCACCGTCGCCACTGGCGGCAGAAATTCTCAGCGCCCGACCCTACACGTTTCTCGATGACGCGCCGCTGGAGGAACGCCGCACGCAAGCGGTGATCAATCGACGCTGGAGCGATCCGCAGTCGACCGATGATCTCGGCGCGCTGGACGCCGATGCGATCACCGCAGTGCGCGAAGAAGCCTGGCCGTCGCCCAATTCCATGGATGAAATGCACGAAGCGCTGATGAGCCTCGCCTGCATCAGCGACACCGAAGCGCGCGCCAACGCGGGCTGGCCGGACTGGCTGCAAACGCTGATGGCCAGCGGCCGCGCCTGCCTGTTGCAGATCGACGCCGAGCATCAGTTATGGCTGGCCCGCGAACGCCTGAGTTGTCTGCAGGCACTTTATCCACAGGCCACGTTGCTGACCGAGGCGGTGGCGCTGCCCGGATTCGACGACACGTGGGCATTCGATGAGGCGCTGGTCGAAGTGATCCGCGCCCGCCTCGGCGCGTTCGGGCCAACCCCGTTGCCGGCCATCGCCGAGCCGCTCGCCCTGCCAGCCGCGCAAGTCAATCAGGCCCTCGCGCAACTGGAACGCGAAGGCTATGTGTTGCGCGGCCAGTTCACGCCGAACAGCGGGATTGAAGAATGGTGCGAACGCCATCTGCTGGCGCGCATCCATCGCTACACAGTCAAGCGCCTGCGCCGGGAAATCGAACCGGTGGCATTGCAGGACTTCATGCGTTTTCTGTTCGACTGGCAGCATCTGACGCCGGCCACCCAAGGTCAGGGCAGTGCGGTGCTGCCGGCGATTGTCGGCCAGTTCGAAGGCTACCCGGCGGCAGCTTCGGCGTGGGACAGCGACATCCTGCCGGCGCGCCTCAAGGACTACTCGCCGAGTCGGCTGGACGACCTGTGCCGCAACGGCAAACTGGTGTGGACGCGCATCAATGCGCGGCAGAAGGTCAGCGGCTCGGCATTGCGCAGTACACCGATTGTGCTGCTGCCGCGTAGCCAGGTGGGTTTGTGGAGTGCATTGGCGGAACGAACGCCAGTGAGCGAGTTATCGCCGAAAACACAGAAAGTCTTTGAGGCGCTGAGTCAGCATGGCGCGCTGTTTTTCGATGAGTTGATTCATGAAGCGCGCCTGCTGCGCAGCGAACTGGAAATCGCCTTGCAGGAACTGGTCGCCGCAGGTTTGGTGAACGCCGACAGCTTCGCCGGCTTGCGTGCGCTGATCACGCCAGCAAGCAAGCGCCAGCAGCGCAGCAGTCGACGCGGGCGCGGCGCGTTTATCGGCGGCATGGACGATGCCGGGCGCTGGGCATTGCTGCGCCGAGGTTCGTCAGCCGATGCCGCCGAGACGCTCGAACATGTAGCCATGACCCTGCTGCGCCGCTACGGCGTGGTGTTCTGGCGTCTGCTGGAACGCGAAGCGGACTGGCTGCCGAGCTGGCGGGAATTGCTGCGCACCTTTCATCGTCTGGAAGCGCGGGGCGAGATTCGTGGCGGGCGGTTCGTCAATGGTCTGGCTGGCGAGCAGTTTGCCTTGCCCGAAGCCATTCCCTTGCTGCGCGAAGTACGCCGACGCCCGCAGGACGGCAGCCTGGTGGCGGTGTGTGGGGTTGATCCGCTGAATCTGGCCGGGACGTTGTTGCCCGGGGTGAAAGTGCCGGCGCTGGTGAGCAATCGGCTGGTGTATCGCGATGGGGTGGCGGTGGCCGCTATGGTTGCGGGCAAGCCGCAGATCTGGGGGGAATGGGATCAGGTGGTCGTTGAGCAGATAGGCAGGAAACTCATCCGCAATTGAGGGTCTGTTCTGGCCTCATCGCGGGCAAGCCCGCTCCCACAGGGTTCTGCGGCGTACACAAAACCAATGTGGGAGCGGGCTTGCCCGCGATGAGGCCGGGACATTCAACGCAGAGCTCAGATCAGGTCCGCGACTCCTCCGGCACTTCACCCGCAACCACCGCCCCCTCCTCCTGCCGCTTCGGCAACAGAACCTGCTGTGGATAAGTCTGCGCAAAATGCACATTCGGTGTGTTATCCACAAGCTTCTTCAAGCGCTGGTTGAACGCGCGGCTCACCGCATATTGCCCACCGGACACCGTGCGGAATTGCGCCGTCAGCACCACGCCGTTGAGGTCCATCTTGTCGACGCCAAACACATCCAGTGGCCCTTGCAGGTTGTACTTGAGGAACGGGTCTTCGCGGATCGAATCGCCGGCCTCGCGGATCAGCTCGATGGCTCTGTCGACATCGGTGTCGTAGGTGAACTGCACCGAGAAAAATGCGAAGGCGAACTGGCGTGATTGGTTGGTCACAGCCTTGATCTGGCCGAACGGCACCGAGTGCACAAAGCCTTTGCCGTCACGCAGGCGCAGGGTGCGGATGGTCAAACCTTCCACGGTGCCGGCGTGGCCGGAATCGAGCACCACCCAGTCGCCAATCGACAAGGTGTCTTCGATGATGATGAACAGCCCGGTGATGACGTCCTGCACCAGTTGCTGCGAACCGAAACCGATCGCCAGACCGACCACGCCCGCACCGGCTAGTAGCGGCGCGACGTTGATGCCGAGGTTGGCCATGGTGGTAATCGCGCAGATCACCACGAGGATGATTTTGATCGCATTGCGCAGCAGCGGCAGGATGGTTTTCACCCGCGTGCTCGGCTGGCGTGCCGCGCGTTTGCTCAGCGGCGGTTTCAGCGCTTCCTGAATCGCCGTGTCGAGCACCACCCACAGCAGCCACGTCACCAGGAAGATCAGACCGATGCTGCTCAAGGCATTGCTGATCGCCCGGCCGACCGTGCTGCTCTGGGCGAAATCGAGCAGCGACACGCCCCAGATCCGCCCGAGAATATCGATGAACACAATCGCCATGACGATCCGCAGCAACGCATGCAACAGGCTGAGAAAACGTTCCTTGTAGGCACTGCTGCGCTGGATCGCCTCGGCCTTGCGTGATTTGAACAGGTGCTGCAACACCGTGCTGAGAAACACCGTGGCGATCAGCAGCACGGTAGTGAACAAGGCGCAGCGCAGGGCTTTCTGATTGTCCTCGCCGATGCCGATCAGGCTGACTGCCGAGACCAGCACCATCAGCACGATCGGCCAGTACCACAGCCCGGAAAATATCCGCAGCGACTCCTGCAGCGACGGTTGTTTCAAACGCTGAGCGAGCGGGCGATTGCGGATCAGATGCGCCACCGGGCGGCGCAGGCGAATCACCAGCAAACCGAAGATGACCGAGGCGATCAGCCCGGTGAACACGGCGATGCTGCTGGTGATATTGCCGCCCAATTGTCGGGCGATCTGCGGGCTGGTCAGGGCATCGCTGAGGGCGGCGAGAAAGCCGATCAGGAACAGCGGGCGCGGGCAGTATTCACGGATGATTCGCGCGGCGGCGCGCTTGTGGCCGACGTTGAACATCACCACCACGCACAACAACATCGACGTGGAAAAAATGCCGCTGCTGGTGGCGTAGGCCAGACACAGTGCCAGCGCGCGGCCCACCGAAGCTTGCAGAAAGTGGCTGACATACAGCGTCAGCGGCAGGCAGATCAGCGCCGGCACGGTGTACGGCAGCACGTAGCCGAGCAGATCCTGACTGCGCTGGCGGGTGCGCAACCAGCGGCCCTCACGCAGACGCTTGGCCAACAGACTGCCGAGCACGGTCAGCAGGGCGAAACTGCCCAGCCACACTCCCGACAACGTGAGGAAATCCCCGGCCACGCTCCAGCCGGAGCGATTCGACGGCTGCTTGACCAGCCTGTCGACCTCATCCGCCGCGCGGTCGGCGCGCAGCCGCCAGGCATCGACCAGGTGTTCGTTGAGATCGAGTTTTTCCTGCACATCGTCGATGCTCGTACTGATCGCCCCGAGCAAACCACCCTGCACCAGCGGTTCCGGTTCGGCAGGTTTTTCCGCCGTATCGGCGGCAGCCGGAACGCCCGGTAGCGCGGCGGCTTGCGATGCGTTGACGCCGAAGCACAGCAGCGCTCCCAGCAGAATGGCGATCCTGAAATTGCGCAAAGCTCCGATCTCCCGTGGCTGACCCTGGTAAGGAACTGATCGGTAATTGCGCGGCAAGTTCAAGAGCCCCCTCACCCCAGCCCTCTCCCCCAGGAGAGGGAGCCGACCGAGTTGCATGACCATAATCACCAACTGCACGTCTTGAGTCGAACTCAAGTCCTGAACACCATGCAGATCTGCTCCCTTTCCCCTTCGCCCCCTTGGGGGAGAGGGTTGGGGTGAGGGGGTAAGCTCTTGATCTTCGCTTCACCCGCGACCGTCCGTAACACCACCGAAACTTTCCCGCCCCCGCCGCAGTCATCACAGAACATCGGCAACACGAGGACTTTCTACGGGAGGATGGGATGGCGACGATTCACATCGGTATTTCAGGCTGGCGCTACGCCCCGTGGCGCGGGGATTTCTACCCGAAGGGACTGGCGCAGAAGCGCGAATTGCAGTTCGCCTCCCGCGCGGTCAACAGCATCGAAATCAATGGATCGTTCTACGCCCTGCAACGCCCCGAACGTTACGCCCAGTGGTACGCCGAAACCCCTGATGACTTCGTGTTCAGCGTCAAGGCGCCGCGCTTCATCACCCACGTGCGCCGCTTGCGCGAAATCGAAAAACCGCTAGCGAATTTCTTTGCCTCGGGTGTGCTGGAGCTGAAGGAAAAACTCGGGCCGATCCTCTGGCAGTTTCCGCCAAACTTCAAATTCGACGCCGAGCGTTTCGACCAGTTTCTCGCGCAGCTGCCCCACGACACCCAAGCCGCAGCCGCCCTCGCCCGCCAGCACGATTCGCATCTGCCCGGCCACGCCAGCATCAAAGCCTGGCGCAAGAAGCCACTGCGCCATGCCGTGGAAATCCGCCATGAAAGTTTCATCGACCCGGAGTTCGTGCGCCTGCTCAAGCGCCATAACACCGCGCTGGTGGTCGCCGACACCGCCGGCAAATGGCCGTACCGCGAAGACCTCACCAGCGACTTTGTCTACCTGCGTTTGCATGGCGCCGAAGAGCTCTACGCCAGCGGCTATTCCGAACAAGCGCTCAAGCGCTGGGCCGAGCGCATCGACGCCTGGCATCACGGTAAACAGCCAGAGGACGCCCACCTGATAGCGCCACGCCTGAAACCCCGCGCCCGCAAATCCCGCGAAGTATTCTGCTACTTCGACAACGACATCAAAGTCCGCGCGCCCTACGACGCACGCAACCTGTTGCAGCACTTCGACCTCGATAAAGACCTCGCCACGACTCCCGGGCAAGTTGCCGCAGAAGGAGTTCTGTCATGAGTATTCCCGAACCGGTCGGTTTCACCGACGAAGGCTCCGTGGTTGCGCCCTCGGTGCGCACCTTCACCGTACTGACCGTCAACACCCACAAGGGCTTCACCGCGCTGAACCGGCGTTTCATTCTGCCGGAGCTGCGTGAAGCGGTGCGCAGTGTCGCCGCCGACGTGGTGTTTCTGCAGGAAGTCCACGGCACGCACGAGCAGCATCCGAAACGCTACGACAACTGGCCGACGATGCCGCAATACGAATTTCTCGCCGACAGCCTCTGGCCGCAATTCGCCTACGGGCGCAACGCGGTGTACCCGGCGGGCGATCACGGCAATGCGCTGCTGTCAAAATTCCAGATCATCCGCCACGACAACCTCGATGTGTCGATCAGCGGCCATGAAAACCGTGGCCTGCTGCATTGCGTGCTGCGCCTGCCTGGCGACGGCACCGAAGTGCATGCGATCTGCGTGCATCTGGGCCTGCGCGAGAGCCACCGCAACGCGCAACTGGATCTGCTGATGCAACGTCTCGCCGAATTGCCCGCCGATGCCCCAGTGATCGTCGCTGGCGATTTTAACGACTGGCGCCAGCGCGCCGATGCGCAGCTCAAGCCCTGTGGCCTGCGCGAAGTGTTCGCCGAGCAGTACGGCAAACCCGCGCGCAGTTTTCCCGCGCGGCTGCCAGCGCTACGACTCGACCGCATCTACGTACGCAACCTCAAGGCCAGCCGGCCAAAAGTATTGACCAACCGGCCCTGGTCCCACCTTTCCGACCACGCACCGTTATCGGTGGAGATTGAACTATGAACAGTGCGCCACTGGAAAAATCCGCCGTCGACCCGGTCCCGCTGAATCCGCCGGTGCGCGAGCCCGGCCACGTTGACGTCGAGTATCAATGGCACAGCAACAACCGCGTAGAGCTGCTGGAGAACGGCGAGGAATATTTCCCCCGCGTGTTCGAAGCTATGCGCGCAGCCAAGAGCGAGATCCTGCTGGAGACTTTCATCGTTTTCGAAGACAAGGTCGGCGCCGAGTTGCAGCAGATCCTCATCGAAGCCGCCCAGCGCGGCGTGCGCACCACGGTCAGCCTCGACGGCTTCGGCTGTGGCGAGCTGAGCACTGGCTATCTGTCGGCCTTGAGCGATGCCGGCGTGCATCTGCAAATCTTCGATCCGGCGCCAAAGCACCTGGGCATTCGCACCAACTGGTTCCGCCGCTTGCACCGCAAGATCGTGGTGGTCGACGGCTTGATCGCGTTCATTGGCGGGATCAATTTTTCCGGCGATCACCTGGCCGATTTCGGCCCTGAAGCCAAGCAGGATTATTCGGTGGAGATCCAGGGCCCGGTGGTCGCCGATATCCATCACTTCGCCCTGCTGCAAAGCGGTCGTCCCGGACGCGCGCGGTTCTGGTGGCAGCGCCGGCGCCAGCGTCTGGAGGAAATGGCCTTCACCGACCACGACGGCCAGGTGCGCCTGGTGTTCCGCGATAACGATCAACACAACACCGATATCGAAGACGTGTATTTGCAGGTGCTGCGCAAGGCCAAGCGCCGGGTAATCATCGCCAACGCCTACTTCTTTCCCGGCTACCGTTTGCTGCGCGAAATCCGCAACGCCGCCCGCCGTGGCGTCGAGGTGCGGCTGATCCTGCAGGGCCAGCCGGACATGCTTGTGGCGAAACTGGCGGCGCGCATGACCTACGATTATCTGCTGCGTGCCGGCGTGCAGATCCACGAATACTGCCAGCGCCCGCTGCACGGCAAGGTCGCGCTGGTCGACGATGACTGGAGCACCGTGGGCTCGAGCAATCTCGACCCGCTGAGCCTGTCGCTGAATCTGGAAGCCAACGTGCTGATCCGCGATCGAGCGTTCAATCAGCACCTGTACGAACGCCTCGAAGACCTCAGCCAGAACCACTGCAAAGCCATGGACGCCAAACTCTTGCCGCGTGGGCGCATCTGGCACATGACCGTGGGTTTTCTGGTGTTCCACTTCCTGCGGCACTTTCCGGCCATGGCCGGATGGCTGCCGGCGCATAAACCGCGTCTGAAGCCTTTCCGAGGTGCGCGTCCATGAGTCATTCCGAAGTGCACTCCGATAGCCATTCGGCACAAGCGGCGCCGTCGAAATGGAGCCGCTGGAAACGTCCGCTGACCATCCTGTTTTTCCTCGCGCTGATCGTCCTGCTGACGATGTTCGCCACCCGCATCGAATGGGCCGAGGTGCTGGAGACCCTTGCCGATTTCAAGGTGCGCACGCTGATCATCGCCGCCAGCCTGACGTTGCTGAGTTTTCTGGTGTACGCCAGTTTCGACCTGATCGGCCGCACCTACATTCGTCAGGACCTGACCTGGAAGCAGATCCTGCCGGTGGGCATCATCAGCTACGCCTTCAACCTCAATCTCAGCGCCTGGGTCGGCGGCATCGCCATGCGCTATCGCCTGTATTCGCGGCTGGGCGTAAGCAAAGGCAACATTGCCAAGATTCTCGGCCTGAGCCTGGCGACCAACTGGTTCGGCTACATGACCATCGCTGGCGTAGTGTTCAGCAGCGGTCTGGTGACGATGCCGCCGGGCTGGAAGCTCAGCAGTTCGGCCTTGCAACTGGTCGGTGTGTTATTGCTGCTGGTCAGCGCCGGCTATCTGGCGGCGTGTCAGTTTTCCAAGCGCCGCGAGTGGTCGATACGCGGCGTGGAAATCAACCTGCCATCGCTGCGCATGGCGGTGCTGCAATTGCTTTTGGGCGCGTTGAACTGGTCGCTGATGGCGGCGGTGATCTTCACTCTGCTGCCGAGCAAACTGGATTATCCGCTGGTGCGCGGCGTGCTGTTGA
>Ga0308157_10009467_pt1 | contig 10779 bp, 9 predicted proteins | sample PhyBR1_FD_201035 | JGI IMG/M metagenome (GOLD analysis project Ga0308157, IMG submission 201035) | Phyllosphere microbial communities from UC Gill Tract Community Farm, Albany, California, United States - DLSLB.R1 | ecosystem: Host-associated > Plants > Phyllosphere > Unclassified | place: USA...
ACACTTTCAAACTTGCAAGAAGAATTAGAACGCTCAAAAGAGCCTACAATAAAAAATCATAATAAGAAACATAATGACGATAAGCGGTTTCCACCTGCGTGGAAGTCTTTAGAACAAACCAGTTTTGGTTCATTATCTAAATTATATGGTAATCTAAAAAATAATATAGCATCTAAAGATGTAATTGCACAAGAGTTTGGTGCGGTTAATCATACCTATTTGCCAAGTTGGTTGCAATCTATAACACAAATTCGCAATTACTGTGCGCATCATTCAAGGTTGTGGAATAAAAACTTACCATCAACATTAAAGTTATTATCAAAACCTCCTTATAAATGGATTGTGGATGTACCCAATCAAAATGATTTCCAGTTTTTGTACATTCATTTATGTATAATGAAATATTTATTAAACATTATAGAACCTGAAGACTTATTTACTCCAAGACTTAAAGCTTTATTTGATAAATACCCAAATGTTGATCCAAATGCTTTGGGGATGAAACCAAATTGGGAACAAGAAGAATTATGGAAATAGATATATTATAGAATCATAAAACAAAAAACTCCCGAAGAAATTCGGGAGTTTTACTTTATATTTAAAAGCAATTATGCTTCCATATAAGCTTCAATAGGTGCGCAAGAACAAACAAGGTTTCTGTCGCCATAGGCATCATCAACTCTGCGTACACTTGGCCAGAATTTGTTTTCTGACACATATTCTAACGGATACGCTGCTTTTTCACGAGAATAAGGTAATTCCCAAGTTTCGGCAGTTAACATAGCTAAAGTATGCGGTGCATTTTTCAATACGTTGTTAGTGTCTTCTGCAGTTGCAGCTTCAATTTCTTTACGAATTGAAAGCATGGCATCACAAAAACGATCTAATTCTGCTAAATCTTCTGATTCTGTTGGTTCAATCATCAACGTTCCAGCCACAGGGAAAGAAACCGTTGGCGCGTGGAAACCGTAATCCATTAAACGTTTTGCAATATCTGTAACTTCAATACCTTTTGCTTTAAACATACGACAATCAATGATCATTTCGTGAGCTGCACGTCCGCGTTCTCCAGAATACAATACTTCGTAGCCTTCGCTTAAACGCGCTTTCATATAGTTAGCATTCAAGATCGCTGTCATGGTTGATTGTTTCAAACCATCGGCACCCAACATAGAGATGTATCCGTAAGAAATCAAACAAACTAGAGCTGATCCGTACGGAGCTGCCGAAATTGCCGTGATTGCGTTATCGCCACCTACTTTAATAACTGGGTTTGTTGGTAAAAATTCTACTAAATGCTGTGCCACACAGATTGGACCAACACCTGGACCACCACCACCGTGAGGAATTGCAAAGGTTTTGTGTAAGTTTAAGTGACAAACATCGGCACCGATTGTAGCAGGATTTGTCAATCCAACTTGTGCGTTCATATTTGCACCATCCATATAAACCTGTCCGCCGTTAGCGTGGATCAAGTCAGTGATTTCAATGATCGATGATTCGTAAACTCCGTGAGTAGAAGGGTAGGTAATCATTACACAAGATAAATTGTCTTTATGCAATTCTGCTTTCGCTCTTAAATCTTCTACATCAATGTTTCCTTCTTCCGTCGTTTTGGTAACAACCACTTTCATACCAGCCATTGCAGCCGATGCAGGGTTAGTTCCGTGAGCCGATGCAGGAATTAACGCAATGTTTCTGTGACCTTCGCCACGAGATTCATGATATGCGCGAATAACCATTAAACCAGCGTATTCACCTTGTGCACCAGAGTTTGGTTGTAACGTTGTACCAGCAAAACCGGTAATTACGTTTAACTGCTGCTCTAGTTTGTGTAACATGGTTAAATATCCTTTAGTTTGATCTGCCGGAGCAAATGGGTGGATATTGTTCCAGTTAGGATTACTTAAAGGCAACATTTCTGCTGCTGCATTCAATTTCATTGTACAAGATCCTAAAGAAATCATAGAATGATTTAATGCTAAATCTTTACGCTCTAACTTTTTAATATAACGCATCAACTGAGATTCAGAATGATGTGTGTTGAAAACATCGTGCTCTAAAAACGCTGATGTTCTTTCTAATTTTACAGGAACTAAAGCTTCTTGAGAAAGTTCGGTAACGGCATTGAATGATTTTCCGGCAACTTCAGCAAAAATACCGATCACCGTATTAATATCGTTTACTGAAATAGTTTCGTTTACAGAAATTGAAACCGTATTTGCATCAGCATAATAGAAATTGAATTCTTTAGCTTCGGCAACAGCTTTTACTTTAGCAGCATCGGCTTTTACCAAAATGGTATCAAAATATGCACTGTTCAATTGCTCAAAACCTAATTTTGTTAATTCGGTTTCAATAGTAACTGCTTTTGCGTGTGCTTCGTTTGCAATGCGGCGTAAACCTTTTGGTCCGTGAAAAACCGCATACATACCCGCCATAACTGCCAATAAAACCTGTGCAGTACAAATGTTCGATGTTGCTTTTTCACGTTTAATATGCTGCTCACGCGTTTGTAATGCCATACGCAATGCACGGTTTCCGTTAGTGTCTTGAGAAACACCAATAATTCTACCCGGCATAGAACGTTTGTATTCTTCTTTAGTTGTGAAGAAACCTGCGTGTGGTCCACCAAAACCTAACGGAATACCAAAACGCTGTGTTGTACCAACAACAACATCGGCACCCATTTCGCCTGGAGATTTTAAACGAGCCAATGATAAAATATCTGCAGCAACTGCAATTTTAATATCTTTTGAATGTGCTTTGTTTATAAAATCTTCATAATCGTGAACCTGACCGTATTTACCAGGATATTGTAAAATTGCAGCGAAGAAATCGTCTGTAAACTCAAATGCTTCGTGGTTTCCAACAACAACTTCAATACCAATTGGCGTAGAACGTGTTTGTAAAACCGATAAAGTTTGAGGTAAAATTTCTTCTGAAACAAATAATTTGTTGGTATTGTTTTTCTTTTGATCTCTTGTACGAACATCAAACAACAAAGCCATAGCTTCGGCAACTGCAGTAGATTCGTCTAACAACGATGCGTTAGAAATTTCCATTCCCGATAATTCAATTACGGTAGTTTGGAAATTCAATAAAGCCTCTAAACGTCCTTGTGCAATTTCTGCCTGATAAGGTGTGTACGCTGTGTACCAACCCGGGTTTTCAAAAATATTACGTTGGATAACAGCCGGAACAATCGCTTCGTTATATCCTAAACCAATCATTGATTTGAATACCTTGTTTTGTGCGCCTAATGCCGTAGCATGTGCCAAATATTCGTATTCTGTAAGTGCCTGATCTAAAACGATGTCTTTCTCTAAACGGATTTTGTCTGGAAAAGTTTCGTATAACAATTGATCCATATCTTTCACACCTACAGTGTCAAACATATATTGTAAGTCGGTTGCTCTAGGACCAATATGTCTCAAAGCAAAAGCATTTGTCTTCATCTGCTATTAATAAAATTATAGTTGTGTTTAAAGAAAGCAAAAATACAACTATTATTTGATTAATTTTACGGGAGAATAAAAATAAAGTTTGTGAATAGCAACAAGTTATGCAACAGCAGAGTAATAGAAATATAACGCGTTTTTTTGATTGGTATTTGCACGCAAGTCTACATGTGGCGCTGGCTACAACGGCATTGGTGCAAATGACTTTCTATTTTTGTTTTTTACCGTTTAATTCCGCCATTACCAGCCTTGTTTTTTTTGGAACTGTTTTTAGCTATAACTTTATAAAATATGCGCAGGTTATTGCCAAGAAAAAGGAACTTACACGGTTTTTAAAAAGCATTTTAGCGTTAAGCATTGTAAGTTTTTTAATTGCGGTACTAAGTTTTTTCTTCTTGAATTTAAAAGCGCAACTGCTCACTGTTTTCTTTGGATTATTGTGTGTTTTGTATGTAATTCCGCTGGCAAAATCTAAAACCAATCTGCGGAATTATGCGGGCATAAAAATCTATATTGTATCGTTGTGCTGGGCAGGTGTAACCACTTTACTGCCCATTGTAAATGCTGATCAAAGCATAGAAAATGATATTCTTTTTAAATTTTTACAACGATTTATTCTAACATTGATTCTTATTCTGGTGTTCGAAATTAACGATTTAAAGTACGATGATATCCGACTGAAAACCGTTCCGCAGACCATTGGCGTTTTAAAAACAAAATACCTGATTGGCTTGTTGCTGATTCCGTTTTACTTTCTCGAATTTTTAAAAGTGAATTATTACGGAAATCAATGGATTATCAACCTGATTTTGGTATCTGTTATTGCATTGTTCACTTATTATGCCAATCCAAACCGATCAAAATATTATACGCTTTTTTGGGTAGAAAGTATTCCCGTTTTATGGTATTTATTGATTATTTTGTTTAACTTTCTTTAAAAATTTCATGAAAAAGTTGTTGTCTGTTTTAATGCTGTTGCCTTTCTTTGCAACAGCACAAGAATCGTATGATTTAATTGATTTTTCTGATGATCTTTCGGCTAAAATTATTGTTGATGATAATCAAGAAAATTCTGATCTGGAAACCAACTGTACGCTGAATATCTATCAAAAGAAAAACGAAAAACTTATTTTCTCTAAACCAGCATTTTATTCTGGATATGATATAGAAGATTCTAAAGTAAAATCAAACATAAAGCAAATTCCGTATGGCGAGCAAAGCATTTTAATTTACGAAGATTTTAATTTCGACGGAAAGGAAGATATCGCACTGCGAACCGGAAATTACAGTTGCTACGGTGGTCCGTCGTTTGAAATTTACTTGTCAGATAAAAAAGGTTTTGTTTACAATGAAAGTTTTACCGAATTGGGATCGAATTATTGTGGAATGTTTACGGTTGACGATGAAAAAAAGCAGTTGCAAACCATGACAAAGAGCGGTTGTTGCTGGCATCAGTTTTCAACTTATGTGGTAGAAAATAATCAGGCGGTTCCTATCGAAATTATTGAAGAATCGTATTCTGGTATTTTCGCAGATTATTCGGTTCAAAAACGTGTGAATGGTAAAATGGTTCAAAGTGGTTATCAGAAATTTGCCGAAGGAAACGAACCTGAATTTACAATGGTTTTTGAAAACGGTAAAAAAATGTACTTAATGGCAATTTACGGTGACGAACATTTGGGGTATATTTTTACCAATGCAGATGATGTGGTAGAATTATTTATCGATGCTGATTTTACATTTAATAAAGCCACGCAAACCTTAACTTTTAACAACAAAAGTACCATCTACGAAGTTTCATCAAAAGAAATTGTGGTAAAGGATAACGGTAAAACGTATCATTTGAATAAAGTAAAAGAAACCACCGGATCTTTCAAAAATTTAAAATGGAACACTTTTAGCAATGTTCAAATCAAATAGCATTTACGCCACGCGTTCTAAATGCGTAATAATCTGTTCAATTTCTATCGCTTTTTTAAGCTGGTTTCTAACTAAAAAATCGCCATATTTTTTCTGATGATTTTCAATAGTTCGATTTAAATGAGTTTTAAAAAGCAGACTGTAATGTTTTTTGCTGTGTTGTTCAATAAGTTCGTAACAACATTTCACTTCCTCAATATTTTGCTGAGTGATTTCGGTTTTAGATAGACTTTGAAGTAGATTATTCAGATAATTTTCTTTTTCAAACTCCAAACTATTCAATTTGTCCTGATATAGTTTAATAGTAGCTTCATCGTTAATTTCTAACCATGTAAGCTTTTCTAAATTGCAGTTAACAATTTGTAGGTTCAACTGCAATAATTCGTATTCATGTCTGTAATAGGTAATCATGATTTCTTGTTTTGTTCAAATTTCCTAATTTGGAATGACGTTGTTTGTCGTTAAGTGGTTGTGGTGTGTTAAATTTTATAAATTAACATTTTTAATAACAGTACGTAATGCGTAAGCTGTATATTTAAACAATTAACTAAACAAAATGTACTATTATGACCGAAAATTATTTTCAATCAACAGACGAAAGTCAAAATTTTATTAATTATTTTAAAGCCGTAAACGCTACCTTTTTAAACGAAAACGTAAAGTCGTTATTCATTGTAAAAGCTCACAACAGCGTATATCTTAAAACGGTTTTTACCAAAGAAGAATATTTAAACAAGTTTACCTTTGTAACCACTTTTACCAATTTAGATATGGTGGTTGATACTTGTGATTGCGACGAAAATCCGGAAGGAAAACTTTTTCAGGACAATTTGCCAAACGAACAATTAATCGATTTTTTTGTGAACTTGGACGAAGAATGTCTGGTGCAGATTTTTGACAGTGAATTAATATCGATTCCGTTTATATCAGAACATTATCAAATGGAAGTATTCTAAAACACAAAAGCAACTCAAACCGAGTTGCTTTTTTTATTTTTCAAATTCTAGTGTAGAAGGATCCGAAAATTCTGTTTCTCCCGGACCATGTGTTTCCGTTAAGCGCAATTTACCGTCTGATAGATTAACCTTATAATATCTGATAAGTTGCGAATAGTGTATGAAAATGGTTTCGTTGTCGAACCAATTATAACTGAAAGTTCCTTCTTGGCTAACATAAGTATGTTCACTGTTATTGGTCATTGAAATGTTTGTGGCATCAATATTCCAAACAACCGAACCTTTTTCAATTTGTGGTAGTTCAGGTACAAAACCAAGATAAGCAGTCATTTTCCATTCGCCCGAAATATCAGCACGCTTAAAATTCTCTTCACTGGTGCATGATATCAAACTAATAAATGCAAATAATAAAATAAGTTTTTTCATAAGTTTAAATTTTAATTGAATAGGTTAATGATTAAATTTTCAGGAAGATACAAAATTGGAAATAAGTATCTTTGCTTAACAGATTTAATAACATGGATTTATTTACGAACAACGCTACAACCGATAATTTATTGCCTTATGATGGCGAGGTTATTTATCATGGAATTTTGTTGGATACCAATGAAGCCGAACTTTTTTTTAATGCTTTGATGGAGAAGATTGACTGGTATCATGATAAATCGATTATTTATGGTAAGGAAATCACTACCAAACGAAAGGTTGCCTGGTACGGATCTAAAGATTTTTCGTACACCTATTCAGGTTATACGCGTATTGCAACACCTTGGATTGAAGAATTATTGGCATTAAAACAGTTGATTGAGTTGTATACCGACAGTATGTATAATTCGTGTTTGCTGAATTTGTATCATAGTGGAGAAGAAGGAATGGCTTGGCATAGCGATGGCGAAAAAGATTTGGTTGATAACGGTTCTATTGCCTGTTTAAGTTTGGGTGCACAACGCCGTTTTGATTTTAAACACAAACAATCGGCAGAGAAAAAACAGTTCGATTTACCAAATGGTTCATTAATTGAAATGAAAGACGAAACTCAGAAACATTGGTTGCACAGAATTGCTCCGACAAAAAAAGTAACCGAACCAAGAATCAGTTTGACGTTTAGGCAGATGAAATGATTTATGTTGGGTGCTAGATGCGGGATGTTTGATGTTTAAATGCTGGAATTTTCGTCACTTCGAGTAGCGTAACGTAGTGAAGCGTATCGAGAAGTTTAAAAGTATTAGTTCTCGACTCCGCTCGAACTGACGAGGATTAATAAGGCTTATAAAAACTATGTTTCTATGTGGTGAAAATTAATCTGTGCATCTGTGGCAAATCAAATTTAAGGTTGAAAGATATTCAAATGAAATTTTTTCGAAAAATCTAAAATCATCTGGTAACCCGCAATCGAATTTCCGTGACTGTCTAAAGGCGCACTAAAAACGCCAATTCCCATTTTACTTGGAACACTTACGGTAATTCCGCCACCAACACCCGATTTGCTAGGTAAACCAATTCTGCGGGCATATTCGCCACTAAACTCATACATACCTGCAACCAGCATTTGCGATTGAATCAGTTTAGATAAATCAGCATTTTTATAAGTAGCATCTCCATCAAATCGAACGCATTCATTGGCGAAAAAATAACCAATTTTCGCCAAATCTTCCGCTGTAACTTCTATAGAACATTGTTTAAAATAATTGTCTAATTGATCTTCGGTACCTGTTATAAGTCCGCTGTTTTTCATAATATGAAACATACCACGATTGCGGTGTCCGGTCTCTTTTTCAGACAAATAAACAGTTTCGTTATAGTTAATGTTGTTGTTTTTCGTAATGAATCGCACCATTTTTAAAACCTTTTTGAAAGCAGTTTCGCCTTCGCCCTGAATCATTGATACCGTTAAAATAGCCCCAGCATTCATCATCGGGTTTAATGGTTTACCTGTAATTTCTAAATTTCCAAAATGATTAAAAGGTTTATCAGATCCAAAATATCCCATGTTTTTAAAAACAGCTTCTTCACCATTTTCCTGAACAGCCACCATCAATGCAATAATTTTAGAAATACTCTGCATGGTAAATTTCTTGTCAGTATCGCCTACATTGATGACTTTTCCTTGAGCATCAACCACAGAAAAAGCAATAGCATTGGCACTCATCTTTCCTAATTCAGGAATATAATCGGCAACCTTTCCTTGTGTAGCAAAATGTTTGTTTTGGTCTAAAATATCCTGTAAAACTTTTTCGGTAATTTTATTATCAGTTGATATCGTAGTTAATTTTTTCTGTGCGTGTAATGATGTTGAAAAACAACCTATGTTTACTGTAACAAACAGCATAACTAGTTTTATAAATAGCGATTTTTGCATGGTGGGAATTTAGATATAATCAAAGATAAAAGTTAGTTTTATTTTTGGACAGATGAAGAGATAATCTCTTTAGGGATTTCTATTTTATTAAATGGATAATTTGCCGATACTTCAATGAATGTTGGATTTGGATTATCAGATGATAAGTGATATATGTATGAATATTTTATGGGAACAATTATATTGTCAAAAGCATCTATAACACCATACCAACCATTTTTTTTAACGATAAATAAGTTATATGCGCCATATTCTATTAGTTCTTCATAACGTGCATAAATAAGTCTTTTGCCTTCTTTATCTAACAAACCATATAAGTCACTTTCTTTATTTTTAACTATGTAATATTTTCCAATACCTTTAATTGGAAAATAAATAGAATCGGGTAGAATTACTTGTTCGTCAAAATTCATAATTCCGCTGTGATTGGAAAAAAGTATATGATTAGGATTTGTTTTTGAAAAATTCAAATAATTGTATTTAAAATCAATCACTGTTTTAAAATTTGTATCAATAATACCCCATTTTTTTTGTCTATTCTGTACTATAATTTTAGTTCCATCTTCACTCATTTCTCCAAAACTTAAATAAGTTGAATCTGAAAAAACATTTGTTTCAATATTGTATAGTTTGTCTCGAAATATTACAATTTTACTTTTTTTCGATCTTTCTAACGTTCTTATCTTTCCATAATGAAAAGGAATAATTACTTTTTGTTTTGGTTCATAGATTAATGCAAAATAAACATTCGATCCTCTTTCGTATCTCTCGTCAAACCTGTAAATACCATAACCATCTATCAGGTCAGAATAAAAGCCCGATTCTTTCATTAAGTTGTTTGTAGTTTTTACAATTTTTTTACCTTGTTGATTGATTGCTTTCCATTTGCCTTTTTCTAGAACAGTTGCAACGCCCAAAAGGTCAAAAGTTGATGCGTAATCATATTTTAGGGGGATATTTATTTGCCCTTTTGAGTTGAGGAAACCAAATTTCCCGTCTTTTAACACTCTGTTGGTTTGAGAATCATAATCAAAGTTTAATATTTCATACATAGGCGGAATGATGATATTAAAGTCTAAATCCATAAAACCATACCGCACATAAACATAACCTTTTTTGTCTTTAATTCCTTTTTTAAAAGGAATTACTTCTTTGATTTTAACATCTTCCACATCGTGTATGTAGTTTAAACTATCCAATTTTATAAATTGATTATCATCAATTACATATATGCCTTCGTAACCATTATATGCTTTTGTTTTAAAAAATGCAACGTGTTTCTTATTCCACGAAAGTTGCTTTTCTTCAAATTTTTCATATACTTTTGGTAAAACTTCTTCGTTGTTATAGTTTATTAAACCATATTTTAAAAACCTACTTACTTTAAGAATTTCTCCTAAAGGCTCTATGGAATTGTATTGAACAGGAATTTTTATGTTTCCTAAAGTATCTATAAGTCCGTAATCAGGAGAGGCTGGTTTATCTGCAAATTTATCATTAGGATAATTAGAACGAGTACCGTAATAAGCATTGTTAATCAAATAATAGTTTTTAACAACTAATGAAAATTGCGGATAAGAGTACGGATTTGCTTTAGAATATTCTTGTTGTGTCTTATGACTTTTTCTATTTACAAAGGTTAAGCCGTAGTGTTTATTAATGTTTTTCTGTAAGCTGTCTTTATTACTTTTGATATGGAATGCCTTTGCGATTTTACCCTTTGTGTCTCTAAAAATATATTCATTGATAGGAAATGCTCTGTGTTTTGTGTCTGTTGGGTTTTCTTTTAAATAAGCTGATTTATGGTCAATTTCAATCATTTGCTCTCCGTTATAAAATGGAAAAAACAAGGTGTCGGGTACAGTTTGTGATTGAATAGATTGCCCAAACGAAAATGTTGAAAAAATTAAACTAAAGAAAAATAATAAAACTTTATACATAGGTATATCATCTTTATAGGTTACAATATAAACAAAATCTGTCATTTTTCGTACTTTTGAAATCAAAATAAAACAAACAATGTTACAATTAACTCAAGAAATTAAAGGAAATGCTTTTGTTTACGTTGTAAACGCGCAAACTA
>Ga0308157_10009468_pt1 | contig 10779 bp, 10 predicted proteins | sample PhyBR1_FD_201035 | JGI IMG/M metagenome (GOLD analysis project Ga0308157, IMG submission 201035) | Phyllosphere microbial communities from UC Gill Tract Community Farm, Albany, California, United States - DLSLB.R1 | ecosystem: Host-associated > Plants > Phyllosphere > Unclassified | place: USA...
ATTTGTCCTTTTGATATTTATAATAAGCTTTCAACAACTATTTGGTCAGGATCTTCAGGATCCTGATAATAGGCAGGATTCAATTCAGGCGTTAAATAACTCAAGTATAAGTCAAGAAGAATATAACAGATTCCCTTATAAAAGGCTAATTGTACCTGCTGCTTTTATTTCTTATGGCGTTGCAAGCTTAAGCATCAAAGATCTTAAGGATCTAAACGAGTCTACCCGATTTGAAATTAGTGAACATCATCCTGACCACATCCAGTTGGATACTTATACCCAATTTGCACCGGGAGTACTGGTATACGGATTAAATGCAATTGGCATAGAAGGTAAGCATAACCTGAGAGACCGCAGTATTATTTATGGGACCTCCTTATTAATTAGCAGTGCAGTTACCTTTCCTGTAAAACACATGGTTAAAGAAGAGAGACCGGATGGGTCCAACAGTTTATCTTTTCCGTCCGGACATACGGCAACGGCATTTGCCTCTGCGCAGTTTATGTTCAGGGAATACAAGGATACCAATTTTCTGCTCGGTATTTCCGGGTATTCTTTAGCTGTTTTTACAGGTATTTATAGAATACTGAACAATAAGCATTGGTTGGGAGATGTAGTTGCCGGTGCAGGAGTCGGTATTTTATCTACCGAACTTTCTTATTGGCTGTACCCCAAAATCAATCATCTTTTATCCGGAAAAAATAAGAATGGGCAGACGATGATTATGCCATACTACCAGAAAGGTAATACAGGGATTGGGTTTGTGAAAAATTTTTAAAAAATTGCTTATGCTTTTGAACGTTATTTTTCTATTTGTAGGAACCATTGCGGCTTTCTGGATCAGCGCCATATGCGGCGGCGGGGCAAGCCTGATCCTAATTCCTATTCTCAATCTGCTGCTTCCCGCATCTGTTGTCCCATTTTCTCTCACTATTGGAACCTTTACCAGCTCTGCTTCCCGAATTGCGGTTTTCCGCAAATCCATCAGGTGGAAAATCTTTCTGTGGTTCGTTCCCTTTTCTATTCCGGCAGTAGTGCTCGGTGCATGGCTTATAAAATTTGTGAATCCAAATTATCTCCAGATGATTGTCGCGTTTTTGCTGATCCTGAATCTTCCGGAATTATTCAAATCAAAAAAGGCAGTGCAGAAAGAACAAAAAGAATACCCGAAATATGTATTGGTTATTATCGGCTTTTGTGCAGGATTCGTATCCGGGATTACCGGTGCGATCGGACTGCTTTTCAACCGTTTTTACCTCAGATTTGGATTAAACAAAGAAGAAATTGTCGCCACCCGCGCTGCCAATGAAATCTTCCTTCACTTTATTAAGCTTATCATTTATATTGCCATCGGTTTATATTCCCAAACGGCTTTATGGCTGGGATTAACAATTGCAGTGGCCACCGTCATCTCTTCGTACACCGTTAAATATATCCTGCCTTACCTAAGCGAGTTTCTATTTCGGAAGATTGGTTATGGGGCGATGGTAGTTTCAGGTGTAATACTGATGGCTGGCACCACCCGAAAAATCGTTGCTCAGGACAAGATATCTTTTGCGAATATCAAACGAGACCATGAAACGGAATCTATCATTTCCTGGAGGAATACCGATTTTGTCATTGAATTTGCTTTTGATGACGGCTTTGAAGTGGAAAGGCCTATTAGGTCGAAAGAGCTTCCTGCCCATTTAAAAAGCAAGTATGATCAGCTGGCCAAGCGGTACGACCACATTGCACTTGAAAAAGTTTTTACCGTTTTAAAAGAGCCTACATATGAATTTTATTGTTACAAACTCGGGATTTTACATAAATTTACATGGAACATTAAAAGCGATGATGCTAAATGAGAAAACCCATCATTCTAATTTCTTAATTGTTGCTTTTAGATTTCTATAAAAAGTCTCAAAAAACGATCCAACATGACAAAAGTTTTGACAATTATCATATTATCCTTATTCTCATTAACGACTTATGGACAAACGAAAATGCGTTCTATTGATGAATTAGTAAACAGTACAGACTCTGGTTGGTCACTTGTAAAAGAATGGATAGATTCTGCTAAAAATAAAGTGGAAATATTGCCTGTTGACACGAGCAAAGCAAAGGATGCTCTATATAAAACTCAAGTTAATACCCGGTCTCCAATGGGGGCAGTTGTATACATGACAGGTGGACTTTTAGTTGACAATGGATGGATTAGAATTCTTGGCTCGGGTAGTGATAAATTAAGAAGGTCATTGCCAGAATGGAATAAAGGAAAAGGATTTAAGGATTTTGGGCAGCCGGCACCCTATCTTTTAATTGCTGATGATGCAATGGGTGGCTTTTTCATCCTTAATGGAGGTGGACTTGGTAGCGACTTAGGAAAGGTTTATTATTTAGCACCAGATAATTTAGAATATGAACCTCTTGATCTTACTTATACTGACTTTCTGAACTTTTGCTTTAATAATAATCTTGATGAGTTTTACAAAGATTACAGGTGGACAAATTGGAAGAGAGATCTGGCAAAACTCAACAGTGATCAAGTCTTTAACTTTTTCCCTTATTTATGGACAGAACAAGGCAAGGATATAAATAAAGCATCAAAAAAAGAAGTTCCAATTGAAGAACATTATAGATTAACTCTTGAATTTAGAAAGAAACTTGGATTTGATATGCAAAAATAAAAAGCTACTATAAAATGGAATTTAAAAACTAAATCTCAAAAAACGATTAGATTGTAAATTGCTGAATGTTTGGTGTGTTTTTTACAGCAGCAAATTGCTATTAGTCATTTGAATATATTAGTTATAATGATTATTTAACTAAAACAGTCTCAAAAAACGATAAAATTTGATTATAATCAGATGTGTAGAATCGAAAAATTTAACTTAAATAACATGAAAATTGCAATTTCATCATTCTGTTGGGAATGTTTCTTTGAGACTGACCAAACAAATGAAGCCTATGGAAAACTAAAGAAAGAGTTAAATTCTGATATCAATTACGAATAACATTTTAAGAAGGGTTATTATCTAACCCCTCTTCTTCTCTTTCTTCTTCTTTTAGTTCTACTCCAATTTCTTATTAGGGTATTTATAATTGGTGCGATTGCTGCGACAAGATTTACGATCTCTTCAAAGTTTACATTTTCCATATCTTTAATTTTAAGTTTAAGTTTTTTCAACCTAGGTTTTAACCCTTTTTAAAAGCTGTGTCTAAATTAATAGTACATTTACGCTTTTACATTTTTGCTTATTCTTCAATAAAATGCATTGCAAACCTCCTTTTTTGAAGATTAATCTAAAAGGACAACTATGCGAAGATCTATTTCTTTGTTATAAAAAGTTGTGACGCACCTTAATAGGTTATTTAATAAAGATAAATTTTCCCTATTTTATCACTTTTGCAAGGTTACAATGATGGCCGAAAATATTATGTAACATCAAAAAGTTAAATAAAAAAGCCACATGTATTATTACATATGGCTTTTTTAAATAGCTATAAATCAAATTTAAAAATGATTTTTTTATTACGTTTTATGAAAAAATAAAATTTGTCTGTTGACAATTTTTGTCGCAATTTAACACATAGATTATTAGTAGCTAGACCATTTTTTTGATCTTATTTTGTGTATTTATTTTTATATCTATCACATTTAACAATAAAAATTCTAACTAATTAATACAAATTTTCACATTAAAAACATTATTAAATGCAATAAGCGAAGTCGTCACAATTGGAGAAATGTAAGAACAGATAAAGGAGAGTCAAAAACGAGTGTACTTGTTTTACACTTCTATTAAAGTGTTTGCTGAATATTGGGGTACAATTATAATAAAATAAATTGATTATATTGGTTATATAATTTATATAACCAATATAATCTAAAAGAATGATATTACTTGGATTAATTACTGATAATAATTTGATATCACGGCTTAGCGGCTGTTCCTATTACCAAGCGGGAAATAATTGGATGCTTACTTATTATATAGCCTGAGAATTTCCACCAATTCAGGCACGGATCGTATTTTCAGCTTCTCGAACAGCCTATTTTTGTAAGTGCTGACTGTTGACGAATGGATATTAAGCTGATTAGAAATTTCTTTAAGAGGAAGGCCTTCTGCAAGCTTATTGGCAATTTGCAGTTCACGGTCTGATAACGCTTCAAACGGAGAATCTTTTGTTGCGCCGGTTAATGATTCTAAAAACATTGCTTCCTTCACATTATCACTGAAATATCGGCCTTTATCAAGCATGGCCGTTACAGCAGCCTTAACGATTTCAGGAGAGCTTTGCTTGCTTAGATAGCCACCGGCACCCATCTTTAGGTAACGCATGGCATACAGCTCTTCATCCTGTGAAGAAAATATTAAAATTTTTAATTCAGGTTTATGAATTTTTATGTAATGTATTGCCTCCTGAACTGTACCATTAGGCATATTAACGTCCATAATGGCAAGATCAAACTCTTCTTTCAGAATTATTTTGTAAAGCGATTTATAATCCTCTACTTCAGAAATGACGGCATCGGGACTGAGTCGTTTGACCGTTTGTACCAGACCCATCCGGACGATACCAAGATCATCTGCTACCACAATACGGACAATTAATTGTAAATCGTTCATATACTAAATTTACATAAAAAAAATTAATGTTAAAAAGCCTGCTTTGTTTTACGGATTACTTTCTATGAAATTTATTTTGACTACATAACATTTAAATAACAATCAATGAAAAATGTATTCGCATTATGATGATTTAATCTAGATTTAATGTCAAAATCTTATTTTTGTGTATAATTATATAATGGACAATCATGGACAACAGACCTGATGAGCGGGATGATGCTAAAAGCAAAATTAAAGTATTAGCAGAGAAAAATTCTCCTTTATTGATTAAGACCTTTAAATTAAGTGCACCTTTATTTTGCTCAAAATTAGTCCTACGCCAGCCAAAATTAGTTCGCACAGAACTGATATTCTGTATTTATTTGAAATTGAACTACAGTACTAAAGAAATAGCAAAATTTTTGAATGTATCTCCCAAGGCTATACAAAATAGGAAAAATAGACTACGCAAAAAATTAAATATTGACTCTTCCTTAGATCTTTATCAATGGTTTGATAGTCTATAAACCTCAGTTTCATTTTAATGAATAGAGTGTTTAATGTATCAAACAATTAATCTACAAATATTAAAAATAAAATTATATCAAAGGAAAGAAAAAATATTCTGGGATTAGAACAAAAAGAAAAGCGCAATTCTTATTTGGAATCAACCAATGTAATTATTTTACTACATAAATTTCCATATTCCACTACAGAGAAGCTTTTTTACCGCTGTACCTTTGTAGTATTCAAAGAGAATTATATAGGAATTAATAAATTATAGTATTAAATTTATAAAATATCATTTCTTCACAAATAAAATATATACAAATAATCTTTTATGAGAAAAATTTTACCGTACATCGCTGTACTTACTTTCCTGACAGTTCTATCTTGCCGGAATGATGGCGACGAAATTCAGGATCAGCAGGAAACGGGTCCTATTTTAAGTTCTGATGCCGGTACATTAAGCAAAAGAATCGACTTCGGAAATGCCGGTGTGCTGGATATGAAACCAAGTTCCGGTGGTAAAACAGTTCAGGCAGGTAATTTTCCCCTCGTATTGGTAGCTGAAGTAGCACCGCCGGTTTATAACGGAAAAACATTAAGAGCAACTCATGTTTCAGTGGAAGGAAATTATGCTTATGTTTCCTATAATACGGAAGGCGAGACCTATCTTGGCGCCATCGAGGTTTTAAATATCACAAATCCGAATGCTCCGCAGCTTGTCATGCAGGCAATCCTCCCGGATACAGATGTAAGCTCTGTACGATACGATAACGGTAAATTATATATTGCAGGGGCAAAAGATATTTATGCTTCGGGAGCATCATCACCTGCTTTTGTAGGAAGTATGACGCTTAACGGTGGTATGCTTACCAACACACTTCAGCAGACTGTACTTAACGGTAAGGTAGGAACGGATGTTACTTCCAGCAGCTCAAAATACTATGCTGTTTCAGGAGCGACGGGTGTTTTGGCACAGCTTAATAAAAGCAGTCAGCAAATTGAAATGTCGATCCCTCTTAGTGATCTCAGAGCATTGGGATATAACAATAATAAAATTGTTGTACTGAGCGGAACGGAAGGTGTGAAAATTTATGATGCAAACGGTCTTAATTTAATCACTTCTTTCTCAACTTCTACAGATGTGGCAGAAGCTAAAAGAACAATTGATTTCATCGACGGAAAATTATTGGTTTCGGAAGGATATAATGGAGTTGGGGTTTATAACTTAACTTCAGGAACAAAACTTCAGACGCTTTCTTTACCTACACAGGTTCCGGGTGTTAATCCTTCGGATATTGTAAGCAATGCAGTATCTGTAAATTCAGGAAGGATATTTGTAGCCAATGGAGGGGCCGGTCTTTATGTTTATACTACGGATAATAATCAGCTTAAACTTATGGGTTCGCTTGATTTAACAGGTTCTTCTAATTTCGTAATGAGTAAAGGGGAGTATATCTTCGTTGCAACAGGAACCGGAGGATTAAAAATTATTAAAACCGTAGCTCCTGAAAGCGGTACTCCCAACTGTTCTGGTTATGCAGTTTACAACGGAAGTGATTGGCTGAATGTGAACTCCGGACAAACATTAGAATACTCCGGAACAAAGAGTCTCCAGGGAATCAATGTAAACCAGACGCTTACTTGGTGCGGGGCCTTAACAGCTTCTCAGGGAGTCAACCTGAACAGCAATTCGACATTCAATATGTACGGGCAGTTCTATCAGGGTACACAAAGCAATCCATGGAACTCACTTAATATCAACAGCGGTGCACTCCTTAATCTGAAAGGTAACCTTACAACTTATGGACATATGATCCTTAACAGCAACGCCAACTGGAAAATTGAAGGGAATGTAACGATCTTCGGAAACCTTACGATTAACCAGGGATCCAAAATTGAATTTATCGGAACCAATTCATCCATTACCATTCACGGGACAGTTACCAAAAACGGTACTTCAACCATTACCGGAACATTTACGGATGTTAATAATAAATTGTAATGGCGAAGTGAATAGATAATCAAATAAAGCATGCATACTTAAAATGTTGTTAGTCTCATGTAATTAAATTTCAATAGCCATTTAGATGTAAATGGCTATTGTGATATAACAGATTAGTAATATTCCCTTGAAAGTAAGAAAGCTAAAATTTACATAAACTATGCCTGAAAATATACTGAATCTCGAAAATGGGATCAGCGCACAATTGCTGGATGATTGTATCGAAAAAAATGAAATTCCCGATGCGGGCAATGCGGACATCTGGATTATCAATAATGATAATGCCTGGCATGTAAGAAGATTCCTTGTCTCCCTGATCAGGCACCCGGATCCGAAGGTTTTTCTAAAGCCTGTTTTCCTGCAAAAAGACCTGAAAAAAACGTATAAAGAATATAAAAATTATAATCTTAAACATTTGTGTGACGGCTATATCAAAGAGCTGGATATACAAAGCAAGATACCATATATCAGATTTATTTTAAATTTCATTAAAAATTTTAATGATTCCGTTTCCTACATTGAAGATGATTTGCTAAAAAAAGCACTGATGTATTATTATTCAAGAAATAAGGATATTGAGTTCTATGAAAGTTCAGAATCTCTCAGCGGATATTCTTACCCAAGAATCGAAGCCTATTACGATGGTACTACTGAAGCCTACGTAAACGGCCGGGCTCTTCTGAACGGCGCATATAAAAGCGACCTTCTTCGAAGAAATTATGTGGATACCTCGCATATCTGTAGGAACTGTCATTCCGGTTTCCTGAATTACAGAGAAGAATGTCCTAAATGCAAACACCATAATCTTCAGGTAAGGGTTCTCATCCATCATTTCAGGTGCGCTTATGTGGCTACCGAAACAAAATTCTGGCAGGGAGAAAGAATGGTATGCCCGAAATGCAGTATGGAACTTAAAAATCTCGGTGTAGATTATGATAAACCGGGAAAAGTATTTTACTGCCTGAACGATCAATGTAAACATGAATTTCAAAAGCCTTTGATCGGCGTGCATTGCGTTCATTGTAAAACAGAACAGGCTCCTTCAGAACTTAATATGGAAAAGATCTACAATTACGAGCTTACCAAGAAAGGCATCAGCGAAATTTTCAATAAATTATCTATATAAAATTTGAATAAATCATTCACCTCACAAAACAAGCCGTTTCACTTGAAACAGCTTGTTTGAATTCGAATTTGATAGTAATATTTTGTGATGTGATGTGTATCTATTTGTAATATCAAAAGTTATACCGAACCAAACAAAGAAATCAAAGATGTACTTCTATGGCTTCTATACTTATCCGTTTCAATAATTTCTCTGCAAACAGCTTTGCTGTTACGGGGAATTACTCAACGCGTGCATATGCTTTATCTGGCTCCTTAGCTTCTTAGTAATATGGATTTATATTAGATACTAATCAGTAATATACTTTGCCATTTTCTATTTTAATAAACTTCTCCTTTTCAAGCTTCTTCAGTCTTCTTATAACGGTCTCGACCCTCAAACCACTTAAACTGGCAAGCTGTTGACGTGTCAACTTGATCTCATAAGAGTATAAAGACTTATCATTTGTATAATTCTTAAAATATTGAAGAATACCTTTAATTCTTGTTTCAGCAGAATGAGCTGCAAGATTCTGCATCATAATAAACTTTTCAAACAACCGGTAAGAAATATATTTATGTACATCCTCCGATACATGGCGATGATCTTCCAGCATTCTTATAAAATCTGATTTAAAGACCTTCATAACGGCACATTCTGACATGGCAACCGCATTCACAGGATATTTTTCATCAATAAACAAAAGTAATTCGCATACACTTTCACCAGCAGAATGAATACCTTGAATAAGTTCTTTGCCATCTTCACTTAAATGGTTTAGTTTTATATGTCCTGAAATTATTTGATAATAATACTTTGGTATTTGCTGTTCTTGAAATATATAATCGTTTGTTTTAAAAGTAATAATTTCGCCTCCGTAAGAGTTAAGTAAATCATGATTAATGAGCATAGAGCAGTTTTTATTTTACTTTAAAGTTAGCAAATTTAGATAACATACTTCATGAAGTATTACATTGCTAACTTATGAACAGTTATAAGGAATATGATATTATAATACTATAAATTGAATGGGATCTAATCCGTCGAATTTAAGAATTACGATATTTTTCGATTCATCATATAATTTATCACCGTCTGAAGAATATTGTGTCTAATGGTATTATAATATTTTTTAAATTTGCTTTTATCCAGTTCTAATTTATAAAAATAAACAATAATGTATGGATCAGTCTTGGTAATATAGAGAGGCAGTATTACAAGCTATTATTAACTAAATAAATAGCTGCTTATAAAATAATCGTCAGTTGGGAAAAGAATATACAATCTCGAAATATGACAGGAAATATCATAAAACAGTTTTAATGGGACCTACCGAGATTTAATTAACATATTTAAGTATGGAGGATATAAAAATTATTGTTTGTGATGATAATCAGGATAATATGGACATCCTAAAAATTCTTCTTGAGTTGGAAGGATATAGTGTAATTACAGTAAATGATAGTACCCAAATTATGCAGAGAATTAAGGAAGATTGTCCTAATATTCTTATAGTGGACTTATGGATGCCAAAGCTTTGCGGTGATAAAATCATCAAAATTGTACGTTCAGATGCTAATTTAAATCAATTACCTATTATTGTGCTTTCTGCAAGCCATAACGGAGAATATGTTGCTTTAAAGGCAGGTGCTGATTATTATATCAATAAACCTTTTGATATTGATATATTGATTGACATAATTAAAGAAATATCGAATAAGTTATTATGACATCAAGCTTTACAATTAAGAATGAGCATACAATTTACATAATATTCTGAAGAGACTATCAGTTAAGAATATCCTGAATCCGTTTTAGGACATTGTCAATATCGAATGGTTTTATAATAAAATCATCTGGTTGGCAAAGATCTTTCATTTGAGTTAAATGTGCATGAGCACTCATGATAATTACAGGAATTCCTATGTTATTCTGATCATTTTTAATTTCCTGACAAAGATCGATCCCTGACCCGTCCGGAAGCATAACATCAAATAGATAGAGATCGGGTATTACAGTAAAATCCCTGCCCGTAAACTCACCGACAGTTCCAAAAGATTTGACTTCATAATTTTCAGAAGACAGGACTATTTCTAAAATTTCCCTGATCGACTCGTTATCTTCTACTATATATATTTTTCTCACATTATAAATTATAGTCCGCACCCACAGTAACGGTGAATTCTTTAAAATACGTCGCAAATAATTGTTTATATGATTACATTCACAAAATCGATTAGAATTTATTAAAATGTAAATTAAATTTTAAATTTCAACTATAATGGCCAATTTTATTAAACGTTATCAAATAAATCTTTCAAAATCAATGGTACGTTAGGACCAGTAATCTTATAAAAGTAGATTCGCAATCATTGTATAATATAAAAAATCTCTTTAAATAAAGAGATTTATACACACTGCAATTAATATTATGATGAATTGCCTGATAAAAATACTTCTTTAATTTTTTATCGTATATGAATCTAATCATGAAAATATTTAAAATAATTATATAATATCGCCAATTCGTTTTTATGCCAGTTATGTTATTGATGATATTATAACCG
>Ga0308157_10009470_pt1 | contig 10777 bp, 4 predicted proteins | sample PhyBR1_FD_201035 | JGI IMG/M metagenome (GOLD analysis project Ga0308157, IMG submission 201035) | Phyllosphere microbial communities from UC Gill Tract Community Farm, Albany, California, United States - DLSLB.R1 | ecosystem: Host-associated > Plants > Phyllosphere > Unclassified | place: USA...
ATACGCATCCGGGCCTGGCGATACTGGAACAGCCGCAGTTCGCCGATTTCGGCGCCTCGCAGGGCGAGAAGATGCGCGACACGGCGCGCTGGCTGGACGGCGTGCTGGCCGGGCAGCCGTTCGTGGCGGGGCAGCGCTTCACCATCGCCGACATCACGGCGTTCTGCGCGCTGGAGTTTGCGCGCGGCCTGATGAAGTTCCGGCCGGGCGCGGAAGGCATGGACCACCTGCAGGCCTGGCGCGACCGCGTGGCTGAACGGCCGAGCGCTTCGGCCGTGTACTAGCAACGCTCGGTTCAGGCCACGCGCTTGTACCAGGGCTGCTGCGGGAACAAGGGTTTGTAGCGGGCGGCCAGCGGATCGCCCGCTTCCAGCGGACGGTCCAGTGCCAGCACGCCCGTCGGCGCCAGGCTGTCGTCGAACAGCCGCAGCACGCGCTGGCGCAGCGCCGGACCGAAGTCGGGCAGGGTGCGCCGCCCCAGTATCATCTGGAACTCGTTGAACGAGGCGTCCGTGACCAGGTTGTATTGCGCCCACGTGATGCGGTTGCGCAGCTGCGGCCGCAGCGTCGCGTGCAGGCCGTCGCCGCTGACTTCGAAATAGTCGAGCAGCTTGCCCGTGCCGCCGCTGCGCACGTAGTTGGCCTGCAGCTCGCCCAGGCGCGCCATCGGCAGGCTGGCGGCCTGCGCTTCCGCCAGCAGCGCGTCGCTGGAGACGGTGGCGTAGATTTCGGTGCGCGCGCCCAGCTGCTCCTGTTCCAGCAGGATGGCCAGTGTCCATGCCTGCTGGGCGCCGGCGCAGTCGGCCAGCCACACGCGCGGCAGCGCGGCACCGTGCAGGCACACGCCCAGCGACATGCGCAGCAGCGACGCTTCGGCGGCGTCGTCGAACATCAACGCCGGTTCCACCGAAAGCTCCCGCAACAGCACATTCCACGCGTGAGGCTCGTGCAGCACGCGGGCCTGCAGCGCCGAGATGGTGGACAGGGACAGCTGCGCCATCGCCGCCTGCACGCGGCGCGTGACGACGTCGCGCTGGTAGCCGCGATAGTCGTAGCCGTAGACCTGGAACGCGGCCTCCAGCAGCAGCTCCAGTTCCAGCTCCTCCACCGTGGACGGCGAGTGCCGGCGCTGGCCGTCTGCATGGATCCCGCCGGGCGCCGAAACCACGGAAGCCGTGGAGTCAGCGTATGGCTGCGGATCGGTGGCCGTCCCGCCGGCGTCGGCGGGACGCAGCGCCGCGCGCAGCGACGCCATTAACGAGTTCACGACGCTCATCAGTGCAGCCACACCCGCATCAGCGACAGCAACTGCGCCACGTCCACCGGCTTGGTGATGTAGTCCGACGCGCCGGCCGCGATACACTTGTCGCGGTCACCCTTCATCGCCTTCGCCGTCAGCGTGATGATCGGCAGCGATTTGAATTTGGGGATGCGGCGGATGGCGCGCATGGTGTCGTAGCCGTCCATCTCCGGCATCATGATGTCCATCAGGACGATCTCGATGGTCGGATCTTTTTCCAGCACCTCGATGCCGTCGCGGCCGTTCTCTGCGAACGACACCTGCATCTGCTGGCGTTCCAGCAGCGACGACAGCGCGAAGATGTTGCGCAGGTCATCATCCACGATCAGCACCTTGCGGCCTGCCAGGCCGCCGTCGGCCGCATGGATTTCCTCCAGCATGCGGCGCTGCGCCTCCGGCAGGCTGGCCTGCGAACGGTGCAGGAACAGCGCGGTTTCATCCAGCAGGCGTTCCGGCGAGCGGGCGTCCTTGATGACGATGGTCTTGGGGTAGCGCTTCAGCTTTGCCACCTCCTTGCGGTTCAACTCCTTGGCGGTGTTGATCACGATGGGCAGGTCGCGCAGCGATTCGTCCTTGCCGATGATGTCGAGCAGGTCGAAGCCGCTGATGTCGGGTAGCGTCAGGTCCAGCACCATGCAGTCGAAGTGCGCCTCGCGCAGCGCGTCCAGCGCCGCCTGGCCGGTATCGACGGCGACGATGTGCAGGTCGGCGTCGCCGATCAGGGCGACGATGGCGTCGCGCTGCATTTGTTCGTCGTCCACCACCAGCAGGCTGCGCTTACCGCCCAGCAGGAATTTCTGGATGCGCGTGAACTCCTCCTGCAGGGCGGCCTTGCTGACCGGCTTGTTGAGGTAGGAGATCGCGCCCAGGCGCAGCGCCCGTTCGCGCTCGCGCAGGCTGGACATCACGTGCACCGGAATGTGGCGCGTGCTCGGGTCGCGTTTCAGGCGGTCCAGCACCGTGAAGCCGTCGATGTCCGGCAGGTCCAGGTCGAGCAGGATGGCGGACGGCAGGTAGTCGCGCGCCAGGCTCAGTGCCGAATCGCCCTGCATCGTCACGATGCCCTTGAAGTTCTTCTCGCGCGCGAAATCGAGCACGATCTTGGAGAAACGCTCGTCGTCCTCGATGATCAACACCGACGGATCGCCCGGCGCCACCAGGCCGCGGTCGTCGCTGCTGCTGTATTCCTCCATGTCGGCGTCGATGTCGGTGATGGCGTTGCCGTTGTCGTGCTCCGGCATCGACAGCTCGCTGTAGTGCGGCGGCGTGTACACCACTTGCGGGGCCGGCGTCGGCAGGCGCACCTGTGGCTGGCGGCCCATGTCGTAGTTGATGAAGCCCGCGCGGTTATACGGCAGGAACAGCGTGAAGGTGGAGCCGTTGCCGACCGCCGATTCCACGCGGATCTCGCCGCCCAGCAGGCGCGCCAGCTCGCGCGAGATCGACAGGCCCAGGCCCGTGCCGCCGTATTTGCGGGCGGTGGAGCCGTCGGCCTGCTGGAACGCTTCGAAGATCAGCTGCAGCTTGTCGGCGGCGATACCGACGCCGGTGTCGCTGACGGCGAAGGCCAGCACCGCGTCCGCGTGCAGCAGGTTGGGGTGGTCGCTGGAGAAGCCGCTGTTCACCAGGCTGATATTGAGCGACACCTGGCCGTGCGTGGTGAACTTGAACGCGTTCGACAGCAGGTTTTTCAGCACCTGCTGCAGGCGCGTGGTGTCGGTCATCATCGCGGTCGGCAGGTTGTCCTTCAGCTCCACCGAGAAGCCCAGGTGCTTGGCCTCGGCCATGTGGCGGAAGGTGCGGTCGACGTAGTTGCGCAGGTTCTGGAAGCGGTACTCGGAGACGTCCAGCGTCACGGTACCGGATTCGATCTTCGACAGGTCAAGAATGTCGTTAATCAGCGTAAGCAAGTCGGAGCCGGAGCCGTGGATGGTCTTGGCGAATTCCACCTGTTTGCCGGACAGGTTGCCGTCCGGGTTGTCGCCCAGCTGCTGCGCCAGGATCAGCAGCGAATTCAGAGGCGTACGCAATTCGTGCGACATATTCGCCAGGAACTCGGACTTGTACTTGGAGGACAGCGCCAGCTGGGTGGCCTTTTCCTCCAGCGCCAGCTTGGCCTGCTCCACCTCGCGGTTCTTGCGTTCCACCTCGATGTTCTGCTCGGACAGCAGGCGGGCTTTTTCGGCCAGCTCCTGGTTGGTCTGCTGCAGTTCCTGCGCCAGCGATTGCGATTGCGTCAGCAGCGATTCGGTACGGCTGTTCGCCTCGATGGTGTTCAGCACCACGCCGATCGATTCCATCAGCTGGTCAAGGAAGGACAAGTGGGTTTCGGTGAAGCGGTCCAGCGAGGCGATCTCGATCACCGCCTTGACCTGCTGCTCGAACAGGATCGGCAGCACCACGATGTTGGTCGGCGGCGCCGCGCCCAGGCCGGACGAGACGACGATGTAATCGCGCGGCACGTCGGTCAGCCAGATGCGCACCTTCTCCACCGCGCACTGGCCCACCAGGCCTTCGCCCGGCAGGAAGGAGGTGGGCAGTTTGCGGCTCGAGCGATAGCCGTAGCTGGCGATCATGCGCAGGCGGGCGTCCGACTCCTGCGAGTCCATCATGTAGAACACGCCGTGGTGGGCCGACACCAGCGGCGCCAGCTCGGACAGAATCAGCTTGGTCACGGCCTGCAAGTCGCGCTGCCCCTGCAGCAGGCGGGTGAAGCGTGCAAGGTTGGTCTTCAGCCAGTCCTGCTGCGCGTTCTTCAGCGTGGTGTCCTTCAGGTTGCGGATCATCTCGTTGATGTTGTCCTTCAGGTAGGACACCTCGCCGCGCGCCTCCACCTGGATGGAGCGGGACAAGTCGCCGCGTGTCACGGCGGTCGCCACCTCGGCGATCGCGCGCACCTGGTTGGTCAGGTTTGCCGCCAGCTGGTTGACGTTCTCGGTCAAGTCCTTCCACGTGCCGGCCACGCCGGACACGTTGGCCTGGCCACCCAGCTTACCCTCGGTACCTACCTCACGCGCCACCCGCGTCACCTCGGATGCGAAGGAGGACAATTGGTCCACCATCACGTTGATGGTGTCCTTCAGTTCCAGGATCTCGCCCTTCACGTCCACCGTGATCTTCTTCGACAAGTCGCCGCGCGCCACGGCGGTGGTCACCGCCGCGATGTTACGCACCTGGCCCGTCAAGTTGGACGCCATGAAGTTCACGTTGTCGGTCAAGTCCTTCCATGTGCCGCCGACGCCCGGCACATAAGCCTGGCCGCCCAGCTTACCCTCGGTGCCCACCTCGCGCGCCACCCGCGTCACCTCGGATGCGAACGAGGACAATTGGTCCACCATCACGTTAATGGTGTTTTTCAGTTCGAGAATCTCGCCCTTCACGTCCACCGTGATCTTCTTGGACAAGTCGCCGTTCGCCACGGCGGTGGTCACGTCCGCGATGTTACGCACCTGGCCCGTCAAGTTACCCGCCATCGAGTTCACGCCGTCGGTCAAGTCCTTCCAGGTGCCGGCCACGCCGGGCACGTTGGCCTGGCCGCCCAGCTTACCCTCGGTACCCACCTCTCGCGCCACCCGCGTCACCTCGGATGCGAAGGAGTTCAATTGGTCCACCATCACGTTGATGGTGTTTTTCAGTTCAAGAATCTCGCCCTTCACGTCCACCGTGATCTTCTTGGACAAGTCGCCGTTCGCCACGGCGGTGGTCACGTCCGCGATGTTACGCACCTGGCCCGTCAAGTTACCCGCCATCGAGTTCACCGAGTCGGTCAAGTCCTTCCACGTGCCGGCCACGCCTTTCACCTGCGCCTGGCCGCCCAGCTTACCCTCGGTACCCACCTCGCGCGCCACCCGCGTCACCTCCGATGCGAAGGAGGACAATTGGTCCACCATCACGTTGATGGTGTTTTTCAGTTCGAGAATCTCGCCCTTCACGTCCACCGTGATCTTCTTGGACAAGTCGCCGTTCGCCACCGCGGTGGTCACCGCCGCGATGTTACGCACCTGGCCCGTCAAGTTGGAGGCCATGAAGTTCACGTTGTCGGTCAAGTCCTTCCACGTGCCGCCGACGCCCGGCACATAAGCCTGGCCGCCCAGCTTACCCTCGGTACCCACCTCGCGCGCCACCCGCGTCACCTCCGACGCGAAGGAACGCAACTGGTCCACCATCACGTTGATGGTGTCCTTCAGCTGCAGGATCTCGCCGCGCACGTCCACCGTGATCTTCTTGGACAAGTCGCCGTTCGCCACCGCCGTGGTCACCTCGGCGATGTTACGCACCTGGGACGTCAGGTTACCCGCCATCGAGTTCACCGAGTCGGTCAAGTCCTTCCAGGTGCCGGCCACGCCTTTCACCTGCGCCTGGCCGCCCAGCTTACCCTCGGTGCCCACCTCCCGCGCCACCCGCGTCACCTCGGACGAGAACGACGACAACTGCTCCACCATGGTGTTGGCCGTGGTGGCCGCCCGCAGGTACTGGCCTTTCAGCGGCACGCCGTCCACCTCCAGCGCCATGGTCTGCGACAGGTCGCCCTTCGCCACGGCGCCGATCACGCGGGCCATCTCGGTGGTCGGGCGCACCAGGTCGTCGATCAGGGCATTGACCGCGCTGATGATGGAGGCCCAGCCGCCGGCCATGTTGGGCACCTGCGCGCGCTGCGTCAGGCGGCCTTCGCGGCCCACCACGCGGCTCACCTCCGTCACCACCGACACCATTTTTTCCTTGGTCTCGATGATCTCGTTGAGCGTATCGGCGATCTTGCCCGCCATGCCGGTCCAGTCGGACGGCATGCGTGCCGTGAAGTCGCCCTTCTTCAGTGCCATCAGGGTCGCCAGCAGTCGCTTGGCGTCTACCTGCTCGCCCATGTCGGTCATATTGTTCATCGGCTTAATCCTCGTCGTTTAGGAGGGAATGGGTAGGGATGGCGGTGGCGTGTTGCCTGGCTTCCGCTTGTTCGATCAATGCCGTCGCGGTCAGCGGCGGGAAAAACAGGTCGCCCTGGCAGCTGTCGCAGCCCAGCGCGCGCAGCACGTCGAGCTGCGCGTTATCATCCACGCCCATCGCGACGATCCGCATCGCGAGCGCGCGGGCCAGGTGGATGACGGCGGCGACGATGTCGGTGCCGCCTTCGTCGTTGCCGATGGCGTGGATGAAGCTCCGGTCTATCTTCAACACATTCAGCTGCCAGCGTTTGCAGGCGGCCAGCGAGGAGCGCGCGCTGCCGAAATCGTCCAGCGCGGCGCGCACGCCGCCGGCCTGCAATTGCAGCAGCAACTGGGTCAGCGGCTCGGCCGCGCCTTGCAGCTGCTTCTCGTTGAGCTCCACGCCGATGCTGCCCGGCGGCAGCCGGTGCTTGCGGATCGCCGGCAGCAGCGTTTGCGGCAGGTCGCCGTTGATCTGCGGCGTGGCCAGGTTGATCCAGATGCACGGCACCGCGCCATCGGCGGCGACAGCCACCGGCTGCCACAACGCGGCCTGAGCGCAGGCCTGCGTGATCACCCAGGTGTCGACACGGTCCAGCAGCCCGCGTTCCTGCACGAATGGCAGGAACTGCCCGGCCTCCAGCGAGCCCTTGCCGGCATGGCGCCAGTATAGCTGGGCCTCGGCGCCGACGGTGCGGCCGGTGGCGATATCGACCTGCGGCTGATAGCGCAGTTCCAGCTGGCCGGCGGCCAGCGCCTTGCGCAGCTCCAGCGCCCATTGTTCGCGTTCGCGCTCGCGCACATTGAGCTCTTCGTGGAAGAACTGCACCGGCCCGGCGTTGTTTTGCTTGGCGTGGTACATGGCGGTGTCGGCGTTCTTCATCAGCATCTGCGCGTTGGCGCCGTCCTGCGGATAGATGGCGATGCCGATGCTGGCAGCGGTCTTCAGGCGGTTGCTGCCGATCTCGAACGGCAGGGCGCAGGCCAGTTCGATCTTGCGCGCCACGCGCGCGGCGTTGGCCGCCGCCGCCCGGCCTTCGATCAGCACCACGAATTCGTCGCCGCCCAGGCGCGCCACCACGTCCGCCACGCGCACCGCCGCCGTCAGCCGCGCCGACACCTGGCGCAGCAGCTCGTCGCCGGCTTCGTGGCCGTAGGTGTCGTTGATCTGCTTGAATTTATCCAGGTCGAGGAACAGCAGCGCGAAGCCGGCGCCGCTGCGGTCCGACGTGGCCACGGCATGCTCCAGTTGCTGGATCAGGGCGCGGCGGTTGACCAGGTTGGTCAGCGCGTCGCGGGTGGACAGCTCGTGGGCGCGCGACTCGGCCTGCTTGCGGTCCTTGATTTCCTGTTCCAGTTCGGCGTTGATGCGCTCCAGGTCCTGCAGGCGCTGCACGCGCAGGTCCTGGTTCAGGCGCGCCAGTTGCTCGCTCTTTTTGCGCAGCAGGATATTCTTCTTCTTCATCTCGACAAACACCGCCACCTTCGCCTGCAGGATTTGCGGTATCACCGGCGTGAAGAGGTAGTCGGCCGCCCCTTTCTGGTAGGCCTTGAGGCGGTTGATTTCGTCCGCGTAGTGCGCGGTGATGAAGATGATCGGCACACTGGCCGAGCGGGGATGGGAGTGGATCGCCTCGGCGGTCTCGAAGCCGTCCATGCCGGGCATGCTGACATCGAGCAGGATCACGGCGAATTCGTGCAGCAGCACCTGGCGCAGCGCCTCCTTGCCGGACCCCGCCGTCAATAGCTCATAGACATGCTGGTCGGCCGCCTCCGACAGCAAGCTTTCCAGCGCGTAAAGGCTGGCCGGGTCGTCATTGACGAGGAGGACTTTGGGAATAGGCACGGCTAGCTGAACGGTTGAGGTGTCGGGCAATCGCACTGTGTCTGTTAGGTAAAAGATACTCTTGTGTGTCCGGGAGTCAAGCAAAATCAGGCTCTGCCAAAGAATGGTGGAAGCCTCATTTTATCAATCTGACAATCGCGTTGTGAAATATTTTTTACCAGCAAAAATATTATCGCAACTCAATTTTCCTCAGCGCACGATTGCGGCCGCGCTGGCTGACCCAGATGGGTGCGCTCCAGAGCATTTTGCCATCGTCCTGGGTCACCCTGGCGTAATAAAAGTGTTCGCCGGCGGCCGGGCGGATCACGCTGAGGGGCTTGTTGCTGAGCGTTGCGACCGTACCGTTGCGCCCGGGCACACCCTGGAAGAGGGTGACGGCCGCCATGGCATGGCCGGTTTTGCTGGCGTAATTCGCCACCAGCGTCAATTTGCCGCTGTTGACGAAGCGTTCGCCCATCAGGTGGCCGTTGGCGGTGAGCACCAGCTGGGCGTTCTTGTCCATCGTGGCAAATACGCGACGGGCGCGCAGCGCGGCCAGCAGTCCGGCGGCGTCGAGCGGGGCGCCGGGCGGCATCAGCACGCCCGTGCGATTGCTGTAGGCGCTGCCCCAGTTGGCGCAGTGGTTGTCCTGGTCGCTGCTGAAGGCCAAGTGGTAGCCGGCCTCCAGCAGCTTGTTGCAGGCCGGCTCGAAGTTGCTCAGGTGGGTTTCTCCCTCGTCGTTGCGGGACGAGAAGGCGCTGCTGTTCATCACTTCGCACAGCAGCATGGCCTGGTCGCCGTCCGTGTTCCAGGCCAGCGGCTTGCCGCCGATGGCGAACTGGTCGTCCTGCGGATGGTTGAACTGGCCGAACCAGCCGCGCTCGCGCATCAGCCGGTACAGGAAGGCGTAGTCGCTCTTGGGCGTTTCGGTGTCGGCGATCAGCTCGCCCGCGGCGTTGCGTTCCCAGCCCAGCAGTTCGCCGCTGTTGAGGATATTCAGGTGGCCGCCCTTGTTGATGACGCCCCATTCCTGGCCGTAGATGGCGAGGAACGCCGGATGGGCCTGGTTCCAGGCGGCGGCCGCCTGCAGGCCGCTCTGGTACAGGGCCTTGGCGGCAGCCGGGTCGGCCGCGTTGTTGGTGCCGTCCGAACCGTCGTACATGTGGTTGTGCTCGGATGTCATCAGGAAATCCAGCCCGTGTTGCTGGGCGTAGGCGTAGGCGTCCGACGGCCCCAGCGCCGTGCTTTGCGGCGGCTGCGCGCCGCTGCAGTGGTCCAGCGGGCCGCCGCCGTCGCTGTGGCTGGTCTGGCTGTGCAGGTTGCCCAGGTAGACGGCGTAGGGCAGGGTGTCGCCGGTCGGCGGCGTCAGTGGGGATGCCAATGGCGCCGCGCCCACCGCCACGTTCCAGCTCTGCTCGATCGTGGGGCCGTCGCCTGCGCTGGCGCGCAAGCGCAGGCTGTAGACGCCGTCGCGCAGCGTCGGCGGCGTGCGCCAGCGTAGCGTCACGTCGCCGGCCGCTTCGTCCGGTTGCCGCGTGCCACGCCAGTTGCGCAGCGCGCGGCCGTCCGGCGACAGCAGGGTGAGGCGCCAATGCAGCGTGCCGCCGGCTTGCGGCTCGGGCGCGGAAAAATGCAGCGTCAGCGTGCGCGCCCCGAGCGCGTCGGCGCGGAAGGGCGCCTCCAGCCAGGCGTTGAATTCGTGGTGGTCGCCAGTCGTCGCATGACTGGCCGGCGGAATACAAAAGATACTTGCGAATAAAATCGCTGGGATGGATGGCGCGCGCATGGTGAGTCTCCCGCAACACCGGCGGATTGCCGGCCTCATCTTTTAGAGCGCGCCTTATGGCATAAGGTTCCCTTTAATTTTGAAAGGCAACCTGGTCAATTCTCTCCAATTGTTTCACTGGTTCCCGAGCGGCATTAATAGTATGCTGCTGTGATGCAAAATTTTCCGCCAATATATCGACCAAAAGTGATCGCGCATGCTGAAATCGGGTAACGCGACGGAAGCGGTCCGCAGCCCCCGCCTGCTGTTCTGGCTGGCCGGTGGCGTGCTGGCGCTGGCCGTTGGCGCGGCCTTGTATGGCTCCGCGGCCAAGACGGTCGACGATGATGCCCGCCAGCGTTTCGAGAACCTGGCGCGCAGCACGCAGTATGGTATTTCGGCCCGCATCAAATCGTATTCCGATCTGACGCGCGGGCTGGTGGCGCTGTTCCAGACCAGCGATGATTTGACACGCCTGCAGTTTCACCAGTACGTGGCCAGCCTGGAGATTCCGCGCCACTTTCCGGCGATCGAGGCGGTGACCTGGGCGCCGCTGGTCAGCGACGACCAGCGCGACGCCTTCATCGCCCGCGTGCGCGCGGACCGCAGCTTGTCGCCGCAAGGCTATCCGGCCTTCGATATCAAGCCGCCCGGCCGCCGCCCGCACTATTCGGTGCTGACCTATCTGGAGCCGGCGCTGATGTTGGGCGAGAAAATGGGCGTCGATGTGACGGCCAATCCGGCGATCGAAAAAATGGTGGCGGCGTCGCGCGACAGCGGCCAGGTGATCGCATCGGGCCAGCCCATCGTGGTCCAGCATCCGACGCCGCACATCGGCCTGGGCATCCGCTTGCCAGTCTACCGCCGCAACATGCCGGTGGCCGACGTGGCGGGCCGGCGTGCAGCCTATCTGGGATCGGTGGGCATCGGCTTCAGCGTGCCCAAGCTGGTGCAGGGCGCGATCGACA
>Ga0308157_10009471_pt1 | contig 10776 bp, 12 predicted proteins | sample PhyBR1_FD_201035 | JGI IMG/M metagenome (GOLD analysis project Ga0308157, IMG submission 201035) | Phyllosphere microbial communities from UC Gill Tract Community Farm, Albany, California, United States - DLSLB.R1 | ecosystem: Host-associated > Plants > Phyllosphere > Unclassified | place: USA...
CAGCAGGGCCTGCGGCACGTCGTTCACCGAGCCGCTGAGCACGATGACGTCGAACGGGCCGTCGGCCGCGGCTCCTTCGGCACCGTCGGCCTGGCGCACTTCGGCGTTCTGAATGCCGGCGCTGCGCAGATTTTCACGGGCGAACTCGACCAGGTCGGGCACCAGTTCCAGCGTGAGCACATGCTCGGCGCGATGGGCCAGCAGTGCGGCCATGTAGCCCGAGCCGGCGCCGATCTCCAGCACCCGGTCGGTCGGCTTGACCTGCAAATCCTGCAGCATGCGGGCTTCCACGCGGGGAGCCAGCATGCACTGGCCCAGGCGCTGGGCCTGCTCGTTGGAGGCGTTGAGGGGAATTTCCATGTCCATGAACGCCATGCCGCGGTAAGCGGGCGGCACGAAGTCTTCGCGGCGGACGACGGCCAGCAGGTCCAGCACGTCGGTGTCGAGCACGTTCCAGGGGCGGATCTGCTGCTCGATCATGTTGTAGCGGGCTTGCAGGATGGGATCGCTGATGTTGGCGGACGTGTTCAGGGGCATGTTCATGGGATTACTCCGGGCGGGATCGTGGATCGGGTCAACCCTTGATTTTAGGGGCCCCGGGCATAGCAGGCGCTGGGGCCTGCGCGCCCTGCACGCACAGTCCGCAAAGGATGTTGTCCACCTGCGCCGCGATGAAGCGCTCGGGCGTGATGCGCTCCAGGTCGGGCATGCACGCCGACGAATGGCGCCACATGGTCATGAAGATGAGCGGCGCCAGCACGATGTGAATGGCGCAGTCCATGTCCGTCACCCGGAATTCGCCCCGGTCCACGCCGCGCTGCAAGATGCGGCGGATGAGTTTTTGCCCGGGATCGACCACCTCGGTGCGGTAGAACTCCACGATGTCCGGGAAATTGTTCGACTCGCCCAGCATCAGCTTGGTGATGCCCGACGCCGGCGTGGCGCCGATGCGTTCCCACCACAGTTGGTAGGCATAGCGCAGCAGTTCGCCGGTGCCGTGCGGATATTGGTCGATCTCCAGGTCCCACTCGGGGAAATGCCGGCCGATGTTTTGCCGCACGACCTCTTTGAACAGGTCTTCCTTGCTGGGGAAATACAGGAACAGCGTGCCCTTGGACACGCCAGCACGCGCTGCAACTTCGTCCACCTTGGTGGCGGCGTACCCTTTTTCGACGAACAGCTCGAGTGCCGCGTCCAGCAGCTCGCCCGGCCGTGCCTCTTTGCGGCGCTCGCGCTTGGAGGCCTCATGGGACGGATGGGGGGCGGGGGAGGGGAGCGAATTCATAATTAATGACTGACTGGTTAGTAATGTAGCAATCCCGCAGAGGAGCGTCAACGCGGCAGGACTTCCATAATGGTTCGATTGCCACTTCCAACCTGTAAGACCTTCCCATGACCCTGCAAACCATCACCCTGGGCGGCGGCTGCTTCTGGTGCACCGAGGCCGTGTTCGACCGCGTTCGCGGCGTGACCGATGTGGAAAGCGGCTACGCCAACGGTCGCAACCCCAACCCCACCTACGAAGACGTCTGCACCGGCACCACGGGCCACGCCGAAGTGGTGCGCCTCACCTTCGACCCCGCCGTGGTCAGCCTGCGCGACCTCCTGGAGATCTTCTTCGCCACGCATGACCCCACCACCTTGAACCGCCAGGGCAACGACGTGGGCACGCAATACCGCAGCGGCGTCTACACCGAAAACCCCGAGCACCACGCAGAAGCCGAGGCGATGGTCCGGCAGATGTCTCAAGACAAGCTCTTCGGCGCACCCATCGTGACCGAGGTCGTCCCGCTCAAGGGCTACTGGCCTGCTGAGGATTACCACCAGGACTATTTCCTCAATCACCCAGGCCAGGGCTACTGCGCCTTCGTGGTAGGCCCGAAGGTGGACAAGTTCCGCAAGACGTTCACGCGGTTCCTGAAGCCGGACTAAATATTTCTGCGCTTAAAGAAGATAGTTTTTAACTATTTATTACACGATAGTTAACTAAATAATGTGACTTTTTGTCTAAACTTCACCGGTGAAAAATAAGATCGGAGGTGAGTGATGGCGGCAGGCGCAGAGAATGATCCTGGGTGGTTGGACTATTGGAGAGAGAACATGGAGGCATTGGGCATTCCGGTTCCTTCAACAGCGTTTCCCAATTACGCGCTGGTCGTGGCCAGTATCAGGCGTTGGTGGATGCAGCACGCGCACACGGGCCACGCGTGACGGTTATTGAACTGGTGGGCGCTGGAACGCTGCCGGAACAACTCGCGGTGCTCGGTTCCCTGAGTGTTGCGTTTCTGGCCGGGGCTGCGGTGGGTAGCGCGGCAGTGGCTACTGGCCGTGTGCTGTCGGGAGGCACCACCCTCAGTGACGTACTCTTCTACGCAGCGCGGCACGGTTTTCTCAGTCCGCAGGTTGGAACCGTGCTGCAGACCCATCCTCAGATTTACCAACGTCAGCATGCTGGTCGGCTCACCCTCGCGCTGTCGCGGCAGAGTCTCGCCAAGCTGAAATGACTGCGATGAGAACAACATCTTTCAAGGACGGCTTGTACCTGCTGTTGACCGCATTGGCTTGCGCGACCGTAAGCTGGTTGGCTTTCGTCTATTTCGGTGAAGCCGTCTATTACGTGTTGTTCGGTCTTTCCTGGACGGCCCTCAGTCTGGACAATGTCCGGCTGCGGCGAAAACTACAGCGGCTGCAAGACGAACAGTTATCAAAGTAGATGAGAAAGGGCGGTTCGGGTAAAGGTGCAATAATGCAACCCGTTTGCGTTAACCAGTGCCGATGCCCCGCGCCGCCTCAGCGCATGGCAGGCCGCCTTGCCCATGCCCCGCACACCCCATTCCGATTCCTCCGCTCCCCGCGCATTGCCGCCTGGCCTGCGCTCGACCCGTGCCACCCGCGCGCTCTTGGCGTTGATGTCGTCGCAGCCTTCGGTCGCCGTGTCCGGTGCCGAAGTCGAAGCCGCTCTGGCGCGGCGGGGCGTGGTGGTCAACCGGGTTACGGTCTATCGACTGCTCGATCGGCTGGCCAGCGCCGGCCTGATGCGGCGCCAGATCGACGCCCAGCGCGTGGCTCGCTACACGCTCGTGAGCCAAACCAGGAGCGAGCCGGCCGCGCCGCATTTCGAGTGCAACGATTGCCACCGGCAGTTTCCCGTGTCCGAAGGCACCGCGCCGTTGCAGGCAGCGGCGCGCCAGATGCTCAAGGCGCTGGCGTCGGCCGGCCATGAGCCGTCGGCCGTGGACATTGCCGTGCGCGGCCGCTGCGCCAGCTGCGCACACCCCGAGGGCGCCGAGTGATTCGAACGCAGGCGCTGGCGTTTGCGCACGCCGGCTTTGCGGCGCTGCAGTTTCCGGATGTGGATCTGCCGCAGGGTGGGCGCCTGTTGCTGCAGGGCCGGTCCGGGACGGGCAAATCGACCTGGCTGGCGCTGGTGGCCGGGCTGCGCAGCGCCACCAGCGGCACGGCCCAGGTGGCGGGCCAGCCACTGGGTGAACTGACCGGCGCGGCCCGCGACGCCTGGCGCGCCCGGTACGTCGGCTTCGTGCCGCAGACCTTGCACCTGAGCGCCGCGCTCACCGTCGCCGAAAACCTCGCGCTGCCGTATTTCGCGGCCGGGTTGCCGCGCGATGCAGCCGCCATCCACACCGCGCTCGACCGGCTGGGCGTGGCCGGACTGGCGGCGCGGCGGCCGCACCAGCTTTCGGGCGGACAGGCGCAGCGGGTGGCGCTGGCGCGCGCGGTGCTGCTGTCGCCCACCGTGCTGCTGGCGGACGAGCCCACCGCCAGCCTGGACGACGAGGCCGCCGCCGATGCGCTGGCCCTGCTATTGGCCTGTGCCGCCGACTGCGGTGCCAGCCTGGTGGTGGCCACGCACGACCGCCGCGCGGCGCAAGCCCTGGCAGCACAGCCGGGCACGCAGCGGCTGGATTTGAATGAAATCGGCCTCCAGCGCAATCAAGACGCCGGCAGTGCGCTATGAAAAATATAGCAAACGGTTTGCGACTCTCGTGGCGCTACCTTTGGTCGCGGCCATTGCCGGCGGCGTTGAACCTGCTGCTGCTGTCGCTCGGGCTGGCCGCCGTCACGCTGGTGCTGCTGGTCAGCCGCCAGATCGACGACGCGTTCGAACGCGACGTGCAAGGCATCGACCTGGTGGTGGGCGCCAAGGGCAGCCCGCTGCAGTTGATCCTGGCGGGCGTGTTCCACATCGACGTGCCGCCCGGCAACATCGCCCTGGCCGACTTCGAGGCGCTGGCCAAGCAACCGCTGGTGGCCGAAGCCATTCCGCTGAGCCTGGGCGACAGCTTCGCGGGCTACCGCATCGTGGGCACTACGCCGCAGTACCCCGCGCACTACGGCGCCTCGCTCGCGCAAGGGCGGCTGTGGCAGCAACCCATGGAGGCCGTGCTCGGCGCCACGGTCGCACGCGCCATGGCGAGTGCCGCGCAAGATGCGCCGCCGGGGCAGGGCGATGCGCTGCTGGGGCGGCGCTTCGTCGGCAGCCACGGACTGGCGGGCGGCGGGCATGCGCATGGCGACCATCCCTACACCGTGGCGGGCGTGCTGGCCGCATGCGGCTGCGTGCTCGACCGCCTGGTGCTGACCGCCACCGAATCGGTGTGGACGGTGCACGAAACCGCCCAGGCCGACGACGCCGACGATCTGGAAGCGCTGCGCCAGGAGCGCGAGGTAACGCTGGCGCTCGTGCGCTACCGCAGCCCGCTCGCAGCGGTGACGCTGCCGCGCTATATCAACGCCAACACGCCGATGCAAGCCGCCGCGCCCGCGGTTGAAGTGACGCGGCTGCTGCGCCTGCTGGGCGTGGGCGCCGACGTGTTGAAGGCCTTCGGCGCGGTGCTGCTGGGCGTGGCGGCGTTGAGCGTGTTCATCGCGCTGTGGAACGCCGTGCGCGAGCGCCGGGCGGACTTGGCCATGCTGCGCATGCTGGGCGCCTCGCCCGCACGGGTGAGCGGCTTGTTGCTCGCCGAAGCGCTGTGGCTGGCGCTGCTGGCCTCGGCGCTGGGCCTTGCGGGCGGCCATGCGCTGGCCGCCGTGGTCGGCTGGATGCTGCAGGCGCAGAACGCCATGCCGGTGACCGGCGCGCTCTGGCTGCCCGAGGAATGGGCCGTGCCCAGCCTTGCGGTGGCCGTGGCGTTCGTGGCCGCGCTGCTGCCGGCCCTGCAGGCCTACCGCGTGGATGTGGCCGACCTGCTGGCCCGCCCATGAACACCGCGTAACCCGAGTTTTATTGTTGTCTCCACCCTCCCGAAAGGACCTTTCCCATGTTCAAGACCCCGAAGTTCCGCGCGCTGGCGCTGGCACCGCTCTTCCTGTTGATGGCTGCGGCCGCCCAGGCACAAAAGCACTCCGATGAAGACACCAAGGCCGACATCGAACGCCACCGCGCCATGGCCGCAGCACACGAGGCCGCCGCCAAGTGCCTCGAATCCGGCAAGGGGCACGACACGTGCGAGAAAGAACTGCAGGCCGCCTGCAAGGGCCTGGCCATCGGCAAGTACTGCGGCATGAAGCATCAGCACTGATCGCTGCCGGCCCCATGCGCGACAGATGGCGCATCGGCCTGAATCCGCGCATTGGTCGAATCATCCAGATGTGCAAAGTCTTCCGATGGCGCCGCCCTGCGGCGACTGGTATCTTCCAGTCCCTGCGCGCCATCCGCTCGCAGATTTTTCCTTGAGGTCTTCCGCATGAAACCCCTTTCGATCCTCGCATTCGCCGGCCTGCTGGCTTGCGGCGTGGCCAGTGCCCAGGCACCGCAAGGGGCCCAGGACGCGCAGGGCGCGGGCGCCGCGCTGTCGTCGCCGCTCGGTGGGGGCGGACTGCCGCAGGGCAGCGGGGCGGGTTATCACAGCCCGCAGAGCCCGATCAAGCCGCTGCCCACCCGCACCGACGTCGTGCCCTGGTCCACGCTGAGCAATCTGCAGAAGAAAACGCTCAAGACCCGCATCGAACCCCTTTTCAACGCCGAGCAGAAAGCGCTGGACCAGACGGTGCAGCGCGTGCAGGGTTTCATGGTGCCCATGACCGCCAAGCCGCAGCAGCGGCACTTTCTGCTCACCTCGGTGCCGCTCACCTGCGCGTTCTGCATTCCCGGCGGTCCGGAGAGCATGGTCGAGGTGAAGGCGTCTTCGCCGGTGACGTATTCGCTCGAACCTGTGGTGGTCGAAGGCCGATTCGAGACGCTGCGCAACGACGAATACGGCCTGTTCTACCGCATGGTCGAGGCCAAGCCCGTCCAATGACACGAGCGCTACGCTGAACAAAGTCTCCGCCCGAATCTCCACCATGAACCCCGTGCGCCCTCAGCCATTGCCGCACCGCCAGCGCATCGCCGTCTGGTGGCTGGCGCTTGCGCTGCTGCTCGCGCCATTGCTCGGCCGCATGCACCAGGTGGTGCATGGTCTGGGGGGCGGGCCATCGGCCGTGGCGCACCTCGCTGCGCCCGGCGCATCGCACTTCGATCGCGACGCCAATGCTTCCGTGACCCTTCAGGCCCGCGCAGCGGGGCAGGGCAGCGACGCGCTCCATGCGCTGTTCGCCGGCCACCACGGCGCCGACTGCCAGTTGCTGGACCAGCTCCTGCTCGGTGGCGCGCTGCTGGCAGCCCTGGTGCTGCCGACGGTGCACGGCGCCGCGCAGGCACCGCTGCCGGAACACGCGTCGCAAGCCGGCACGCGCCAGCGGTCGGCCTTTCTCGCCCGCGCTCCCCCTGCACAGGGCTGACGCGCGCACCCTCTGCGGCCCCAGGCTGCAGAGCGGTTACTCCTGATTTGATAGCTACCCGCCCTAGATGAATATGCGCTGGTGGCACTTTTTTGCCTGATTACCTGACTGACTGCCTGCATTGCGCCAAGGCCGTCCCGCCTGCCTGGGTGTTGCCGGGCCGGCGCGGATGGGCCGCGCGTGCACGCAGCCGTTCCCCTTTTTTCGTGAAGCCTTCGTCCATGAACTCCCACACCTCCACCGCGCGCGCACCCCGCACCGCCGCTTCGCGCCGCGTTACATTGCGTCCCCTGGCCTGGGCCGCTCTTCTTGCGCTGGGTGGCCCCGGCCTGGTGCCGGCCGTGCATGCCCAGTCGGCCGCCGCCGGCACTATCACCACCGCCCCAGCATCTGCTGCGGCCGAACCCACGGGTTCAGCGCCGGCCGCGCGCCTGCCGGAAGTGACCGTCACCGGCAACCCGCTGGGCGCTGCCAATGTCGTCGCGCCCGCGGCGCAACTATCGGGCGATGCGCTCACCCTGCGCACCCAGTCCACGCTAGGCGAAACGCTGGACGGCCTGCCGGGCGTGAGCAGCACGTACTTCGGCCCCAACGCCAGCCGCCCCATCATCCGAGGGCTGGACGGCGACCGCATCCGCATCCTGCAAAACAGCGGCGCCACGCTGGACGCCTCGGCGCTGAGCTTCGATCACGCCGTGCCCACGGAAGCGCTGGTCACCGAGCGCATCGAAGTGCTGCGCGGCCCCGCGGCGCTGCTGTACGGCGGCAGCGCCGTGGGCGGCGTGGTGAACGTGATCGACAACCGCATTCCGCGCGAGCCCATCAACGGCGTGACGGGCAAGGCCGAAGCGGCTGCCGCCACCGGCAATGGCGAGCGCTCCGGTGGCGCCATGATCGAAGGCGGCAACGACCGCTATGCCCTGCATGCCGACGTGTTCGACCGCGACACCGACGACGTGCGCGCCCCGGCCGATCTGGCCTGCGAAAAGCCCGGCTCGCCGGGCCTGGCGCGCCGGATCTGCAACTCGGCCAGCCATACGCGCGGCGGCGCGGTGGGCGGCACACTGTTCTTCGACCGTGGCTACCTGGGTGCCTCGGCCAGCACCTACCGCAACGACTACGGCACCGTGGCAGAGGACGACGTGACAATCGGCATGCGCTCCAACCGCTATGCGCTGGACGGCGAATGGCGCATCGACGCCGGGCCGCTGCAAAGCATCAAGATGCAGGCCAGCCACACCGACTACGTGCACACCGAATACGAAGGCGGCGAAGCCGGAACCACCTTCCGCAACCGCGGCAACGACCTGCGGCTGGAGGCCAAACACGCGCCGCTCGGCGCGCTGCAGGGCGTGATCGGCCTGCAGGCCGAATCGTCGCGCTTCTCGGCCGTGGGCGAAGAGGCCTTCGCGCCCTACAGCCGCAGCCGGTCCACTGCGCTGTTCGCGCACGAAGAACTGGCCACCGGATGGGGCAAGCTGACCTTCGGCGCTCGCACCGAGCAGGTGAGCGTGGAATCGTTCGGCAGCGCCGACACGGACCGCTTCGAGACCGGCAAGCACACCTTTCACCCGCACAGCGCGGCGGTGGGGGCGCTGGTCAACCTGGCGCCCGATTGGCAGCTCACCTCCAACCTGTCGTACACCCAGCGCGCCCCCAAGGACTACGAACTGTTCGCCAACGGCCCGCACATCGCCACCGGCGCCTGGGAGACGGGCGACAGCCGCCTGGGGCTGGAAAAAGCGACCAGCATCGACGTGGGCGCCGCGTGGAAAAGCGGCCCCGACCGCTTTGCCGTCACCGCGTTCTACAGCCGGTTTTCCAACTACATCGGCCTCACGCCCACCGGCGCCAGCCTGACGGAAGACGGCGAGCGCGTGCCCGCCGGCACCGCCGACGCGCTGCCCGAGTACCGCTACGAGGGCGTGCGCGCCAAGTTCTACGGCCTGGAGGCCAGCGGCAGCGTGCGCCTGGTGGGCGAGAGCGGCCTGGCCAGCGCTACGCTGTTCGGCGACACCGCTTCCACGCTCGACCTGCAATTGCGCGGCGACATCGTGCGCGCGACCAACGAAGACACGGGTGAGCCGCTGCCGCGCATCGCGCCGATGCGCGTGGGCAGCACCCTGGCCTGGGCCAGCGGACCATGGCGTGCCGGCGTGGGCTTCGACCACCTGGCCGCGCAAGACCGCGTGCCCAGCGACGGCACCCGTGCCACCGGCGCGTACACGTTGTGGAACGCCTCGCTGGCCTACCACCAGCAGGTGCAGTTCGGTGCCACGCGCAGCAATCTGCTGTGGTATGCGCGCCTCGATAACATCACCGACAAGCTGGCCTACAGCGCCACGTCGATCCTGACCACGACGGCATTCCCGAAGTCGCCGCTGCCGGGCCGCAGCTTGAAAGTAGGGGTGAAGGCGACGTTCTGAGGCCAGCAACCGCACAGGTTGTCGCAGCACCGCAGGCCCACAGGCGAACAGGCGCCTGCGGTGCGCCGGCTGAATTTTTTATCCGCTCATGGGCTCACGGCCTCACCGTGAGCGCCGGCAATGCGGCGCCGGCTTCAGTCCAGCCCGTCGAAGTCCGCATCGTCCGGCCCGACGTGCGCTGGCGACACCCAGCTCGCGTCGCGCATCGAACGCGCCACCTGTTTCTCCACCCCCATCAGCACCGCGAAAAGCGCCATGCGGATGGGGATTCCGTTGTCGGTCTGCCTGAAGATCGCAAGCCGGGGGTCATGGTTCAGGTCCACGCTCAAATCGTTCGCGCTCGGCCGTTCGTCGCGCGGCAAAGGGTGCATCAGGATGGTGTCCGGTTTGCACACCCGGTCCACCAGCGCCTTGCACACCTGGAAGTCGGGTGCGTACCCCTCGATCGCCTCGCCATCGGCAAACCGCTCTTTCTGGACGCGCGTGGCGTACACCACATCGGCCCCGCGCAGGCCGTCTTGCAGCGACGACGTCTGCTCGATCACGTGGCCCTGGTTCGCCACCAGTTCCACCAGGTAGGCCGGCATCTCCAGCGAACGCGGGGCGATCAGCGTGAACTTCAGGCCCCGGTACAGCGACAGCAGCCGGATCAGCGAATGCACCGTGCGGCCATATTTGAGGTCGCCCACCATCGCGATGTGCGTGCCGTCGATCAGCTTGCCGATGCGTGAGAACTCGCGCTGGATCGTGTAGAGATCGAGGATGGCCTGGCTGGGGTGCTCCCCTGGCCCGTCGCCCGCGTTGATGACGGGAATGTTGGTCGCCCGCGCGAACTCGGCCACCGAGCCCTGCGCGGGATGGCGCACCACCAGCGCATCCACGTAACCGCTCATCACGCGGCTGGTGTCGTAGATGGACTCGCCCTTGGCCATCGAAGAAAAGGTGAACCCGGTCGTGTCGCAAACGGTGCCGCCGAGCCGGCAAAAGGCCGCGCCGAAACTCACGCGCGTGCGCGTGCTGGCCTCGAAAAACAGGCTGCCGAGAACGGCCCCTTCCAGAACGCGCGTGACCTTCTGCCGACGCGCAATCGGCTGCATCACGTCGGCCACCTGAAACAGCTCTTCAAGGCTCCCGCGATCGAACTGCGAGACCGACAGCAACTGCGGTTTGCCTTCGGCCCCGATCCGCTTGACGAGCGGGGCCGGGTCTGCGCGTTCGCTGCCCGGCGACGCGCCCGTCGCTGTGCTTTGAAGAATCTCGGAGACGAACCGAGCCGCCATCTCCGGCATGGCGCGTGCCTCTTTGGAGTCGGACGGCAACAGCCAGGTGTCCAAGGCGCGGCGGCGAACTCCGAGCCGATCCGAGAACGCATCCCGCGTGAGGTTGAGGCGGCGCATGGCGTCGCGCAGAAGATCTTGCTGGTGATTCATGGCAAAAAGTATACGCTTTGCGTTTTTAGAGGATACGCATTGCGTATTTAAGGCTCGACTCCAGGAGCTTTTGCGATGGACGCTATCGGCCATACAGGCGGTCTTGCTCACGCTCCACGTCCCACTCACCTTCGGCGCCGCCCAAGTTCGAGGATCAGCCTCGGCGGTGAAGGCGCCAA
>Ga0308157_10009472_pt1 | contig 10776 bp, 8 predicted proteins | sample PhyBR1_FD_201035 | JGI IMG/M metagenome (GOLD analysis project Ga0308157, IMG submission 201035) | Phyllosphere microbial communities from UC Gill Tract Community Farm, Albany, California, United States - DLSLB.R1 | ecosystem: Host-associated > Plants > Phyllosphere > Unclassified | place: USA...
GCGGCGACGACCCCCCGGACCGTGTCGGCCAGCAGCACGGGCACGCAGTCGGCGACGTACACGCCGACCGCCACGCCGCCCACGGGAGCCACGAGCGCGTCGGCGTCGACGGATGCGGTCGAGGTGGTGGGCGCGGCGCCCTCGGCGACCAGGTGCACCTCCCGGCCGTGGACCTGCGAGACGAAGGTCACGGGGCCGCCTGCCACGTCCTCGACGAGCCTGCGGTTCTCCTCGACGGCCTCCGTGGCGTCACCGACGGCGGTCCCCACGTTGAGCCCGGCCCAGGGCCCGGTCGACACTCCCCCGTCACGGGTGGTGAAGAACGCACGGATCCCGGGCCCGAGGTCGACCTCGAGCACCGGGATCCGCGGTGCGTCCATGCTGGTGACGGTGCTACTTGAGGAAGTCCGGGACGTCGAGGTCGTCGACGCGGCGGCGCGGCGGCTCCTCGTCGAAGATCCTCGGGACCTCGAGCTGGCCCGTGCGCTGCACGGCGTCCGGCTCGGTCGACATGTAGGCCGGGACCGGACCGGTGGCACCGGGCTCGGGCTGCCAGGCCGGCGCGGCAGCAGCGGGGCGGGCCTGCTGCTGCGACGGGTCGACGGGTGCGGCGTCCGAGGAGTCGAAGCCGGAGTCGAGCGGCACGACCGGGCGCGCCAGGGCGTGCACCCCGGTGGTGGTCGGCACCGGCTCGGCAGCCGCGGGGGCCGCGTGCTGCTGCTGGACGGGCTGGGCCTGCTGCTGCTGACGCACGTCCTTGCGGGCGTGCGGCGAGCCGCCGTCGAAACCTGCCGCGATCACGGTGACGCGGACCTCGTCGCCGAGCGCGTCGTCGATGACCGTACCGAAGATGATGTTCGCCTCGGGGTGCGCGGCCTCGTGGACCAGTCGCGCGGCCTCGTTGATCTCGAAGAGCCCGAGGTCGGACCCGCCCTGGATGCTCAGCAGCACGCCGTGCGCGCCGTCGATGCTGGCCTCGAGGAGCGGCGAGGAGATCGCGAGCTCTGCAGCCTGCACGGCGCGGTCGTCGCCCCGTGCGGAGCCGATACCCATGAGGGCGCTGCCCGCGCCCTGCATGACCGACTTCACGTCGGCGAAGTCGAGGTTGATCAGGCCCGGGGTCGTGATGAGGTCGGTGATGCCCTGGACACCCGAGAGCAGCACCTGGTCGGCCGAGTGGAAGGCGTCGAGGGCCGAGACGTTGCGGTCCGACATGGACAGCAGACGGTCGTTGGGGATGACGATGAGCGTGTCGACCTCGTTGCGCAGCGCGTCGATGCCGGACTCGGCCTGCGTCGCGCGGCGGCGTCCCTCGAAGGTGAAGGGTCGTGTCACGACACCGACGGTGAGCGCGCCGAGCGAACGGGCGATGCGGGCGACGACGGGTGCGCCACCCGTCCCGGTGCCACCACCCTCGCCCGCCGTCACGAAGACCATGTCCGCGCCGCGGAGCACGTCCTCGATCTCCTCCTCGTGGTCCTCGGCGGCCTTCTTGCCGACCTCGGGGTCGGCGCCGGCGCCGAGACCGCGGGTCAGCTCGCGGCCGACGTCGAGCTTGACGTCCGCGTCGGACATCAGCAGCGCCTGCGCGTCGGTGTTGATCGCGATGAACTCGACGCCCTTGAGCCCGACCTCGATCATCCGGTTCACGGCGTTCACCCCGCCGCCGCCGATGCCGACCACCTTGATCACTGCTAGGTAGTTCTGCGGAGTTGTCACGTCCCGTGCCTCTCGATCTGGAAACCTAAAACCTTCACCCTCAAGTAGAGAGTTATAGTTATGTCAGGTTGTGCTAGGCGTGACGCTATGCGCGCCCCACGCCTCGAATCAACGACCCACCCCGCGTGTCGGGCAGATACTTTTCCCCTTCGGCCGCGCGGGGGCGTTCATGAGCCCCCGCTCGGCCCCGTCACCGCGTGATCGGGAAGGTCGGTGCGGACACGTCGAACACCTGGGAGGCCGCGCTCACCTCGTTCGACCGCAGCGTCGCGAGCACCTGCACCTTGAGGGCCGAGTCCGACGACGCCCCCCACTCGACGACCACGCCGTCGCGGAGCGTCAGCGTCACCGCGTCCTGCGTCGCCGCCGAGATCGACGCGACCTCCGCGGTGAGCTCGGGCGGCAGCGAGGCGAGCACCTCGAGCGCGGCGTCGAGGGTCCGGTCGTCCTCGCCCGTGAGCGCGATGGCGATGACCGGCAGCTCGGGAGGAGCCTCCCCCACCGTCGAGACCGTCACCGCGTCGCGGTCCAGGAGCGCGAACCCGCCCTCGACCGGCACCGACGCCACAGGCTCGCGCGCCACCACCTCGACCGCGAGGCCGGTCGGCCACTGGCGGACGACCGACACGTCGCGGATGTTCTGCACCTGCATGACCTCGTCGTGGACCGTCGACGTGCTGAGCAGCGCCAGGGAGGTCCCCTCGTGCTGCGCCACCACGGCGACCACCGCTGCCATGTCGACGGTCGTGCCGCTCCCCTCGACCACCAGGTGGTCCGGGTCGAAGGCGAAGAGGCTCGAGGCGAACAGCACCCAGGACGCCCCCAGGAGCACCGCCAGCGCCCCGGTCCACGCAGCGACGCGCCGCACCAGGCGGTGGCGGCGCATGGCCTTCTGCTCGGCGAGACGCTCCGCCATGCCCGTCGAGAGCACGGCGACCTTCCCCGTCGGCGCGGTCGTGGCGGGCCGGACAGGCTGGACCTGCACCTGAGACCCGGTGGACGGGCGCGTCGGGCCCGAGCCCGCACGACGCCCCGTCGGGACGAGGACGCGGCCGGTGCTCGGCGCACCCGAGGTCGCCCGCTGCGTCGGGGCCGTCCCGTCCTTCAGGGTCGAGGCCTTCTTCGGGGACGAGTCCTTCTTCGAGGTCGCTCCCCGCGGTGCGGCGGGCGGGGGCGGGACAGGGCGCTGCTGCGCCGGTGGCCGCGAGCCCTGCACGCGACCGTCGCGCGACGCCCTCGCCGAGGGCGGGCTCGTCGTCCCCCGCGCGGTCTCGCCCTTCGCACCCGTGCTCTGAGAAGGCTTCGGCGAGGGCTTCGACGCGGGCTTCTGAGCGGGCTTCTGCGCAGGCCTCTGCGTGGTGGCGCGCTTCGCCGGGCGGACAGCCCGCGAGGACGTGGTCCGCGACGCGCCGGTCTGCGCCGGTCGCTCTCCACGCGGGGCGTCCTGCGGTCCGCGCCGGTCGGGCTCGCCGTCACCGTCGCGCCGCGGGCGAGGGGCTGCCGGAGGCTTCACACCGCACCCTCGGTCGGCACGGTCTTCTCGTCGGGCGCAGCTCCGCCGTCGGGCAGGTCGCCGTCGGCGACCCTGCGTCGCAGGACGTCGAGGACCACGGCACCCGTCTCGGTGACGTCGCCGGCACCGACGGTGAGGACGAGGTCTCCAGGCTCTGCCGAGCCGGCGAGGCTCGTGGCGGCCTCGACACGGTCCGCCACGACCCGTCCCCGACCTCTCATGCGGTCGACGAGCAGGTGGGGCCCGACCTCGGGGTCCGGGTCCTCGCGAGCGGCGTAGACGTCGCACACGACCACGTCGTCGGCGAGGTCGAGCGCCTCGGCGAACTCCTGCGCGAAGATCCGGGTCCGCGAGAACAGGTGCGGCTGGAAGAGGACGCGCAGGCTGCCGGTGCCGACCAGGGCGCGCGCCGCGCGGAGCAGCGCCGCGACCTCGGTCGGGTGGTGGGCGTAGTCGTCGACGACCTCGACGCCGCCGACCGTCCCCCGGCTCTCGTACCGGCGTCCGGTCCCGCGGAAGGCCCAGACCGCCGCCGCCGCAGCGGCAGGGGCGACGCCGAGACGCACGGCCGCCAGCAGCGCGGCCGAGGCGTTGAGGGCGTTGTGGAGACCTGGGGCGCGCAGGCGCACGGTGAGACCGTCGCCGGACGGCGCGTCGGCACCCGGCAGGGTCAGCTCGAAGGCGCTCGTCCCGTCGGTCTCGACCCGGTACCCGCTGAGCACGGCGGTAGCCCCGGGGGCCGTCCCGTAGGTGACGACCTCTCCACCGGCCGCCGCATGACGGCGTGCCAGCTCGGCGGCACCGGCGTCGTCCGCACAGGCGACCAGGGTGCCGCCGGGCACGATGTTCCCGGCGAACTCCACGAAGGCCTGCTCGAAGGCGGCCCTGGTCCCGTAGTGGTCCAGGTGGTCGGGCTCCACGTTCGTCACGACCGCGACGGTCGGGCGGTAGGCGAGGAACGAGCCGTCCGACTCGTCGGCCTCGGCGACGAGGACGTCACCGGTGCCGGAGTGCCCGCCCGGGACCGCCCCGCTCTCGGTGATCACGGAGCCGCCGATCGCGAACGACGGGTCGAGGCCGACCTCCCGGAGCACGACCGCCGTCATCGCCGAGGTGGTCGTCTTGCCGTGCGCCCCCGCGACCGCGACCGCCCGTGACCCCGACATGAGGATGGCCAGGGCCTGCGACCGGTGGAGCACGCGCAGGCCTGCCGCCCGCGCCGCCACCAGCTCGGGGTTGTCCTCACGGACGGCGCTGGAGACGACGAGCGTCTGGGCACCTGCTACGTGCTCGGCGCGGTGGCCGACCTGGACGTCGATGCCCGAGGCGACGAGCGCATCGGTGACGGCGCTGCGCCGGGCGTCGGTGCCCTGGACGGTCGCACCACGTGCGGAGAGGAGCTGGGCGACCACGGACATCCCGGCGCCGCCGATCCCGACCAGGTGGACCGTCCCGAGGTCGGCGACACCGAGGCCGGACGTGAGGTGCGCGGTCATCGTGAGACCTCCGAGGCCGCGCGCTCGACGAGAGCCGCGACAGCACCGGCAGCGCCGGGCACGCCGACACCGGCGGCGGCGGTGGACATGGCCGACAGCGCGGCCGGGTCCGTGACGAGCGGGAGCACGTGCCCGGTGACCCAGGCGGGCGTGAGGTCCGCGTCGGCGACCAGCAGGCCACCACCGGCATCGACCACCGCGGCAGCGTTGAGCCGCTGCTCGCCGTTCCCGACGGGGAGAGGCACGTACACGGCCGGCAGGCCGAGCGCGGTGAGCTCGCAGACGGTCCCGGCGCCGGAGCGGCACACCACGAGGTCGGCCACGGCGTAGGCGAGGTGCATCTCGTCGAGGTACTCGCGGACCTGGTAGCGCTCAGAGAGCGCGACAGGCAGCGCGGAGACGGCTGCCGCCACGGGCGCCGACTTGCCGCGACCGGTGAGGTGGAGCACCTGGACACCCGCGGAGGTGAGGAGGTCGGCGAGGGCCGAGACCGTCTCGTTGAGGCGCTGCGCCCCGAGGGACCCGCCCGTCACGACGAGAACGGGCAGAGCCGGGTCGAGGCCCAGGCGTGCCGCCGCGGCCGCACGCGAGCCGGCGGCGTCCGAGGTGCGCTCGTCGACCAGGGCGGCGACCTCGCGGCGCAGCGGGAGCCCGGTGACCACCGCGCCGGGCAGCGCGGTCGAGGGGAAGGTCACCGCGACAGACCGCGCCCAGCGTGCACCGAGGCGGTTCGCCAGGCCAGGGCGGGCGTTCTGCTCGTGGATCACGACGGGGACGCCCCGGCGACGGGCTGCGAGGTAGGCAGGGGTCGAGACGTACCCTCCGAAGCCGACGACCACCTGGGCGCCGCTCGTGTCGATCGCCTCGCCCGCGGCGCGCACGGCGGCACGCAGGCGTCCGGGGAGACGGAACCAGGCGGCGCTCGGACGGCGCGGCATCGGGACCTTGGGCACCACGCTCAGCGGGTACCCGCGGGCCGGTACGAGGTCGGACTCGAGGCCCTCACGGGTACCCAGCACGGTGACGGCGAGCCCGGGGGTGGTCCGGGTCAGCTCGTCGGCCACCGCGAGGAGCGGGTTGACGTGACCGGCGGTCCCGCCGCCCGCCAGGAGAACAGACTTCAGCACGTGCGTGTCACCCATCGTCGGAGTTCTGTGGTCGGCCGCCCCGGCGCCACGTGGCACCGCTGACGACCGCGATCGAGCGGCGCACCACGCTCGGGCGCGCGGCGAGCGCCTCGCGGGCACCGGGCTCGTCACGCGCGAAGGAGATCACGATGCCGAGCGCCAGCATCGTCGCGATGAGGGCCGAGCCGCCCGCCGAGACGAGCGGCAGCGGGACGCCGATCACCGGCAGGAGGCCGATGACCACGCCGATGTTGATGAGGCCCTGACCGATGATCCAGCAGCCGATCGCCGCGGTGGTGATCTTCACCATCGGGGCGGGGTGGCGGCGGATGACGCGCACCATGCCGATGCCGAGGATCGCGAAGAGCAGCAGCACGAGGAGGGTCCCGAGCAGGCCGAGCTCCTCGCCGATCACCGCGAAGATGAAGTCGTTGTGCGCCTCGGGGAGGTACGACCACTTCTCGCGGCTCGCGCCGAGCCCCACCCCGGCAAAGCCACCGGAGCCGAGCGCCTCGAGGCCGCGCTTGGCCTGGTAGCCCACGCCCGCGGGGTCGGCGACCTCGCCGCCGAGGAGCGCGGCGATGCGGTTCGTGCGGTTGCCGGTGCTCGCCGCGATCGCGACGAGGACCAGGGTCCCCGCGGCGATCGCGGAGTAGATCCGCAGCGGGACGCCCGCCACGAACAGCGCGCCGGCCACGAGCAGGACGAAGATCAGGGCCGTCCCGAGGTCCTTGCCCACCATGACCAGACCGACGACCAGGCCGACCGCGGGACCCGCGGGGATCGCCACGTGCTTCCAGTCGTGCAGCAGGTCCTGCTTGCGGGCCAGGACGACGCCGAGCCAGACCGCCAGGGCGATCTTGGAGAACTCCGACGGCTGGATCGTCAGGCCGGGGCCGAGGCTGATCCAGTTGACGTTGCCCTTGGTGCCGACCGCGAGCGGCGTGAAGATCAGCAGCTGCAGGAACACCGCCCCCGCCAGGGCGGGCCAGGCGATCCTGCGGTAGCCCGACGGGCTGATCCTCGTGGCGAGGATCATCAGCGGCAGGCCCATGAGCGCGAACTGCGCCTGGTTGAGGAAGACCTTGTACGGCGAGTCGCCGGCGGCCAGCGAGTCGACCGACGAGCTCGACAGCACCATCACGAGGCCGAGCACCAGGAGCAGCGACGCGGCGCCGACCAGGAGGTAGTAGCTGGTGACGGGGCTGTCCCAGTGGCTGGCCCACGAGGCGCGGAGCGTCTGCCGAGAGCTCCCGCGTCCGGGGCGGACCGTGGTGCCGCGCCCGGGGCGCTCGATGCTAGGGCTGGCCATCAGGGCCTCCGCCGTGCCCGGGCAGACGCCGGGCCTCGTCGGCGAACGCGTCGCCGCGAGCGGCGTAGGACGCGAACTGGTCCATCGAGGCGCAGGCGGGGGCGAGCAGCACCGTGTCGCCCGGCCGGGCCATCTGGTGAGCGGTCTCGACCGCGCGCTGCATCACCGTCCCAGTGTCACCAGGATCGACCTCGACCACGGGGACCTCGCCCGCGTGTCGAGCGAGCGCCTCGGCCAGCCCGCGGTGGTCCGTGCCGATGAGCACGACGGCACGCAGCCTGTCGGCACGGTCCCGGACGAGGTCGTCGAAGGTCGCGCCCTTGGCCAGGCCGCCGGCCACCCAGACCACCGTCCCCGGTGCGAAGCCGCCCAGCGAGGCCGCCGCGGCGTGCGCGTTGGTCGCCTTGGAGTCGTCCACGAAGGCCACGGTCCCCTCGCCGTCGACGGCCGGGACCTGCGCGACGGTGACGATCCGGTGCGCACCGGGGCGGAAGGCACGCAGGCCCTCGCGCACCGCACGCGCGTCGACGCCGAAGGCCCGGGCCATCGCCGCCGCGGCGAGCGCGTCGAAGACCACGTGGGAAGGGACCGAGCCGTCCGGGCCGGCGAGGTGGCCGAGGTCGTCGAGGGTGCCGAGCTCTGCCGCGCTCTGGTGCCGACGAGGGTCGTCGGCCGGCAGGTGGAAGGCCCGGTCGCACAGGACCCCTTCGACCAGCCCGAACCCGGACCGCCCGGGTGCGCCGACCGTCACGCCGACGGCGCGCGCGCCCTCGACCACGTCGGCGTCCTGGACGAGCCGCTCGGTGACCGGGTCGGCGACGTTGTAGACGCACGCGACCTGAGCCTGGTGGAAGACCTTCCCCTTGGCGGCTGCGTACTCCTCGAAGGTGCCGTGCCAGTCGAGGTGGTCCGCCGCGACGTTGAGCACGGCGCCGACGAGCGGGGACATCGAGCTGGTGAAGTGCAGCTGGAAGCTCGAGAGCTCGATGGCGAGCACCTCGATCTCCGGGTCGACGGCGGCCTCGACGAGCGGGCGACCCACGTTGCCGACCGCGGCCGCACGACGACCGTCGGCCTCGAGGACCGACAGGAGCATCTCGACCGTCGTCGTCTTGCCGTTGGTCCCGGTGAGGGCCAGCCACGGAGCGGGCTGTCCCGTGCTCGCGGTGGGCACGCGCAACTGCCAGGCGAGCTCGACCTCGCTCCACACGGGGACCCCGGCCGCGGCCGCGTCGAGGAACACCTGCGACGTGGGCGGCCACCCGGGCGAGGCGACGACGACGTCGAAGCCCGCGACGTCCTGGGCGGTGACGGTCGCGAGGTCGGCCTCGGGGTCGCCGGCGTCGAGCGTCACGACCCGGGCGGCGCGGGTCGCCAGGACCCGGGCCACGGCACGACCGGTCACGCCGTGACCGGCGACGAGCACCGAGAGCGCGGTCAGCGGACCCAACCGACGACCCACTCCGCGTAGAAGATCCCGAGGCCCAGGGCTGTGAACAGCCCGGCGATGATCCAGAACCGGATGACGATCGTGACCTCGCCCCACCCCGACAGCTCGAAGTGGTGGTGCAGCGGCGCCATCTTGAACACGCGCCGGCCGGTCATCTTGAAGAAGCCGATCTGGATGACGTCCGAGAGGACGATGATGACGAACAGGCCACCCATGATGATGGCGAGCAGCTCGGTGCGGGACAGGATCGACAGGCCGGCCAGGGCGCCACCCAGCGCGAGCGAGCCGGTGTCGCCCATGAAGATCTTGGCGGGCGACGCGTTCCACCACAGGAACCCGAAGCACGCGCCCATGATGGCGGCGGCCACGATCGCGAGGTCGAGCGGGTCACGGACCTCGTAGCAGCGGGGACCGACGGCGCTGGCCAGCTGGCAGTTCTGGTTGAGCTGCCAGATCGAGACGATGACGTACCCGCCGAAGACGATGAGCGAGACCCCGGTGGCGAGCCCGTCGAGCCCGTCGGTGAGGTTCACCGCGTTGGACCACGCCGTGATGATGAGGTTCGCCCAGAGGACGAAGAGGATCAGGCCGACCGTCACTCCCGCGAAGGCGAGGTCGATGTTGGTGTCCCGGATGAACGACACGCTCGTCGAGGCGGGCGTGCGGAAGTTCGCGTTGGGGAACTGCAGCGCGAGCACCGCGAAGGTGACTCCCACGATGCCCTGGCCGACGATCTTCCAGCGTGCGGAGAGCCCCAGGCTGCGCTGCCTCGAGATCTTGATGTAGTCGTCGAGGAAGCCCACGAGCCCGAGGCCCGTCATGAGGAAGATGACGAGCAGGGACGAGGCCGACGGCAGGCGGCCGCTGACGATCGACGCCGCGGCCCAGCCGGCGAGCGTGGCGCCGATGATGACGACGCCACCCATGGTCGGCGTGCCGCGCTTGGTGAAGTGCGCCGTCGGACCGTCCTGACGGATGAACTGCCCGTAGTTGCGCTTGACGAGCAGCTTGATGAAGAGCGGCGTCCCGAAGAGCGCGACGAGCAGGGAGACGGAGACCGACGCGAGGACCGCGATCACGAGCTCACCGCCGTGAGTGCGTCGCCCAGGCGCCACAGGCCCGAGCCGTTGGAGGACTTGACGAGGACCACGTCGCCGGAGCGGAGCTCCTCGGCGAGGAAGCGCTCGGCGGCGGGGACGTCCTCGACCTCGACGACCTCCTCACCCCAGGAGCCCTCCTGGGTGGCGCCGTCGGCGAGGCCGGAGGCCCCGGCGCCGACCACCACGAGGAGCTTGATGTTGAGGCGGACCACGAGGCGACCGATCTCGTCGTGCTGGTCGCGCGAGTCGGGCCCGAGCTCGAGCATCTCGCCGAGGACGGCGACCGAGCGGCGGTCTCGGCCCGCGACGACGGCGAGGGCCTTGAGGGCGGCGCGCATCGAGTCGGGGTTCGCGTTGTAGGAGTCGTCGATGACGGTCACGCCGTCAGGTCGCTCGGTGACCGCCATCCGGTGCGGGCTGGCGGCGTCGACGGAGCTGATGTGCCCGGCGGCGGTGTCGAGGTCGACCCCCAGCTCGACCGCCGCGGTGAGCGCGGCGAGCGCGTTGGTGAGGTGGTGCTCGCCCACGAGGCGGAGCGAGAGGTCTGCGGTGCTCTCCCCCACCACGACCTGGCAGGACACGCGACCGAGGCGGTCGACCGAGACACGGTGCGCCCGCACGCCGGCGTCGCGGACGGTGCCGAAGGTGACGACGCGCGAGGGTGCGAGGTCGCGCATGGCCACGACCCGGTGGTCGTCCGCGTTGAGCACGGCGACGCCGTCGGCCCGCAGCCCGGTGACGATCTCGGACTTGGCACGGGCGACGCCGTCGAGACCGCCGAAGCCGCCGAGGTGCGCCGCACCGACGGCCAGGACGATCGAGACGTCGGGTGGGGCGATACCGGTGAGGTACGTGAGGTCGCCGGGTGCTGAGGCGCCCATCTCGAGGACGAGGTAGCGCGTCTCGGGGCCCGCCTCGAGGACCGTGAGCGGCAGGCCGATCTCGTTGTTGAAGGAGGCGCGCGGCATGACCGTGGGTCCGCTCTCGGAGAGCACGTGCCCGAGGAGGTCCTTGGTGGTCGTCTTGCCGACCGAGCCGGTGACAGCCGCGACCTGGAGC
>Ga0308157_10009473_pt1 | contig 10776 bp, 10 predicted proteins | sample PhyBR1_FD_201035 | JGI IMG/M metagenome (GOLD analysis project Ga0308157, IMG submission 201035) | Phyllosphere microbial communities from UC Gill Tract Community Farm, Albany, California, United States - DLSLB.R1 | ecosystem: Host-associated > Plants > Phyllosphere > Unclassified | place: USA...
GGCCTGGCGCCACCGGCGGGCGACCGAGGTACTGGGCCAAGTGCTACGGATCTGCGGTGCGGCGACCAAGACGGTAGCGGGGTGGGTGCCGACGGGCAATACCGGTGGCAGCAACGTCAGCCCCTTCCGAGCCATGCCCGTCCCTGCGGATCTGCAGGAAAGCATCGACGCCGCCCGGCGAGGTGCCAGAACACACCCGTGAACCGCGCGTGGTACCGCACAGAGTGAAAGGCCGCAGCCCGTGTAGGCGGGCGCCGCGACCCGGGGGCAAGTGGCTGGACGCGCCCGCGCGGGGTCACTAGATTGGAGGGCTTGTCACTCATCCACCTTTGCGGTGAACGCAAAGGCGCTCTCTTCATGCGCACCCTCTCCTTCCTTCTTGCCAGCGTTCTGGCCGCTGCCACCCTGACGGCCTGCGATCGTGCGGCCAGCCCGGCTGCATCGTCTTCTGCCCCCGCCGCATCCCCGGCGGCAGTGCCCTCTTCCGACGCGCACCCGGCAGAGCCCGCCGCGCCCAGCGCCAGCAACGCCGTGACGCCTGCACCAGGCCCGGGTGAAGGCGAAGGCGCTGCGGCCTCGACCGACCTGCCCAAGAAGCCCTGACCCCTGGGCCAGGCCCGCGCCGAGCACACGCATCGGTCGCAGGGGCGCTCCGCGTACCATGCAGCACCTCCAAACGGGAACTGCCATGACCACCAGCGTGTACGACTTCGATGCCCAGCAGATGAACGGCCAGACCGTGCCGTTGCGCAATTACCAGGGCCAGGTGCTGCTCATCGTCAACACCGCCAGCGCCTGCGGTTTCACGCCGCAGTTCGCAGGTCTGGAAGAGCTGCACCAGCAATATGCCGGCAAGGGGCTGGTGGTGCTCGGCTTCCCGTGCAACCAGTTCGGCAAGCAGGACCCGGGCAGCAATGACGAGATCGCCAGCTTCTGCCAGCTCAACTACGGCGTGAGCTTTCCGATGATGGCCAAGGTCGCGGTGAACGGGGCCGACGCCACGCCGCTGTACCGCTGGCTCACGGCCGAGGCGCCGGGCCTGCTGGGTACCAAGGCCATCAAGTGGAACTTCACCAAGTTCCTGATCGGCAAGGACGGCCAGGTGATCCGCCGCTACGCACCGCTGGACAAGCCGGCATCGTTGGCGAAGGACATCGAGGCCGCACTGGCCTGAACCTGCAGCCTCCACCGCACACCGCACACCGGCCGACTACACCCCGTCGTCCTCGGCCCTGTCCGGCGTGGCACGCCACAGCTCGCGCGTGACCACGCCGTTGTCGTAGGTGCGGTACGACCATTGCACCCAGCGCTCGCGCTGCAGGCCGTCCACCACGCCCCAGAGCGGAATGCCGGAGCCCAGCGTGACAGGCATCGTCGCCAGCATCAGCCGGTGCACACAGCCTGCGCGCAGCAACTGCCCCGCCACGTCGCCCCCGCCCAGCAGCCAGCCCCGGCGCACGCCCTGGCGCTTCCATTGCGCGAGCAGCGCATCCGGTGACAGCGCTCCCCAGCCCACGTGCGCGGGGGGGCCGCCGACCGCAGGACGGGGCTGGCGGCTCAACACCCATGCGGGGCGCTCGCCGTAGGGCCAGGCGCCCAGCGACTGCACCACCTCGCAGGTGCGCCGGCCCATGACCACGGCGTCCACCGTGCCCATGAAGTCGGCCAGCCCATAGTCGGTGCCGGCGTTGTCGAATGCCTGCAGCCAATCCAGCTCATTCTGCGGGCCGGCGATGAAGCCGTCCAGCGAGGCGGCGACGTAATAGACGATCTCGGTCATGGCGACTTCCGGAGGTCAGGAGGGTTGTGCATTGCGGCGGTCTTGGCAGCCATGTCGGCTTCGACCTGGCGCACCATGTCGGCCAGCGTGCGACCCGGCTGCGCGGCGAAACGTTCGTCCAGCACCTGCAGCGCGACGACCCGATCGGGGCGAAAGCCCCGGAAGTCGCCCCGCAGCTCGCACCATGCGGCCAGGGTCCACACACGGCCCCAATAGAAGCAGCCGAGCGGCCAGATGCGGCGCACGCTGGGCCGCCCCTGCTCGTCGGCATAGTCGATCTGCACCACATGGCGGCTCTGCACGGCCTCGCGCAGCGTCTGCAGCGTGGCCTGCTCGCGCGCGGTCAGCCCGACCGATGGCGCATACAGCGCCTGGGCCTCGGCCGCCACGCGGGCCGCAGGGGGCAGCACCGAGAGGATCTTGCCCAACGCGCCGTCCAGCTCGCGCGCCAGCCCCGGGTCGAGCCAGGCCTGCGCCAGCCGCGCGGCGGCCACGAGGGCATTGGCTTCGCCCTGGCTGAACATCAGCGGCGGCAGGTCAAAGCCCGCCCCCAGCCGATAGCCCACCCCCGCCTCGCCCTCGATGGGCACGCCCTGGTGCTGCAGGTCGGCCACGTCGCGGTAGACGGTGCGCACCGACACCTCCAGCCGCTGCGCGAGGAACTCGGCGGTGGAGAGACGGCGGCCCCGGATGAGCTGCACGATCTGGAAAAGACGGTCGGCACGGCGCATGCACTACAACAAGAATAAGAATGAAAATTGGCCACAGCGCTTGATACACAAGCGTCTGAAGCTATCAAATCGGCAGCGATCAGATGAATCCCCGTCACTGCTGCGAACCCCATTAGATGCGGGCTGGACTTTCTGGGACCTTTCGGCCCCGCCCAGCCCACCCCTTCAGCGAAACGCAGCGCGGACCAGCAGCCGGCGTACTGCTGGTGCCCCCTTTCCCAGCGCCAGCCGAGAGTCGAAGCCGGGGGGCTGCTCCCTGTGGCGGGTCGCGCGACGCATGCACGGAGCGCCGCAACGGCCCGCAGGAATGCTCACCTGGTTTGCGAATGCAACCCGATGTGGTTGCCGTCGATATCCACCATGTGGGCCATGAACCCGATGCCCCGGGGCAGCTCGATGCAGTCATCCACCACCTGCCCGCCCGCAGGGGCGATGCGCGCCACGGCGGCGCTGAGGCTGGGGTGGCAATCCAGGTAGATGCGCACGCCAGCGCCCGGCGCCACGCGGTAGCCCGGGCCGGTGGACAGGCAGCCCCCGGTGGCGGTATCGCCATGCGCAAACAGCGCCATGGGCCCGCCGCCCAGGTCTTCGCGTTGCATGGGGCGCCCCAGCACCTGCTCGTAGAAGGCCTGGGCACGCGAGAGGTCGGTGCAGGGAATCTCGAACCAGTTGATGGCCGTGGCGGGGGTGTGGGATGCGTTCATGGAGATGTCCTTGCAATCGAAGTGATGAAGGACGCCATGGTGCGGGGGGCCTGCTGACAACGTCGTGTCAGCAGGCTGGCTGCAGGGCGCAGCCCGTGGGGCGCTGGGGCCTGCCAGACCCAGCGCGGGTCAGGCTGCGTCGACGTCGGTGTCTGCAGCCGGTGCAGCCGCCTCGGCGCGGGGACGGCGTGCGCGTGCCAGCATCTGGCCGACGGCGCGCTGGTCCATGCCGTACATGTCGGCGAACTGCTCCACGGTGCTGCCGCTGGCCTCGAAGGCGCGCAGCAGGGCTTCGGCCTTGGCGTCGCGTTCGGCGACTTCGGCAAAGGCTTCGTCCAGCAAGGCATTGGCCTTTTCGTCGCGCCCGCGCACCAACGCGTCGTAGGCCTCGCGCGTCAGGCCCGAAGCCTCGTACGCCTGGCCGATGCGGCGGCGCAGCTTGGCCACCATGTCTTCGCCATCACGCGGCTTGCGGCGGCGAAAGACCTCCAGCAGCGCATGGTGCACATGTTCGGGGGCCATGTCCTCCACCGGCTGGCCTTGCAGATCGTGGCGCTGACGGCCTTCGGCCACCACCTGCAGGTAGCGTGTGGAGCGGGTATGGAATCCCAGCGCGGTCTTCAGCTCTTCCTTTTCGAAGATGCCGGGGTGCGCTTCCTGCAGGTCCTGGAAGATGCCGCGCTTGAGCGGCAGAAACTGGGCGCCGAACAGGTGCGGATAGAAACCGGCCAGCTGCTCCAGCACCGGCGGCGGCACGCGGCGCGAGCCTTGCGGCGAACCACCTTGGGGGCCCTGCGCGCCGCCGTTGGCGGGAGCGCCCTGGCGGCCACCCTGCCCACCGCGACGGTTGCCGCGGCCTCCACGGCGCGACGGCTGGCCGGAGCGGTCTTCAGCCGCAGCCGCGCCGTCCACCGGTGCGGCGTTGTCCGTCCCGGCGGCTTGCGTGGTGGGCTCCGCGCCAGTGGCGGAGTCCACCTGTGCAGCGACTGCATCGGCAGCCGGCGCAGGGACGTGGTTCTGTTGTTCTTGTGCGGTCACAGGATCGGTCATGGGCGAAAACGCAGTTGGAGGCGCAGCAGCGCGGCGGTCAAAACCCGCCATCATGCCAGCTTAGGCCCCAACGGCCCGCCGGGGGACCGGATGCGCCGGCAGGGTTGCTCGCTCTGGAAGCCCATGGCGGCGGCATCGATCACACCTTGGCGATGGCGCGCGAAGTGCCTGGCAGGAAGAGGCTGGGGCCCGAGCTATCGGGCTCCCGGCCCTGTGCACCACTGCTGCTCACAGGGAATACCGTCGTGGTTGCCATCCATTCGCGGGTCCGGACAGTTCTTGAGAAAGAACGTGGCTTCCGCGCAGGAGGTCATTTCGGAACAGTACTTTCGCCCGTCGCAGCGAAACGACACCGTGGTCTGCGCCCGCAGGGGCATGGGCGGGGCGATCGCGGCGGCGGCGGGTGCGGCCCCCGCATCCGCTGTGGCCTGCGGCCGGGCGGTCCACCAGTACGCGCCGGCCGCCGCGCAGAGCACCACCACCAATGCCACGGCCCGAAAAGACCTCCCTCCCGCACCAGACGCAAGCGCAGAACGGTCCGGACGATGGTTCGGAGAAGCACGCTGCTGGCGCGGGGCCCGATCCCATCCCGTGGAAGCAGGCCGTTGCACGGCGATGGCCTGCTTGCGCCCATCGCTGCCGGCCTGCACTTCGAATGACAAAGACTCGCCCAGCTGCGGGCGGCGTCCATCCCGCGGGAAAGCCGATACGTGAACGAACAGCTTCTGCCCCGCAGGTTCGGGGGCGATGAAGCCAAAACCCCGGTCGTCATTCCATTGCACCAATGTGCCCTCGAATCGCATCCACTACCCCTCTTTTTTGTGAGCGAGAGGATAGATACGCACCCCGACGCAGGGCTGACGGGCTGCCCGCTCAGCGCCCGACCAGCGCCTCGTCCAGCACTTCCACCCAGTGGCGCACCGGCACGTCGGTGCCGCTTTGCAGGTGGGTGATGCAGCCCACATTGGCCGACAGGATGGCGTCGGGCCGTTGTTCGCCGAAGGCGTCGCCCAGGGCTCCGAGCTTGCGGTCGCGCAGCTGGTAGGCCAGCTCTGGCTGGAGAATGGAGTAGGTGCCGGCCGAGCCGCAGCACAGGTGCGATTCGGTGCGGCAAGAACGCAGGCGAAAGCCCAGCGCACCGAGGTGCGTTTCCACCGTGCCGCGCAGCTTCTGGCCGTGCTGCAACGTGCAGGGCGGGTGGTACGCCAGCAGCGCATCGGTCGGCACCACACGGCCTTTCAGCTTTTCAGCCAGCTCGGGGAGCATGTCGGGCAGCAGCTCGCACAGGTCACGCGCCAGGGCGCTGATGCGGGCTGCGCGCTCGGCATAGGCGGGGTCGTTGCGCAGGATGTGGCCGTAGTCCTTCACGGTGCTGCCGCAGCCCGAGGCGTTGATGACGATGCTCTCGACGGTGCCCTGCTCCACGTAAGGCCACCAGACATCGATGTTGGCGCGCATCTGCACCTTGGCACCGTCCTGGTCGTTCAGGTGGAACTTGACGGCGCCGCAGCAGCCGGCCTGCGGTGCGATGACGGTCTGGATGCCTACGGCATCCAGCACGCGAGCCGTGGCCCGGTTGATGTTGGGCAGCATGGCGGGCTGCACGCAACCGGCCAGCATCAGCACCTTGCGCGCATGCTCGCGCACCGGCCAGGCCCCGGCCTCCTGCGGGCGAGGCACTTTGTGGCGCACGGCCTTCGGCAGCAGGCCGCGCACAGCCTGGCCGGCCTTCATGGCCGGGCCGAACAGCGGCGAGGGCACGCCCTCCTTCAGCGCCCAGCGCGCGGCCCGCTCACCGAGCGGGCGCGGCACCTGCTCGTCCACCAGCTTGCGGCCGATGTCCACCAAGTGGCCGTACTGCACACCGCTCGGGCAGGTGCTCTCGCAGTTGCGGCAGGTCAGGCACCGGTCCAGGTGCAGCTGCGTCTTGCGCGTGGGCTCAACGCCCTCCAGCACCTGTTTGATGAGGTAGATGCGCCCACGCGGGCCGTCGAGCTCGTCACCCAGCAGTTGGTAGGTGGGGCAGGTGGCGGTGCAGAAGCCGCAGTGCACGCACTTGCGCAGAATGGCCTCGGCCTCCTGCCCTTCGGGCGTGCCCTGGTACTGGGGTGCGAGCTGGGTTTGCATGGGGTGGTCGTCTCGTGGTTCTTGTGGGGTGCAGCGGCGGGGGGCGGTGCTCAGCTTGGAGGGCTGTCGCTGGTGGCTGCCGCGCCGGTGCGGCGCCGGCGCAGCCAGAGCCGCTCCAGCCAGCCCAGGGTCCATTCGTGCAGCGCGCGGTTGTGGCGCAGGTCGTCCAGGTAAGCGGGCAGCGACAGCCACAGCAGCAGGGCCGCCAGCGGCAGCACGCAGACGAAGCCCACGTACTTGAAGCCGGCCGCCCCCGCCACGCCGCCCAGCACGAAGGCCAGGATGAGCCCGCCGAACAGACGCACCCGGTCCATGTTGGGCCGCACGCGGGTGGCCTCGGTGCGGTAGCGGTTCCAGTACAGCGCCTTGCCGATCTCGATCCCTAAGTCGGTGAAGTTGCCCGTCATGTGCGTGGTGCGGATCTTGCCGCCCGACACCTTGGACGCCAGTGCGTTCTGCAAGCCCATGATGAACGACAGCAGCAGCACCGTGAGCGGTACCGCGAACGGTGTGTGCCAGGTCAGCGTGAGCGCGCCCATGAGGCCGAAGGGCAGCATCAGAACGGCCTCCAGCAGCAGGGGCAGCGCGTACAGGTGGCGCAGCCGGTACTGCCGGCCCCAGTTGATCTGAATCGCTGCCGTGGCCGCGCCCGCCAGGAACGCCAGGATGGCGCCGATAGCGCCCAGCAGCAACGTCATGTCGCCCATCACCAGCGAGTCGGCCACCTGCGACGTGAAGCCCGTCATGTGCGAGGTGTAGCGCGCCAGCACCAGAAACCCGCCCGCGTTGATGGCGCCAGCGTTGAAGGCCAGCAGCAGGCCCAGCATGCGGTTGGTGGACCGCGTGCGGTGCAGGCCGGTCAGGTGGCGCAGCAGGCGCATGGGACTCACCACCCGGAGCCCATGCGGCCCGGGTTGAAAAGACCGGCCGGGTCGAACGCCTGCTTGAGCCGCGTGTGGATCTGCGCCAGCGCCGCAGAGTTAGAGTCAAAAATGGCTCCAGCGCTTATTCCATCTGCGCCATCAGCTACGAAAACAGAAGCACTCCCACCCACCTGGCGGGCGACCTCCTGCAGCGCTGCGGCGTGCTCCATGGGCGCCTGCACCCAGCGCAAGGCGCCGTGCCACTCGATCAGCGGCGGTGCTACGCCTGCCGGCAGGCCCAGCACCGGGGCGGTGGCGGGCACGGACAGGCGCCACAGCGCATCGCCGGGGCGCGCCGCGCGGTCGGTGAACCAGGGCAGCGTGTGGTCGCGGCAGGCGTTCCAGTCGGGCGCCGTCGCGGCGTTGTCCTGGCGCTCGCCGCCCATGATGCGGCAGGCGGCCTCAACGGCAGCCGTGGCGCCGCGCAGGCGCACGTACAGCACACCGGTGCCGCCGCCTTCATCCACCCAGCAACTGGCATTGAGCGGCAGCGGCTGGCCGCCCCAGGCATGCAAACGGCGCAGCGCGTCGGCCTGGTTGCAGGCAAAGCGCAGCGTGGCCTCGGCCGGCGAAACGGGCAGCACCTTCAAGCTCACTTCGGTGATCAGCCCCAGCGTGCCCCAGGCGCCGGCCATCAGGCGCGAAACGTCGTAGCCCGCCACGTTCTTCATGACCTGCCCGCCAAAGCGCAGCAGTTCGGCGCGGCCATTGAGCAGCTCCAGCCCCAGCACGTAGTCGCGCACCGCGCCCACGCTGGCGCGGGCCGGGCCCGACAGGCCCGCCGCCACCATGCCGCCCACGGTGGCGCCCGGGCCAAAGTGCGGCGGTTCGAACGGCAGGCACTGGCCCTGGGCTGCCAGCAAGGTCTCCAGTTCGGCCAGCGACGTGCCGGCGCGGGCGGTGACGACCAGTTCACTGGGCTCATAGCTCACGATGCCCTGCAGAACCCGCGTGTCGAGCACCTCGCCCTGGAGCGCCGCCCCATGGAAGTCCTTGGTACCGCCGCCACGAATGCGCAGCGGGGTCCGTGGCTCGATGCTGGCGCGTACGCGCTCGATGATCTGGCTGAGGGCTGAATCCATGGGGGCATGGTACTGCCGGCCTCTGCCAGGCCAGTCACCGCGCACCGTGAATTTTTTGAACGGCCGGCGTGAGTTCCGCCGGTGTGCGGCGGCATGCACCGCCCGTTCGGCTGCCAGCAGCGGCGTCAGGCGGGCCATGCGTCGTCGAACCAGGCCACCGGCAACCCTGGCACGTCGACCCGCATCGAGAACACGGAACCGGACTGCGGCCACTCTGCCAGCTCTTGCGCCGAACGGCCCTCCCGGGCAGACGTCACGTACAGCGTGCGGCCATCTTCACCACCCAGGCACGGCATGGTGGGGCACAGCACGGGCACGGCCCATTCGGCCAGCACCTCGCCGGTGGGTGACAGCCGCAGCACGCGGCCCCCTTCGTACAAGGCGCACCAGTAGGCGCCCTCCGCGTCCACCGTTGCTCCATCGGGCCGGCCGCCGTAGCCGGGTTGGCCGGGCTTCCAGTCTGGTGGCTTGGGGGGAAAGTGGCGCAGCACCCTGGGTTCGCCGACAGGTTCATATTGCCCGTTGCAATCCCAGGCCCGCACGGCATGGGCGGGTGTATCGCTCCAGTACAACGTGCCGCCTTCCGGCGACCAGGCCAGGCCGTTGGCGGTGGCAACGCCGTCGAGCACACGCTGCACCGTGGCAGGGCCATGGCCGCTGCGGGCATCCACGCAGTACAGCGCACCCACCTGCTGGCGCGGGCCGCTCACGGGTTCATGCACCGTTCCCACCCAGAAGCGGCCCAGGGCGTCGCACTTGCCATCGTTGGCGCGCTGCGTAGTGGCATCGAACGGCAACTCGGCGATCTGCTCCAGCGCGCCCCCCCACTCCCGGGCGCGGAAGATGCCGGAGCGCAGTGCGACCACCAGCCCGTCCGGCACGCCGGCCCGCCGCGCGGGCGCCATGCAGCCCGGCTCGGTCGGCATGGCCCACCGGTCGACCGTGCCACTGACCGGGTCCCGCCGCAGCAGCGCGCGGCCGGCGATGTCCACCCAGTACAGGCGCTGCTCCAGCGGATGCCAGAACGGAGATTCGCCCAATTGGGACGGCGCGCTCGTAACGGATGTCCAAGTCATGTCGGGGGTCGCCTCGTTTCGTGAATGCATGCCCTGATTATTCGCATCGCGCGCGCGTCCGGCGTCGGACAAGCCGCAGTCCTGCGCGGGGGCTTGTGCCTGCAACTCGCGGCACGCAGGCGCAGGCACAGACGAAAAAAAGCCCGCCTTGCGGCGGGCTGAATGTCCAGAGGAGTATCTCGCTTAGTTATCCACCCGCCGCAGTGCCACCAGACGCTGCGACGGGCCTTGCACGCTTCAACGGTGGTAAGCCGTTTCGCCGTGCGAAGTGATGTCCAGGCCTTCGCGTTCCGCTTCTTCGCTGACACGCAGACCCACCAGCAAATCGGCAATCTTGTAGGAAATGAAGGCCACCACACCGGACCAGACGATGGTGAACAGCACGCTCTTGATCTGGATCCACACCTGGGCACCCATGTTGAACGTGTCGGGGGTCAGGCCACCCGTGCCGCCCAGGCTTTGCGATGCGAACACGCCGGTCAGGATGGCACCCAGAATGCCGCCCACACCGTGCACGCCGAACACGTCGAACGCGTCATCGGCACCCAGCATGCGCTTGAGGCCACCCACGCCCCACAGGCAGACCACACCCGCCAGCAGACCCAACACGATGGAGCCCATCGGGCCGACGAAGCCGGCAGCAGGCGTCACGGCCACGAGGCCGGCCACGGCGCCGGAGGCTGCGCCCAGCATGGAAGCCTTGCCCTTGGACAGGGCTTCACCAGCGATCCACGACAGCGTGGCAGCGGCGGTGGCCAGCACCGTGTTCACGAAGGCCAGGCCTGCACCGCCGTTGGCGGCACCAGCGGAGCCGGCATTGAAGCCGAACCAGCCCACCCACAGCAGCGAGGCACCGACCATGGTCAGCGTCAGCGAATGCGGCGTGAAGGCTTCCTTGCCGAAGCCGATGCGCTTGCCGATCACATAAGCACCCACCAGACCGGCGATACCGGCGTTGATGTGCACCACCGTGCCGCCAGCGAAGTCCAGTGCACCGTCGGCTGCCAGCAGGCCGCCGCCCCACACGATGTGGGCCATGGGCACGTAGCTGAAGGTGAACCACAGCACGGAGAAGATCAGCACGGCAGCGAACTTGATGCGCTCGGCGAACGAGCCCACGATCAGCGCCACGGTGATGGCGGCGAAAGTGCCCTGGAACGAGACGAACACATATTCAGGAATGGTCGCCAAGGCGCCGAAGGTTTCTGGAGTCACGCCCTTCAGGAAGACTTTCTCGAAGCCGCCGAAGAACTTGCCCTCGCCCGAGAACGCCAGGCTGTAGCCATAGATGGACCACAGGATG
>Ga0308157_10009474_pt1 | contig 10775 bp, 7 predicted proteins | sample PhyBR1_FD_201035 | JGI IMG/M metagenome (GOLD analysis project Ga0308157, IMG submission 201035) | Phyllosphere microbial communities from UC Gill Tract Community Farm, Albany, California, United States - DLSLB.R1 | ecosystem: Host-associated > Plants > Phyllosphere > Unclassified | place: USA...
GCCCCGGGCACGACGCACCGTCCACCGCATGGAACTCCCCAAACTCATCCCCGGAAAACGTTTCACCCTGCCACGCCCGGTGGGCAGCGCCGACGCGCTGCTGCTGGCCCGCCTGGGCGAGCGAGAAAAGGCCGCGCGGCGCACCACCGCCATCGTCACCGCCGACGCGACCGATGCGCAGCGCCTCATCGACGAGATGGCGTTCTTCGCGCCCGACTTGCGCTGTTCGCTGTTTCCTGACTGGGAGACGCTGCCCTACGACACGTTCTCGCCCCACCAGGACCTGATCAGCGAACGCCTGGCCACGCTGTGGCGCATCAGCCAGAAGGACAAGGACACCGGTGCCGACGTCGTGCTGGTGCCGGCGACCACGGCGCTGTACCGCCTTGCGCCGCCCTCGTTCCTGGCGGGCTACACCTTTCACTTCAAGGTCAAGCAGAAGCTGGACGAGGCGAAGTTCAAGGCGCAGCTCACGCTGGCGGGCTACTCGCACGTATCGCAGGTGGTGAGCCCCGGTGAATACGCCGTGCGCGGCGGCCTGATCGACCTGTTTCCCATGGGCTCGCTCGTGCCCTACCGCGTGGACCTGTTCGACGACGAGATCGACAGCATCCGCACGTTCGATCCGGACAGCCAGCGCAGCCTGTACCCCGTGCCCGAAGTGCGCCTGCTGCCGGGCCGCGAGTTTCCGATGGACGACGAGGCGCGCGCCAAATTCCGCAGCCGCTGGCGCGAGATGCTGGAGGGCGACCCGACCAAGAGCCGCATCTACAAGGACATGGGCAACGGCGTGGCCACGGCCGGCATCGAGTACTACCTGCCGCTGTTCTTCGACGAGACGGCCACCGTGTTCGACTACCTGGGCAGCGAAGCCACGGTGGTGCTGCACGGCGACCTGGAGCCGGCGTTCCAGCGCTTCTGGCAGGACACCAAAGACCGCTACCGCCTGGTGCAAGGCGACCCGGACCGCCCCGCCCTTCCGCCGGAATCGCTCTTCTTGAGCACCGAGCAGTTCTATTCGCGCGCCAACGCCCACCCGCAGCTCGCGCTGCGGCCGGGTGTGGAAGACATCGCGGACAACGCCCAGTTCCAGAAGCTGGGTGACCTGTCGGTCACGCGCGGCGCCGAAGACCCGCTGGCACGGCTGCATGCGCACATCCGCAACACCCAGCACCGCGTGCTGCTGCTGGCCGAGAGCGCCGGCCGGCGCGAGAGCCTGCTGGACTTCCTGCGCGCATCGCAGCTGAACCCGCCGGCGTTCGACTCGCTGGCCGAGTTCCAGGCCACCGATGCCGAGCAGGTCGGCATCGCCACGGCAGGCCTGGCGACGGGCTTTAGCTGGATCGAGGACGGCATCGACTTCGTCACCGAGACCGAACTGTTCGCCGCGGGCGCCACCACGCGCCGGCGCAAGAAGCAGGAGCAGGTGAGCGATGTCGAGGCGCTGATCAAAGACCTGTCGGAGCTCAACGTGGGCGACCCGGTGGTGCACAGCGCGCACGGCATCGGCCGCTACCACGGGCTCATCAACATGGACGTGGGCCAGAAGAACACCGACGGCACGCCCGCGCTGCAGGAATTCCTGCACCTCGAATACGCCGACAAGGCCGTGCTCTACGTGCCGGTGAGCCAGCTGCAGCTCATCAGCCGCTACACCGGCGTGAGCGCCGACGAGGCCCCGCTGCACAAACTGGGCAGCGGCCAGTGGGAAAAGGCCAAGCGCAAGGCCGCCGAACAGGTGCGCGATTCGGCCGCCGAACTGCTCAACATCTACGCCCGGCGCGCGGCGCGCGAGGGCCACGCCTTCCGCTACAGCCCGCAGGATTACGAGCAGTTCGCCAACGACTTCGGCTTCGAGGAAACGGCCGACCAGAACGCGGCCATCCACGCGGTGATCCAGGACATGATCTCGCCCCGCCCCATGGACCGGCTGGTCTGCGGCGACGTGGGCTTCGGCAAGACCGAGGTGGCCCTGCGCGCCGCGTTCGTCGCCGTCACGGGCGGCAAGCAGGTGGCGTTTCTTGCCCCCACCACTCTGCTGGCCGAGCAGCACTACCAGACGCTGATAGACCGCTTCAGCAAGTGGCCGGTGAAGGTGGCCGAGGTATCGCGCTTTCGTTCGGGCAAGGAGATCACCTCCGCCATCAAGGGCATCGGCGATGGCACGGTGGACATCGTGGTGGGCACGCACAAGCTGCTGTCCGAATCCACCAAGTTCCACGACCTGGGCCTGCTCATCATCGATGAAGAGCACCGCTTCGGCGTGCGCCACAAAGAGCAGATGAAGGCGCTGCGCGCCGAGGTGGACGTGCTCACGCTCACCGCCACGCCTATCCCGCGCACGCTGGGCATGGCACTGGAAGGGCTGCGCGACCTGTCGGTGATCGCCACCGCGCCGCAGCGGCGCCTGGCGATCAAGACGTTCGTGCGCAACGAAGGCACCGGCGTCATCCGCGAGGCCGTGCTGCGCGAACTCAAGCGCGGCGGCCAGGTGTACTTCCTGCACAACGAGGTGGAAACCATCGAGAACCGGCGCCAGAAGCTGGAAGAAATATTGCCCGAGGCCCGCATCGCCGTCGCCCACGGCCAGATGCCCGAGCGCGAACTGGAAAAGGTCATGCGCGACTTCGTCGCGCAGCGCTACAACATCCTGCTGTGCTCGACCATCATCGAGACCGGCATCGATGTGCCGACGGCCAACACAATCATCATGAGCCGCGCCGACAAGTTCGGCCTGGCGCAGCTGCACCAGCTGCGCGGCCGGGTGGGCCGCAGCCACCACCAGGCGTATGCGTATCTGATGGTGCCCGACACCGAGGGCCTGACCAAGCACGCCGCCCAGCGGCTTGACGCCATTCAGCAGATGGAAGAACTGGGCAGCGGCTTTTATCTCGCCATGCACGACCTGGAGATCCGCGGCGCGGGCGAGGTGCTGGGCGAAAACCAGAGCGGCAACATGCTGGAGGTCGGCTTTCAGCTCTACAACGAGATGCTGTCCGAGGCCGTGCGCTCGCTCAAGGCGGGCAAGGAACCTGACCTGCTGGCGCCTTTGTCTGTCACCACCGACATCAACCTGCACGCGCCTGCGCTGCTGCCCAACGACTACTGCGGCGACGTGCACCTGCGCCTGTCGTTCTACAAGAAGCTGGCCACCGCCAAGACCACCGACCAGATCGACAGCCTGCTGGAAGAGATCGTGGACCGCTTCGGCAAGCTGCCGCCCCAGGCGCAGACGCTGATCGACGTGCACCGCCTGCGCTGCCTGAGCCAGCCTTACGGCGTGGTGAAGGTGGATGCGGCACCGGGCGTGATCCACATCACGTTCAAGCCCAAGCCGCCGATCGATCCGATGAACATCATTCACCTGATCCAGAAGAACAAGCACATCAAGCTGGCCGGCAACGAAAAGCTGCGCATCGAGCGCGAACTGCCCGAGGCCAAGGACCGCGTGCAGATGGTGCGGGATGTGCTGCGCAGCCTGGGACAGCCAATCGCCACGCCGGCGTGAGGCACAGCTCGGCAGCCCCCCCCCGCTTGCTTCGCGTCACCTGCGCTTAACTACTAAATGCACTTGCACTCCCGCGCGAACACGATGAGCGCAACACCAAGAAAGGCGTTGACAGCCTCCTGGGCAGTGTTGCTGGTGGCGTGGGTGGTCATTGCGTGGAACGCGCAAAGCGGGTTCTCATCCAGCGGCCCGATGAACATGCGGTTCGCCCCAGCGCTGTTGATATTCTTCAGCCTCCCGGTCAGCCTGTTCGCCCCGTGGTCTGCACGTGTGCTCGGGACCTGGCTTCATCGAGCAGCAGCCCTGGCCGTGGTCGCAATCACGTGCTGGTGGCAGTTCTGGTTACCGGCCACGATGGCGGACATCAGCTACTCCCTTCGATACGACATCCCCGATCCGTACATCTGGCCTGGCGAACCGGGCGCTCCAGTGCTGGCGTTGAGCGTTGCGCTGTGGCTAGTGGCACCGCTAGCCGATTGGAAAGGTCGCGGCATTTGGGCCTGCTGGGCGTTGGGCATGCTGTGCACCATCGCTGCAGTGAAGTTGCTGGGCTGGTCGAGCCACGATGCCACTCCTTGGCAAGCAGCTCTGTGTTGTTTGGTCGGGCTCGCCGCTGTGATGACGGCACGCCAGCGAACGGACCCGGCGCGCCGCATATTCCGTTGGCTGATGCTTTGGGCCGCAGGGATGATGGGGCTGGTGGTGTTCTGGTATGCCACCGAGGCTGTCGCGGGCTGGATGCCTCTTGCGATGAACCAATGGTTTGTGAACTGGCGGTTCTAGAACTTTCTGATTGCATCGAATAGCGTTGCTAACGCTTATCCGTCTTACGCCATAAGCTATTCAATTCATAGCTAGCGCATCGTAGAAAAAACTGAGCCGCGCCACGCCGCTCACTACGCCGTCTCGTGTGGTGCAGGAATTGCTAAGCCTAGGAAGATGCGGATTGCCCTGCACGCAGCGGTTGCTGCACTTCACGGCGCCGCTGATGTTCCACCTGTTTTGGGAGTCGCTTCATGCATTCTTGGCGTCCTGTTTCTAATCTGGTCTGCGCAATACTGGTGCTTGGAACAGCACTCACTGCAGTCACGGCCTCGGCACAAACGGCCTATCCGGACCGCCCCGTCAAAGTGATCGTCGCGCTGCCCGCCGGCGGCAGCGCCGACATGATCGCGCGCATGGTGACCCAAAAGATGGCGGCCGAACTGGGCCAGCCGTTCGTGGTGGACAACAAGGCCGGCGCCTCCGGGCAGATCGGCACGCCGATGGTGTCGCGCGCCGCGCCGGACGGCTACACGCTCATGGTGTCGCCCGCGTCGTTCCTGACCACCAACAAGAGCATCTTCAAAACCCTGCCCTACGACCCGCAAGCCGACTTCGTGCCCATCACCAAGCTGGTGAACCAGCCCATGGTGCTGGTGGCCCGGGACGCGCAGAAATACCCCACTGTGGCCGCCGTGCTGCAGGCCGCGCGGGCGGCGCCGGGGCGGTTGACCTACGCGTCGTCGGGCGACGGCAGCCCGCAGCATCTGGCGGCGCTGATGTTCGGCACCCGCACCCAATCGAGCATGCTGCACGTGCCGTACAAGGGTGGCGCGCCCGCCATCAACGACACGCTGGCGGGCAACGTGGACCTGATGTTCGCAGTGCTGCCCGAAGCGCTGCCGCACATCCAGTCGGGCAAGCTGCATGCGCTGGCGCTGATGAGCGCGCAGCGCTCGGCAGTGCTGCCGCAGGTGCCCACGATGGCGGAAAGCGGCGTGCCGCAGATGGAACTCTCGGCCTGGGTCGGCCTGCTGGCCCCGGCCAAGACGCCGCAACCCATCATCGACCGGCTGCGCACCGCCGCCCATGCCGCGCTGACCGGCGATACGCAGGCCAAGCTGGCGGCGAACGGCATCGAAGTGGCGCCGGGCACCACGCAGCAACTGCAGGACAGCATCGCTGCGGAGATGAAGCTGCATGCCGAGCTGGTGAAGGCGGCGGGACTGGCGCCTCAGTGAGACGGGGACCTTGAGGCAGCGGGCATGAGGTAGGGATAATCCCGCCTGCGCCCGGCCGCGCTGCCAGCAGGGCGGCCCCTCTTTCGTCTCTTCTTTTTCTACGCGGGGATTCATGCCCCGATCCATGCCCATGTCCCAGAGTGCCGCCACCGAATTCGCTCCGGGCCTTGTCGTTCAAGGCCTCGCCCTCCCGCAATCCCTGTCGGACTACAAACTGATCGCGTTCGACATGGACTCGACGCTCATCAACATCGAGTGCGTGGACGAGATCGCCGACGCTGCCGGCCGCAAGGCCGAAGTGGCCGCCATCACCGAAGCCGCCATGCAGGGCCTGATCACCGACTACAAGGAAAGCCTGCGCCAGCGCGTGGCCCTGCTGCGGGGCGTGGACATGAGCCATCTGGAGCGCGTCTTCACCGAACGCCTGCGCTTCAACCCCGGCGCGCAGGCGCTGATCACCGCCGCCAAGGCCGCGGGGCTGACGACGCTGCTGGTCTCGGGCGGCTTCACCTTCTTTTCCGACCGAGTGCGTGCGGGCCTGGGCATCGACCTGTCGCGGGCCAACGTGCTGGAGGCGGAAGGCGGCCAGCTCACCGGCCGCATGGTGGACCAGCCGTGGGGCGACATCTGCGACGGCGCGGAAAAGCGCCGCACGCTGCTGGAAGTGGCGTCGCTGATGGGCATTTCGCCCTCGCAGGCCATCGCCGTGGGCGACGGTGCCAACGACCTGCCGATGATGGGCGTGGCCGGACTGTCGGTGGCCTATCACGCCAAGCCCACGGTGCGAGCGCAGGCCAATGTGGCGATCAATGAGGGCGGACTGGACCGGTTGCTGGAAGTGCTGCGCTGAAAACGCTGGTTCTGCGAGGGGCAGCAGCGCCAACCCGGCTCGGTGGATTTGCTATTTAATCGATAGCTACCAGCGCTTACCAATAAAGCGCTGGAACCGATTTATCCTTCGTATTTCAGGCTTTTCGGAAGTATAAGACGGCCACTCGTTATATCGTTATGACGATAAAGTCGTGGCCGCACCTTTTTGGGGATTTAGACTTGGGGCACCCGGCAAAGCCAAGCAAACATCGGTTTGCCGCCGTCTCATTCCTCCAGAAAGTCTTGCGCACATGTCTCTCAAGAAAACCCTGTCCGCCGTGGCGCTCGCCACCCTCGCCCTGGGCGCCCATGCCGCCGATGCCGTGCTGAAGGTCGCCGCCACTGCGGTGCCGCACGCCGAGATCCTGAACTTCGTCAAGCCGCAGCTCAAGGCACAGGGCGTGGACCTGCAGGTGCGAGAATTCAGCGACTACATCCAGCCCAATGCAGCCGTCGAAGACAAGCAGCTCGACGCCAACTTCTTCCAGCACCAGCCCTATCTGGACAGCTACAACAAGGACCGCAAGAGCAGCATCGTCGCGGTGCCGAACGGCAAGGTGCACGTGGAGCCCTTCGGCGCGTACTCCAAGAAGATCAAGGCCGTGAGCGAGTTGAAGGACGGCGCCGTGATCGCCATCCCCAACGACCCGTCCAATGCCGGCCGTGCGCTGCTCCTGCTGCAAAAGCAGGGACTTATCGAGTTGAAGGACCCGAAGAACATCACCGCCACGCCGATCGACATCGCCAAGAACCCGAAGAAGCTGAAGTTCCGCGAACTCGAAGCCGCCTTGCTGCCGCGCGCGCTGCAGGACGTGGACCTGGCCCTCATCAACACCAACTACGCCATCGAGGCCAAGCTCAATCCGACCAAGGACGCGCTTTTCATCGAAGGCGCCGACTCGCCGTACACCAACCTCGTCGCTGCACGCGCCGATCGCGCCAACGACCCGAGCATCCAAAAGCTGGTGAAGGCGCTGCACACCCCTGAAGTGAAGAAATTCATCCAGGACAAGTACCAGGGCGCCGTCGTTCCCGCGTTCTGACCATCACAGCCTGACTTGGCGCCCGCGGCCCGCACGCTCTTGAATCAAGGGCGTTGCGGGCCGAGTCGTTTGGGGCAGGCCACCGCTTCTTCCGACGCCAGGACCGGACGGCGTGGCGAGTCCACCGGCCTCCAGCGTGCCTCAGAACACCATGCCGCCGGCCACGTCGATGGTGGTTCCGGTGATCCATCCGCCCCGCTCCGACACTACGAACGCCACGGCATGAGCGATGTCCGCCGGCATCCCCGCGCGGCCGAGCGGTGTCTTGCCCACCAGCACGTCGACCATTTCCCGGGCGGCATCGGCACTGCCTTCCGTCTTCACGAAGCCCGGGGCAATGCCCACCACACGGATCTGGCGTGGGCCCAGTTCCATCGCCAGCGACCGCGTGAGCGTATCGACGGCGCCTTTGGTGGCCGAATACGCATGCACCACGGGGTACGGGCTCTTGGCCAGTCCCGAACTGATGTTGACTACGACGCCACCCGCCGGCAGCACCCGCGCCGCAGCTTGGGTGGTCAGGAGCAGGCCCCGCACATTGAGCGCAAAGTGCGCATCGATGCTGTCCGCCGTGACCGAATTCAGCGAGTCCACGCGGTAGATGCCGGCGTTGTTGACCAGAATGTCCAGCCGCCCGAAGTGCGTCAGCGCGGCATCGATCAACGGCTGGATCTGCGACGGCTGCGACAGGTCTGCCTGGGCCGCGACGGCGCGCCCTCCTGCGGCCGTGATGCGGCGAACGACGGTGTCCGCGTCAGCCGCGCTGGTGGCGTAGTTCACGATGATGGATGCGCCATCGGCGGCCAGCCGCTCGGCGATGCCGGCGCCGATGCCTTTGGATGAACCGGTGACGATGGCGACCTTGCCTGCGAGTGAGCTCATGGGATTCCTGGGTGGTTGAGTTTGGAAAAACGCCGGCACCGGGCCGGAGAAGCACCGACGATAGGCACAACGTCGATTCAGATAAATGGGGGCTCCCGGCATGCGGCTTGAAGCACAGCTTCATAATCCGCGCCATGTCCCCCGACCTGCTCGCCCCCATCGCTGCGTTCGCGCGCGTGGCGCACCACGCCAGCTTCACCCGCGCCGCCGCCGAGCTGGGCGTGTCGCCATCGGCCCTGTCGCAGACCATCCGCAAGCTCGAAGCCGGCCTGGGTGTGCGGCTGCTCGACCGCTCGACGCGCCGCGTCGGCGTGACCGAATTGGGCCAGCGGTTCCTGGCGCAGGCACAACCGAGCCTGGCTTCATTGGCGCTGGCGATCGAAGGCATGAACGAGTCGCGCGACACGCCTTCCGGCCTGCTGCGGCTCAACCTGTCGCGCACCGCCGCCGACATCGTGGTGATGCCGCACCTGACGGCGTTTCTCGATGCGTTCCCGGACGTCACGCTCGACCTGCACTGCGACAACGCGCTGCTCGACATCGTGGCCGGCGGTTTCGATGCCGGCATTCGCCTGGGCGAGTTCCTGGCGCAGGACGTGGTGGCCGTGCCCATGGGTGGACGGCAACGCATCGCGACCGTGGCGGCACCCCGGTACCTGGAGGGGCGCTCCCTGCCCAAAACACCGCAGGATCTGGCCGGCCACCGCTGCCTCAACGTGCGGCTGGGCGGGGGAATCTACCGCTGGGAATACACGCACGGGGGGCGCGAGGTCGAGGTGGAAGTGCAAGGGCCGCTGATCTCCAACGACGGCGACACCCTGATCGCCGCCGTGCGCGCCGGCGCCGGCATCGCCTGCGTGTTCGAAGTGCAGGTGGCCGACGACATCGCCGCAGGCCGGATGGTGCCGGTGCTGGAGCCGTGGTGGCCGACGTTTCCGGGCTTCTACCTCTACCACCCGAGCCGCGCCCACGTGCCCCGCAAGCTGCGTGTGTTCATCGACTTCATGCAGGCCCGCGCGGGGCGCTGACGGCCAGCATCATTCGCCTTGCAGGCTGCGCGCCACCCACCAGGCCAACGCGAACATGGTGGCGCCGGTCAGCGTGTCGAGCACCCGCCACGCGAGCGGGTTGGCGAACACGTTCTGCAGACGCCGTCCGGCAAAGGCCAGCAGCAGAAACCACAGCAGGCTGGCGCTGGCCGCACCCACCACAAAGACCCACTTCAGGCCGCCATCCTGGCGCGCGCCGATCGAGCCGATCAGCACCACCGTGTCCAGGTACACATGCGGATTCAGCAGCGTGATGACCGCCAGCGCGCCGAGCACGCCCAGCACGCCGCGCTCGGCCCGCCCCGTCGCCGCCAGCCCGGCTTGCGGTGCGAAGAACGCGCGGTGCCAGGCAAAGCAGCCGTACGCGAAAAGGAACACTGCGCCGCCCAGCGTCAGGTAGTGGGCCAGCGTGGGCGAGCGCCCCAGCAACTGCGCCATGCCCGCCACGCCCACGGCCACCAGCAGCGCATCGCAGACGACGCACCACGCCACGCAGGCGCGCACATGGCGGCCCTGCACGGCCTGGCGCAGCACGTACAGGTTCTGGGCGCCGATCGAGACGATCAGCGTGAGGCACACCGTGAAGCCGGCCAGCCAGGAGGCAGAGACGGAAGCGGCGGAAAAGGAAGAGGTCGAAGCGGTCCACATGGGTGAATTGTCTGAACCGCACCGATTTAAGTAAACTTAAAGTCTCTAACCAATGTGAAGCAAAACTGATGCTGGACTACGCCGGATTGGAAGCCCTGGCCGCCGTGGTGCGCGAAGGCAGCTTCGAGCGCGCCGCGCGCAAGCTGCACGTCACGCCGTCGGCCATTTCGCAGCGCGTGAAACAGCTGGAAGAGCGCGTGGGCCAAGTGCTGGTGCTGCGCGGAACGCCTTGCACGGGCACCGAGGCCGGCCGCCGGCTGTGCCTGCATGTGGAGCAGGTCGCCTTGCTGGAGAACGAGTTGCGCCGGGCCAACCCCGCGCTGATGCCCGACACGCAGGCGCCCGCACCGACGTTGAAGCTGGCAGTGAACGCCGACTCGCTGTCCACCTGGTTCATGGACGCGATGACAGCCTTCACCGCCGGAGGCAACGAACTGCTGGACATCCGCATCGACGACCAGGAACACACGGCCCAGCGGCTGCGCGAAGGCGAAGTGATCGCGGCCGTGACCGCCAGCGCGGGCACCATCGCGGGCTGCAACACCTGGCCGCTGGGCGCCATGCACTACGTGGCGGTCAGCAGCCCGGCCTTCGTCGCCCGCCACTTCGGCGAAGGCGTCACGCCCGAGACCGCCGCGCTGGCACCAATGATGGTTTACGGCCGCAACGATCGGCTGCAGGACCAGTGGCTGCAGCACCAGGGCCTGACCTCGCGCCGGCACCCGCCCCGGCACTTCATGCCGTCCAACCAGGGGTTCCTGCGCAGTTGCGA
>Ga0308157_10009476_pt1 | contig 10774 bp, 11 predicted proteins | sample PhyBR1_FD_201035 | JGI IMG/M metagenome (GOLD analysis project Ga0308157, IMG submission 201035) | Phyllosphere microbial communities from UC Gill Tract Community Farm, Albany, California, United States - DLSLB.R1 | ecosystem: Host-associated > Plants > Phyllosphere > Unclassified | place: USA...
TCACGTGCGCAGCAGGCGCGGCACGGGCTTGCCCCGTGCGCCATGCGGGAACAGCACCGCCGAAATGCGGTCTGGCTCCAGCGCAAAGCTTTCCGCGCAGGCGGCGGTGATCAGCGCGTCGAGCGCCAACGTCGGCTTCAAATCGCGTCCGTCCAGCAGGTTCGCGCTTGCAAGACCGGGCCAATCGCTCACGATGCGTCCGCCTTGCACGGCGCCGCCCACCATCATCGCCACCGTACCCGTGCCGTGGTCGGTGCCGCCCGTGCCATTGGCGGCGACGGTCCGCCCGAACTCGGTGGCGACGAGAACCACCGTCTTGTCCCAGGCAGCGCCCAGGCCCTCATGGAGTCCGGCCAACAGGTTGTCCAGGTTCTTGAGCTGGACGGCCAGCCGGGCTGTCTGCCCGCTGTGCGTGTCCCAGCCAGCGGTCTCGATCATCGCGATGCGGGGGCCATCTGCACGGCCAAGAAATCCCGCAGCCATGCGTCCCAGCGAGGCCGCATCCTGGCGGTTCGCACCGCCACCCATGCCACCAGCCATGCCGCGCGCCTCCAGCGCAGAGGACCACAGGGCATGCAGTTGCCTGTCCCGGGCATACAGCTGCTCCACACGCACCATCAAGTCTTCATGGGCCTGCGGCAAGGCAGAAGGCGCATAGGAGGTCACGTCAACCGGGCCGCGAAGCGCCATTGGAATGGCCGGAGAAAACGCGATGGCCTCCTTGCCGCTGCGCGGAAGCGCGCCCAGCAGCCGGTTCATCCAGCCGTCTTTGACCTGGTAGGGGGCATTGCCACCGGTTTCGAGCACGTTCTGGCCGTCAAAGTGCGAGCGGTCCCGATAGGGCGACGCGACGGCGTGGAAAAGGCTCGCCTGTCCCTCCGCATACAGGTTGCGCAGATGCACGAGAGAAGGATGCAAGGCAAAAGTGCCATCCAGCTTGAGGGCGCTGGCCGGGTCGATGGCCAGAGCTCCCCGCGCGCCGGCGTAGGCCGGTTCGGCGTACGGAATGACGGTGTTCAACCCATCGGCCGCGCCCCGCTGGATGATGAAGACAAAGCGCCGCTCAGTGGCGGCCTGCGCAAATAGCACGCGTGGGCAAGCCAGCAACGCGGCGGTGCCCAGGAATCTGCGTCGGTCCAGACCCATTCTTATCTCCTCAGGAATTCAGGGGCGACAAGCAGCAGCGCGAGCGCCGTACTGCCACTGTCGGCACGGGCAATCGCGCCCGCCGTGTCCTCGCTGAGCGCGCCGCCGGGCAGAATGCCAGGCGCAAGGGTTCGGGCGTCCACGTTGTTGCCGGCCTGTTCGGCAAACCGCTGCGCGGCCTCCACGCGCCGGATCAACGCATCCGGCGCAGCCCAGGCGCCGGCCACATCTGCGTAGCCGGCAGGCGATCCAGGACGCCAGACCGGCTGGCCGAGTTGGTTCATGAGGTTGATGGCTTGCATCGCCGGCATCTCGCGCCGGCCTAGCGCACGCAGGCAGGAAATGCTCCACTCCCAGGGCGACTTGAACTTGGCCTGTGCCGGAAGCCAGGCTTGCGGCGACACCACCAGTTCCCGGTATACGCTGGCCAGGTCTCCGCCCGTACGCGCGAAGGTATCAGCGAGGCGCTGCACCAGCATCGGCGGAGGATCGTCCGCAACAAAGTGGCGCGCGAGCTTGGTTGCGATGTGATGCGCTGTCGCGGGTGCAGTGACCAGGTCGCGGAGAATGGCCCGGGCCTGCTGCTCTCCGCCGTCGGAATAATTGCGGCCAAGCACGGTTCGTGCACCCGGCTCATGCAGGGCGTGCACGAACCGGAACGAGGCTTCGGCACCATCGCCAGGTTCGTCGCCTGGAAGCGTCCAGCCGGTGAGCGCGCGCGCGAATTCAGTCACGTCTTCCTGCGTGTAGCCGCTGCGCACGCCGAGCGTATGCAGCTCCAGAATCTCGCGTGCCAGGTTCTCGTTGAGGCCACGGCCGCGCTGCCGCCGGGTCTGCGCGCGCTGACCGGCCAGGCTGCCCGGGCCTATGGACTGCGCTTGATCGAGGTAAAGCAGCATTGCCGGATGGCGCACCACGGCCAATAGCAGGTCTTCGAAGCGGCCCAATACGTTCGGGCGGATGGCGTCTGCTTCAAAACCCCCGGCAAGCCCCACGACCAGCAGCTTGTCCACAGAAACCGCGAAGTGGTTGGACCAGAAGTGGACGAGCCGCTCCACAAAGGGGGTGGAGGTTTGCAAGGCACTCGTGGTGCGCGCCCCCACCGCGGCCACATACTCATCTCGCCCTTGGCGCAGATAGGCTTGGCGGATCCTGCTGCGCCGCCCCTCCGGCGCCTGCCTGGCCTCGCGCTGCTGCGCGAGCCACGTGTCCACCAAGGCAGGCGTACGCGCGACAGGTTTCCAAGGCGAAGGCACAGCCTCGTATCTCTCAAACTGCGAAAGCAGCCAACGCCGTGGATCAGTCGGGGGCGGCTCGCCGGCCCGGGCGCCGATGCCGAAACGGTTCAGGGCAATTGCTGGTGCATCCATGGCGGCATTGTGCTGATACCCAATGCAACGGGAAGTGTCGGCGATGTATCCGAAAGGTAAATCCCCGACGGACCAGGACGGGCCTGCCGGCGCCCATGAATGTCTTGCTTCAATTTCTGGATGATCAGGCCGAAAGAGCCCGCATTTGCGCGAACAGGTCGGCCTTGCCTTCAAAGCCGATGCCAGGCAAGTCAGGCAGGGTCACGTGGCCCTCAATCACGTCGACGCCGTCCGGGAAGCCGCCGAAAGGCTGGAACAGATCGGGATAGGATTCGTTGCCGCCCAGGCCCAGTCCGGCAGCGATGTTCAGCGACATCTGATGTCCGCCGTGGGGAATGCAGCGGCTGGCCGACCAGCCATGCTCCTTGAGCATGTCCAGGGTACGCAGGTACTCCACCAAGCCGTAGCTCAGGGCGCAGTCGAACTGGAGCCAGTCACGGTCGGGGCGCATGCCGCCATACCGAATCAGGTTGCGGGCATCCTGCATGGAGAACAGGTCTTCGCCCGTCGCCATGGGGTTCTTGTAATAGTTGCGCAGCGTGGCCTGCAGTTCGAAGTCCAGTGGATCACCTGGCTCTTCGTACCAGAACAGGTCGTATTGCGAGAGCGCCTTCGCGTACTGGATCGCGGTGTCCAGATCAAAACGGCCGTTCGCATCGACGCACAGCTTCTGGCCATCTTGCAAAACGCTCAGGATGGAATCGATGCGGCGCAAGTCCTCATCCAGCGATGCGCCGCCGATCTTCTTCTTGACCACTGTGTAGCCACGGTCGATGTAGCTGCGCATCTCATCCTTGAGCTTGGCGTGGTCTTGCCCGGGGTAGTAGTACCCGCCAGCCGCGTACACGAAAATCCTGCGGTTGGGTGTTCCGTTGCCATAACGGTCTGCCAGCAACTGGAACAGGGGTTTTCCTTCGATCTTGGCCACCGCGTCCCAGACGGCCATGTCGATGGTCCCGATGGCTACGGAGCGCTCGCCGTGGCCTCCGGGCTTCTCATTGGTGAACATGGCGTTCCAAACCTTGTGCGCATCCAGGTTCTTGCCACTGTCGTCGACAAGAGAATCGGGATTGGCTTCGAGGATGCGTGGGATGAAGCGCTCGCGCATCAGCTTGCCCTGGCCATATCGGCCATTGGAGTTGAAGCCATAGCCAACGACAGGTCTGCCGTCGCGCATGACATCGGTGATGACCGCCACCAGGCTGAGCGTCATCTTGCTGAAGTCGATGTACGCATTGCGGATGGGGGAGCTGATGGGAATGGTTTTCTCTCTGATCTCAACGATTTTCATGATGATTCCGGTGTGGCCGCTCAACTGTCGGGATGGATATGATCCGCAACCGCCCAGCGTTTGGCCAATGCCGTTTTTCTTCTCTTCAGTGCTTTCAAGGCACCACCCATGAACATTTCCTGGCTTGAAGACTTTCTGGTCCTGGCCTCGGTCGGCAGCTTTTCCCGCGCCGCGCAGGACCGCCACATGACGCAACCTGCGTTCGGTCGCCGCGTGCGTGCGCTGGAGGAATGGCTGGGGGCAGAGTTGTTCGATCGGACCACCCAGCCAATCAGGCTCACCGCTGCGGGCGCCTGGCTTCAGGGGGCCGCGCCTGAGCTGCTGGAGGAAGTGGCACGGCTGCCTGGCGCAGCGCGCGCCGCCGCCGAGGCCAACGCCAGGAGCCTGCGTTTCGCTGCGACCCACGCGCTGTCGCTCACGTTCATGCCCGGCTGGCTGCGCCGCTTTGAAACCCACACCATGGCAGGCACATTGCAACTGGAATCCGACATGCTGCACCGTTGCGAGGCCTTGCTGGCGCAAAGCAAGGTGCAGTTTGTCCTTTGCCATGCCCATGCGCGCGTGCCAAGCCAGTTGCAGATGCAGGGCTATCCATCCATCTGCGTGGGCAAAGACGTCCTGCTTCCAGTCTCTGCCGGAGATGCGCTCGGCCACCCCGTTCACTCGCTGGAGCAAAAGGAAGCAAGTGCGCCGCTGCTGGCGTACAGCACAGAGTCCGGGCTGGGGATGATCCTTCATCAGACCACCGCCGGCGCATTGGACAGGCTTGCCACGCACACAATTTTTACGGCCCACCTCGCGTCGGTATTGCGGACAATGGTTCTTGAAGGACGTGGCATTGCGTGGCTGCCGCACAGCCTGATTGCCGACGACATTGCAACTGGGCGTCTCGTTCCCGCCGCCGCTGAAACGTGGGGCGTGGACCTCGAAATCCGGCTTTACCGCGCGCACCCACCGTTGGGGCAGGCTGCCGAGGCACTCTGGAATGCTGCAGAGCAATCGGGCGGGGAAGACGCCGATCGGGCGTGACGCCCCCGCCAGCCGCAAGATCCAGGCAGAAGCTCACAGGCCAGGCGTTTGCCGAGTACTTGCCAGGACTATTGCAATGGCAGGGGCGCCGCGCCATCGAAAACGACAAGTCGCTGGATATATGGCCCCATATAGGTCTTCATGTCCACATGGGCCGGACTGACCTGGTACGTGTCGTGCGCGGAGGAGTCCTTGAACATCGACACCACCGCATGGGTGTAGCCATCGGATCGGGCCGCTTCATTGGCACCGAAGTGGTAGACCAGCACATCCGCGCACTCCTGGCGAATCCGCACGGCATGGGCCTCCACCGCGCGGAAGAACGCGGGGCCGGCATCGGGACTGAACTCCATCATGACGAGGTGCAGGTACATGGGCGGGATCCTTCTGATGCGTGGGAATGCACGGCGCATCACACAATGGGTAGAAAAAAATGGACTGCGGTCCTACATGCGGGCCAACATTCCGCCGTCGAGGGCGAGGACATGCCCATTGACAAACGAGCCGGCGTTCGACGCCAGGTACACCACGGCAGGTGCGATGTCGTCGGGCTCGGCCCATCGACCCAGAGGTACAGCGCTCTGCAGGAAACTGTCGAAACCCTCGCGCTCCTGCAACCCCTGCGTAAACTGGGTGCGCACGAAGCCTGGGGCCAGCGCATTGCTGGTGATGCCGCAGCTGCCGTATTCCACCGCCAACGCGCGGGTGAATGCGGCAATGGCCCCCTTGGCCGAGGCGTAGGCGGCGATGCCTGGCATGCAGGCTTGGCCTGCCACGGAAGACATCAGAATGATCCGGCCAAAACCCTTGCGCACCATGTGCGGCAGCACCGCATGGGCGCAATTGAAGGCGCCGTTCACATGCACGTCGAACAGCGACTGCCACTGCGCAAGCGTCATCTCGGTCACCAGCTTGCGATTCTGGTTGCCCGCATTGCTGACGATGATGTCGGGCGCCCAGCCGTCGGCGGCCAGGGTGTCGATGGCCTGGCCCACCGCCTCGGCCTGAGACACGTCGAACACGGCTTGGCGTGCTTCCACACCTTCTGCAGCCAGCAAGCGCGCCGCCTCTGCGCAGCGGCCTGCGTCCAGGTCATTGACCACGATCCGCGCTCCCGCTTGCCCCAGGTGGCGAGCGATGGCCAGCCCCAGGCCGGCCGCGCTGCCCGTCACGCAGGCCACGCGGCCCTGCAGGCCGAAGTTCTTCTCGAAATAGGACGTTGCCATGTGGATTGCTTTCTTTCAACGCAAGGATTGGATGCCGCCACAAACGTTCAGGCTCTGGCCGGTAAAACTGCGCCCCGCCGGGGACGCGAGAAAAAGCGCGCTCTGTGCCACGTCGACCACCGGCACCTTGCGGTGCAGGGCCACGTTCGCCAGGATTTCGGTGAGCATGTCGGCCTCACTGATCTGCCGCGCCTGCGCTTTGGCCGCCGTGACGCTACGGGAACGCTCACTGTCCACGATGCCGGGCAGGATGGCGTTCACGGTGATGTCATCGTCGCCCAGCTCCAGCGCGAGGCTTTGGGTCAGCCCTACGACGGCCCACTTGGATGCCGCATAAGGCGTGCGCAGCGGGTAGCCCATGCGTCCGGCCACCGAACTGAGATTGATGATGCAGGCGCGGTGCGAGGCACGCAGCGCTGGAATCGCGCGGCGCACACACAGATACTGGCTGCGCAGATTGACCGCCATGGTCTCGTCCCATTGCTGCGGGTCGATGTCCTCGATGCGCGCCGTGGGGCCCGCAATGCCGGCATTGTTCACCAGCACATCCAGGCCGCCCAGCGCCGCCAGCGCGTGGTCGAACCAGGCATCCACCGCGGCAGGGCTGGATGCGTCCGCAATCCAGCCGCCGCCCCCCGGCAGCGAGGCCGCGGCAGCTTCAATGGCAGACGCCGAGATGTCGCTGATCTGCACCCGAGCCCCTGCTTGCGCAAAAGCCTGGGCAATGGCCAGGCCAATGCCGGAGGCACCTGCGGTGACCATCACGCGCAGGTCTTGAAGTTGCATGTCCATGTTCTCTTTCTCAGTGATTGCGCTTCGGCGTGGGCAGGACTGCCACTGCCGCCATGGAAGTTGCGATGGCACCCGGCGCTGCGGCGTTCACCATGTCCGGCGCGGCAGGCGGGCCAGCCAGCACGCAAGAATGTGGATGGCCCTCCCTTGGACGCGGCGCGGTGCATCGGCGAATGGCAGAGAGCCCGGCGGCGATACGTCCGCAGGACCGTGCCTGCATGCCAGGCATGCAGAGCGCTGGCAGAACGCGCTGGCCTTAGTCGTCGACATCCCATGACTTGGTGCGCCGGGCAGGACGGGCGCCTGGGTGGAGGTCCGCTCGTCCTGCCGTTCGCTTGAGCGCACAGCACCCGCCGGGGAAAATCGCCCGGTGCGATTCAGGGAGCCTTGCGGGCTTTTTCAATGGTAGCCATTGTCTTGTTGACCAGGTCGGCACCCAGTTCCGGCTTGTACTTCTCGATCACCGATGCAGTGGCTTGCACCATGCGGGCGTGCTCGGCGGGCTCGATGGTATTGAACTTCATGCCGGCCTTGATAAGGTCCTTGACCACGTCTGCTTCCATTTTTCGGCTCACTTCGCGGTGGTAGGCCTGGGCTTCCTTGCACGAGGATTCCAGCACGCCGCGCTCGGCGGCACTCAGGCGATCCCAGAACTTCTTGCTCACCAATACGACAGCAGGCAGATAGACGTGGCGGGTTTCGGTCAGGTAGGTCTGGATGTCCTGGTAGGAGCTGGACTTGGTGACCAGGTAAGCGCTTTCCTGCCCGTCGATGGCCTTGGTTTCCAGCGCGGTGTAGGTTTCTGGGTAAGGCAGGGGCAATGGCGTGGCGCCCAATGCCTTGAACACGTCGATGTACACGCGGTTCTGCAGTGTGCGCAGCTTCAGGTCGCGAAAGTCTTCCAGGCGCTTGATGGGGTGCTTGCTATTGGTGACCTGGCGGAAGCCGTAGTCCATGTAGCACAGCCCGATGAGGTTCTTCTCTGAGAACTTCTTGAGCAGCGACTGGCCGACTTCCCCATCCACCACCGCATCGGCTTCCTTTTCGCTGCGGAAGATGAAGGGCAGGTCGAAAATGGCGAGTTCTTTCACGTTGCCGGCAGCGCCTGCGGTGGAGACCACAGACATTTCCAGGATGCCGCCCTGGGCAGACGACATCGACTGGATCTCGTTGCCCAGCGTAGCGCCAGGGTAGCCGGTGACCTTGATCTTGCCCGCGGTCTTGGCACCGACAATCTCCGCAAACTTGTCCACGGCCAGACCGATCGGGTTGTCCTTGGCGACGGCATAGCTGAACTTGATTTTGCGGTCCTGGATGTCTTGCGCATGGACTTGCATGCCGCCCATGGCGAACAGGCCGGTCGCGATGGCCAGGCCCAGCTTGCGGATGCGGGGGGAAGTTTTTTGTGCTGTCATGTGTGTCTCCTAGAAAACGGGGTCGTCGGAAGGGGCTGCCTCAACTACTTCAGTTCCTGGCCATCCAGTTCGCCGCCCAGAAACTTGTTCGGCTTGAGGAAGAAGCACAACACCAGCGCACCCTTGGGCGAGCGCGCGACATGGCGATGGCCTTTGGGACGCCAGGCGAAATTACCTGCCGCGTACACACCGTCGTCGTCTTCGAACTCACCTTCAAGCACATAGCTCTGTTCGATTTCCACGTGTTCATGCAGCGCGAGCACCGTGCCGGGCTGCCAGCGAAACAGTGCCGTCAGCAAGCCGGTGTCATCGTCCTTCACCAGCACCTTCATATCGATGCCCGGCGTAGGGGTAGGCTTCCATGGCAGGTCGTTCACCGCCACGTTGCGCGAATCAAGGGGGCCGTACTTTTCGGCGTTGGGCAGGAAAGGGGTCGTCAGGGCCATGTTGTCTCCTCAGGAATAGCGAAAGTTGAATGGAACGGCTGCGCGTCGCAGCTGTCGCGGCGCCTTAGGCAACGACGGTATTGGTCAGCTCGCCGATCCCCTGGATGCGTGCGCGCACGGTCTGGCCAATCTGCAGGCACCGCGGCGGGCGCTGGGCGAATCCAACACCCTTCGGGGTGCCGGTAGCGATGACGTCACCTGGCAACAGCGTCATGCCAGCCGAAAGCTGCGAGATGACGGTGGCCACGTTGAAGATCATGGAGTTGGTGTTGTCGTTCTGGCGCTCTTCGTCGTCGACTTCCAATACCAGGTTCAGGTTGTCCGGGTTCTCAACGGCGCTGGCATGCACGACCACGGGGCCGAGCGGACAACTGGTGTCCAGGCTCTTGCCCTTGAACCATTGCCCGTGCAGGCGCTGCAGGTCGCGCGCGGTGACATCGTTCAGGATGGTGTAGCCGAACACATGTTCGTGCGCCTTCTCCACCGGGATGTCGCGCCCGCCCTTGCCGATGACGATGGCCAGCTCCACTTCGTAGTCGAGGCTGTTGGTCAACTGGCTGTGGCGCAGCACGCCGCCTCGGTGCCCCACCAGGGCGGTGCGTGGTTTGGTGAAGAACTCGATGGCCTGTGGAAAGGCATCGGCCGGGCGGCCGTTCGCCAGATTCCCTTCGATGATGTGCTCGCGATAGTTACGGCCCACGTTGAAGATGTTGCGACCGGTGGGTGCGACTGGCGGCAGGATGGTCGCGCTGGCATAGGGCACGGTTCCGGTGGCATTGCCGCCGGCAAGGGCATCACCCGCCGCCTTGATGGCCTGCCGCGCCAACGCCACGGCGGCCTCACCGCCTGCGATGAGTTCGTCCACTGATGCGGGCGCCGGCTGGACCGGCCACGCGGCTGTCAAGTCGAGGATGTGGATGTCGGCGATCACGGCGCCGAGCCGAATGCCCTCGGCGTGGAGGAAATTGAGGAACTTCATGTGGGCTGCTTCTGTGTGGAAATACTTTGCGCGGCCTGCTGCGAGCTGCCTTGTTCGACGGCCAGATGCAGTGCGCGCACATGGGCACGCGCCAGGGCTTCGGCCAGGTCGGCATCGCGCCGCTCGATGGCATCGATGATTTCAAGGTGCTCGCGCAGAGAGTCGGCGCTGCGATGCAGGCGAGCGATGGTCTGACGGCGATAGCTGGTCTGTGGGTGGCCGAAGGAGGCCCATACACGTTCGAGCAGATGGTTGTTGGCCAGCCGGATGACTTCTACGTGAAAGGCCACATTGGCCTGGGAATACTGGGCAGCCCTGGCTTCGGCCACGCCGGGCTCAAGGAATGGCTCGAAGATGGCGCGCAGCGCCATCACGTCACGCTGTGATGCGTTCAGCGTGGCCTCGCGCGCCGCGAAGCCTTCCAACTGCTCACGCAGCTGCAGCCATTCGCGGTAGTCACGATCGCTCACCGGCTGCAGGAGCGCACCACGCCCCGGGCGCAGGCTGATGACGCCGGTGCTGTCGAGCCGAATCAGGGCTTCACGCACGGGCGTGCGGCTCACACCCAACTGGTTGGCCAGGTCTTCTTCGCGAACGCGGACGGGCTCGGTGATGGCGGAGCGCAACTCATTGAGGTGCGCGCTCACAGCCTGGAAAACGCCAGCGGTAGTGGACTTGGGGGAAGGCTTGGTATTCATCGTAGCGCCCTGGAAATCATTTGGTCAGGAAGTTCAGAGGCACCATCACGATCGAGGGGAACAGCACCAACAGGAACATGACGATGAACTGGGCGATCATGAACGGCACCACGCCCTTGGAAACGTCGTCCAGGCGCATCCTGCCCACGCCAGCCACCACATTCAGCACGGACCCCACCGGCGGGGTGACCAGGCCAATGGCGTTGTTCATGATGAACAGCACACCGAAGTAGACCGGGTCGATACCCGCTTCTTTGATGACGGGCATCAGAACGGGCGTGAGGATCAGGATGGTGGGCATCATGTCCATGGCTGTTCCCACGATCATCACCAGCACCATGATCGCCACCAGCAGCAAAGTGGGGCTGTCCATGAAGGGCTT
>Ga0308157_10009477_pt1 | contig 10773 bp, 7 predicted proteins | sample PhyBR1_FD_201035 | JGI IMG/M metagenome (GOLD analysis project Ga0308157, IMG submission 201035) | Phyllosphere microbial communities from UC Gill Tract Community Farm, Albany, California, United States - DLSLB.R1 | ecosystem: Host-associated > Plants > Phyllosphere > Unclassified | place: USA...
GTGGCCGGACGACCGGCTTCCGACCGCTTCCTGCCCTGGTGAGGCGGCGGCGCGCCCCGACGGATCAGCCTTAACGGATGGCTAACTACATCCGAACAGGACGCGGAAACCATCGCGGACAAAGGCGTTAGCCGGACACGTCGATCCAGCCACGTTCACGAGCACCCGCGATGACCATCACCGTCTTCGATCCGATCAGCGGCCAGATGGTCACGATTCGCGTGCCCGCTCCTCAGCCGCGCTGATCCCGTCATTCTCGTCCCCGCCCGAGCCACGACGATGATCGGTCTTCCTCTCTACCGCCTGCTCGTTGCCCTCGTCCTCGTGCTGTCGAGTGCGGCGGCGACGACCCACCTCGGTCACGCGGAGCCGAAGACGGCCTGCGAAAGCGGGGCGCCAGCCAGTGCCTGTTCCCCTACGGCCGAGCCCCGGTAGCGCTTGCGAAGCATCGCCCCTCGGAGCCGCACCGATCCTCCGGATCGGCCGCGCGGTAGCCGGCCGCCGCTCCATGGAGGTGGGGCGGCGGTTGTCCGTCGGCGGGCGGCGCTCTTCAATGGTCGCGATGTCGGGCTCGACTGAGCGCGTCCCGTGCGTCGTCGGTCATTTCCCGCCGCGACGGGCCGCGAATTCCCAGATCGGCAGGCCGGTCGGCACGCCGGGCGTGTTCCGGTAGCCGCTCACATTGCCGAACAGGATCCGGTTCGGCTCGATGCCGATCGCCTTCTGCCCTCCTGTGATCATCACCCCGCACCAATCCACCCGCAACGTCCCGTGCTCGGGATGGACGCCGAAGATCTGCGGCGCGGTCCAGCCCAAGCGCACGGCCTCGGCGCCGAAGCGCTCGATGAAGTCGGTGCAGGCGTCGTGGATGTTCGCCCAGGCCGTGGTGCCGAGATACCGGCAGGGCGGTGAAGTCGGACGGAGGGCGCCGAGGGCTTTGCGCCATTCGGCGGCTTCGGGCGGGAGCGGATCGGGCGCGAGTTCGGGAAGGAGCATCCTGGCTGCCGGCTGATGGTGGGGCCGACGGCATAGGGGCGCCCGGTTGCCTTAGGCTTACCGGCTGACCGGATTCACACGCTGTGCGCCTGCGCGGGCTGGCCTCGTAGGTTCGCCGACAGTGGGGCTCGGATCAGGCCGGTTCGACCGAACCGCGGTTTGGTCTCGGTGGCCAGCGGTCGTGCGCGAAGGGCTTGCCCGAAGCCCCCTGCCCGGCTACTCAAACGCAGCGTTTCTGTCGTCGTTTCTGTTGCCCAGCCTGTCGTCGGTAGCCAGTGTTGAGCCTCAGTAATTGGCAGTAAAGAGCGCGGGCCTGTAGCTCAATGGTTAGAGCCGACCGCTCATAACGGTCTGGTTGCAGGTTCGAGTCCTGCCGGGCCCACCACGCTCCTTCTTGCGCTGAACGTCTTTGCCAAGACGCGCAGCAGCGCCCGAATCCGGCAGCGCGCGGCCGATGATCCGCACCGGGTTGATCCGGCGTCCCAGATCGCCTGCCAGCGGAGGGACGGAAGAATTGCCGGCGCGCACAATCAAACGTGGCGCGCAGATGATCGAACAACTTTCCGTCGTCTCGCGAGTTGAGGTTCGGGGGGCCCTGAATGGAGACAGGGCATGAACGGTCAGGCCGAAACCCGTATCACCGAGCGCAACCGAGCCCGCGTGGCGCGCATGAAGGCGGCGATCTTCGTCGAGTCGGGGCGCATCGTGCTGGATGAGAAGCCGGTCCCCGAGATCGGGCCGCTCGATGCCCTCATCCGCATCACCACGACGACGATCTGCGGCACCGATATCCACATCCTCAAGGGCGAGTACCCGGTCGAGCGCGGCCTGACGATCGGCCACGAGCCGGTCGGGATCATCGAGCGGCTCGGCAGCGCGGTCCAGGGGTTCCAGGAGGGGCAGCGGGTGGTGGCCGGCGCGATCACGCCGTCCGGGCACAGCGCCGCCTGCCTCTGCGGCTGCCTCTCGCAGGACGGTCCGGACACGAAGTACGGCTTCAAGCCCATGGGCGGCTGGCGCTTCGGCAACACCATCGACGGCTCCCAGGCCGAATACCTCCTCGTGCCCGACGCCATGACGAACCTCGCCCCCGTTCCGGACGATCTGAGCGACGAGCAGGTTCTCATGTGTCCCGACATCATGTCGACCGGCTTCTCCGGGGCGGAGAGCGGCGGCGTGCGGATCGGCGACACGGTCGCAGTCTTCGCCCAGGGGCCGATCGGCCTCTGCGCCACGGCCGGCGCGCGGCTGATGGGGGCCACGCGGATCATCGCCGTGGAATGCGTGCCCGAGCGCCAGCAGGTCGCCCGCAGCATGGGCGCGGACGAGATCGTGGATTTCTCCAAGGAAGATCCGGTCGATGCGATCCTGCGGATCACCGACGGCCGGGGCGTCGATGTGGCGATCGAGGCGCTGGGGCGGCAATCGACCTTCGAGGCGGCCCTGCGCGTGTTGCGTCCGGGCGGAACGCTCGCCTCCCTCGGCGTCTATTCGGAGGATCTGCGCATCCCGCTCGGCCCCTTCGTGGCGGGGTTCGGCAACCACACCATCGTCACCACGCTCTGCCCCGGCGGGAAGGAGCGCATGCGCCGCCTGATGTCGGTCGTCGCCTCCGGCCGCATCGATGCCCGCGCACTCGTCACGCACCGCTTCAGGCTGGAGGCGATCGAGGAGGCCTACGACCTCTTCGCGCACCAGCGCGACGGCGTGTTGAAGGTCGCGATCACGCCCTGATCCGCCGCTGCGGGCGGAGTGCGGGCGCGCAGCCGCAAGATCGCGTGCCCTCGTCGACCAGAGCAGCCTCATGCTGGCGGCTGACAGGCTCCTCAGGCCGTTTGACGGGCATTCTGACGGTGGGCTGGTTCCGCCTTGACCCGCTCCGGTAACGCCTCAGGCGGAATGTCCCCTTGGCGTGTCTGACGCTGTAGTGGTTTGCGCAAACCTCCTGCCCGTATTCACGGAGCGTAAACGCGTCCCGGCCTATCATTGTCGGACGAGCGTAACCTCTGCCCAGAAGTTTCACGACGGTGTCGGGGCTGTACAGAGGCGGCGTCAGCGAAGACGAAGTGATTGAAACCCTCCCGCCCTGCCCCGCACAATCGAACCCACCAAGCGCCCGGCACATTGAGGTCGCGGTTCATCACCGACGTGGGTGGGATTGCTGCGGTTGAGCTCTCGCTCGTGATCTTGCCGCTCTTCATCCTGATGATGGTGATCGCGGAGGCTTCGCTCTTCGTGTTCGCCCAGCAGCAATTCGATCTCTCGGTTCAGCGGGCGGCACGCCTCCTCCGAACGGGGACGTTCCAAGAAGAGGCGACCGGCGCCGATCCGGCGCAGTCCCTGCGTGGTTTGCTCTGCGGCACCGGCATCCGGCTCTACCAATGCGATGAGATGCGGGTCGATCTCGTGCGCACCGCCACCTTCGCCATCAAGCAGATCGCGCCGGCCTACGATGTCGCCCGCGGCGACTGGGCCGCCGGGTTCGGTACGCAGTTCACCTGTCCGTCGGGCGGCGGCATCCATGTCCTGCGTGCCGCCGTGCCGATCTTGCGGCCCTTCAGCTTCCTCGACTTCACCGGTCAACGCATGCCCGGCGGCAAGCAACTCCTCACGGCGACGGCTGTCTTCCGCACGGAGGATTATGCGGACAAGCCGTGTGCATGAGGCCGCGGAGGCACCTCTGGACAGGGCGGCGTGCGGCGGCGGCCACGCATGCGTTCGGTCGGGCCGAAGGCGGTGTGAGCGCCATCGAATTTGCCTTCATCGCACCGGTCCTCGTGATCCTGTTCATTGCAGCGATCGAGATTCCACGGGCGATCGCGACCAATAACCGTCTGGCCCAGGCCACGATCGCGATGGCCGACCTTGCCTCCAAGAACGATTACGCTGACATCAACGACGTGTTCGCGGCCGCTCAGGTCGTAGCCGCTCCCTACAGCTTGGCCGGAACCGGCATCGTGCTGACCGCGGGCGGGGTCTATCAGGTGGGCAACGACTTCGTGGCCAGGGTCTGCTCCAGCGTCCAATGGGGGGACAAGGCGCGTATCGTCGGTTCGGATATCGGGCCGCCGCCGGCGGGGACGGCCTCGAAAGGCGACCGCTTCGTCATGGCCGAAACGCGGCTGTCCTACCGGCCGCTGTTTTCCTTCTTTCCGGTTCTCAACACCTTGACCTTCACGGGCAAGGCCGCCTGGCCGGTGCGCGAGGGGATCGCCACCAACGGACAGGCTGAAGTTGTCTTGCCGGGTGGAAAGCCATGTCCGCCTTGATCCGGACCGCATCATTCGATCGCGTTGCTCGGCCGATCGGCCCATCCCTCCTTCCGTGACGCTGAAGGAGAGGCTTCTCGTCGTGAAGGGTGCGTAAACCGTACGCACACTGCTCGGTCCTTGCGCAATAGACCCTATTAACGCGGGAGAATTATCCCTTCGGACAGGGACGCAGCCAGCAACAGGTCAACAGTCACGATGGTGGCGCGAGACGTAAACGGAGGGTCGACGCGCACGATTCGGTGGAGGCAGCCCTTCGCGCGCCTGTGCCGGCAGAATGACGGCTCGGTCGCGGTGATCTTCGCGCTGGCGGGCTCCACCCTGATCGGCCTGGTCGGAGGGGCGATCGATTACGCACGGTTTGCCTCCGCGCGCACCAATCTGCAAAGCGCGGTCGATGCCGGCGTGCTGGCCGGCGGCAACGCCCTCAAGCTGGTCGTGTCGAGCAGCGAGTCCATCGTCGGCCTGACGACCCAGACGATCCAGGCCGAGGCGAAAGCCGGCGCCGACGCCCCGGTCTCCATCCAAGTCACCGTCGCCTCCGACAAGACGAGCGTCGAGGCGCGCGCTGAACAGGTCATCAAGCTTACGTTCGGGGCCTTCGTCGGCATGGCCTCGATCCCGATTGCGGCCCGCGCCCGGGCGAGCGTCGTGGGGCGGATGCGCCTGTGCATGCTGGCGCTCGATCCCGCGGCGGCGGGTGCGTTCAACCTGGAGCGCAACGCGCAGGTCACGGCCTACGATTGCGCCCTCTACTCGAACTCCGTCAGCCGCTCGGGGATGGTCGGTCGCGACGGCGCGCTCGCCCGGGCGCAGACGATCTGCTCCGCGGGGGGCTTCAAGGACGACCGGGCGAACTTCACGCCCAGCCCGCAGACGAGCTGTCCCGTCATCGAGGACCCGCTCCGCAACCGGCCGGCCCCGCCGGTCGGGAACTGCGTGAACCTGCCCGAGATCCTCCGCCTTGCCGATCTGCTGACCGGCAAGAGCAAGGGCAACAACGTCATCGCGACGCCGTTCACCCTCGATCCCGGCACCTATTGCGGCGGCTTGCACATCACGAAGAATGCCGTCGTCACGCTGCGACCGGGCATCTACGTCATGAAGGACGGCCCGCTCATCGTCGACAAGAGGGCGACGATGACGGGCAAGGATGTCGGCTTCTACTTCGTCGGAAACAACAGCGGCCTTCTCTTCGACAAGAGGACGACCGTAGACCTGACAGCGCCGACGACGGGTGCGATGGCGGGGCTGCTGATGGCGGAGGATCCCTCCGTCGCCCTGCCGACCGATCCGGTGCTGGCCGTCGATACGCTTCTTGGCGACATCGTCACGCCGACGCCCCTGCCGCTCAACGCAAGCAAGCCGATGCGGACCTACCGCATCATCAGCGACAACACCCGCACCATGCTCGGGACCATCTACCTTCCGGCCGGCCGCCTCGTGATCGATTCACAGCGGCCCGTGGCGGATCTCTCCGCTTATACGGTCGTCGTGGCCCAGCAGATCAATCTCTACGAGGGCCCGAACCTCTACCTCAACGCGGACTACAACCGTTCGAGCGTCCCGCTTCCGAAGGGGGTCGGCCCGATCTCGGGGCGGCTCGTCATCAGCCAATAAAGCATCGTTCCGAAAGGCGGCCACCGGCTTTCGGAAAAAGACGATGCAAGAACAAGACTTTAGAGCCTCGTCCTGGATCGATTATTCAGGACGAGGCTCTCGCCATCGCGATCCGTGCCGGAGCACCGATCCGCCCCGTCGCGAGACCTTTGCCGCGAGACAGAACCCGTGCGTGCGCCCCTCTCGAACCCGATCCGCTCGCTCTCCGGGCGGCTGGCCCTGGCGGTGGCCAGCGCCGTCGCCATCGCCCTGCTCCTCCTGACCGGTCTGTCGACCTGGCGCGAGGTCGAGCGCTACGCTGCGGCCAAGCGGGATCTCCTTCGGATGACGGCGCAGATCCTGGCCGCGAGCGCCGCGCAGGCGACCGCCCAGGGCGACGAGGCGGCGGCGCAGAGCACCCTGCGGGCGATCGCCCACGGGGAGGCTCTGGTCTACGCGTCGGTCGAGCGGGCCGACGGGGACATCCTCGCCGAGCAGGGCATCGGATTGCGCCTCTCGAACGACATCGATCTCGATCAGGGCGCCGTCTCGCCGCTCGATCTCATGACGACGCGGACGCTGCGCGTCTCGGTTCCGATCCTGGAGAACGCCCGCCCCATCGGCCGCGTCGTCCTGGTCTCGGATAACCGCGATTTGGCCGAGCGCGTCGCGGAAGTCGGCCTGACGGCGGGGTTTGCCGGGCTGCTCGCCCTGGCGCTCGGGCTTGCCGTCTCGATGGGCCTGCAGCGCAGCGTCACCCGGCCGCTGGCGGCGCTCGCCCGGACCATGGATGGGGTGCGCCTCGGCCACGACTATTCCCGGCGCGCGGAGGCCGGCAGCGGCGAGGTCGGCGCGCTCGCCGAGAGCTTCAACGACCTCTTGCGGGCCGTGAACGAGCGCGACCGGGCGATCGCGCGCTACAATGCGGGCCTGGAAGAAGAGATCCGACTGCGGACCCACGACCTGATCGAGGCCAAGCAATCCGCCGACGAGGCCAACGCGGCCAAGTCCGTGTTCCTCGCCACCATGAGCCACGAGATCCGCACGCCGATGAACGGCATGTTGGTGATGGCGGAACTCCTGGCCTCGGCCGACCTGCCGCCGCGCCAGCAGCGCTACGCGCAGGTCATCGCGCGCTCCGGCCAATCCCTGCTCGCCATCATCAACGACATCCTCGATTTCGCGAAGGTGGAAGCCGGCCGCCTGGAGGTGGAGCGGATCCCGCTGAGCCCGCGCGACGTCGCCGACACCGTCGTCACCCTGTTCGCCGAACGCGCCCGGTCGGCGGGGCTCGACCTCGCGGCGCAGATCGATGGCGACGTGCCGCGCTCCCTCCTCGGTGATCCCGTGCGCCTCGGGCAGGTGCTCGGCAACTTCGTCTCGAACGCGCTCAAGTTCACCGCCACCGGCCATGTCCTGGTGCGGATGGAAATGGAGCACGAGTCGTCCGGTCCGGTCCTGCGCATTGCCGTGTCCGACACCGGCATCGGCATCCCGCAGGACCGGCTGTCGGGGATCTTCACCGCCTTCACCCAGGCCGACCAGTCGATCGCCCGCCGGTTCGGCGGCACCGGGCTCGGGCTGTCGATCGCCGAGCGCCTGATCGTCGCCATGGGCGGCCGCGTCGGCGTCGAGAGCCGCCTCGGCGAGGGCTCGACCTTCTGGGCGCGCATCCCTGTCGAGGGTGCGGAGGGCGCCGAGCCCGTGCTCCGCCGCGCACCCGCTTTGCCCGCCGCTGTCCGCCTCGGTGCGCTGGGCGGCGCGACGCGCGCGGCACTCACGGCCGATCTTCAGGCCGCGGGCTTCCATCCCGTCGAATCCGGGGAGGGTCACTGGATCGTCGAGGCGGCGGAGCTTCTGGCGAGTGGCCGCCGCCCGGAGGGCGGGGGCCGGATCATCGCCCTGGTGCCCATCGGCGACACCTCCGGGCCCGAACTCATGCGAGCGGGTCTCGCCGACGCCGTGCTGCGCCGTCCCCTCGCCCAGGCCGAGTGGCGCCCGCTGCTGGCCGCCCTCGCCGAAGGCACGGCCCTCGCCGTCGAGGCCCCGGCAGCCGAGGAGAGCGCCGCGGCCGCCCTGCCCTCCTTTGCCGGCGCGCGGGTGCTGCTCGCCGACGACAGCGCCGTCAACCGCGAGGTTGCGGCCGAAGCGCTCGGCCGCTTCGGCGTCTACGACATCGTCTGCGTCGAGGATGGTGTGGCCGCGGTGGAGGCGGCCGCCGCGCACCGCTTCGATCTCGTCCTGATGGATGGCAGCATGCCGGTGCTGGACGGGTTCAGTGCGGCCATCGCCATCCGCGCCCGGGAGGCGCGGGACGGGGTGGTCCGCGTGCCGATCGTGGCCCTCACCGCGCATGTCGTCGGCGACGGCGCCGAATCCTGGCAGGCGGCGGGGATGGACGGCATGCTCGCCAAGCCGTTCACGCTGGCGCAGCTCGGCGGCCTGCTGGCCCAGCATCTGCGGGGCGCGCCGCTGCGCGATCCGGCTGACATCGTGACGTCGGAGGCGCCGCGGATTTCGGACGATGTGCTGCTCGACGAACCGACGATCGCCAATCTGGAAGAGCTCGGCGACCGCGACTTCCTCGCGCGCATCCTCCGGCTCTACATCGCCCAGGCGCCTCAGGCGCTGCTGGAGCTCGAAGCCGCCCTCGCCCGCGGCGACGCCCCGGCCGTGTCCCGCGCCGCCCACGGCCTCAAGTCGATGAGCGCCAATATCGGTGCGGCGCAGGTGAAGGATCGCGCGGGCGCCATCGAGCGCACGGCGCGCGACGGCGACCTGACCCGCCTCGCCGACGCGGCGTCCGGCCTGGACGGCCTGCTCACCCGCACCGTCAGCGCGCTCCACCTCCGTCTCGACGTGCCCACCGGGAGCGCCGAGGGCGAACAGAGCGAGATGGCTCACGCGATCGGTGGGCAGCGCGAAGCTGGCTGAGTGGCGGATGAGAGGCTAGCAGCGGAAGCAAGGGCGGCAGGCAGCAAAAAGCCGCCGGAGATCACCCCGACGACCAAAGCCTACTCAGAGACCGATTGCGTTACCCGCCGACCGCATCACGCTAGCCTTCGAGCAACTTCCGCACCGACGCTACGTCGGCAAGCTGCGGAAGTGGCCGCAGACGTGTTCGAGCTGGCCGAACCGCCGGCGGACGTAGGCATTCACCCACACCACGGCCGTAACCCTTTCTGTCGAAAAGGCTTGCAGGATGGGCGGCTGACATGCGACTCTAGGACTTGCGAGAGCACCTAGACGCTGGGCCGACCGCCCGGTTGCTGGTCCTCTAGAAAGCCGGTTCCCGTTGGCGCGGGGCCGGCTTTCGTCGTTTTTAGCCCCGTTGCGCCGAGGACCGTCGCGCAAGGAGCTTGATGGGTGTTTGCATCGGTGTCTCCTGCCCAGCATGTTAGCGGGTCTCCCCGTCCCGTCAACACTTCTCCGTCGCTTCTCCTGTAATTTCTCTTGTCCGCTTCTCCGCGCGCTCTTATCCTATGGCGGAAGCGACGGAGAAGTCAGATGGCAGCAGGGGCGGAACGATACCCTTTTATCCCACTCAGGAAGGCACTGGAGCGAGCCAGACAAATCTGGGACAAAGCAGGCGATCACCCAGTAGTGACGGCAGATGCATGCAACGTGTGGGGCTATAGCCCTAAGGCTAGCGGGGGGGCGCAAACTGTTGCGGCACTCAAATATTACGGGATTGCGCAGGATATTGGAGCTAATGAATCTAGGAAGTTGAAACTTACAGAGGAGGCTAGGCGATACTTTCTTGACGAGCGGCCGGAGAAACATGCAGAGGCGCATCGGTACTTCGCATTGAAGCCGAAAGCGCTCACTGCACTTTGGGGGGAATGGAAGGCAAAACCGCCCTCCGAACCCATTGCCCGAAGCGCGCTCAAGCTTGATTTCGGCTATTCCGAAAATGCCGCAAACGAGCTGCTGGCGATCTACGCCGACAATCTTGTGTTTGCGAACCTTTCTGCCTCTGATACGATTTCTCGACCCGATGTAGGCTCGGGGGAAGACCAGGTGGAATGGGAGCGCGCTGATCCGAACTCGGTAGAGTGCACTCCCAAGGAGGTCGTGATGCAAGAACTGCAGCGGGCTGCACCATCGCAACGGCCAGGGCCTTTCGAAGCCCCGGCCGGTTCACGTTCCGATACATGCAACATCCCAGAAGGGACGGTCATTCTAAGCTTTCCCGAGACCTTTAGCGAAGAAAGTCTCAGGGACATAGAGGACTGGCTGGATTTCCAGAAAAATAAGCTTAAGCGCTGGGTGGCTAAGCACTAACGCTTGCGCATCAACTGGTCTGTACGTAAGGCGCTTGACGGTGATACCGGCGAGCGCCTTTCCCATGCGCTCCGCGTCACCGCAGCCGAGCTTTGCCCAATTATCACTTCGATCGCGCGAAAAACCGGATCAGGCAGCCGCGGATGCGATGTCGCGGCCGAGATCGAGGAAGGCTTGGACGTCGGCCCAGCGGCTCAAGAACGCCGCGACGATGGCCGGGTCGAAATGGGAGCCGGCGTTCTCCTGCAGAAAGACCCGCGCATGCTCCGGTGACCAAGCCGGCTTGTAGGGACGCTGGGTCGTCAGCGCGTCGAAGACGTCGGCCACCGCAACGATGCGGCCGGACAGGGGGATGGCCTCGCCCTTCAGGCGATACGGGTAGCCGGTCCCGTCCCAGCGCTCGTGATGGCTTCCCGCGATTTCGGCGGCGAGCCGCATGACGGGCGAGTCGCTGCCGCCCAGGATGCGCCGTCCCCGGTCGGCGTGCTGCTCCATCTCCCGGCGCTCCTCGGAGGTGAGAGCGCCCGGTTTGAGCAGGATCGCGTCCGGCACGGCGATCTTGCCGACGTCGTGCATGGTCGCGGCCAGGCAGAGCTGCCGGGCATCGGATGCGGGCATCCGCATC
>Ga0308157_10009478_pt1 | contig 10773 bp, 9 predicted proteins | sample PhyBR1_FD_201035 | JGI IMG/M metagenome (GOLD analysis project Ga0308157, IMG submission 201035) | Phyllosphere microbial communities from UC Gill Tract Community Farm, Albany, California, United States - DLSLB.R1 | ecosystem: Host-associated > Plants > Phyllosphere > Unclassified | place: USA...
AATAGGTGACGAAGCCGCGCTCGAACCAGGCGCTGGATCCGGCCAGGTCGGTGCAGGCGGCGGCGATCATTCCACCGGTGCAGCTCTCCGCCGTGGCCAGCATCCCGCCCCGGGCAGCGAGCAGCTCGGCGAGACGGCTCACATCAACGGCCCAATCGGCCCGCAGCGCTTGACTATCAAGGGGCATATGCTCTTCTTTTAATAGCAAAACCGGATGAAAGCTCTCGGTGGCTCACCAGAACCAGCGCCAGAGCGCGATGACCAGCAGCGTGCAGAACGCCGCCACCAGGTCGTCGAACAGGATGCCGAAGCCGCCGCGCCAGCCGAAGCCCTTGAAGCAGCCGTCGGCCCAGCGCACCGGGCCCGGCTTGGCCGCGTCGAAATAGCGGAACAGCGCGAACGCCGCCAGCTGCCCCCAGAAGCCCATGGGCATGGCCAGCCAAAGCACGATCCAGATGGCGACGATCTCGTCCCACACGATGCTGCCCGGGTCGGCCACGCCCATGTGGCGCGCCGCCACCGTGCAGGCCCACCAGCCCAGCACCAGCGACACGGCGATGACGATGCCGATGGCCAGGGGCGTCAGCCAGGCCTGCAGCACCAGATAGGCCAGCCAGCCCCAGGCCGTGCCCACCGTGCCCGGCGCCACGCGCGAAAGGCCGCTGCCGAGGCCCAGCGCGATGAAATGCGCGGGGTGCGACAGCAGGAAGCCGCGCAGCGCGTGCGGCGCCATGCGAGGAGCGGAATCAGAGGAAGGCATGGGTGGCGGGAAGGACAGGTGGGGATGAAGGTCGATGGTAGCCCGAGCCTGCGCCTCAGCTGCCGGTGGACGCGTGCCGCCTGAGCCCCGCGCCCCAGGCCGCGAAGGCCAGCGCCAGGAAGGCGAAGCCCGCCAGCGGCGACAGCCAGCCGACCCAGCCCGGTGCGCCCAGCGGATCGGGCCGGCCCAGAATGGCGAGCGCCGGGTAGTAGCTGACGGCCGCCAGCGGCACGGCGAAGGTCAGCAGCCGCCGGAACCAGCGCGCGTAGATGGCCAGCGGGTACTGGCCCGCCTCCACGCCGCCGTAGGTGAAGACGTTGGCGATCTCCAGGCTCTCCACCGTCCAGAAGGCCAGCGCACCCTGCAGCACCAGGATGCCCAGGAACAGCGCCGCGCCGCCGGCCAGCGCGAAGAGCGCCAGCGCGATGGTGGCGGGCGTCCATACGATACCGGCCTGCGCCGTGGCGAAGGCGATCACCAGCCCGGCCTGCAGCAGCCGGCCCAGCCGGCTCAGGCGCACGTCCTGCCCCATCAGCTGCAGCGCCAGCGGGCGCGGGCGCAGCAGCAGCCGGTCGAAGGCGCCGGTGCGCAGCAGCTCGGTGCCCAGCACGTCGAAGCCCCGGCCCAGCCCGTCGGCAATGGCGAACATGGCGTTGACCAGGCCGTAGAACAGCGCCACCTCGCCGATGCCCCAGCCCTGCACCGCGCCGAAGCGATGGAACAGCGCCCACACGGCGACCACCTCGATGCCGGTCGCCAGGAACTGCCCCACCGTCAGCAGCAGCGCCGAGCCGGGATAGCGCATCTGCCCGGAGAGCGACGCGCCGGCCAGGCGGATGAACAGCGCGAACGAACCCATGCTCAGCCGCCCTGGATGTCGAGCCGCGCCAGCGTGCGGGCCAGCGCCACCCGCCCGAGCGTGACCAGCGCGGCGACCCAGAAGGCCTGCAGCGCCAGCCCGCCCAGGGCGTCCCACCCCGCCAGGCGGCCGAAGTAGAGGCGCACGGGAATGTCCAGCAGCCCCGCCAGCGGCTGCACCAGCAGCGCGGCCTGCCAGGCGTCGGGCATGAGCGCCAGCGGCAGCAGGTTGCCCGACAGCACCACCACGGCCGGCACGGCGAAGGCGTTGATGCCGCGCGCATCCAGCGCCGCCGTGGCCGCCACGTTGAGCAGCATCACCAGCGCGGTGGAGAGCAGCAGCGCCAGCAGCAGGGACGCGGCGAAGATCGCCCCGGCCACCGCCCCGGCCGGCGGCTGCCAGCCCCATTCGGCATGGCCCGCCAGCGGCAGCACCACGGCCGCGAAACCCAGCATCAGCGCCACGCGCGGCAGCACGCGCGCGGCGATCCAGCCGGCGGTGCGCGCGAACCAGAAGGCATAGGCATCGACCGGGCGCAGCCGGTCGTAGGCCACCGCGCCGGTGCGCACGGCCTGCGCCACCTCGGGGTCGCCGCCCCAGGGCAGCAGCGCCAGCAGGCCCTGGGCGATCCAGGTGTAGGTGATGGCCTGGGCCAGCGGCATGGCGCTGCCACCACCCTGCCCGCCGGCATAGAACGCGGCCAGCACCATGACCTTGATGCCGCCCCACCAGCATTGCGTGACGAAGCCGGCCAGCGCGGCGGAGCGGTACTGCAGCATCTGCAGAAAGCGCGCATTGAACGCGGCGGCGTAGGGCCGCCAGCGGGCCGCCGCCGTGGCGTGCGCCGTCATTCGTGCGCCCCGTGCAGCGCGTAGAAGCGGGTGATCACCTCCTCCACGGGCAGCGCCTCCAGGCGGATGTCTTCCACCGCATGGGCGGCGGCCACCTGGGCGATCAGCACGGGCGCGGCCATCACCGCCGGGTCGAACGCGAGCACCAGGCGCTGCGCCTCGCGCGCATGCACCGCCACGCCCGGCAGCGCCAGTCGTGCGGCGCGGGGCCGGCGAAGTCCACCACCAGCCGGCGTTCGGCCAGCACCTGGGCGCGCAGCGCATCGAGCGGCGCATCGGCCAGCACCCGGCCATGGCCGATCACGATGACGCGGCTGGCCAGCGCCTCGATGTCGTGCATGTCGTGCGTGGTCAGCAGCACGGTGGTGCCGCGCTCGCGGTTGGCGCGCAGCACGAAGTCGCGCACCGCCAGCTTGGAGGGCGCGTCCAGCCCGATGGTGGGCTCGTCCAGGAACAGGATGGACGGCTCGTGCAGCAGCGCCGCCGCGATCTCCGCCCGCATCCGCTGGCCCAGCGACAGCTGCCGCACGGGCTGGGCCAGCACGCCTTCGAGCCGCAGCAGCGCGACCAGCTCGTCGCGCGTGGCCTGGAAGCGCGTGGCGTCCACCCGGTAGATGTCGCGCAGCAGCGCGAAGCCGTCTTCCACCGGCAGGTCCCACCAGAGCTGGCTGCGCTGGCCGAACACCACGCCGATGCCGGCCACGTGCCGCTCGCGGTCGGCGAACGGGTCGCGGCCATCGACCCGCACCGTGCCGCCGTCGGGCCGCAAAATGCCCGCGAGGATCTTGATGGTGGTGGACTTGCCCGCGCCGTTGGGGCCGACGAAGCCCAGCAGCTCGCCGCGCTGCAGCGCGAACGTCACGCCCGAGAGCGCCTGCACCGTGCGGTGGCGGCGGTGGACCACACCGCGCACGGCGCCCCAGAGGCCGGGGGCGCGCTCGGCCACGCGGTAGGTCTTGACGAGGTTCTGGACGGCGATGTGCGGCTGCGGCATGGGGGCGCGATGATAGTGCGGCCGGGGGCGGCCCGCCGCCCGGCGCGGTCAGTGCCCCTGGCGCGCCAGCACTTCGTCGCGCGGGCCGGCATCCACCACCCGCCCGGACTCCACCACCACGACGGTGTCGAAGCGCGGCAGCAGGCTGGGCCGATGCACCGAGGCCACGATGCAGGCCGCCGGGAAGGCCGCCGCCATGCGGTCGAACACGCGGGCCTCGGCCTGCGGGTCGAGCGCGCTGGTGGGCTCGTCCAGCAGCAGCAGCGAGCTGCCCTGGGCCGCCAGCGCGCCGCGCGCCAGGGCCAGCCGCTGGCGCTGCCCGCCCGACAGGTTGCCGCCGCGCTCGCTCAAGGGGCTCTGCAGCCCGGCCGGCATGCGCTGCAGCACCTCGTCGAACACACCGGCGTGCACGGCCGACTGCAATGCGGCGGCGTCGCACGGCTCGCCGAAGGTCAGGTTCTCTTCCACGCTGGCCTCGAAGACCTCGGCCTCCTGCGGGATCAGCGTGGCCAGGGTGCGCAGTTCGGCCCAGGGCACGGCGGCGCCGTCGCGCCACAGCGTGCCTTCCTGGGGTGCATAGAGCCCCGCCAGCGTGCGCAGCAGCGTGCTCTTGCCGCCGCCGCTGGGCCCGATGAGCGCCACGCGCGTGCCGCGCTCGAGCCGCAGGTCGATGCCGTGCAGGCCGCCGCGCGGCTGCGAATCGCCCACCCCAGCACCGCCCGCAGGGCCGTACCGCAGGCTGGCGCCGCGCAGCTCCAGCGTCTGCCACGCGGCATGCGGCGCCACCGCCGGCACGGCGACGTCGGGATCGGCGGGCGCGGCCCAGATCGGCTCGGCGCTGCCGTAGTCGGTGTGCATGCGGGCAAAACTCTGGAAGTTCGACGCCATGCCGCCCACCACCGAGGCGGCCTGCTGCGCGTACTGGTAGATCATGAACACGGTGCCGAGCGCGATGGCCTGGCCCGGCTGGCGGTGCTGCAGCACGTAGATGACGACCAGCGCCCAGGTCAGCCCCATGCCCAGCAGGTCGACGGCGAACCACTTGCCTTCGCCCACCATGACGGCGCGGCGCAGCGGCGCCATCACCGCTTCCATGCGCCGGCCCAGCACGCGGCGCGATGCGGCCTGCAGCCTGAGGCCGATCACCGTGCCGGCGTTGCCCACGAAGTCGAGCAGCGCGGCGGCGTAGCGGCGCTCGGCGTCGTTCTCGGCCCGGGCCAGCTGCATCAGCACGCGATCGAAGCGCACGATGATCAGAGCGATGACGACGTAGCCCGTCACCGCGATGGCGCCGCTGGTGGCCGACAGCAGCGCCAGCGCGACCAGCGGTCCGACGAAGTTGAAGGCGTTCTGCAGGTAGCCGAACTGGCTCTGCGCGAAGTCGGACAGCGCCCGGCTGGCCTGCATCACGCGATGCTGCAGCTCGCCCGAATGCCGGCCGTCGCGCCAGGCGAGCGGCGCTGCGGCGATGCGGGCGTAGAGCTGGTCGGCCAGCCGCTCGCGCACCCGCACACCGACATTGCGCTCCAGCACGCGCCCGGGGCCATGCAGCAGCCACGACAGCAGGTAGATGCCCAGCAGCGCGAGGATCCAGCGGCCGGCGGCGGCGAGCTGCCCCTGCTGCAGCGCATTGATGGCCTGCGCTGCCAGCCACGGCATGGCAAGGCGCAGCAGTTGCGCGGCCGACAGCAGGCCGGCGGCGCCCAGCAGCTGCCCGCGCACACCGTCCGCATGCCGCCAGAGCGCGCGGAACAGGTCTTGCGCGGCCTGGCGCAGGCTGATGGCGGGCGGGCGGCGGGTGGCGTTGGGTTCGTGGCGGGAGTCGGTATCGGTCATGGATTACCTGTTGAAGCGGCCGCAGCGCCGGCAGCGTGGTCGATGGTGCCGGGCCAGCTTTCGGCGTGGCGCAGGTCCACATGCGCCTTCAGGAAGTCGAGCACCGCCCGCGTGCGCGGCGGCAGCCGGTCGGGGCGGCCCAGGTAGACGGCATGGATGGGTTCCAGCTCGCCGGTGTCGAAGGCCTCCAGCACGGGCACCAGCCGGCCGCTCTGCAGGTCGTCCCACGCATGGTAGAGCGACAGGCGGGCCAGCCCGGCGCCGTGGATGGCCAGGCGCCGCAGCGCATCGCCGTCGTTCACCCGCACCGCCTCGCCGATCTCGACCTCCACCCGCTGGCCATGGACGGTGAACGGCCAGTGCGGCACGGCGCGGCGGTAGCTCCAGCCCAGGCGGCGGTGGCCGGCCAGGTCGTCGGGATGCAGCGGCGTGCCGTGCAGCGCCAGGTAGCCGGGCGCGCCCACCACCAACTGGCGGGTGCGGCCCAGGAGGCGCGCCACCATGTCGGAGGACGGCAGCCGGCCCCAGCGGATGGCGATGTCCACGCCGTTCTCGGCCAGGTCCACCACCTGGTCGGTGAAGTGCAGCTCCAGCCGCAGGCCCGGGTGCGCGGCCAGCAGCGGCCCCACCAGCGGCGCCAGCACCCGCTGGCCGACCGACGTGCTGGCGCTGATGCGTACCAGCCCACGCGGCACGCTGCGCACGGCGACGGCCGCCTCGGCGTCGTCCAGGTCGGCCAGCACCTGCTTGGCGCGCTCGTAGAGCTGCCGGCCCTCGGGCGTGAGCTGCACGCGCCGGGTGCTGCGCTGCAGCAGCTGCACGCCCAGGCGCGCCTCCAGCCGGGACATGGTCTTGCTGACGGCCGAGGGCGACACGCCCAGCTGGCGCGCCGCCGCCGAAAGGCTGCCGCGCTCGGCCACGATGACCAGCACTTCCAGCTCGCCGGAGCGGTTGGTGTCGGGGCTGGCGATCGACGGGGCGGAGGGGGCGGGCTGCATGGTCGGGTGGGGCGAGGGCGCGGTGGATGCGGGATGCCGTGGTGGATGCGGGATGCCGTGGCTTGTGCCGCCACGGCACAACCGCGTTGCCATTATTCCGGCTACCGCCTGCGCCGGGGTTGCGCCAAAGTGCCGGCATTGCCATTTCCACGGACTTTTTCCATGCCTCTTTCCCTTCTGGCGCTGGCCGCCGGTGCCTTCGGCATCGGCACCACCGAATTCATCATCATGGGCCTGCTCAGCCAGGTCGCGGGCGACCTGCAGGTCTCGATTCCGACGGCCGGCACGCTGATTTCCGGCTATGCCTTCGGCGTGGCGGTGGGCGCGCCGGTGCTTACGCTGCTGACGCGCCACTGGCCGCGCAAGCGGCTTCTGCTGGCGTTGATGCTGATCTTCATCGCCGGCAATGCCGCCGCGGCGCTGGCGCCCGGCTACGGCTGGCTGATGGCGGCGCGCGTGCTCACCTCGCTCACGCACGGCACCTTCTTCGGCGTGGGCGCGGTGGTGGCCACCGGCCTGGTGGCGCCCGAGCGGCGCGCATCGGCCATCGCGCTGATGTTCTCGGGGCTCACGCTCGCCACGCTGCTGGGCGTGCCGGCGGGGGCCTGGATCGGTCAGCACCACGGCTGGCGCATGGCCTTCTGGGCCGTGGTGGCGGTGGGCGCGGTGGCATTCGCCATCCTGGCCGCCTTCGTGCCGAAGGACGCGGCCCGCCCCACCGTGGTGCCGCTGCGCCAGGAACTGGCGGTGCTGGCGCGCGGTCCGGTGTGGCTGGCGCTCGGCGTGACGGTGTTCGGCTTCGCCGGCGTGTTCGCGCTCTACACCTATGTGGAGCCGCTGCTGACCCAGGTGACGCACATGGCGGGTGGGCTGGTCGCGCTGACGCTGCTGCTGTTCGGCGCCGGGCTGGCGGCGGGCAACCTGCTGGGCGGCCGGCTGGCGGACCGGGGCGTGATGCGGGCGCTGGTGCTGTCCATCGCAGCCCTGATGGTGGTGCTGGCGGCCGGGCGCTGGGCCTTCGGCACACCCGCCGTGGCCATGGTCTACGTGGTGCTGCTGGGCACCGTGGCTTTCGCCACCGTGGCCCCGATGCAGATGCGGGTGTTGCAGCAGGCGGGCGACAGCGGCGCCAACCTGGCGTCGAGCCTGAACATCGCGGCCTTCAACCTGGGCAATGCGCTGGGCGCCTGGGTGGGCGGCGGCGTGATCGGCGCGGGCCTGGGGCTGCTGTCGGTCAGCGGGGCGGCGGCGGGGCTGACGGCCGTGGGCCTGGCGCTGGCGCTCTGGAGCGGGCACCAGCCTCGCGCCGGGCTCCCCGGCATGTCGAGTGGCGCCGGCGCTCAGGCGAAGTGATCGAACGAGGCGTAGTGCTGCACCGGCAGCGCTTGCCCGGCGGCATCCACCAGCCGCAAGCCGGGTTCGGCCTCGATGCGGCCGATGCGGGTGACCGGCGTGTCGGCCTGGCGCGCGGCAGCCAGCACCTCGGCCGCCAGGCCGGCCGGCGCGGTGAACGCCAACTCGTAGTCGTCGCCGCCCGCCAGGGCGCACTGGCGGCGGGTTTCCACGTCGATTTCCAGGTCAAAATGGGCTCCAGCGCTTGATCCGCCTGCGCATGATGCTATTAAATTAATAGCAATCGATGCATCCAGGCAGGCGCCGACCCGCGACGCCGCGAGGATGTGCCCCAGGTCGCCCAGCAGCCCGTCGCTCACGTCGATGGCGCTGGTCGCCACGCCCTGCAGCGCCTGCCCCAGCGCCACGCGCGGGCTGGGCCGCTCCAGCCGCTGGCGCGTGGCCGCCAGGGCAGCGGCGGGCAACGCGATGCGGCCGCGCAAGGCCTCCAGCGCCAGCCGCGCATCGCCCAGCGTGCCGCTGACCCAGATGTCGTCGCCCTGGCGCGCGCCGCTCCTCAGCAGCGCGCGGCCGGGCGACACCTCGCCGAAGACGGTGATGCAGATGTTGAGGGGCCCGCCCGTGGTGTCGCCGCCCACCAGTTCGCAGCCGTGCGCATCGGCCAGCGCCAGCAATCCGCCGGCGAAGGCTTCCAGCCAGCCGGCATCGGCATGCGGCAGCGAAAGCGCCAGCGTGAACGCCAGAGGCCGCGCGCCGCAGGCGGCCAGGTCGCTCAGGTTCACGGCCAGCGCCTTGTGGCCCAGCGCGGCCGGGTCCACGTCGGGAAAGAAGTGGCGGCCCTCCACCAGCATGTCGCTGGACACGGCCAGCTGCATGCCGGGCGCGGGCGCCAGCAACGCGCAGTCGTCGCCCACGCCCAGCGCGGCGCGGCGCACCGGGCGCTGGAAGAACTGGCGGATCAGATCGAATTCACCCATGGGTCGAGGATAAGAGCGGCCCACAAAAACCCTTCTGGCGTCGTTGCCGCATCGGGTCGTACTACCCGTCCTGCCTGCGATGTACGGGCCGCGCCAGCAGGCCGAGCCAAAGCGGCAAGTCGCTATCAAGAGGGAACGACGAACGAGGAACGAGACAGCATCCTGGTCACGAACGATCGAGACAAGAGGAATACTGATGTGCGGGCGGGCGCGGCCCTCAGGCTGCCAGCGGCGGCAACCCAGCGCGCCCGGCCGGGCGTGCAGCGCCATCCGCCGGCGTCGGCACCACAGCGGCGGTCGCGTCACAAGCAACGATGGCCTGCCCCGATTTCAGCCACGCAGGCTTCAGTTCCGGGACCTGAATCTGAACGCCCTGCAGGCCGCGAGCACCAGACTGCCGCACTGCGGCGAACTCGGCAGGCGTCTCTATGTCTTCCACCACCACGCAGGGACAGAGCACCGAACAGGCGGCGACCAGTTTGCGCAGCATGTCCGCTGGAGCGGGCGAGTGCAGGGCATGGACCACCAGGTTGCGGTCCATCTTCACCACATCGGCCTGCGAACGCGCCAGGAATTCGAGCGTGCTGTGGCCCGCGCCCATGTCGTCGATAGCGATGCGCGCGCCACAACCCTGCAGTCGCGCCAGCAGCTCGAAGGTCTCCGCAGAGGCCGGCACGCCGCTGGTTTCCTTGATTTCCAGCACCAGCCTTCCGGCCACCTGCGGGTGGTGGGCGAGGTGGTCCAGCAGCAGGCGCCACCACGCCGTATCCCGCAGCGACATGGCCGAGACGTTGCAGCCCAGGCGCTGGTCCGGGTGGGTGCGCAGCAGTTGCACGCAGGTCCAGACGACGCACTGCTCCAGCCGCGCAGCGCCGCCGGTGCGCTCCAGCGCCCTGATGGACTGGGTTAAGTTGAAGACGTCCTGCGTGCCAGGCGCTGCGTGACGCAACAGGGCCTCGTGGTAGAGCACGGCACCGTCCGTGCGCAGAACGGACTGGAAGGCCAGCGCCAAGGCACCCTCTTGCAGCGCGTCGAGCAGCATGCCGGCCTGCAACAGGTCAGAGCGCAGGCTGCTGCCCGTTGCGGCTGCGGCATAGGGCTGCTCGCCGCCGGGCGCCCAGCCCCGGTGCGCGGCAAAGGCCTCTTGGACGTCGGTGGCCGCACTGCCATCGGGCAGATAGAACACATCGAGCCCGGCCTGCAGGTAGATGCGATGCCCTGCGCACGTGAACGGCCGGTCCTCGATGGCGGCACGCAGCCGTTCAAGCAGACGATCCAGGGCAACCTGCGATGCGCCAGACGCGGGGAGATCGACCAGGAACACGGCGGCATTGCCAGACAGGCTATGCGCAGCAAAGCCGCACGCGCGCAGCCGCTCGACCACGTTTCCATGGAGCGGGTCCTTCACCGGGACCCCGTATGCCAGCACCAGCATGTCCAGATTGGCGATGTAGATGATCACCGATCCCGGCTTACGCACCAGACTGTTTTCCTCCTGAAGAATGGAGCGGGAAGACGAAGAAAAACACGCCTGCGACATCAGGTGCTGGGGTCATGGACCCAGAGGTTGTTCAATGCAAATGCCTATCAACTGCAGCGCCAATGGTAATTGATTTTTACCAAATCAGTAAATCACATTGTGAACCGCGCGCTAGCCAAGCCATAGGGTCAAGTTCTATGGTGAAAATTGTTCACGGTGAGGAAACCAAGGCGTTTGCCGCACGGCTGCGGCAGGCGCTGGAGGGGGCGGGCGTGCGCCCGTCCCCATCCGTCGTCGCGCACGAGTTCAATCTGCGTTATTGGGGAAAGAGCATCACCGCGCACACGGCCCGGGCATGGCTGGCGGGCGTGGCCATTCCCATGCAGGACAAGCTGCGCACGCTGAGCGACTGGCTGAAGGTGAGTCCGGACGAACTGCGCTTCGGTGCGCGCAGCAATGCGCTCGACAGCCTGGCCCGGGAGGCGGACCCTTCGCTGGGCGAGCTCAGTCTGCAGGACAGGGAAATGCTGGCGCGCTACCTGGTGCTGCAGCCGTCGCAGCGCAAGACAGTGCAGGAAGTGGTGCACGCCATGTCGCTGGTGGCGCAGGTGATGGCGTCCTCAGAACACCCGGTGCGGGCGGAGCAGCCGAGCCCGCCGCCGGTC
>Ga0308157_10009479_pt1 | contig 10772 bp, 10 predicted proteins | sample PhyBR1_FD_201035 | JGI IMG/M metagenome (GOLD analysis project Ga0308157, IMG submission 201035) | Phyllosphere microbial communities from UC Gill Tract Community Farm, Albany, California, United States - DLSLB.R1 | ecosystem: Host-associated > Plants > Phyllosphere > Unclassified | place: USA...
ACGACGGCAAGAAGAAGAAGTAATTCTTCCGCCCCAGTAATTCTTGCCCCAAAAAAAGCCCCTCGGCAAAAACCGAGGGGCTTTTTCATGCCCGCGACATTCATCGCAGATCTGACGGATAGGTCACGAGCGCAACCTCACGAGGCAAGACAACGCCCCGGCAAAAAACAAGCCTACAACTCGACCTGCATCCCCATCTCCACGACCCGATTCGCCGGAATCTTGAAGAACTTCGTGCTTCGCGTCGAATTCCGCGCCATGAACGAGAACACGGCCCTTCTCCACCGCAACAACGCCGGCTTCCTTGCCGCCACCACCGTCTGCCGCGACAGGAAGTACGACGTCCGCATCGGCTCCAGGTCCAATTCCGGATACGCCTCGGCCACCAGCCGCAACGCGTCCGGCACGTCGGGATCTTCCTTGAATCCGTAGTTGATCGTCGCCGTCCAGCTGGACGCGCTCAGCTTGTTCACGACGAAACGCTCTTCCGGCGAGATATACGGCACGTCCGCCACCAGGATCGTCAGGAACAGCACATGATCGTGCAGCACCTTGTTGTGCTTCAGGTTGTGCAGCAGCGCCGGCGGCACATTGCCCGAATTCATCGTCATGAAGATTGCCGTCCCGGGCACCCGCGACGGCGGATACGCCTCCAGCTGTTCCATGAATTCCTTGAGCGGCTGCCGGTCGCGATGCTGCATATCAGACAGCAAGTGCCGGCCGCGGCGCCACGTCATCATCAGCGTGAACACCACGATCGCCACCACCAGCGGCAGCCATCCCCCCTCGTGGATCTTGAACACGTTGGCCGAAAACAGCAGCACGTCGAACAGCAGCAGCAGGCCCAGCACCGTGAACCACAGCATGCGCTTGACGCCCGTGGTGCCACGCGGCAGCACCGCGAACGCCAGCACCGACGTCGTCAGCATCGTGCCCGTCACCGCGAACCCGTAGGCCGCCGCCAGGTTGTCCGAATTGCGGAACAGCAGCACCAGGACCAGCACCGCGCACAACAACAGCGCATTGACCTGCGGCAGATAGATCTGGCCCTTCTCGACCGCCGACGTATGCAGGATCTGCATGCGCGGCCAGAAGCCCAACTGCACTGCCTGGCGTGTCACCGAATAGGCGCCGGAGATCACCGCCTGGGACGCCACGATCGTCGCGATGGTGGCCAGCGCCACCAGCGGCGCCAGGCCCCAATCGGGCGCCATCATGAAAAACGGGTTGCGGATCGCCGTGGGGTCGCGCAACAGCAACGCGCCCTGACCGAAATAGCACAGCGTCAGCGCGGGCAGCACCATGCTGAACCAGGCGCTGCGGATGGCCGGGCGGCCAAAGTGGCCCATGTCGGCGTACAGCGCCTCGGCGCCCGTCAATGCCAGCACCACCGCGCCCAGCAGCACGAAACTGATCAATGGGAATTCGACGATGAAGCGCAGTCCCCACATCGGGTTCAATGCCGACAGCACCTCCGGCATCAACCAGATCTGCCAGGCGCCCAGGGCGGCCAGCGTACCGAACCACACCAGCATCACCGGGCCAAACAGCTTGCCCATGACGCCCGTTCCGTGCGACTGGATCGCAAACAGCGCCACCAGCACCACCAGCGCGATCGGCACCACCCACGCATCCAGCGTGTGCGACACGATCCCGATGCCTTCCAGCGCGGACAGCACGGAGATGGCTGGCGTGATCATGCTGTCGCCGTAGAACAGCGCCGCGCCAAAAATCCCCAACACGATCAGCACCCAGCGCATCTTGCCGTCACGATTGCGCACCGCCAGTTCCAGCAACGCCAGCGTGCCGCCTTCGCCGCGGTTGTCGGCACGCAGCACCAACGTCACGTACTTCAGCGACACCACCACCATCAGCATCCAGAACAGGATGGAAAGCACGCCAAGCAGATGCGCGGGCTCCAGGTCGGTATGCACGCTCAGGCCCGTCAGGCAGGCACGCAAGGTGTACAGCGGGCTGGTGCCGATGTCGCCGTACACCACGCCCAGCGCGCCCATGATGAGCGCCGCGCGCGACGATGGCGCATGCGCGCCGCCCGGATTCGCGCCGGACGATGAAGAAACACCAGCCGTGGCTTGGCTCATGATGTGGGTTCTTGACGGGTAAGTTGAGCCCCTTTGCGGGGGCCGGGGAACACGACGGACAACCGTGTGCCGGAGAATTGGGGGCGGCTGGTCAGCTTCCACCAGGCGCCGTGGGCGTGCGCAATTTCGCGCACGATCGCCAGGCCCAGGCCCGAGCCGCCCGCTGTCGCAGTGGGTGACCGGTAGAAAGCCTCGAACACGCGGTCGCGCTCGTCGGCGGGAATTCCGGGCCCGTCGTCTTCGACGGTCAGCGAAGGCGGATTGGCGCCCACGATCAGCGTGATACGACCGGTCTCATTGCCATAGCGCAAGGAGTTGTCGATCAGGTTGCTCAGCAGTTCGGCCAGCAGCAAGGGGTCGGCGTCGATCCAGATGGGCGCGTCGGGCGCCACCAGGTCCAGCTCGTAGCGGGCCTCGCGCACCCGTGGGAACCACTCGGCGCCATGCACCCTCACCCACTCGCACAGGTCGATGCGCACAAAGCTGTCCTGCGGTCGGGCGTTGGGATCGGCGCGCGCCAGCACCAGCAACTGCTGGCCCAGCCGGATCATGCGGTCGCTGACGGCCTTGATGCGCTCGGCGCGGGCGCGCACGTCGTCAGGCAAGGGGCGGGCCAGCATCAGTTCGGATTCCAGCCGCAGGCCGGACAAGGGGGTCCGCAGCTGATGCGCCGCATGCCCGATGAAGCGGCGCTGCGCTGCCAGCGACGCGTCCAGGCGCAGCAGCAGGTCATTGGTATGGGTCACCAGCGGCTCGATTTCCACCGGCACGCCCGCCACTTCCAGCGGCTGCATGTCGTCGATGGAACGCTGGCGGATCTCTTCGGACAGATGGTTCACGGAGCGCAGCCCCGAGCGCACGCCCTGCACCACCACCCAGGTGAACAGGGCGATCAGCGCCACCTGCCCCACCACCATCAGCCAGAAGAAATCTTCCAGCATCCAGAGCGACATGTCGATCTTGTGGGTGATGACCCAGGTGGCCGCCAAGTCCAGCAGGACCAGCAGCAAGATAGGCGGCATCAGGCGGATCACCAGGTGCCGCGCCAGCGAACGGGAAGGGAACAAGGGGCGTGCTGCCGGAAGAGCGGAAGGAGTGCGTTCCTGCGTCATGACGCGATACCCTCGCTTGAGCGGATGGAAGCGCGCAGCCGGAGCATGCCGGGCGCGACCGGGCCGTCAGGCCGCTTCCACATCCAGCATGTAGCCGAAGCCGCGCACCGTCTGGATGCTGGCGCCCGTGCCTTCCAGGCGCTTGCGCAGACGGTACACATACACTTCGACAGCGTTTTCGCTGAAATCGGCGTCCCAGGCGGACAGCGAGTTGACGATCTGGCGCTTGGTCACGACGCGGCCCACGCGGGCCATCAACATTTCCAGCACGGAGAGTTCGCGCACGGACAGCGACAGGCGCTGGCCGTTGGCGCGGACTTCGCGGCCGACCGTGTCGAACACCAGCGGGCCCACTTCGATCAGCGGCTGCGCCTGACCGGCACGGCGCCGGCCGAAGGCGCGCACGCGCGCGGCCAGCTCGGGCAGTTCGAAAGGTTTGGTGACGTAGTCGTCGGCGCCGGCGTCCAGGCCCGCAACGCGGTCTTCGATGCCGTCGCGGGCGGTAAGGATCAGCACGGGAACCTGATTGCCGTCCTGGCGCAGTTGCCGCAGCACATCAAGCCCGCTCATGCCGGGCAGATTGAGGTCGAGCAGCATCAGGTCATACGGCTGGCCCGCCAAAGCGCCCAGGACTCGGTCGCCTTCCGTCAGCCAGTCGACCGCATAACCCTGGTCGGCCAGGAACTCCTGGAGCGCGTGGCCCAGGGTGGTGTCGTCTTCGATTACCAGTACTCGCATGCCGCGATTCTAGCGCGATCCGAAAAAAAAGGGGCGCGAAATGCGCCCCTTTCCTTGGGATCCGTTCACCGGCCGGACGGCGCCACAGCGGGAGCCGGGGTGGGCCCGCCCGCAGCCGGCGCGCCAGTGGCGGCGGCCCCGCCCGAAGGCGGCGTCGTGACGAATCCGATACGCGACATCCCCGAGCGGCGAGCCGAGGCCATGACCTTGGCCAGGGTTTCGTAACGGGTGTTCTGGTCGGCGCGGATGCGGATTTCCGGTTGCGGCTTGGTGCCGGCGATCGACTTGAAGCGGTTGGGCAGGTCGTCGATATTGACCGGCTTTTCGTCCCAGAACAGCGCGCCGCTGGCATCGATCGCCAGGTCCACGGTCTTGGGCTCTTCCTCGATCTGCTCCGCGGCCACCTGGGGCATGTTGATCTTGATCGAGTGCGCCAGCAGCGGCGCCGTGATGATGAAGATCACCAGCAGCACCAGCATGACGTCGATCAGGGGCACCATGTTGATCTCGGAAACCGTGTGGCTTCCGGATCCTTTACCCTCGAAGCTGCCAAAGGCCATTATTCGCTCCCGCGTTGAACCGCAGCGCCATTGCCGTTCTGGCGGCGCAGGGCGCGCACCTTGCCATCGGACAGCGACACTTGCTGGCCCGTGGTCAGGAACGCGAACAGGTCATGCGCAAACGCATCCAGACGCGACAGGAACACGCGGTTGTTGCGCACGAAGGTGTTGTACGCCAGCACCGCGGGAATTGCCACGGCCAGGCCCAAACCGGTCATGATCAGGGCTTCGCCCACCGGACCGGCGATGCGGTTGATGGTCACGCCATCCGACAGACCAATGCCGACCAGGGCGTGGTAGACGCCCCAGACCGTGCCGAACAGGCCGACGAACGGGGCCGTCGAACCCACCGACGCCAACACCGTCAGGCCGTTTTCCAGCTTGGCGGTTTCTTCGTCGATGACCTTGCGCATGGTGCGGGTGACGAAATCGGAATTGCTGCCCGACTCTTCCAGCTTGGTCGCGCCGAACTTGTTGTGGTGCGCCTGGGCGTGCATCGCGTGGCTGGCCAGATGCGAGAACGGGTCGCGCGCGCCGTGCGTGGTGATCTCGTGCTCAACCTGCTCCAGCGAGCTGGCGTTCCAGAACTTGTTCAGGAAGTCGGCCGCGCGCTTGCGCATGCTGACGTTGCTGGCGGCCTTGACCAGGATCAGGTACCAGGTCACCAGCGACATCAGGATCAGGATGATGAACAGGCTCTTGCCCACGAAGTCGCTCTGCGCGACAAAGTGCAGGAACCCCATGTCGGGCGCGGCGGCCGGGGCCGGCGGCAACGACGGCAGCGCGGCGGCGGCGCTGTGCAGCGCGTCCGCCGATTGCTGGACGACGCCGCCAGCGGTCGTCGCGGCTTGTTGGGCCGCGGGCGCAGCGGCGCCGGCAGCAGCCGGCGCTGCCGGGCTGGTGGTCGCCTGCGCCACCAGGGTGGCGCTATGCAGTGCGTTGGACATCTCAGTTCCTCATTACGAAATCGAACGGAATTTTGGCTTTGGCGGGATAGGCCACGCCGTTACGGGTATAGGGCTTGAACTTGGCCTTGCGGGCGGCGGTCAGCGCCGATTCGTCCAGTCTCGAGAAACCCGATGACGTGTCGATCGATGCGCGGTCCACCAGGCCCTGCGTATTGATTTCCACCAGCACCAGCACCCGTCCCTCTTCCCGCATGCGGCGCGAGGCCTGCGGGTAAACGGGCATGGGGCGCGCACCCTGGAACTCAATGCTGGACACCAGGATAGGCTGGTCCGGCGGAGGCCCCTGCTGCGGGCTCTGCGAGGCCTTCGCGCCATCCGTCGCGCCCGCGGGCGGCGTCTGCGGAGGCGGCGTGTCCGGCTTGGGCTCGGGTTTGACTTCCTGCTTCGGCTGGGGCTTGGGTTTAGGCTTCGGTTTGGGCTTGGGCTTGGGCGCGGGCACCGGCGGCTTCTCGACCACCGGCTCGGGTTCCGGTTCCGGCTCGGGCTTCAATTCGGGTTCGGGCTCCGGTTCGGGCTCCGGCTCGATTTCGGGCTGCGGCTCGGGCGGCGGTTCAACGACCGGCTGCGGCACTTCCGGCGTGGGCTCGGCCTTCGCAATCTGCGGGACGGGCGCATCCACCAGACTGACCATGACGGCTTCGGGCTCCTCCAGTTCAGGAGGATTCGCAGGAGCCATGAAAATGGCGCCGATTACTGCCGCGTGAAGCGCGACAACCGCCAGGCCAGCGCCTGCACGTATACCAAACGAAGACGGCGAAGATGAATTCCAACCGCGTTGAAAACTAGGCATGAATCAGCCAGGGTGCATTGACTTATCCGGCCAGCCAGGGAAACGGCGCACACAAAAAAGCAGCGCCGGCTGGCCGGTACAAGCCGAATATAATATCTTAAATGCGAATGATTCGCACGTTCTATTTCGTCTGGGCTAGCGTAGCACCCTTGATGCACATCACATCCGGCTGCATAAAACGTTTACGAAAAAGCGCGCTTTTAAGCCGGGCTTCCAGGCCGGGCTTCTACCCCCGCCTCTCCGGCACGCGGACATGAGGCCACGAGGCCAAGGGCCACGGCGGATCGCCAACCAGGCCGGAAAAACAAAAAACCCGCCACGGTGACGTGTGCGGGTTTTGTGTGCGGCGTGGTGCGAACCTTTGAGGGATCCGAACCGCCTGCGTGGGCTTTTGGTGGGTGCTACAGGGGTCGAACCTGTGACCTACGCCTTGTAAGGGCGCCGCTCTACCAACTGAGCTAAGCACCCGATCTTGACGACTTGCCGCGGCATCGCAACGGCCGTCAATGTGACGATTCTTGCGAAGCAACTGCCAACTCGGGGTACTCAAAAGCAATACGCGGGCCGGAGTATACCGGACCGCGTTATTGTCGGCAAATCGCGGGGGCCAATGCCCGGCGACCGCCATGCCGCCTTTAGTTGACGGCGTCCTTCAGGGCCTTGCCCGGACGGAACTTCGGCACCTTGGCCTTCTTGATCTTGATGGTTTCACCGGTGCGCGGGTTGCGGCCGGTGCGAGCAGCGCGAGCCGACACGGCAAACGTGCCAAAGCCAACCAGCGTGACCGTACCGCCCTTCTTCAGGGTGGTCTTGACGGCACCGATCAAGGCGTCGAGCGAACGACCGGCGGCAGCCTTGGAGATATCGGCCTTGCTGGCGATGTGATCGATGAGTTCGGTTTTGTTCATTCAGGTGTACCCCTCACAAGGTATGGAGTCTGGCGAGGCCGTGCGGTTCATGGCTGTCATGATGGGACGCCACTAACCAACGCATGGCCCGACAAACGACGAACAGACAGTGGATAAACTTTTTCTTGCGCTGCAAAGCACAACTTTTAAACTGCTGCGCCGCTTAAGATTTGATGGCTCTGATGCCTTCAAACCGTCAGCGACGCAGACATGTATTAGGCCTTGGCGTGGCGCGGCTGTCAAGCAAAAACCTCACTAGAACCCGCGCCAATACTAGCTTTTAGCTGGTTTCGCAATATACAAAAACGCGCATTTTGTGTTTGCGCGACACCGTCCGGGCATCACTTCAAGCTTGAATCAAACATCGACCCAACGACGCAGCAAATTGTGATAAATGCCCGTCAACTGAACAATGGAAGGATGCCCGGCGGTGTCTTGATTCAGACGCTGTATGGCCACGTCCATGTCCAGCAGCAACGCGCGCTGGCTGTCTTCGCGCACCAGGCTCTGCATCCAGAAGAACGAACTCACTCGCGCGCCGCGCGTGACGGGATTCACCTTGTGCAGGCTCGTGCCGGGGTACAGCACCATGTGCCCCGCCGGCAACTTCACCGCCCGCGGCCCGTAGGTGTCGTCAATGACGAGTTCGCCGCCGTCATAGGTATCGGGCTCGGAGAAGAACAGCGTGGCGGACAGGTCGGTGCGCACACGCTCGGACGTGCCCGAGATGCCGCGCACCGCGTTGTCGACGTGATAGCCGAAAGCCTCGCCGCCTTCGTAGCGGTTGAATAGCGGCGGGAATATCTTGCGCGGCAACGCGGCCGACATGAAGAGGTTGTTCGCGGCCAGGCGCTGCAAGATCAGGTTGCCAAGCTCTTCTGCAAGCGGATGCTGCTCGGGCAACTGGCGGTTGCGCTTGACCTCGGCTGACTGGTAGCCGGCGGTGACTTTGCCATCCACCCAGTCGGCGGCATCCAGCTTGCGCCGAATGTCCGCCGCCTCGTCGGGCGTGAAAACCTCTGCGATCTGTATAAGCATGTGAGTCGTCCCGATTGCAAAGCCGGCGCGTCCTCGCGCCCGGCTTGCGCGTGCCGCATTATCCCTTCAGGCAACCGGTCAGTGCCTGATCGAAATCAAACAGCAGATCGGCCTCGTCTTCGATGCCGACCGACACCCGAATGAGGCTGTCCGCGATGCCCATTTGCTTGCGGCGCTCGGCGCCCATCTCGTAATAGATGGTGTGCGCGGCAGGCAGCGCCAGGCTGCGCGTATCGCCAAGGTGGGTCGCCATCAGCACGATCCGCAGACGGTTCAGGAAATCAAAGCAATCCACGCCGTCGGCCAGTTCGACCCCCAGCAGCCCACCGAATCGCGCACCGAACAGCGCCGATGCCCGGGCATGTTGCGGATGGCCCGCCAGGCCCGGATAGTGCACCTTGGCCACGCCAGGATGCGATTCCAGGAAACGCGCCAGCGCCAGCGCGTTGGCGCAGTGCTTGGCCATGCGCAGCGCCAGCGTCTCGGCGCCCACGGCAATGCGGTGGGCGGGTTCGGCGGCCAGCGTGCCGCCCATGTCGCGCAAACCCTTCTTCTTGATCTGGGTAAGCCCCCAGCCAGTGGACGGGCCTTTGCGGTAGGCCTCATAGATGTTGGTGTAGCCGGACCAGTCGTACAGGCCCGTGTCGGTCACCGCGCCGCCCAGCGCGTTGCCATGCCCGCCGATGTACTTGGACAGCGAATTCATCACCAGCGACGCGCCGACTGCCGACGGACGGAACATCCACGGCGATGTCAGCGTATTGTCCACGACGTAGACAAGGTTCTTCTCGCGGCAGATCTCGCCGATCACGGCCAGGTCGGCGACTTGCGTGCCCGGGTTGGCGATCGTCTCGGTGAAGACCATGCGCGTATTGGGCTGGATCGCGGCGCGCACCTGCGCCGCGTCGGTCGCGTCGACGAAGGTGATCTCCACGCCCAGTTCCAGCAGCGTGCCCAGCAGGCTGTTGGTATTGCCAAACACGAACTGGCTGGACACCAGATGATCGCCCCGGCGCAGCAACGTCGTGAAAATGGCCGACAACGCCGCCATTCCCGTTGCGAAGCTGACCGTGCCTTTGCCGCCTTCCATGTGGTTGACCTTCGCTTCCAGCGCGGTGGTCGTCGGCGTGCCCTGGCGGGCATACGTGAAGCCGGCCTTGCCCTGGAATACCGCGGCCAGCTCGCGAGCATCGTCGTAGGCGAATTCCGACGACGGATGCATCGGCTTGTGCACCGCTCCGTGCTCGACGGATTGTTGGCGGTCGGAATGGAGGATCGTGGTGGTGAAGCCGTTCTGGTGCATGGTGGGCTGAGGCGTAAAGGAAGAGCTACGAATAGGTCGGGTCGGGCGGGATCAGGATTGGCGCTGGCGCACGGTCTCGTACAGGCAGACGGCGCTGGCCACACTGACGTTCAGGCTTTCCACCGAACCCAGCATGGGGATATTGACCAGTTGGTCGCAGGTCTCGCGCGTGAGGCGGCGCATGCCTTCGCCTTCCGCCCCCATGACCCACGCCATCGGCTGGCGCGCATCGATCTTGTGCATGCTGTCGGTCGCCTGGTCGTCGGTGCCGACCAGCCAGACGCCGCGGTCCTTCAGGCCGCGCATCGTGCGCGCCAGATTGGTGACCATCACATACGGCACGGTATCGGCCGCGCCGCAGGCCACACGCTGCACTGTGGCGTTCAAGCCCACGGCGCGGTCGCGCGGCGCGATCACCGCGTGCACGCCGGCGGCGTCCGCCGTTCGCAGGCAGGCGCCCAGGTTGTGGGGATCGGTCACGCCATCCAGGATGAGCAGCAGCGGCGGACCCTCGATCACGTCGAGCACCTCGTCCACATCCACCGCCAACTGGCGTTCGTCGGCCAGGGCGACGACGCCTTGATGGCGGGTGCCGCGCGACAGGCCATCCAGCCGCTCGGCAGGCACCGGATGCAGGCGGCAACCCGCCTTCTCGGCCTGCTCGATGAGCGTCTGCATCCGCTTGTCGCGACGCGACGCCTCTACATAGATTTCCTTGATCGACTCGGGCGCGTGGCGCAGCCGCGCGACAACCGCGTGAAACCCGGCCAGAACTTGGGTCGACGCCATAAATGCAATACCTTTAGATAAACGAATACCCGCCCCAAAGGGGGCGGGCCACCGGAGCAAGCCGGCCATCAACGCAATGTTACCCCTTATGGCCCGGCCGCCCTAAGACGCGCCGGTCATAAAGAGGATCCATCAGCCGGATCAATGCCGCTTGTGCGTCACTTTCTTGGCTGGCGCGGCGCGTTTGGACGCCCGGGGCGGCTTGCCCGCCTTTTTGGCGTCGGCGCGCCGCTCCTTGGCGGTCTGTCCCTTTAGCGCGGCGGGCTTGGGCGCCGCCGCTTTCTTTACACGGCGCATCGGCTCTTCCGGCCCGCGTGCCGCAGCCTTGCGCAGCGCGTCGAAGCTGGTGCCCTGCACCAGGCGGAATTCGATACGGCGCGCTTCGAGGTCAACGCGCGCCACCTGCACCTGCACCTTGTCGGTCAGGCGATACCGCATGCCCGTGCGCTCGCCGCGCAATTCAT
>Ga0308157_10009480_pt1 | contig 10772 bp, 14 predicted proteins | sample PhyBR1_FD_201035 | JGI IMG/M metagenome (GOLD analysis project Ga0308157, IMG submission 201035) | Phyllosphere microbial communities from UC Gill Tract Community Farm, Albany, California, United States - DLSLB.R1 | ecosystem: Host-associated > Plants > Phyllosphere > Unclassified | place: USA...
GAAAGAGAGGACGATCGTGGCGATCGCGCTCAGATGGTCACCGGTAGTAAAGACTCGCTGCGGTCGAGGCGGCATCGAGTCGAGCAGTCGCTGTGCTTCGACGGCGGTGATGTTCTGGTGCTCGCTCGGTTCTGCGTCCTTCATGGTGCCATGCTAGCAACTACTTGCAGATAAAGAAAGTAGCACTCGATCGAACCCTCCGGTCCTCGCTTCGCGGTCTTGGTCATCGGGGTGGACCGTCGGACGCAGAGGTTGTTTTCTGCGGCGACGTGGTGGTGTAGTTCCGGTTTGACGTGTAGTCGCGTTCCGCTTCAACGTCTGATCCGAGTACCCGCATCTCCCTGTGTGAGATCCGGGCAATCGATTTGTGTGCGACCAGCAGGCGAGTCGCCGTAGCCTGGGGCTAGCGAAATGTTCGGCTGATCGCGCTGCCAGTCTGGAACAGGGTGATCCAGACCAGAAACTTTTGGATTGGACGTAGCGGCCATGCGACAATTCCTCGCCACCCTTGGCGTCGCGACCAGGTCTTACTAATCCGCACCTGTGTGCCACCGGTCACGTTTACCAAGTCGAATTCAGTCAGAACCGAATTACTTTGCGCGACGTCGGGATATCCGAAGCTCCATGCGACCCTGTGCGGTTGGTGAAGTGCGATGAGTTCAACACTGCGTCGACGAAACTGAGGTTTAATCTTCACAGGCTTGCCGTCTGGATAGCTTGCGGGTGCAGCGCCCTCCCAGACCGTACCTGGCGTCGCTTCTTGACTGGTCTGATCGAGGATGCCGATGCTGGGTTCCCACGAGGGGATACGTGCGGGGTCTGTGAGGAACGCCCACACCTCGTCCAGCGGTGCCGATACGAAAGTCTCAGTCGTTCCCATTGTCCGCCCCTTCACTTTCGCTGCGGAGGGCATGGGCTTCATGGAGGGCGAGTCGGCCCGATCGAGGCGTTCGATGAGCGCATCGGATGTCGTGCCAAGGCGGCCGAGGATATCCGTGATCAGGCCGCTGGGTTCGGCGACGAGTTCCCGGAGAACGGCGGCTGCGTCGCCTGGCTTGCCTTTGCTGCTGGCCTTCGCGATGAGGTCCCGAGCACGAGCGGTCCACTCGTACCCATCTGTCTCGTGGAACACGATGCGCCCGGCCTCGGGGAACGACGCCTCGATGCCGAGCGAGGTGAGCTGTGCATCACGTTGTTCCTCGACGGCGAGACGGGCGCTATCAATGTCGACACCCAGCTCGCGCAGTGCGCGGCCGGCGGACTGGTCGTTGATGACCAATGCGAGGAAAAGGTGGTCGATGTCAGCTTCGCGGAGCCCGAGCCGGGATGCTTCCTCCATGGCGGCCAGGGAAAGCGATTGGCTGGTTTGAGCGGCGCGGACGAGTCTGTTCATTTGTTCCTCCTGGGTGTCGAGATCGCGGGGTCAATTCTTTTGGAGTGCTTCTTGTGGGCGGCTTGTCGCGTCACTCCGAGCGCGTCGGCGATCTCCTGCCAACTCATGCCTGAACGTAACGCGGCCTCGACCTGCCGAAGCTCCAAGGTGTCCGCGAGTACGCGTAAGGACGCTACGGCCCGCAATCCTGCTTTCGGGTCGCTAGTATCGGCTGCTACTACTGCAATCCGCGGAGACTCCATGCCGTCAACCTACGTTGCTACGTGATGGATTGTCAACCTGGGTTGCTTCCTCGCTCGGTGAGCTCGATAATCGCAGGGTCAGGAGAGGGTCGGCACTTCGAGGGATTCGCCGGGTTCTCAGAGGTTGGTACGTGCGGCGACGTGGTGGAGTTCCGCTTCAACGTCTGAAAGCACCCCCGACCTGCCTTATGGAAAGTCGGTGCCCTGGCGACGTCTGGTCGGCGAACGCCATGGTGGCGACCGGAAGGAATGACGATGCCAGATCCCTGGTCCAGAACGTCGTCGCGTACGTCGTTCATGGTCGTCGGCTGCTGGTAGACAAGAGAGCCGCCCGCATCCATGCTCCGTTCGGGCACTGGCTCTCGGAGGGACGGCGCCAAGTTCGCTGACGCGCGCGATGACCCGGCCTATCGGTGACGTTCTTCGCGGAGCCCCAAAGCGATCCCTGCATCGATGAGGAACAGGGCGCACATCGCGACGGCGCTGCGTCGGCGACTGTTCTGCACGTACTCACGCGCGAAGAGAAGGTGGAGCAGGGCTCGAGCGGCCACTGCACCCCACCGCCAACGCTGAGATCGGCCGGCGATGATCGTGATGCCGAGGGCGAGGTCTGCGGTTCCGAGTGCGCGTCGGCGGGTGACGGTGGTGCCCGTCAAGCCGAGCCAGCGCCCGGCTGTGAGTGGTGCGATGGTCAGCAAGCCGCCAAGTGCAGCGGAGACCGACCCGACGCCGTCAGCTGCGATTGTGAGGGCGGCTTTCTTGGAAGTCGACATGGGAAAGATCGTATTTCAGCCTTCTGCGGAGCGACGGTCGCGGGCGCCGAGCCCGAAGATGACCGCGATGACGGGTGAGAACACGAGTTGGTACCCGAACCACAGGTCCCACGCGTGACTTGAACCGGATACCACCAACAACACCGCCCCGATCGAAGCCAGTACCCATCCCGCGTCATAGGCCACGAGGTACTTGATGTGGCTCGCGCGTGCGACGCGCATCCCGTAGGCGAACTCCGCCAACGCGCTGGCCAGCACCGCAACCGACGTAAGGCAGAGCAGCCACGCCGTCGCGCCCCAGTCTCCGACCAGCAGAGGGAACAGCATCAGGGTCGCAAGGCTGACGAGCGCCTTGAATACTCCGTCGAAGATGTACCCGATACGCAGCATGTCAGCGCTCACCGTCGCGTTTCCGATGGTCGCAGTGCACCGCGGCGCAACCCGTAGGAGCGTCCCGCAGCGCCGTCGTCCAGCGCGAGCGCGAGCAGCGCATGAGCGAGATCTTCGCGAGCGACGCTGGTCGTCGCATTGCGCTCGGGCAACAGGCGATACTCGCTGGCGGCGTCCTCCGTCAGATACCCCGGTCGGACGATCGTCCAAGCGATGTCGTCGCCGGTCGCCCGAAGCACGCGTTCCATGGCATCGATGTCGTCGTAGATATGCGGGGAACGCCTGCGCACGAGCGTGCGGACGAGGCGGAACCACAGTGGCTCGCCCCCGCCCGACGTGTGCGCCGGCACTGCCGACGTCACCACGATTCGTGGAATCCCGGCGCGGAGCATCGCGTCAACGAGATTGCTCGTGCCCGGTTCGCACACCGGCACGCTCGGCTGAGCGGGTCGCATCCCCAGGCAGGAGATCACTGCATCCGCATCCGGCGGCAGTGCGAGTTGCTTGTCCGCGACGGGGTCGGTGATTCGTATCTCGGCACCAGGGAGCGTGAGGCGCGGGCTTTCTCTCACGAGTGCCGTCACACGATGGTCGGCGGCCACGGCCTGCCGAACGACGTGACGGCCGGTGGCTCCTGAAGCTCCGGCGACGACGATATGCATGGGATCCTTGAAGGGGACTGTGGCTGGTCAAATCGGACCAGCTAGTCAAACTGTACTATATCGAGAGCGGTGGGTGAGGGGCGAGGCACACCGCCGCCCGTGATCCGCACCTGAGTGCAGGGGAGGAGTCGCGGATGGAGTCCATGTACGAGGAGCATCATCCCGACTCGCCGGTGCTCGAGTGCGTGTGGCAGGCGCGAGCCACGAAAGACGAGCGCTACCTCGTGCCGGCGGTCGAGTACTGGGACCTGTGGTTCGCCCGCACGCAGGGCGGAGAGCTCCTCGCTGGACTGTCCGGCCCATCGATGGGCCACCGGTGGATCCGCTCGACGATCGGGGAGCACAGCTGGGGCATTCAATTGAAGGCGCACGTCGTCCTGCCTGGGGTGAGCAAGCAGCTCCTGCTCGGCGGGGAGCAGCAGCTCGTCGTCGAATCCGGGCTCATCGCGCTTGCCGGGAATGCCGTGCCGTTCCCAGAGTTCGCGGACCTCGAGGCATTCACGAACCGCCTCCTGGAACTGGACGTCCTGCGCTGCGACGATGATGTCCGGCGCATGCTCTCCGGTGATGACACGGGTTATTCGGAGCGGCACAGGCAGCGCCGAGTCCGCGACTCGACAGGACTCACCCGCAAGCAGATCGCGCAGCTGTCTCGGGCGCGCGAAGCGTTCACCCTGCTGCTGCAGGGCGTGCCGCCGAGCGTGAGCGCCGCTCGATGCGGTTTCGCGGACCAGGCTCACTTGACCCGCTCGCTGAGGACTTTCCACGGCCAGACGCCAGCCCAGGTGCTCTCCGGCCGATGATGGCGGAATCGTTCAATACTGTGATCGCCGCCGAGTGATGGACTGAAGGCATCGCATCCACCACCACTCGCATCCATCACCACTACAGGAGCAGAAGATGTCCGCACCCGCCGCGCCCGAGGGCTACGCCACCGTCAACCCATTCATCATCACGACGGACGCCGATGAGCTGACCCGGTTCGTAATCGAGGTCTTCGGTGGCGAGGAACGCGCTGAGGCCCGCACGATCGACGAGGATGGGCTGCTGCTTCAGGCTGAGGTGCGCGTCGGCACGAGCACCATCATGCTCGCCGAGCGCAAGCCGGACTGGCCTTTCACTCCGAGCCTCCTCCAGGTCTACGTCGATGACCTCGACGCGGTGCTCGAACGCGCTCTCGCACGCGGGGCGCGTCTGGTCACGAAACCGACCGACTTCTTCGGCACGCAGTTCGCTCGAGTGCAGGATCCGAGTGCGAACCTGTGGTGGATCTGGCAGCACGGCGATACGGCCTGGGACGTCCAGGACGGCGGGGACGAGTGGACATCCGAGGGCAGCGACGACGGCTGGGGCGAGGTGTCGCCCGAACTCGGCTACATTCACGACACGCTGCTCGAAGCGATGGCCGCGTTGAGCGACCCGAAGGGTCCGACGCGTTGAGCTGCGCCTATGCTGTCGCCGGCGTGCCGAAGAGGATGAGATTCCCGTCCGGGTCGCGCACGATGAACTCGTTGGCTCCCCAGGGCTTAACCTGCAGCCTCTCGTGAAACTCGACGCCCGCGGCCTCGAACTCCAGGAAGAGCGCCTTGGCGTTGGTGGTCGAGATGCTCTCAGAGAGCAACTGCTCCCGCTCGCGCACCTGCGGCGCGAACGGAGACTCGTCGACGTGCCGCAGGTTGAAGCCCGCATCGTCGCGGCGCACCTCCCCGTAGAACGGGGGCTCGCCGTAGGCGAAGACGATCTCGAATCCGAGTAGCGTGCAGTAGAAGGTCATGGCTCGTTGGAAGTCCGTGACGAACACCTGCGCGTTCGCTCGCTGAAACCGGGGCGTGGACGTGTCGATGGCGTGCATCGGTGGGTTCTCCTTCAGGTCGGACCATGATGAGAACCCGAGTTCGGATGCGACGACCTCCTGTGCCTCGTGCAGAGCGAACTCCGCTGCGAGCACTTCGCGGTCGGTCAGGCCCGAGAATCGAGGCAGCGCGAGGCGCAGACGTGTGGCCACCGGATCTGCCGAGTTGCTCATCGGCCGGAGTGGTCGGGAAGCAGCGCGCCTCGTTCGCACGCAGACCCGCGCTGGCGTCTGATGTCGGAGCCCGGCCCTATCCTGGGCGGCATGCCTGATCTCGATGACATCCGCCGCATCGTGCGTTGGCTTCCGGATGCGGAAGAGCGTGAGCGTCCGAGCGGCACGACCTGGTTCGTGCGCAGCCGGATCTTCGCCTGGGTGACGCAGCCGTGGCCGAGCATCCCGGAGGATATGCGCGAGATCATCGGCACCGAGCTGGTGGTTTCGTTCAAGGTCGCAGAGCACCTCGACGCGCAGGCGATGAAGCACACCTTCCCCGACATCGTGCTGCGCGAGACGTCGACGTGGGTCGAGCCGAAGATCGCCGTTCGGATGCAGCGCGTCGAACGTGAGCATCTCGTCGAGATCGTCACGGAGGCGTGGCGATCGCAGGCGCCGCGAGCCGTGCGTCAGGCGTGGGAGGCTGTTGAACATCGCGACGCCCCTCAGTAGAGCCGTCGGGTCTCCTGAGGCCAGCCGTCGAAGCGCACGTCGTACAGGTCGTCGGGGACGAGCGTGTTGTGACGGAATCGTATCCGCCGACCGACCCATCGTTCCGGTGAGAGCCAGCCGTCGTCCTCGCCCCAATAGAGCTGTCGATGCAGGACGACCGGGCCGGGCAGATCGGCGCTGATCACGAACTCATAGGTCGTCTGGTCTTCGCCCCCACCGGGATGCGTGATGACCTCGTCAAGGATGCCGACGGATGCCTGTCCGTCGGCGTAGAGCGCGGCCAGTCGACGATCCTTCGCGAGCGAGCCGACGAATCCGCCGGCCAGAAGCAGGACGAACGCGAGTCCTGTCGGGGCGAAGAGTCCCCACCCCCAGGACGGAGCACGGTCGTCGAACGCGCCCCAGATCGCGAATGTGAGTCCGAGGACGGGGGCGGCGAGCAGGCAGATGCCACCACCGATCATCAACCAGAAGCTGAATGCCTCCCAACGTGACCAGCGGCGGATCTCTGCCTTCGTCCTCGGAGTGCGCGCCCGCCCTTCCCACTCAGCGCGCTGCTGAGCGGCGAAGGACCGGGCGCGCCGACCGTGACCGACGGGCTGCACGCTGCCGTGATCCCGCCACCAGCCCCCGCTCTGCGGCCCGGTCATGGTCTCCCTGCTCTCGCGGCCTTCCGGTCGAGCTTCACGCGGATCTTCCGCAGCCGCTTGGCGACGGGTACGGGCGTCACGATCAGGTCGTCCTCGGTGTCGCGAGGCCGCGTGATCAGCAGCCACCGATACTCCGTGGTGGCGTCGGCCGTCTGAGAGACCGGGAGGTGAAGGAAGAAGTATCCGCCTTCCGCCTGCGCGCCGAACAGCCGCGCAGACGGTACCGGCGCTGAACCCGAAGGCGGCAGTGCTGCGAGCGAGAGCCACTGCTCGAACGCCTCGTGGATCCTCGCCGCCTTCTCGTCGTCGAGTCGGTGGTCGAGGACGATGTAGGTGGGCCAGCTGGCCTCTCCGTCGTCGTAATCCACGGATGCTCGGTGGATCGAGTGCGCGACGCCGCGCTCGTAGATCCACTGATTCTCGGCTCGCAGATCACGGAAGACGCTCAACCGCAGGAGGAGCACACCGATGGCGACGAACAGCCAGATCCCGACGCCGAACCAGAGCAACCACACGAGCCAGGTCGGCCAGCCGTCAACGCTCTCGTCGTTGATCGTGATGTTGACGTCGGCGCCGGTGGGATCGGTGATCGTCTGCTGGATCAGGAAAGCGAGAGCGGCGAGGGGGAGCAGCACCCAGAACACCGGAGCGTAGATGAGCACGGTGTGGCGGAAGTCCTCGAGCCCCGCCCACACCGTGACTTCCTCGGGCGACTCCGGTCGCGGCACGTCGCGTGGACGTGCGAGGCGAGGGGATCGGTTGTCCGTCGCGCGAGTCCACACCTCCGGGTAGGTCGGTGTGGACGGACCGGTGGCCGCCGGGGAATCCGCCGCCGCTCGGAATCCGCCCTGCCGCCAGACCCACACGATGCGGATGATGAGCCCGACCACGAGAGCGACCAGCACGAGCCAGATCCACCAAGGAGGCTCCTGGGTCGACGTGCAACAGGTCCAGTTCGTGGAAAGCATCCTTCATGGTGGCACCGACTCGCCGCTCCCGATCACAGGATCGGAGACGACAGCCCGACGGTCTCAGCCGGAGGAGTCCGGCCGCCTTCGCCCCGCCTTGAGCTCGGCGCGGCGTCGTTTCGCGTCGAGCCTCCGTCGGCGTGATCCGTTCGTCGGTCTGGATGCTCTCCGTGGACTCGCCGGTGTGACCGCTTCGCGAAGGAGACCGGCGAGGCGCTGTCGTGCAGCCACGCGGTTCTGACGCTGGGAGCGGTGTTCGGACGCGGTGATCGTCAGCACCGTTCCCGCGAGGTGCGTGCTGAGGCGATCCATGACGCGCTCGCGCTGGATCTCATCCAGAGCTGATGTGGTCGCCAGATCGATGCTGAGCTGTACCCGGGAGTCTGTGGTGTTGACACCTTGGCCTCCGGATCCGGAGGCGCGACTGAACTGCTCGATCAGCTCGATCGCCGGCACTCGTATTCCGTGCGGTGCGCCGGGGCCGGGTGCCACGAGCAGATCGTCCATCCTCTCAGTGTGCCGCACGTCGATCGCCGGAAGACCCTCTCCGTGGCCCCGTCAGGCCTTCACCACGACAGCCCCGCGGCGCCCCAGGTCGGCGGGGGAGTACTGGACCTGCACCCTTGCACCTTTGCGGATGTTGCCCGCCACGGTCTGCTTCGTCCAGCGGGGCCGTCCGTCGGTGTCGGTGAAGCGCACCGTCACCCGTGTGACCGCCTGATAATTGACGCTGTAGCTCTTCGCTCGGGTGACCGTCCCCATCGCATTCACCCCGCTCTTGGCGCGCCTCTGCACCCGCGCGGTCCGCAGAGACCTGCGCCGCCAGATCTCGATCCCCGCGATGGCTCCCGCGCCGCCGACGATGAAGAGCACGAAGACGACCTCGGCGCCGCCGAGACCGTATGGGAGCCGGGACACTCCGATCAGGGACCCCGCGCCCATGGCTACGAAGTACAGCGGAAGCCCCCATGAGAGGACGCGGGCGTTCTGCTGCTTGTCGTCCACACCGAACGCCTGCAGGAGCGTGCCACCGACGAGCAACGGGATCGCCGCGAACAGACACACGATGATGACGGCCTCCGGCATCCAGAACGACTCGGTGCTCCCGAGTCCGGACATTCCCGCGCCGCCGAGGAAGGCGGCGACGATCCCGAGCGCGACGAGGACATAGGCGGCCCTGCGGCGAGTGCGGTTAGTGTTCCACCAGCGCGCATCGGGGTCGGTCATGCTCATCGGAGTCTCCCTTCTCCGCTTCCAGCATGGCCCATGAGGGATCTCCCGATCACAGAGTCGGGTCGCCGGGTAAAGTTGTGACGTTGCCCCGCGCGCCGGGCCGAGGGCACCGGACCGAGGAGGACGTCGCACAGTGACGCAGCAGAACACCGTCGATACCCAGGGGCGACCCGTCTCCTTCGTCGAAGAGGGCGAAGGGCCCGTCTCGCTGGTGCTGCTCACCACGCGCGAGCTCGAGGGCGACGGTCTCGGCGTCGTCACGCACTACCTGGTCGAGGAAGCCGGCTTCCATGTCATCCGCGTCGGCCTGCCGGCCGATGTGACGGATGCCGCGGCCGCTCGAGCCCAGGCCGAGAGTGTGCTCGCCGTGCTCGATCAGCTCTCGCTCGATGACACCTGGATCGGCGGCCACGGCTTCGGCGGCACCGCGGCTCGCGCTTTCGCCGCCGCCCACACCGACCGAGTGAACGGACTGCTGCTCCTCGGCGCCGAGGACGACGACACCCCGCTCGCTCCGGCGATCCCCGTGCTCATCGTGCAGGGCACGGAGGACACGGTCACACCCCTGGCGAACGCCGAGGCGCTCCAGGCGACCGCACCGGAACGGGCGAGCATCAAGGTCGTCGAGGGCGCCGACCACTTCTTCCCGGTCACTCACCCCATCGAAACCGCTGTGATCATCGAGGAGTACCTCGACTGGGACTGATCCGCGCCCTCACTCCAGTCGCAGCTCGATGAGCGGATGCTCCGCGAACACCTCGAGCACGATCTCGAAGTACGTCTTCCCTTCGCCGGCGCGTAAGGCCTCGAGTTCCGATGTGACGCGCGCGTCGTTGAACACGCCGGGGCGGGCGAGCTTGTCCAGCAGCCAGCGTTCGGTCGCCTCGTATCCGAGTGCCTCCCTGCTGTGCGCGTGGTCGCGCCACTGGACGACGGCCTGATCCCCGTCGCGGGATTCGCTGTCCAGCCGGTAGAGGACATCATTGAGCGCGTCCAGGTTTGCGCCCATAGTCCAGTCCTCGTCGCGCATGAACTCGCGGTTGAACTGCGCGTAGAGGTCGGCGATCCCGCCGACCTCTACGCCGTCGATGCGGTATTCGGCCATCAGGCGTGCTGGCCCTCGTGACGCCCCTCGCCGATCTCCTCGATCGTCTTCGCATTGAATGCCGGCAGGTCGTCAGGAGTGCGGCTCGACACCAACCCCTGATCGACCACGACTTCCTCATCGACCCACTCCGCGCCGGCGTTGACCAGATCGGTCCGAAGGCTGGGATAACTGGTGAGAGTGCGTCCGCGCAGGACATCCGCCTCGGTCAGGATCCACGCGCCGTGGCAGATCACCGCCACGGGTTTGTGCGCTTCGAAGAACGCCTTCGCGAAGGCGACGGCATCATGATCCATCCGCAGGTGATCGGCGTTGACGACGCCGCCCGGAAGGACAAGGGCATCGAAGGTCGACGCGTCAGCGCTCGCGACCGCCTGATCGACGGTCTGCTCGTGTCCGTTCTTCCCGGTCACCGACTGTGCGGTGGGTGAGATGAGCAGCGCCTGAGCGCCGGCATCCGTCACCGCGCCCCATGGGCTGGTGAGTTCGCTGTCCTCGAAACCGTCGGTGAGCAGGAACGCCACCTTCTTGCCGTCGAGTGCTGCCATGATCGTCTCCTCTCGTCTGAGTGTCATCCCACCATGTCGCACGGCACCGCCGCGACACAGGGGGTTGACGGGCGAACGCGAAGAGGGTGGGATGCCGGAGCATCCCACCCTCTTTCACGATTCTTGATCAGACCGGCTGCGGCAGGATCGTGAAGCTCACGGCTCCCTGATCGTCCACACCCGCGTCGAGCACCTTGTCGGACAGCGCCTCGGCGGCGACGTCCTCCAGGAAGACACGGCTGGCCGGTCCTTCGACGACGACATCGGCGGGCTCGGGGGTGGGCACG
>Ga0308157_10009482_pt1 | contig 10771 bp, 7 predicted proteins | sample PhyBR1_FD_201035 | JGI IMG/M metagenome (GOLD analysis project Ga0308157, IMG submission 201035) | Phyllosphere microbial communities from UC Gill Tract Community Farm, Albany, California, United States - DLSLB.R1 | ecosystem: Host-associated > Plants > Phyllosphere > Unclassified | place: USA...
CCGTCTGCATCATCTTCTGACCATGCTCGTCGGTGCCGGTCATGAAGAAGACGTCATGTCCGTCAAGCCGCTTGAACCGCGCCATGACGTCCGTGGCCACGACTTCATATGCGTGGCCGATGTGCGGAGTGCCGTTCGGGTATGAAATGGCAGTGGTGATGTAAAAAGGTTTCTGCTGAGAAGTCACGTTACAAATTTACCTTAGCTCGCGCCGGTTGGAGTTCTTCAAGTCGTTGCTAGCTCGTCACATGATCTTTGCTAGATACTCCCAGAAGGCGCTTCGCAAGGTTCTGCGGATTGTCTGCTGATCAGTTTTCCACTCCCCCAGGACCTGGGCGCAGTCCTTGAGCAGCGTCCTATCGATTTCTGGTGGAAGCTGGGGCTTGTCTGCCATGAGCTCGACAACTTCTGATTGCGTGGTGAACGCAAGCCATGATTCTGCAACCTTGGCGCCGATTTCTTCAGCCACTTTGAGTTCTTGCTGTTCATAGGCAGCATTGCCTTTGAACCCAGGCCGCTCGCCACCACTGGAATAAACCACTTCAGCGTTGGGCTCGGTCACAGCCATCGCCTTGGCGGATGCCTTTTGGGCCATCACCGCCGGTGTTGGGGCAGAAGGCTTAACTGTAATTGGTGCCGGTGCTTCCGCAGGCGCATTGGCAATAGTCGATGTCTTCTCCGAGTGGTGCTGGTCCCACTCTAAAACCTTGGTAAAGGCGCTATCCAGCAATTGATTAGGAATAGTTTCAATGTAGTCGGCTGTCAGAGCCAAATGCTCTGCAACCGAGGCAACACCAAGCCTGCTGTCAGATTTAGCGACACCCAAAAGAACAACTTTCATGCCAAGGTCTTGGGCCTCTTCTACTGCCTCCGCAAGATCGTCGTCGCCTGAGACAAGATAAGCAATTGACGCGGAACGGTTCCTGGCCACTCCGACAAGATCTAATGCAAGACGAAGATCAACACCCTTCTGCTCACCGTTGTAAGAAATACGGCCTAAACGCACCTTCACGCCGGGTATCAGGCCAATACGCTTGTGCTGCTCCGTAAACAAGCCGTCTTTAGATGCGTCGTACCAGTAAACGCGTAAGTTATTAAGCCCGGTATTCTTCTTGACAGCTTGAACTATGCCCCGAACCAACGACTCATAGTGCGTCGTGAAGGCTGACCGCAATGTTGTCCCGGCAGCACGATGACCACCTAGTGAAAGTAAGAATCCGGCATCGATAAATATGGCAGTATGGTTCATCATGTCTCTAGCCTAGTGCGCGAAAACCATCGGATCCTACACCCGAACTCGGAAGCAACTTATGAATTTGTCGGACAACAGCGACTATAGAATAAAAAACATGCTTAAACTTACAGAACTTAAAAACTACAGCGACGAACATGGAAACAGGGTCGATTCCAGCACAGTTTTCAGCAAGAATATCTCGATAACGATACGGGGGAGAAATAACAGAATCCTTGTAGATCCGAAAGCTAGAATCCAGAAGTTAATCGCCGTGTTCGACTGCGACAACGGAACTCTAGTGATCGGTTCCAATTCCAAACAAGGATTCAGCATGAGTATTCGCATTGGCGAAGACTCAAAGGTACTAATCGGAAATGACGTCACGACCACCAGCATGTGTGTAGTCAGCGCTGTGGAAGGAGCAACGGTCACGTTTGGAAATGATGTCATGATCGCAAGTGGAAACCAGTTCCGATCCGATGACGGACATCCAATCTTTGACATACACACCGGCAAACGGATCAATCCTGCTCGAGACATTACCATCGGCAACCACGTTTGGTTCGGTGCCCAAGCAGTCGCACTTGCTGGCGCGACGGTAGGTGATGGATCTGTGATTGGTTTCAGAAGCATCGTCACGAAACCGATACCGAACAACTGTGTCGCAGTGGGGTCGCCTGCAAAAATTGTCCGCAGGGACATCGCCTGGGAGCGCCCTCACCTTTCATTCGTAGCTCCTCCATACAAACCAGATTCGTCATTCGTCGAAACACACGAAGAGTATTGGAACCCAACTCTTGACTAAGGGACAATCGAGTACTTACCCCTTGAGGTGACGCGATATGCGTTGCTCCAAACCCGAGACTGCGGTGCAATTAGGAACAATCCGCTGCCACTGCCAAAATACTGCGTGTAAAGGCAACAGCCTCACAAAGGCCTCGACCGAATCGTCCCGGATTTCATGCCGTTCCGTTTCGAGAGAATGGATAGCATGCCCAAGCAGTACACTCCAGAATTCAAATCCCGTGCTACGGACTGCGCCTTGGAACGCCTTGACCAATACAAGTCGGTCTACGTCGACAACGCGGATATGGCACCACAATTGAACTTCTGCAAGGAAACCCTGCGGCGCTGGGTTGTTCAAGCCCAAATCGATGCCGGTGAACGTTCTGGCCCCACCAGTAGAGAACCCGCAGAAATCAGTACGCTCAAAGCCAAGGTCAAAGGCCTCGAAGAAGGCAACGATATTCTAAAAGCATCAGCGATATACTTCGCGAGGGAACTGGACCCTCGCGGGCACTAATCACCGCATTCATCGACCAGCAACGCGAGCACGTCCACACAGCCCAGCAGAACTACCAAGCCCTGAACACTCCAGGCTTGAAGCCCTCCGCGCGCACATATCGCAGCTGAAAGAAGAACCCTGCACCACGCGCACTCACCGACGCACGCATTCTCAATGCATCGCATGACTTGCAGAAACCAGACGCGAAAACACACTGAGGAAAGCATGAAATGCTTTATGGTCACCGCAAAATGCGTGTCTGTTTTCGAAGCGACGGGTTCTCGGAAGTTTCGAAACCCACGGTGGACCCGTTGATGAGGAATGCGGGAATGAAATCCTAGTGCGTGGACGCAAAACTCCACAACGATTCGACCGAAGGACAAAATCCGTGCGAAGAATCTGCTGAACCGGAACTTTGTGACCGATGCGCCGAACAAGCTGTGGGGCACTGACTTCACTTGTGTTCTGACTCGGGTCGAGTTCGCGGACGTATCCTTTGTCATTGATTTGTTCTCGCGCAGGATATTGTCCTGCGCTTCATCGAGCACGTATGACACCGAGTTTGTGGAGCAAGCTGTCCAAATGGCGTCATGGCAGCGTCGAACCAAGGAAAAGTTTCATATGAGGCCAGTGCTTGGCATCATCCACCGTTCAAATCCCGGCACTGCGTATTCGTCTCAGAAGTATACGCAGAAGCTAGCGGATGAAGGATTGGTTCCTTCGATCGGAACCATCGGGGATGCGTATGATATTGCTTCTGCCGAGACGGTGAAGGGCTTATTCAAAAATGAAGTCATCGCTAAGGACTCACCCTTCAGGACTGGGCCTTTGGTCACTGAATCTGACGTGTCAGAAGTCGCGGCGGATTGGGTTCATTGGTACAACAACGAGAGGTTTCATTCGACGTTGCGCCATCGGACACCGGCCGAATTTGAAGAACACTACTATGATGAAATGAGTGGCTAGTTACCCGATGAAGTCGCCAGTAAACTGGCGGCATAGTTGCCGGGAAGGTTCAACTCGTAATTGGTCAAATATGAACGTCCGAGTCCCCATTCGTTATAATAATTAATCTGAAGGCAACCCTCTAGTAAGGATAGTGTCCACGCGGATGCAAGAACAGAACAATCTCCTCACCATCATCTTCTGCTGCAACGAGAAACTCGACCGAGAGTCTACGCTCTTTCGCAAACTCATGTCCGCGAAACTCAAATATGACGAGCAGTTCGACGTCCTTCCCGTCTACGGACACATAAACCTACTAAAGGTGGGTGAGATTGTCAGTTCGATCAAGTCCAAATATATTATCTTCATCGATGAAAAGCATGATGTTTCATCCAATTTCGTCAAGGTATTCATCGACTTCCTCGCAACGAGAACAGTGTATCTTGCAGAGCCCTACGTGTACTTTGGAGATATTCCTGCCAAACTTGATTCAACGGCTCTGGACAACAGGTATTTCTATTCCCGAGATACCGACATTTACGGAGTCGCATTTAATCGCAAGCGTTTGTTAGACGTTCTCGACGCCATCACAGACATTGATAAGTCGGCAATATACCTGAGCTACAGGCTTTATTGGTCGCTTGCTAAGACTAAGCCCCTTCAAGCGGGTTACACTATTGCGAATAATGTGAAGGCCGTGAACGGCTCAATGTTGGACCCTGGAACCTTACGGTTAGTTCCGCTCCTCGCATCCGGATCGCAAGAATTAAGGGTCTACATACTTCGTTTCCTAACCGTCTATTTGCGCGGATTAAGATCGAGCACCGAAACGCTTATCCCAACAAGGCACGTCATAGATGTTGTACAAAAATACAACTTAGCTAGATTGACAAGCCTCTTGGGGCCAATGCAGCAATTCGAGGCCGCATGGATTGAATGGCTAAATTCCCCGACCCAACCAAATGTGCTTTATAAGCAACTAACTGATTCAGACGCTTACTTAAGATTTGCGTTAGAAAACAAACGCCCAACCAACAACTTTGTCTACTGCATCAAATCCGCAGATCAATACTTGACAATTCGTCGCATCTACCTGCCACATGATGAACGGTCCGATTTCGACGACGCGTCAGTCTACGATTTCTACAGCCGACCGGTTTCTAAAGAATCAACTATACTATTTTATGATCGCCCTCTTCAGGCTGATGACAACGCTGAATACCTTTATGAATACATCATGCATAACTATCCTGAATTTGAGAATTGTTATTTCGGGCTGAACCCGAAGTCCAATGACTGGGCCAGACTCCAAAGAAAAGGTTTCAAATTGGTTCCTTTCTTCAGCAAGGAATTCTACGAAATATTCTTAGAATCAGATGTAGTTGTATCGTCACAGATTTATAACCTTAGCTATAAAGGTAAAACTCTCAAAAACTCAAGGTCGATCTACCTACAACACGGAGTTCAGCTAAACGACATGTCGGACTGGATTAATTCCAAGCAGTTTGACATTTTCGTAGCGACCGGAAAACCAGAAGAAGAATACATAAAGCGAAGTGCGCCGGTTGAAACACTAAATTCCGGTCTCCCCCGCTTGGAATCTCTTCAGCGACGCGTGGCATCTAAAAGAAATATACTATTCATGCCGACTTGGCGCTTCAACCTAAATACCGTGAGTGACCAGCAGTTCATAGAATCTGACTATTACAATGCGATAAATCAGATCATGACGGATCATAAAATTTCAGAATATTTGGTGGCCAACGATATTAACTTGCAAGTAAAATTGCATCCAAATATCTCTTCAAGAACTCAACTTTTCAACTTTAGCGAACGTGTAATCAATTGTGAAAAGAGTTACAGGGAAGCCATATCTACCGCCGAATTCGCTCTGACGGATTTTAGCTCTGTGGTGTTGGATGCAGCATTTATCGATATACCTATTTCATACTATCAATGGGACGCCGCAACGTTCTTCCACGAACAACCTTACGAGAACCGACTGGACTACAACACAGACGGCCTCGGCCCCGTGTTTTACGAATCAAGCGAGATAATCGACTATATATCGAGCGGATCCTACCTAAGAACTGACAAAATCTATTCGGAAAGAAAGAGACATTTCTTTGAAGGAGTAGACAAAGGGAAAATTAATGAAACTATCGTCAAAAAAATGTTGGAGCTATAATGTTTACGCGTGATTTATTAAGTGAGGGCCTGAAATCCGTTTCAAGGCAGACGGCCTACTCGTCGGTTGGACGCCAAATTGCCCGAAAAATTCTTTCCATTCCGGAGGCTTCCACCGTCCGGACGAAAATCAAGCATTTAGGTGCTGAGGAAAAAATACGGCATATAGCCACCGAGTCCTTGGAACCCGGTTACTACTACGCCAAACTTGTCATCAAGAATTGGAGACATCATCTTGGCAAGGACTTCCAGTTGCTCCAGGATGACAATGTCGTTTATGGGAATGTAATCGAGACACCGCCTCAGGGAAAAGCCCTTGAATATCGAAACATAATTGTAACTAGTACTTCGCATGCCGCTTTTTCGTTAAACATCGATGCCCAGTTCACCATTTCAATCGGGCTAGGAGCGTTCTTTACCCGGGAACAAGAAAACTACGACAAAAGGTATGGAATTCGCCGCCATGGCCGTCTTCATTATGCTATACGCGGGAATCAAAAAAACCCTGAGAAATTAATATTCACTTTTCCCGGTTTTAGCACGTCGACAACCACGATTCCTCATGTTGTTAGCTACTTGTCCGGTCTGAGTGCTACCGATCTCCAAAAAACAATGATCGTCTGCTTCCAAGATCGATATGGCACATCTGGCTCTTATATGCAGCTTGATAATTCAGGACTGGAACTAAACTCCGCCGTTGCACTTGAAATTGAAAAAATACGCAGGCGGCATGGAGTGCAAGAATCGCAAATGATGTTCTACGGCGCATCAAAAGGTGCTTCAATCGCCATAGTGTATTCAGAGCCATATCCTGAAGCTAAATTGGTAGTTTCAACGCCACAGTTGCATCTCGGTTACTATCTAGACAAACCGCACTTCCGAAACAACCTCGCGAAAACAGGTCTCGCCATTACCCTTCCACAACCTCACTCTTTATTGCGTCAATATGTGCAGGAAGGCCGCGCAATAGAGTACTTCTATTCCAGCAGTGATGAAGACAGCAATTATTCGTTGCCGGAGCAATTATTTGGATATAAAGGCGTGAGTCTATATCGCATCGACGGTTCTCATGGAGACGTGGCAAAGAAGTGCACATTCACTTTATTGAATATCATTAGAAATTTTCTTTCAGTTGGAGAGGAAAAATATGTGAAATGTAAGCAAATTAGGAAATATGATCGTCAAATCGGTTCACAATACCAGCTAAGGGTAGTAAGTCCTGAAGAGGCAAATGCTGGGACTAATTGGTATTTGGTAGAAAAAAAGAACGGTGTGACACGTAATCACATTTTGACACAGGGATCAATTCCCTTTCTGAAATATACCAGTACGGCTCAGATGCTCCTCAATGATCAGGGAACGAATGGCAGCTTAACTCAAGTCGTCGGCTATCAGGCCGACGGTACTCGCTGGGTTGCGGATAACCTGCATGAGCATCCCGAGTTAGGTTTTGATAATGCTCATCAATCAGCGACAATACATAGCGTCATATCGCTAGCACTGTACGAAAGTATGGATTCTCAAAATATAAGGATATTTGGCCCCAATAATTTCTCTGATTTCATCGTTAGCGTTCCATATGTTGTCAAGGACCCACAGAAAATTCTTTTCGTCGTATTGGAAGAAGGCTTCAACGCGAAAGTAGAATCCATGTATCAAGATTACTCATCCTCGAATATTGGTCTTGTTTATATATGGAGTAAAGGTGAGAATCAACATCTAGATATTCTTATCAAGCGAATATTCATTGATTCGGGCGCTGCGTCATACACCGTCGAGAGACGTACGGCATATAGCTATTCTGAGTAGAATTTCAATAGTTGCTAATCAAGTATTGTTTGTAGAATATCTCCGGTTAGTCTTCTCGTTTGGAAGGACATCATCATAGTTGACCTTCTACTTATCAGTTCCCGAATAATTGCAAGTGGGCTAGCGCATTTTTCGATTTATCGCCAGTTCGCCAATGCGATAACACCTATGTTATCAAATTAAATTTCACGAACAGTTGATCCGCGGTTTTCTAAGACCCATTTTATCCTCTTCTGCAAAAGGATTCGTATAAATTGAGACCACTTCTTTCAGTTGTCATTGCTGCATATAACGTTGAAAAGTACGTCCGAGGAACTCTGCGCTCAATTGACCTACAAAGTTCAAATTTAGACGATGTTGAATTAATCATTATTAATGATGGTTCGAAAGACGACACACTTAGCATCGTCCAAGCCTGGGCACGTGCTAAATCTAATGTGACTGTAATTGATCAAGAGAATCAAGGCGTTTCGGCCACACGGCAGATTGGGCTAGATAGTGCTTCAGGAATCTGGATCACTTCGGTGGATCCTGACGACATTTTGGATAGGGACTACTTTCTTCATATTTTGAGCTATATCAGAAGCTCGAATAATCCCGACGTTCAGATGATCGTTACAAACGTCATATCCCTCAATGACGCTACTGGAAGACTAAATGATAACCATCCTTTGCGTCATCGATTTATTGAAGGGTCTCGTGTTATCTCACTGAGCGATGAACCGCAGTCAATTCAACTTGGCGCAACAGCCGTCATGCGAATGGATGTAATTCGGCATCATCGTTTGCGTTACGATGTGAGAATTCGACCAACATTTGAAGATGCACATTTTATCGGTCGTTACCTAGCTTTTGCTGAGAATCCAGAAATCGCCGTAATTGCTGAAGCAAAGTATTACTATCGAAAACGCAGTGATCGGTCTTCCTTGGTTCAGTCGAGTTGGAATAATGTCGACAAATATTACAGCGTTTTAAGGTATGGCTATCTGGGCCTACTTGCGGAAGTTAAAAGAACGCGCGGCGCCGTTCCGCAGTGGGCCCAATTTATGGTGTTGTATGACCTCTGTTGGTACTTTGTGGAGGACACAAAGCAATTTGCGCGCACAGCATGGATATCCGACGGATTAAAAGAAACTTTTCTTTTCCTATTGAAAGAAATATTTTCCTACATTGAAATAAGCACTATTGAAACTTTTCAAATATTCAAAATCGAACCTTCATTGAAGAAGTCACTTCTTGTTCACTTTAAAGATATCGATCTTGTCTGGAGTGGGGTAAATTTGAACTTGGATCCTTCTGAAGAATTATCAATTCATACCCATCCTGAATTGCCTCCTTATTTGACTATGCCGAAAGCAAATAATACGATTGTTCATAAGTATTTCGGAATCCCTTTTTCTCGCGAATACATTTACAGTGCAGATCGACATAATGATTTAAGAGATTTCTACTCCGAATATACTGGTTACCGTTACTGCACTGATGAGGTCATGGAGAAAATATCACCTCGACCAAGAGTCAAGGCTATTACATCGTCATACGAGTCAACCAGTGGTCTATCTCAACCCAGGATTGTTCGGAAAATTTTACATGCTACATATTTAATGAGAGTTCGTCAGTTAGCGACGGGAAAAAAACTCACTACTCTGTATTTTTCTGCTTTTAGAAGTTCAGTTCGCCGGATCCGTACGTCGTTTCGTGGTCGACGAGAAGCGCAACGACGGATGGATCTATTTGAACGAGCGCAGCTTAAAGACAATATGGACTACTACTCCCATGCCTGGTGCATATTAGATCGTCCGGGAAAGGCTGATGATAACGGAGAGCATCTATACCGCTTTCTTCGAGATGAACGTTCCGATATTAATGCCTTTTTCATATTACGACGCGACTCATTGGATTGGGAACGACTATCCGCTGAGGGGTTTAGACTCTTGGAGCCTGACTCTGATGAACTATCAATTGCGGTCCTTAATTCGGATTACATAATTTCATCTGACGCTGTTTACGAATGTATGTATCCGGTACACCGTTCATTAGTCATGAAGAGCAGAGCAAAATTTATTTTTCTCCAACATGGCGTATTGATGAACGATCTTTCAAGATGGCTTAACCCAAAAGATATTTCGCTGATGATCACTTCAACGCCAGAGGAATACAAAGCAACGGCGGGTGAAGATTCGCCTTATCGTCTCGCACCTGAGCAAATTGCTATTACGGGTCTTGCTCGTTTTGACCAATTACTTAAGCTGCGGGGGTTGCGGGATTATGATCAACAGAACGTGATTTTGGTTATGCCAACTTGGCGTCATAACCTAAAACAGCTTTTGCTTAACTGTGAAGACGAGATTAGCCGGCGTCAACTATTCAGATCAAGCAAGTACTACAAGTCTTGGGAGTCGTTCCTGAGTCATCCCGACTTGAAAACGGTGGCGCTTTCAAATGAAATCCGAGTCGTCTTCTTCACGCATCCTGCTTTACAGCCTTTTCTTGACTACTTAGATCTACCGGAGTTTGTTGAAGTTGTTTCCAATGATCAGGCATCGGTACAGACCTATTTTAGTCAAGCGAGGATTCTAGTAACCGATTATTCATCAGTATCCTTCGATGCTGCATATATCCGCGTTCCAAGTATCTATTACCAATTTGATAGGCACGAAATATTCGGTGGGTCACACAACTTTCGTGCAGGATATTTCAACTATATAGAACACGGCTTTGGCCCAGTCGTCGAAAAATCGACCGACGCAATAAAGGCCCTGATTTCCGAAATTTCAGAACCGTCTATTGTGAATGATTTTGGCGATAGATTTAATGCTGCGTTCCCTTCGCCAGACAACAATAACCGAGCAAGAATTGTTGAAACTATCGAAGCTCTCAGGACGGACTAGCGTTCCGTGCACCGTTCCAAGGTTATGGTTGCATATGCGAATCGGTTTTTTAGCCTCTCACTAACTAATAAGTATATTTGTAAGGATTTTTGATTACCGGTGTCTGAAGAATCTCCGTTGTCCAGACACCGGTTCTGATGGAGCAGGATAGCCAAGTTTGTCGCTCTCGCGCCTGCCATTATTTTCAGAGATTCAGCTTTCCGGTCCAGTACGAGTCCGAAGTCAGCTGATCGTAGCCGTCGCGCCAGAGTTGGATATTCTCCTCGTAGGCAGAACGCAGGCGCATGGTGTTCCGTACCAAGCGCAGCGATTCGCGCCAGAACTTTTTCTGGTTGCGACGGACAACGTAGGCCGAAGACTGGTCACCGTTGAGATAGGTGATTTCCTTAGCCCCATAGACCTTGCGGTAGTCATCACGGA
>Ga0308157_10009485_pt1 | contig 10770 bp, 10 predicted proteins | sample PhyBR1_FD_201035 | JGI IMG/M metagenome (GOLD analysis project Ga0308157, IMG submission 201035) | Phyllosphere microbial communities from UC Gill Tract Community Farm, Albany, California, United States - DLSLB.R1 | ecosystem: Host-associated > Plants > Phyllosphere > Unclassified | place: USA...
GCGGCCCGGTCACGGTGATCGTGGGCGACCATGCGGGCGCTGTCAGCCCGGTGCGCGCGCCGGCCGGCATCAACTACCTGCTGGTGACGCTGCAGCCCGGCCAGGCGTGGACTTACGAGCCGCCCGAGGGGCACGAAGCCGCCTGGCTGGCGGTGAGCCACGGCCGGCTCGTGGGTGCTAACGCCGTGAGCGCGGGCGAAATGGCGGTGTTCGGGCCGACGGGTTCCATCGCGCTGCAGGCGTCGGCAGAACGCAGTGCGGTGTTCGTGCTCGGCTCTGCCAAGCCGCATCCGCACGAGTTGGTGACCGGCATGTATTCGGTGCACACCAGCCGGCAGGCGCTGGCCCAGGGTGAAGCGGGCATTCAGGCCCTGGCGCAGCGCATGCAGGCCCGGCCCGCGGCGCAGGGACGCACGGCGGTGTTCAGCGGCTGAAAGCGTTCAGCTTGCTGATCCTGCTCAGCCCGCGCCGCCCACGCGCTGCAGGGCTTCGAGGCTCAGCAGTTCGATGCGGCGGTAGTGCAGGCCGATCAGGCCTTCCTGCGCGAGCGCGTTGAGTTCTTTCGACAGCGTCTGCCGCGTCACGCCCAGCATCATGGCGAGCGCCTCTTGCGGCACGACCACGCTGGGCCGCAGCGTGGCCGATTGGGTGGCGTCGCCACGCGCCAGGGCCAGCAGCCGGTGCACCACCCGCACGCGCAGGCCGCGCAAGGTGGCGTCTTCCATCATGCTGTACAGCCCGCGCACGCGCGATGCGAGCAAGGTGGCCATGGCGTTGGCGAACACGGGGTCGCCCATCTGCGCGGCGAAGGCGGCGGGCGGCACCACGAGCAGGTCCACCCCCGTGAGCGCCGTGGCGTCGTGGGTGCGCGGCGAGCCGTCGATGAGGGTGATCTCCCCAAACCAGTTGCCCGGCTCCAGCAGGACGAGGATGGCCTCGCGCCCATCGTCGCGCAGGGTGGAAATCTTGAGCGTGCCGGCCAGCAGGCCGTAGAACCCGCTGCCCGCCGCACCCACCGGATCGCCCTGCCGAAAGGGCATGGCCCCGCGCTGCAGGTGCACCAGTTCCGCCGCGCCCAGCAGGGCTTCGCGTTGCGCGGCCGGCAGCGCAGCGAACCAGGGATTGCGCTCCATGGTGCGGCGGTAGGCCGGCGAAAGCGGGGGCTTCAGGGGCATGGATGGGCGAGGCAGAGCCGGGTAAACCAAGGGGTCGAACTGTCAATTATTGGACAGTTGGCGCGCCGGGGCGGGCCTACAGTGGCCCCGTTCCCCCACGGAGACAACGATATGCACGACAGCAAACGAGCGACCTTCGCACGCATGCAGGACAGCACGCGCGAAGACTGGCAAACCATCGGCGGCGAGTTCATGCAGTTCACGCGCGGCCTGCCGGACCGGGTGGCGGCCCATCTGCGCATTCTGGAGGGCGACTACGGCGGCTTTCCGGTGGACCGCTACACCCATTCACTGCAGACCGCCACCCGCGCGCTGCGCGACGGCCGCGACGAGGAATACGTGGTTTGCGCGCTGCTGCACGACATCGGCGACACGCTGGGGTCGTTCAACCACCCCGACATCGCGGCGGCCATCCTGAAGCCGTTCGTGAGCGAGGCCAACCACTGGATGGTGCAGAACCACGGCATCTTCCAGGGCCACTATTTCTTTCACCACATCGGCCTGGACCGCAATCTGCGCGACAACTTCCGGGAGCACCCCCACTACCAGCAGACCGCTGATTTTTGCGAGCTGTACGACAACCCGGCGTTCGACCCGAAGGCGGAAACCCTGCCGCTCGATGCCTTCATGCCCATGCTGCAGCGCGTGCTGGGCCAGCCGCGCCAGAGCCTCTACAAGGCGGCGCTGCAGCCGCAGCAGCAGCCGGCCGCGGCCTGATGGCGCGGCGCGCGGCGCCGTCCCGCACTTTCCCCGCATGGCATTCCGTGCCCATGCGAACACCCATGCCCCCATCGAAGGAGCCTTCATGAATGCGATCACCCCCAACGAAGTCCGGCAACTGGTTTCCGCCGAAGAGTGGCAGTTGCGCGTCGATCTGGCCGCCTGCTACCGCCTGGTGGCCCTCTACGGCTGGAGCGACCTGGTCTTCACCCACATCAGCGCGCGGGTGCCCGGGCCTGAGCACCACTTTCTGATCAATCCCTACGGCCTGATGTTCGACGAGATCACGGCATCGAGCCTGGTCAAGGTGGACTCGCAGTGCAACAAGGTGATCGAGTCGCCCTATCCGGTGAACCCGGCGGGGTTCGTGATCCACAGCGCGGTGCATGCGGCGCGGGAAGACGTTCAATGCGTGCTGCACACGCACACCCGCGCCGGCATCGCCGTGAGCGCGCAGAAAGACGGCGTGCTGCCCATCAGCCAGCAATCGACCTTCGTGCTCGCCTCCTTGGCGTACCACGACTACGAAGGCGTGGCGATCCGCGACGATGAGAAGGCGCGCTTGCAGACCGACCTGGGCCGCGCCAATTTTCTGATGCTGCGCAACCATGGCCTGCTCACCTGCGGCAAGACGGTGGCGGATGCGTTTCTTTCGATGTACACGTTCGAGAACACCTGCCAGATCCAGATCGCGGCGCAGTCCGGCGGCGGCGAGCTGACGCGCGTGCACCCGCAGATCGTGGACGGCGTCGGCCATGCGATGAAGGTGCAGACCGGCGGCCTGGGCGGGCAGTTCGTCTGGCCCTCGCTGATCCGCAAGCTCGACCGCGTCGATCCGGGCTACCGCGACTGACCGGGCTGCCCCATGGACAGCACCCTCATCGTCACGCGTTTTCTGTTCGGCGCGCTGGCGCTGGTCATGTTCGGGCTCGGCCTCACCTTGCGGGTGGCCGACTTCCGGCGGCTGCTGCAAAGCCCGAAAGCCGTGGGCATTGCGCTGGGGCTGCAGGTGGTGTGCCTGCCGATCCTGTGCTACGCGATCATCCGCGTGTTCGGGCTGTCGCCCGTGTTCGCCATCGGCCTGATGCTGCTGGCGGCGTCGCCGGGCGGCATCTCGGCCAACCTGTTCTCGCACCTGTTCGGGGGCAACGTGGCGATGAACATTTCGCTCACGGCGGTGAACACGCTGCTGTCGATCGTGACGCTGCCGCTGATCGCCAACGCGTCCATCGCCCACTTCGCCCAGAGCGGGCAGGTGGTGCCGATACAGACCGGCAAGCTCATAGAGGTAATCGCCATCGTGCTGGTGCCGGTGGTGCTGGGCATGGCGGCGGCCGCGCGCTGGCCGGCCTTCGCGGCGCGCATGGAAAAGCCGGTGAAGGTCTTCAGCGCGCTGGTGCTGGCGGTGGTGTCCATTTTGTCGATCGCCAAGGAATGGAACTCGATCGCCAACACCTTCGCTGAGATCGGCCCGGCGGTGCTGGTGTTCAACCTGGTGAGCCTGCTCTCGGGCTACTACGTGAGCCGGGCGGCCGGGCTGGACAAGCCCATGGCGACGGCGGTGAGCTATGAGATCGGCATCCACAACTCGACGCTGGCGATCTTCGTGGCGCTGAGTGTGCTGGGCAGCTACACGCTGGCCCTGCCGGCGGCCATCTATTCGGTGCTGATGTACATCACCGCGCCCTTGTTCGGGCTGTTGCTGCTGCGCCGTCCGGCGCCAGTGCTGGCGCCTTCCCCTTAGCCCTTAGCCCTTAGCTCCGCAGCCTCGCGGGCGCACGGTGGCGCCACCAAGAAAAGCGGGCCCGGCAGCGTTGTGCTGCCGGGCCCGCTTTTTATGAGGTCAACGCGGATCAGGCCCGGATCAGGCGCGTGTTCGTGGCCGACCGCAGCGAAGCCGTGGGCGCTGGTGCCGGCGCGTGGCGCTCGGCGGCCAGCAGCGTGGCCTCGCTCAGCTGGAACACGGCCAGCGCTTCGCGCAACACCGCCACCTGCGAAGCCATGGCCGACGTGGCGGCGCTGGCTTCTTCCACCATGGCGGCGTTCTGCTGCGTCATCTCGTCCATTTGCGAGACGGCGCGGTTCACCTCTTCGATGCCGGCGGTCTGCTGCACGTTGGCGGAGGCGATGCCTTCCATGAGGCCCGAGATGCGGTGCACCGACTCGACCACTTCGCCCATCGTCTTGCCGGCTTTTTCGACCAGTTCGGAGCCGGTGTGCACTTCGTTCACCGATTCGCTGATGAGCGTCTTGATCTCCTTGGCGGCGGCCGCGCTGCGCTGGGCGAGCCCGCGCACTTCGGAGGCCACCACCGCGAAGCCGCGGCCCTGTTCGCCGGCCCGGGCCGCTTCCACCGCGGCATTGAGCGCGAGGATGTTGGTCTGGAAGGCGATGCCGTCGATCACGCCGATGATCTCGTTGATCTTGCGCGAACTGGCGCTGATGGACCGCATGGTCTCCACCACCTGGTTGACGACCTGGCCGCCTTGCACGGCGGTCTGTGCCGTGCTGGAGACGTATTGCGCCGCCTGGCGGGCGTTGTCGGCGTTCTGGCGCACGGTGGCGGTCAGCTCTTCCATGCTGGAGGCGGTCTGCTGCAGCGACGAGGCTTGCTGCTCGGTGCGGCGGGACAGGTCGCCATTGCCCTGGGCGATTTCGCTCGCGGCGTGGTCGATGGTGCTGGTGGCCTGCTGGATGCGGTGCAGGATGCTGGCGAGCCGGTCGCGCATGAAGCCGATGGCGTACATCAGGCTGTGCTCGTCGTTGGCGCGCAGGGGAATGTCCGCCTGCAGGTCGCCGTCGGCCATGCGCATCGCGGCGCCGGCCGCGGCGCGGGGTTCGCCGCCCACGGAGCGTTCGATGTCACGCACCACCAGCCCGGTGAGCGCCGAGATCACCAGCCCCAGCAGCGCGAGCAGCCCGATGGCGCGGTACAGCGAGGAGCGGAAGGCTTGTTCGATATCGTCCACGTAGTCGCCGGCCACCAGGTCCCAGTTCCAGGGCTTGAAGCGCACCACGTAACCGATCTTGGGGCTGGGCGCGTCGCTGCCCGGGCGCGGCCACCAGTATTCCAGGAAACCGCGGCCCTTGGCCGAGGCGCCCGTGGCGGCGATGTTCACGTACAGCAGGTTGCCCTTGGCATCCTTGAAGCCGATCATGTTCTTGCCGTTCAGCTCGGCCTTGATGGGATGCATGGCCATGATGGAGTCGGCCCCGATCACGGTCACGTAGCCGTCCTTGCCGTAGCGCTGCGAGGCCACGCGCGCCAGGGCGGCGCTGCGGGCTTCTTCCTGGCTCATCTTGCCGGCCTGGGCCTGCTTTTCGTAGTCGCTGATCACCGTGAGGGCCATGTCGGTGATGTCGGCCAGCGCCGATTGGCGGGAGTCGTACTGGATCTGCCGCGTCTGCCACGCGTTCACGAAGGTCAGTGCCAGAAGCCCCAGCAGCGCGAGGACCAGCGGAAGCCACAGCTTCTGCCGCAAGGTCAGTTTTTTCATGGAGGGGTCCTTTCAGGAAGGCGTAACAGAAAGTGTTGGAGTCCAGCGAAGTATGGCCGTGAAAACAGGTTGTGAGCCAGTCGGCAAGCCACTCTGTCGGCTGTTAGCAACGGTTTGATACATATGCAAGTTACGTGCGCGCTGCGTACCTGAAGGACGCGCACGGTGCGCAAAAAGGTTGCTGCGTTCAGCCTTTCCGCACCGCGCAATCCTTGAACAAACTCAAGGGGTCGCTTCGGGCTCGGGGCTGAGTTCGCGCCCCAAGGTTTCCGGCAGTGCCAGGGCCGCGATGATGACGAGCCCATAGCAGATCGCAGTGATCCAGCCGATGGTCTGACCCAGCGGCATCGTTTGCTGAGCGTGCCGACCAGGGCCGGGCAGATGGGGCCGATGGCGCGGCCGAAGTGGTAGCAAAACCCCTGGCCCGAGCCCCGCACATCGCTGGGAAACGTGCTTTCGGCTGTTGTGGTGAGCGCGGGGCTGGAGGGCTGGTCGGACGGTGCGCGTCAGCCGGTGACCAGGTCGCGGTTGAGCAGGTCGGTCACCAGCATGTGCCCTGGCGCATGGGTGATGCAGAACGCCGGCCGCGCCGCGGCGATGGCGGCCTGCGGCGTGACGCCGCAGGCCCAGAACACCGGAATCTCATCAGGCCGCACGTCCACCGCATCGCCGTAGTCGGGCCTGGAGAGATCGCGGATGCCGATGAGCGACGGGTCGCCCAGGTGCACCGGGGCGCCGTGCACCTGGGGCAGGCGCGAGGTGATCTGCACGGCGCGGATCGCGTCCGCCGCGGGCATGGGGCGCATGGAGACCACGAGCGGGCCGCGGAACACGCCGCTCGGTTCGGTGGCGCGGTCGGTGCGGTACATGGCCACGTTGCGTCCTTCGTCCACATGGCGCAGGCGAATGCCTTCGGCCAGCAGCGCGTGCTCGAACGAGAACGAGCACCCGAGGGCGAAGGTCACCAGATCGTCGCGCCAATGGGCGTGCAGGTCGATGGGGGCATCGATCTGCACGCCGTCGCGCCACACGGCGTAGCGTGATACGTCGGTGCGCAGGTCGATGTCGTGCCCCAGCGCGGGCAAAGCGAACGAACCCGGCTCGCTGATGCCCAGCACGGGGCAGGCGCGGGGGTTGCGTTCGCAGTAGCGCTGAAAGTCGGTGGCCAGCGCCTCGGGAAGGATCACCAGGTTGACCTGCACGTACTCGCTGGCCAGGCCGCTTGTGTGGTCCACGAAATGCCCGGTGCGGGTGGCAGCGCGCACTTCGCTGGCGCTGGAGCCGGCGGTCAGCCGGTGTGCCGTGTCGGGGGAGGGAGAGAAAGCATGGGACAGCATGGTGGTGAAGCCCGTTTTCAGCGGGCCTTACGGTGGTTGCAATGCCGCGGATTCTGGAAGCCGGACGCGTTGGAATCCAACGCAAAATTCCGAAGGCAGCTCATCGAAAAAATCGATGACGACCCATGAATTTTCAATAAGGCGAAATTGGTGCCGGGGCCATGCGGGCTTTCCCGGAGTGCCTTGCACCGGGCGAGTGCATTCAGCCCGGCGTGCGCTTTTTCCGGGCAGGTTTTGCGTTCGCGACGTACGCCTGGGCGGATTCGAGCACCGATTCGGTGATTCCGGAGCCCGGGTCTTCGCGGTAACTGGCATGGATCGGCAGGTCCGCCAAGGTGCACGAGGCCCGCAGAATGTGCAGCGGCATGCGATGCGAGAGCCTTTGCGTCACCGCGCGGGGCAAAACGGCGATGCCGAACCCTGCTTCGATGAGTTGCAGCATGGCTGAAATCGATGAAATGGCGTGGATTCGCGGCACGGCCACGTCCGATTCCTGAAACAACTGCAGCAGCGCCTGGTGCGGGTGGGAGCCCCGCTGGAAGGTGATCAGGTCATGCTGCGCCAGCCGCTGCAGGTCGTAGCGCCCGGCGGCGTGCAGGCTCTTGTGCCCGACGAACACCAGTTCCACCGAAGGCATGAGCCGGGTGCGCACGGCGGTGTCGGTGGCCGGGAGTGAGGTGAAAACCAGGTCCTGCGCCCCGCGCCGCACCTGGTCCACCAGCACGGGCGACGTTTCCACGGTGAGCTCCAGCTCGAAGTCGGGGCGGGCCTTGCGCACCTCTTGCAGCCAGCCCGTGAGCCAGGTGTGCACCACCGATTCGATGGCGCCGATGCGCAGCGCGACCGGTGCGTGCGGGCTGGTGCCCAGTTCTTCCTTGACCTGGCGCTGCAGCTCCAGCAGACGCACCGCGAGCAGTTGAAACCGCTGGCCCGCCGCCGTCAGCCGAAAGACGCGCTCGCGCCGGTCCAGCAGGATCACGCCCAACTCGTCTTCCAGCGCGGCGATGCGGCTGGACAAGGCCGATTGCGTGATGTGCAGCTTTTCCGCTGCCCGCGTGATGCTCTTGAGGGACGCTGCCCAATGGAATGCTTCGACGAACCGCAGATTCATGCGCGGATTGTCGCCGCGGGGCGGGCAGGTGCGGCGGGCCGATTGGTCAGCCCATCGATGCCGCGCGGCACGGCGCGAACATGTCGTTCGACTTTTCGTACACGCTGGTCTGCACGTCCATCAGCCCCAGGATGGAATGAAAGTAGTTGTCGTGCGAGATGCGCCGATCGCTCAGGTCCTTTTGCAGGCAGGCGGTCGAGGTGCCGGTGCGCGACTGCATGGCCGGCGACAGCCAGGTGATCCACGGCACGTGCTTTTGCACGTCCGGCGCGATGCTGTACGGCATGCCATGCAGATAGAGGTTGTTCTCGCCCAGCGATTCGCCATGGTCGGCCACGTACATCATGGCGGTCTGCTCGGTGCCGGAACGGGCTGCAAGCCATTGCAGCGTGGCGTTCAGGAAATGGTCGGTCGAGACGATGCTGTTGTCGTAGGCGTTCACCACCTCCTGGCGCTGGCATTCCTGCAAGGCCGAGGTGCGGCATTCGGGCTGGAAAGGCTTTTGCGACGGCAGCGAGCGCTTGAAGTACGCCGGCCCGTGGCTGCCCATCTGGTGCAACACCACCACCGTGCCGCGCGCACGCTGCTCGGCGGGCAGCGCGGCGATGCGGGCGTCCAGGCCCTTGAGCATGATGTCGTCCAGGCATTCCTTGCCATCGGCGCACCATTCGGGATCGTTCGGCTTGGCGGAGGTGCTGGCTTCTGCCACGCGGTCGCACACGCCTTTGCAGCCCGATTGGTTGTCCACCCACAGCACGGCAAGGCCTGCGTGCTGCAGCACGTCGAGCAGCCCTTCGGACCGGGTATGGCGGGCTTCGAACGCCGTGCGCCCCAGGTTGGAAAACATGCACGGCACCGAAGCCGCCGTGCTGGTGCCGCAGGACCACGCATTGCGGGCGCTCACGAGGTCGGTGCGGGCCGACAGTTCGGGCGTCGTCGGGCGGGCGTAGCCGTTGAGCCCGAAATTACCGCTGCGGCCCGTTTCACCCAGCACGAGCACCAGCAGCGGTGGCTTGGCCTGGCCCGCATAGGTGGCGCCGAGCTTGGCATCGCGGCCCAGCGGCATCATTGGGCCGGCGTCCTGGCGCAAAGGCCGGGCTGCGGCGTTGCCCACGGCATAGAGGCTGTTGAGCGGGTTGATCAGGTAGCGCAACTGCGTGTGGTTGCGCATGGCGGATGAAAAATCCTGGAACACCACGAACACCGATCCGCCGGCCAAAGCCAGCGAACCCACCAGCAGCAAGGCGTGAAAGGCGATCTGCCGGGTCCAGCGCAGCGGCTTGATGGGCGTGCGCGCCAGCCACCAGAGGGCGGGCCCTGCCAGCGCCACCACGGTGAGCGGCAAGCGCCAGTCGAGCAGATCGGCGGCTTCGTGGGGATCGGTCTGCAGCACGTTGGTCACCATGCCCGTGTCGATCACGATGCCGTAGGCCGTCATGAAATACGTGCCGAAGGCGGCGGCCAGCACGGCGATGGACAGCACCGGCTTGGTAAGGCGGCCCCAGGCCAGCAGGCCGAGCACGGCGGCATTGGCGGCCGCTACCGCCGAGATGAACATCAGCAAAAATGCCCAGGCGCGAGCGCCGCCCGATTCGTGCAGCCCCATCACCGCCTGCCACAGGTGCACGTTGCACACCGTTGCCAGCCAGAGGCTGATCAACGCGATGACTGCAGCGGGATGCCAGGGCCGCCGCGTGGGAGCGAAGGGCAGGGCGGTTGGGGCGCGTTGGCGGGTAAGAACCCGCAACGGTGGCTGCAAGATGTCAGGCATGGCGCGGATTCTTTGCCGCGTGCCTTAAGTCAAGATTAAGAGGCTCCCTTGGCGCCCGCCCGGTGGCGCGGGCTGTCAGCCCGCGCTGCGTCAGCCGTTCAAAACGCTGGCGTGGTGCGCCAGATGGTCGTCCATGAAGGTCTGGATGAAGTAGTAGCCGTGGTCGTAACCCTCGTGCCTGCGCAGGGTGAGCGGCTGGCCGATGGCCTGGCAGGCGGCTTCGAAGTGCTGGGGATGCAACTGCTCGGCCAGAAACTTGTCGCCCAGCCCCTGGTCGATCAGGATGCCGGCCGGGTAGGGCGCAAGCGGCTGGTTCTCCATGAGCACGGTGGCGTCGTGCTCACCCCAGGCCGTGCGGTCCGCGCCCAGATAGCCGGTGAACGCCTTTTCGCCCCAAGGGCACTGCGTGGGCGCGCAGATGGGGGCAAAGGCGGATAGCGACTTGAACAGGCCGGGATGGCGCAGCGCCAGCGTCAGTGCGCCATGCCCGCCCATCGAGTGGCCGAAGATGCCCAGCCGCTCCCGGTCGATCGGCAGATGCTGGCCGAGCAGGGGCAGCAGTTCCTGCACCAGATAGCTTTCCATGCGCCAGTGTGTGTTCCACGGCGCCTGCGTGGCGTCGAGGTAAAAGCCTGCGCCGATGCCGAAATCCCAACTGGCCGTGGCACCCGGCAACGCTTGCACCATGGCGCCGCGCGGGCTGGTGTCGGGTGCGATCAGCGCCAGGCCCAGTTCTGCGGCCCGGCGCTGAGCGCCTGCCTTCACCGGAAAGGTTTCTTCATTGCACGTCAGCCCGGCCAGGTACAGCAGTGCGGGCACCGGCCCCTGTGCGGCCTGCGGTGGCAGGTACACCGAGAACTTCATCGGCAGGCCGATTTCGGTGGAATCGTGTTCGTAAAAGCGCTGCACGCCGCCGAAGCTGGGGTGTTCCGACAGGGTTTTGAAAGGTGGGGTCATGGGGTTTAACGGATAGAAAGTTGCGCGTTGACCAGTTCGAGCACCGCGTCGGCGAAAACCTGGGGCGCCTCCTGCGGCAGGTTGTGCCCCGCGCCGGGCACCCAGCGGTGCGAGCGCAGCCCGGTGAACTTCGCGGCGTGGGCCGAGGCGTCAGCCGGCGGGCGGACCCCGTCGTCCAAACCATCGAACGTGATGGCGGGCA
>Ga0308157_10009486_pt1 | contig 10770 bp, 2 predicted proteins | sample PhyBR1_FD_201035 | JGI IMG/M metagenome (GOLD analysis project Ga0308157, IMG submission 201035) | Phyllosphere microbial communities from UC Gill Tract Community Farm, Albany, California, United States - DLSLB.R1 | ecosystem: Host-associated > Plants > Phyllosphere > Unclassified | place: USA...
CGACCAGAATGCGCTTTCTGAGCGTGCTGCGGCGAACTTCTCTTACCAGGTGAAAAAATTCTTTTACGAATAATCTCAGCAAAAACAGCAGCATGAACGATGTCGCAAAATATATGGCCAAAAACGGTACCGACATGTAGATCATCCGTTCGCCGGTGAGAAAATAGTAGGTAAAACTGATGAACCCAACCGCCACCGTGGTGCAGAAAGTTGCGAGGAAAAGTTTGAACAGATCAATAAAAGTGGAGTGTCTGATAATTCCGGAATACGTGCGGAAAATATACATGAAAAACACACTGATACCAATGATCAGCGAGTAAACGTATAAACGGTTGTTGAAAATCCTGGTTGAATTGAAGCTCAGTCTCTCAATAAGATAACAGGAGAAAAAAATGGCGCATGAAATGAAAAAAAGGTCGATTGCGAGAATTACCCAACGCGGCAGATAGCGCACATCCGAGATATTCATAAGGTTGTCTCCGCTGTATATTTTTTTCTTCAGATTCTTGCGAAAACTCATGTGTGTTTGGAATATTATTTTTGAGAAAGAAAAGCAGGCGACCAGCGCGACCAATCGGTTACTGCAAATTTACACATTATTGAGCCGCTAATTTAACTTTTTCCGGCAAATATGGAAATATTTAGGCCAAGTTTTACGAAAGCTTTGTAATATACCTCCGCTAGCGGATAATGCTGACAGCAATCCATTAAAAATAGTAGATCGCACAGATCAAAGCATAGTAATTAACCTGTTGTGTCGTCTGAGAATTCAAAAGTTGATTTAAACGTAAGTGAAGTTTTGAAAACTGCCCGTTTGGCTAAATGAACTCAAATGCGACTGTCACACAAATTCTATTTTCAGATCAATCAAAGTGTTATTCCACGTTTGCGGACTTTCCAGGCAATAAGCCCAATGCCTGCGATGACAAGTAAAGGGAGAAAATCGTCGATGGGTGCAGGATCAGCGGGGTTAGTTTTCGCGGATTCCGAATCTTTTGCATATACATCCGGTGGATTATTATGTGCGTTGTCAGCCTGTTCATACTCAGCCTGCTCAAAGCGGTTTGTACTCTGCTGGGCAGGTACTGACATCGCTAAAAATATAAAGTACAGGTAAATAAACCTCATCATTATTATTGTTTGTGCAAAGATATTAATATTGTAAAGTTTACAGGCAATTTTTATTTAATGACTTTCTTAACCGTAAATTTACCTTTTTGGTCAATCTTAAGAATGTAGGTGCCGTTTATTATCGCAGAGAAATCGAGGCGCTCAACAGTGCTGTTGGATTCCACACGGCGAACCATTCGCCCAGCGGCATCAAAAACCTCAACTGAGGAAACAGGATCTCTCTGCGCCTTTACTACAAAATCCTGTCCGTCACGGTACACCAACACATCTTCTTTCACCGTTGCATCGGTAGCCAGCACGCCACCAGGCTTGTAAACGATCTCGAACCTTCCCGTACTCTCCCCTGCCTGCGCCATAAAGGTGTAGGCGCCCTCGCTGAGGTTGGTGATGGTGCCGGTCTGGTTGTCTTTGAGGTAAATGGGCTGGCTGGCGGCGAAAATACCTTCTTTTCTGCCGAGCGCAATTTTATTAATTCCCGCTGTGTAATTTCGAGTTCCAATATCTAAAACATCATCAATGTTAAATTTATTCCGACCATTAATCACTACCTTCTCTGTTCCCGAGTAGGTAAATAATGCATCAGAGGTGCCGGTTTCCTTACTGTCATCTTTTGAAAAGTCATTATTACCACTATCAAAATATACGATTGCATTGCTAATGACCATATCTGATGGTGTCGTTAGCTGCAACCAGTACCTGTCATCTGTAATAACGGTCTGATTTCTTCCGTAAAAATTAGAATCTTTCTGATCTTTGGTCCGCTGTGTATTTTTAAAATTCAGAACCCCGGCACCTATCGCTCTCACCATGAATCCCTGACCTACTTTTACAATATGGTTCGGAATTTTAGAGCCAGCCGGACTCGCGGGATTATCCGGATCTACTTCGGTATTGCCAGGCGCCGGATTACCCACTCCGTACGTACCCGTTGCAGCATTAAAAATTGCATAGGCTGCCCCCTTATATTCAGAACCCTGCTGAACGGTAATTGCATTGGCAAGATTATCCCAGAACTCAAAGTTTTCGCTTATCTGACCTGGAGAATCATCGTATAGTTTTTTAATATCAATATTTGACGGATAGGGATTACCAATCAGGTTATAGCCTGTAGTAGGAGTACCAGAATTCGCCAGCGTGTAGGTAAAGTCCCCATTCATTGGAACCCCTGTGAAATGTGCATAAATCTTTCCGCCGGGTGGAACTACCGAGGCTGAAGGTTCTTTCACCGCGAGACCCCGACCTCTAATATAAGCACCTGAGGACGCATAGAATTTATTATTCACTTCATTATGGTAAAGCGTGAACTGAGACGAACTTAAAACACCGGTCGTCTTGTTTTCGTAGATGTTTGTTTTAAGGTTTGAATCAACCAAAGGTGAAATAAGGTAGTTGTACTGGTTGTTGTCTTTGATGGTAATTTCCCGATGTGCTGTAATTTCTCCGGAATTGGTTGCGACTGCATTTAGCTGCAGTAGATTAGCATCGGAAGATAAAATCAGCGCCCGCTTATCACCAAGATTTTTAACAAAATCCTGCACCGTAAGGTTCCCTTTGATATCGAGAGAACCGCCGGGCTGTATAGTAAGATTTTTGGCGTGGGCCTCAGTACTGACAGAAATTACCGGCTTAACAGTACTGCTCGGAATATTTACGCAGTGGTCTGCAGTGGGAACGGTGTTTCCTTCCCAGTTGGACGCAGTATTCCAGTTTGTGGTGGTTCCGCTCCAGTCGGTATCACCTTTTGTCACTACTACGGTTTGTGTGGATGGACAGCCGGCTGCGGTTTTGGCAGAGACGGTGTATGTGGTTGTATAAGCAGGAGATGCATAGAGCGTCGTTGCCTGAGCACCATTATACGCAACCGTTTTCCCTGCATCTCTCCACAAACCGGTTGTAGGTGACCATGTAACAGTAGTTGGCAAGGGATTGGTACCCGTAATACTGATATTGTCCACTGCCCAATACCACTCCCGGAAAGCGTGATACCTAAAACGGATCTGAACATAGGGCGTTCCTTTATAAGCATTTAGATTAATGGTTTCCAAAACAAAGTTGCTGCTTCCCCCGACGGTAGAAGTATAGTGTCTTAATGTGGTCCAGTTTACGCCATCGGTTGTAATTTCGACATAAGCATCGCTGTCTGGAAATGATGTGAACTGTCTAAAATAATGATAAAAAGTAAACGTAATATTGGTACTCGCAGAATTGTAGTCTAAGAAACTCATTGGTGGTGAAATTAAACTAGATTCCATCTCATCATTGAAATATCCTGACATATTACTATCAACCATTGCAAAAGCACTGTTATCATTGCTGTGGAACACTTCAGTTCCATCGAAATCCATATCACCATCATTATACAACCACCATCGAGCAGCATCTATTTCGGTACCTGTTATCTCCGTATGGATAATCCATGGATTTGTTATCGGATCCCATGTTTCATTTAAGATTGTTTCCGGGATAATACCGCCACTTACCACACTGACTTGGCTCACTTCATTCGAACAAGTGATGGCGTTCACCGGATCCATAACTATCAAAGTAGGTGCAGGTGTAACTGCGACGGTAACATAAGTGTATTTTCTACATCCGGTTGGACTCGTTGCTACAACCCAATAAGTTGTCGATTGAGTTACTGTTGGATTTATCGTAGCACCCGTGCCTAAGTCCGTTTGATAGGTTTGACTAGTTTCATCCCAACCCAGATACCAATGGTAGGAATAACTTGGATCGCTGCTATTGGCAGTAAGTGTTATTGCTTCATTTGCGCAGACCAGAGTTTTACTTGCAGAAACGGTTACAGGAGTGCACGTAGTACATGTTCCGGCAACGTAGAAAACCATATCATATCCGCTAGTATTGGCTACCCAGGATGCGCCACTATTCCCGCTATTTTGGGAAGTCGCGCCAGTCGAACCTGTGGTTGTTGCGCGCCAATAAACGGCAGTATTAGCGCTGTTTCTCATAGTCACCTCTAACCAATACTTTCCAGCGGGATAAGTCACCGTTGTAGGCAAAGTGAAGTTAAGGTGATACACATTCAAACCAAATGCAGTGGTGTAAAGGTTTGATGCAGTGGGCGCAGTATTACTCCACACCGTATTTAATATTGCACCGGGCGCACCATTATTATTAGCTCTGACATTGATGGATACGCCGTTTATCGCAGAGGCCGACAACGCTTCTAAGGAAATATGGCTTAAAGTAAAGGCCTCTCCCACAGGAACAATAAAATCATCGGCAACTCTGAAAACCCCTCCCGTTTGCACGTTTAGACCATCCTCCACCGTTCCTCTGATTTGCCCATCGCCCTGGAAACAAGCTTGAGACGGATTCGTATTGAAATAGCCGCCGGGAGCCCAAACGCTTTTCGAAGAAGTACTGCAATTTGATCTTACCCAAAAGTGATAAGCAGTGTTAGGACTAAGAGGCGGAGTTGGTGTCACTGTTGTTACACCTGCTCCAACAGATCCGCTTGGTATTGTTGATGCAATTGGGGCAACTCCTGTCGTATTATAATAATAATCATATCCATTTGCCGGTACAGAACTTGGCGCGTTCCACGTAAATCGTGCTGTAGTAGAAGTAATGGTATCTACGTTTAAATTTGTGGGAGCGGAGCATGAAGGAGGTGTGTAGTCAATTGATAAATAAGGATAATTTGCATTTCCTACCAACGAATAATAGTTTGTAGGATAATATGATCCTGCTCCGTAAATTGACATGCTAACACTGCTACCTAATCCAGCTGCTATGTAGGAAAGCCCAGCCGCCGTAAATGGTATATTTTTAATTCCTTGTGTGGTGTTAACTAGCGTGCTTGAAAGTACTGTAGTTGCACTATTGTATAATGCCGATCCAGTTGTAGTAGTTGGATCAGCAGAATTCCTCATCAGGACAGCATTCCCACTATATGTAGTGCCTTGAATACCATTTACTCTAAAATAACTTGTTGCAGCACTCACGGCGGAGCCAGCCGGAATTGCAGTGGTATTATATTTTACAAAAGTATTTAACCAATATCCATCGACAGATCCATAAAAATATCCTCCTGTTTCCACTACTCCGTCATTATAAACACTCACCATATAAGACATATTCGCATTGGCAGTAGGATCGACAATTACGGGAAATTTCCTATCAGAATTAAGTAGCCATTCTGCTTTAACCTTTGTTTTTATGGTTAAAACATTTCCGTCCAAAAACGTTTCAAAAAAAGTATTTCTTTCCCGTGTGAGCACATTTGACAAATCAGAAGAATACGGAGTAGCATAGATGAATACTTCTTCGTTTAACTCATTCTTAATCAAAATTCCTCTATCGGTCGAAGTATAAGTCCATCCGGAAGGGAGAATCATGTCTTCTGAAAACACCAAAAAACCCGCACCTGATGGAATTGTTCCCAACGCTTTTTTGTTTGGGATAATATAATTCAGTTTTCTCTTCCCGGTTTCAATTAAAAATTCAGCGGAGATATCGCCGTACATATTGTTGTAATACGCTTCATTACCTTTTACAGAAACTTCGGAGTTTGCACTATAAACAGTTCCTACTTCTTTGCCATTCACTTCCCAATACATTTTGGTATTCAGAAATTCTTTCACGGCACCTTCTTTTGTCTTAGACAATATTCCCTGGTGGGCTGAACTGCCAAAATAGGATTCCATTAAATTGGTCGTATTCGCATAAGAATATTCACCGGAAGTTGTTTTAGTAATTTTAGTATCGATGTCTTCCCATTTCCCCGCCTTTTTATAGTGTAGAGGCGTCACTCCGATAAGTGCGGTATAACTGCCGTCTGCGTTTTTGAAATGTTTAGAAGAGGCATCCCGTCTAGGTAAGTCCTCCACTTGCCCTTTCATTAATGCTATTGGGGAAGGTTGGTTACTGAGCGTATCTTCAAACAGGTCGGTTTTTATCCGAGGGGTGTCTGGAATGTCGATAGCTGTAATTCGTGCTGAAATATTCCGTCCGCTGTCGATACTTTTCAATCTACTTCTATTAGCAACGGTATGAATGTTTTCTGAAAAGGATTTAGCATTTAAAATAGTTGCAGTTTCGGCTGTCTTTTTTTGTATTCCGGCCGGTATCTTACCTTTATAAGTGGCAAGATTTTTTCTTAGTTCTGCGGATCTGCCATTCTGTGGTGAGGATTTACTGAAGCGTTTCTCATCAATTTTATTTGGTGCCTGTCTGAGACCTGCGACGCTAGTAGTTGTTTGCGATAAAAGTAATGGGGCGACCAGAAAAATGCACAACAGCAAAGCTATCTGCACGAGCAGGAAATAAAATTTTTTCATCATTGTGTGTTTGTATTTCGCGCTCCGAAAGATGCCCCTAAGTGCGCACTCAAATATAGCGCTGCAAAAGAGGTTAAAAGATGTTAAATCACCTATTATCGTATTAATATTCTAATTGGTTTCGGCTAATTATAAACAATTACCGATGGCTTTCGTGCTCGCTTTGCATTGAAAATTGAGGAAAGAGTAAGAGACTTATTTGCCTACAGATATATAACGTTTGTAAAAGCGGAAGCCCATTCGCCAGCCTGGAACTCTGGTGAATAAATAAAACAACTGTACGCAAGGACGCTCAGTAAACCCCTGCCAGCGGGAAACTTCAAATTAAATTCTGTAAGCCCCAAGCCAGTTTTCTTTCCCGTCGAAATACGGTTATACTTAAGGACGTAAAAAGGGATATTTAAAATCAGGGCAACTAACCAAAAGATGGAAGTGCTACAACCGAAATCTTATCGCTAAAAATACAGTTCTATAGTTAAGACAGCGCTGTTGGTATAGCAATATCAGGATTTATTAATCTGTATAGTTATTTTAGGACAGGTCAAGTTCAAGGCATCCTCTACCCAGCTCTAATATAGGTCCAATATAAGTCCAATAAAAGTCTAATAGATTAATGGACTTTCAATACTATTACAATGGCTTAATGATGGATTTAATACGAACCTGTCTGGATCCTCGAATAAGAAAGTTTCTTGACGTAAAAATTTAACAGGCGAAAATGTATAAATAGTAAGTAAAATTAGCAAAATTTTGCTTTCGGCACGGGTAGGGAAAGAGAAAAAAATTGACTTACAACTCAGATTTCCAATATGTTCAACAGCCGCAAATCCGCCAAATTCCGTCAAGATGCATTCAAAAACACTTAAATGAAGGAGACCTTCCGGACGCGCGGAATTTAGACGCGTCCCAACCTTTTAAAAGATAAATTCCAAATCGTCACGGAGGCAATTCCAAAACTTGTGACCGCAATACAACAAGCATATGAATCTAAGCAATTAAATCATAAAAAAACCATCCAAGTGCAAAAACCCGGACGGTATAGAACTTCGCGGTTAAGGTTTTTTTATCGGATAATTTTCTTACTCACCACGTCAAAACCGCGCTCAATCTTCAGTATGTACACCCCATTCGGTAACGGGTTTGCATCTATTACAATTTCAGCAGAATTAGGCTTCGCCGAATATACAAGCCTGCCGCTGCTGTCGAACAGTTGCAGTCCGGTGATATTTCTTTTGTCAGATCTGATATGGAAATCATTTTTGTCGCGGTATACGACAACCGATTCTTTCACGCCTGCATCGGTTGCGAGCGTGCCACCCGGTTTATAAACAATTTCAAATCTGCCGGTACTTTCGCCTGCTTCAGCCGCAAAGCTATAGGCGGATTCGCTGAGGTTGGTGATAGCGCCTGTCAATTTATCTTTGAGATAAACAGGCTGCAAGGAGCTGAAAATACCATCCGTACCCGCCAGTTCGATGCGGTACTCGCCTGTCGTAAAATGGCGTGTACCGAGTGGCACCACATCCTCATCGGTAAATATACTTCGCCCGTTGATATTTACTTTCCTGTCATCCACCCTTGAATACAGTTCGTCTGATCCGCCCAGCGAGGCCGCGTCATCACTGCTGAAACCATTGGTTCCACCTTCAAAGTACACTACAGCCATATCAGAACGCAGACTGGTTGGCGTGATCATATTAAGCCAGAATCTGTCAAAGTTTACGGAATCCCCGTGAGTACGTCCAAAGTACGCGGAACCGTCTTTATCTGTCCGCACGGTATTGTTAAATATAAGTGCCTGATTATTTACCCGTGTCTTTACCATAAAGCCCTGGCCCATTTTTATATAGCGCGTAGGACGTACAGTACCAGCCATATCTTTATCGCCGTTAGCCATCGTTCCGGTTCCTTCACCCGGCGGCGTGGTGGCGTGAAAAACGGCATAGGCCTGCCCTTCATACTTGTCTCCCAACTGCACGGTCTGGCTGTTCGCGCGGTTGTCCCACAAGTTAAAAGAATTGCTGAGGTTGCCACTCACGCTATTGATATGATAAAACTGGCTTAAATCCATATTAGACGGATATGGATTACCCACAAGATTATAGCCGCGGTTTATATTCGAGGGATTGGAGTTTACAAGGTTATACGTAAATGCACCGTTGGTTGGATAGCCAGTAAAAGTAGCCGTCACCGAAGTCGCCTTTTGGTCCGGTAAAGCACTCAATTTTGGTTCTTTCACTGCCAGTGCACGACCTTTGATATACGCACCGGTGGAATTATAGAAGAAATTGTTGGCTTCATTGTGGTACAGCACGTATTCAATTCCGGGATAAACAGTTTTCAAAGACTGCCCCTCGAGCGGTGAAATGAGGTAATTGTACTGCTGACGTCCCGTAGAAACATTCACATTTCGTTTGGCGGTGATGTTTCCGACATTGACGGTATTGCCCTCGTTTACCTGGATGAGGCTGGCATCGGATTCTATGACAACGTTTTCGGCGATTCCCTTATTAACCAATGCATCTTTAATACTTAATGAACCTTCACCTTCAATCTTTAGTTTGCCGGTATTTTCAACATAAACCTCTTTTGCGAATGCCTGGGTAAAAGGTTCAATCCTAACCGGCGTCTTTATATACACACAGTCTGCGCTGGTAGGTACCACGCCGACAGGTTTCCATGTGTTTGAATTCCACTTGTCCGTGGCAGCATTCCAGACTTTGTTCTTATTTTCTATTATGACGCTGCCCGTCGCGGCGGTTCCATTGCTAAGTGATGCAGTAGCGTTGATTGTCCAGTTGGCAGTAGTTTCTTTCTGATTCATCGAAGGATTCATATAAACCGTTGTGGTAGGATCCCCGTTATATGGAATGGTTGCTGCTGCATCTGTATAAACATCAATTGGGGCACTCGTCGTCCATGCAAAGGTGGTTGTAAGTGGCTTTACTCCAAAAAATTCAATGTCATCAATTGCCACCCCATCTTTGTAGACGCCATAATACCTGAAACGAAATTTGAAATTTGCGCTTTTATATGCTGACAGATCTATTATGTCCGCCTTAAACTGAGTACCAAATCCAAAATCCTTAGTGTATTTCTTTACTTCAGACCAGTTAGATCCACCATTAATAGAGACCTCAACCGCTACATAATCAAGATTATCAACGACCTCATCATTCGAGTATTTTGAGTAATACATTCGGAATGAAAGTGTCAGGCTTGAATAATCAAGTGTACTTTTCAGAGGGGATTCTAATGCATTATTTATTTCGTACGCAACTCCACTCGTATTTTTGCCAACATCGGACGTTGCCATTACAAATCCATTCCCTGCAGTTCCGGAGGCAATAGCGGGAAACCACACCTTCTGCGTTGGCTTAAAAGTACTCGTTCTGCGTTGCCATTGTGTTTCAGTATCTATTGTACCGCCGTTCGATTTCAGAGGTTTTACCGTAAACTGTCCCAAACCACTATTGAAATATTCCTCTATGATATAAGTCGTTTCATCCTGGCCACTGGCCGAGATCTTAACAGTAGAACTGCTGCCACAGGAACTCGGCTTTGCGGGTGTAAAATTGATCTCAGGCACTGGTCTAACGACCGCGCGAACCGGAATACGTACTAGAGATTCACATGTAGAATTCCACGCCGAAACATAAAAAACGGTTGTATTAGTTATTTCCGGTGTCCAAGTTGATATTCCGCTTGCAACGGCAGTTTCGGCAAGAAGAGTTCCGCCAGTTTGCGCACTGTACCACCGTACTTTCGAAGCACTGGAGGTAGTGGTTGCTGACATAGTAACTATTCCGGGACCCGTTCTTATCTGATTTGAAATTGAAATGATCGTGGCCGCGCAGCTCTCCACAACCGTAAATGAATAATCCTCCGTTTCCCCAGCGGCACTTATACTTCCGCAGGCCCCAATCACAGTAGGATCTTGGGCAACGCTGGTTCTTATGCGGATAACGTAGTTGCCAGGTGTTGTAGTTAGTGGAATTATAAACCCAAAGGTCGTGGATATTATTTGATTAATCCCTGAGGTATATACGTGTTCGAGAGGAGTATCATCGAATATCCCATTTTTATCCCAGTCAACCCATGCCTGAACCCGCGCTAAAGCGTGATTTTCTACATATAAATTGACACCGTTGCCCTGGGCCTGTATGCTTTTATTTGAGCTGCCTGTGAAATCCTGGTAACCCGCAGGATTTGTAGAAAACGTAGAAGTTTGTTCCGTATCGTGCATAGTACCGAGAAACTTTACCATTTTTATATAGTTAGTCCCAGCCTCTGCAGTTCCTATATCAGGACGACAGTATAGCGTGGTATAAGTCAC